>Ga0075430_100001776_pt1 | contig 17618 bp, 11 predicted proteins | sample RhiMetdeltSRZDD4_FD_75294 | JGI IMG/M metagenome (GOLD analysis project Ga0075430, IMG submission 75294) | Populus rhizosphere microbial communities from Tennessee, USA - Rhizosphere MetaG P. deltoides SRZDD4 | ecosystem: Host-associated > Plants > Roots > Rhizosphere > Soil | place: USA... | reverse complement strand
GGCTCGTCCTCCCAGCGCTCGCGGGCCGTGTCGGCCGTGTTGCGGGCGTCACGCAGCCGCTCCACCGAGCCGTCCGCCATCCGCACGAACCGCTGGAGCGTGCCCTGGACGTAGTAACCGGGCTGGCGCAGGATCGCCTCGACGGCGAGGTTACGCATCAGGCGGTCGGCCTCGGCCGGCGTCAGGCCAAGCTCGCGCCGCAGCCGGGTGTGGATCGCCTTGCCGGACGAGCCGTTGTCGGCGGCCTGCTGGAGGATCCGGCGCGCCCTGACCATCTCAGGTGGTTGATCGGCATGGAGCGCCGGGTCATAGTAGGTCCAGGCGCCGCGATCGTGGCGGGCGGTCCGCCCGATCAGGCTCTGCCCCAGGCTGCCGACCGACGCCGTGTCCTGCTCGACGGCCGAGCGGACCATCCAGGGCGCCAGCACCAGGCCAAATGCCGCGAGCGCCACCGCCGAGCGCAGCAGCGTCAGTCGCCAGGACCGTGAGACGAGCAAAATCATCAGCGGGACAATCGGAACGAGCACCTGGGCGACCGGCCGGGTCAGCGTAGCTATGCCCAGCAACAGCCCGGCCAGCCCGAACAGCGGCAGGCTGCTCCCCCGCAACGCCGCCACGAGTGCCGTCAGCGCCCCGACGACCAGCGGCACGAACAACGCCTCGGTCATGACGGTGTGCTCGGAGAGGATCAGGCCGCCGTTCAAGGTCACCAGCAGTCCCGCCCCGACGCCGACGATTCGCCCGAGCCGGGCCGGCGTGAAGCAGAGCCGGCCGAGCGCGAACGTCAGCCCGGCCGTGAGCACGCCGAGTGCGTGCTGGAGAAACACCAGGGAGCGCAAGTCCTCGCCCCCGACCGCGATCGAGAACGCGACCAGCCACGGATAGGCCGGGGTTCGCTTCGAGGCGAGGTCGTACTCGTAGCCTCGCGCCAGCGCGTAGCCGGGCGCCAGGTACCCCTCGCTGTCGCCGCTCGCGAAGACGGGCGCGCGGTAGAGGAACGCGCCGCGCAGCAGCACCGCCACAACCAGCACCAGCAGCAGCGCCGCGAGGTCAGGGTGCCGCCGCACCCACCCGAGAGCCACGCGCTAGCTCCCGGCCGGCGCGTTCATCGCCCCGACAGGTGCGCGGTCATCGCTCCCCCTCTCCGCGCCGGAGAGGGGGTCGGGGGGTGAGGTCGGAGCCGTCGTCCGCTCATGCTTCAGCGCCCGCAAGGCGGCCAGCGACACCGCCACGACGCCACTCGTCATCAACACGGCGATGGCCGGATCGACCGGGTAGCGGTACCGTTCCTGCGGGCCGTTCAATGCCGTGCTTGCGACGACGAGCACCGTCACGCAGGCGCCGACCAGCAGTCCCGGGCGCCAGCCCGGCACCACCGACGCCATGATGCCGAGCGTGAACAACACCAGCGGCAGGGGCGCCCAGAGGGCCGGCTGCCAGAGCTTGAGCGAGCCGTTCGCGAAGCGGGCGTCGTCCTCCGAGCGCGTATATGCCAGCAGTGACCGCGTCCGCTCGTTCCACTCCACGTCCTTGCGCTCGGCTTCGTGGTCGCGGAGGCGGATTTCGACGCCGTCGAAGATCCGCAGCGCGAACCGCAGCGAACCCTCCACGAAGTAGACGGGCTGCCGGAGGATCGCCTGGATCGCGAGGTCGCGCATCACGGCGTTCACCTGGACCGGATCGAGGTCGAGCTCCTGGCGCAGGCGCTGCGCAATCGTGCCGTCCGAGTCGCCGCGATCGGCGCCGCGCTGGACGATCTGCGCCGCTCGCGCCCTGAAAGGGTCTGACTCGGGCCGAGCGGGATCGACGAAGACGAAGCCGCGATCGTAAGAGGCCGTGCGGGCGATCAGCGTGCGGCCGAACGTGCTCGGCGATGCCAGGTCGTGCACAAGCTGGTTCCGGATCGACCAGGGCGTGACGGCCAGCCCGTAGCCGACGGCCACCATCGCGACGGCGACCAGCGCGGCGCGGGTCGGCGCCGGCCACGACACCTGGCCGAGCCACGCGCGCCAGGATGCTCCGACGAGGTACGCTGCCACGATCGCCAGCGGCACGAACCCCTGCGCGATCGGCTTCACCATCGCCGCGAGGCCGATCATCACGCCGCCGAGCAGCCACCAGCCGTGGCGGCCACGGCGGCAGGCCCGGACCAGCCCGACCAGCATCAGCGTCACGGCGAACGCGAACAGCGTCTCGGTGAGCAAGTAGTGCTCGAAGGTGACGAGCGGCGCCGAAACCGCTGTAAGCAGCCCCGCCGCGAGGCCCACGACCCGACCGGACGTGGCGTGCTTGCCGGCCACCAGTCGACCGAGGACGTACGCCAATCCGGCCGTCGCGATCCCGAGCAGATGCTGAAGCAGGACGATGCCGCGCAGGTCGTCGCCGACCAGGACCAGCGCGCCGGCCAGGAAGAGGGGGTAAGCGGGAGTTCGCCGCAAGCCAAGCTCGAACTGGCCGCTGTGGACGAGGTCGTAGGCCGGCAGGAAGTACGCCTGGCTGTCCTTCGCGATGAACGGCGCGATCCGCAGTGCGAACCCGAGCTTGAACGCGAGCGCCGCCAGCAGTACGAGCGCCAGGCAGACGGCGTCGGGGTGGCGCCGAGCCAGGCGCAGCAGCGGATTGGCCGGAACCGGCGCGGAGCTCACCGGCTCGCCCCGGCAACGGGGGCTGGCGAGACTAACGAGCCCGGCGGCGGCGCACGCCGCTCCGGGTCCGTCGCCCGGGTCCGACGCCAGAGCGCCACTGCCCACGCGACGGCCAAGGCCAGCGCTCCGGCCGCGAACAGGGCGATCAGCGGGTCGAGCGGGTAGCGATAGCGCGGGACCGGGCCGTCGAGCGCGGCCGAGGCGAGCAGGATGCCGAGTCCCGCGATCCCCGGCACGAGGGCCGGTCGCACTGCGACGGCTGAGGCAGCGAGTCCCAGCGCTGCCAGGATCGGCAGCACCGGACCGAGCGCCGCCGGCTGGAAGATCTCGGTCAGCCACTGGGCCGTCTCGACGCTGGACTGCTCGGCGGGCGTGCTCGGTCCGAGCAGGTGATCGACGCGCGACTCCCACTGCTCGACCCAGTCCTTGTCGCTGCGCATCACCCAGCGCTCGGAGTAGGCGTCCTCTTTTGGCTTGCCGAGGGCGATCTGCCAGGCCATCTTGAGGCTGCCCTCGACGTAATACGCCGGCCGCTCCAGGATCGCCTCGGTCGCGACCTGGCGCATCAACTGATCGGACTGTGCCTGGGTGAGACCGAACTCCTTCATCAGCCCGGCCTGCGTCGAACGGACGGAGCGGCTGTTTCGGATCGTGTTGCGCTTGCCCCTGATGAACTGGCGGGCCTCGGCCTTGAGGTCGCCGTCCGCTGTCGGGCGCGCCTGGTCGAAGTACCCCTCGTCGTACTTGATGGTGCGCGCGATCAGGCTCCGCCCGAGCCCGCCGGCCGCCGAGAGGGTGCCGTGCTCGGCGAGGTTGCGGACCATCCAGGGCACCAGCACCAGCGCGAACCCGATCCCCACCAGCGCGGTTCCGCGCACGACCGGCCAGGGCCGGCGGGTGTAGGCCAGGAACGCCAGCGGCACCAGGATCACCAGCGCCTGGGCGACCGGGCGGGTCAAGGCCGCTGCTCCCAGCGCGACCCCGGCCAGCAGCGCCCAGCCCCAACGTCCGCCCCGGCCCGCTACCAGCAACGCCAGCAGCGTCGCGACGAGGAGGAAGGTGAACAAGGTCTCGGTCATGACGCTCTGGCCGACGAGGACCAGCGCGCCGTTCAGCGCCACCAGCAGCCCGGCCACGAGTCCGGCCGGCCGCCCGAATGTCACCCGGCCGAGCAGGTACGTCAGCAGCGCCGTCGCCACGCCGAGCAGGTGTTGGACGAAGGCCAGCGCCCGCAGCTCCTCGCCGAGCACCAGGATCGTGCCGGCCGCGAAGAAGGCGTACCCCGGCGGCCTTCGCAGCTCCGGCTCGAACTGATTGCCGAACACCAGGTCGTAGCCCGGAAGGTAGTGCGACTGGCTATCGCCGGTCAGGATCACCGACACGCGGTAAAGGAATGCCAGCCGCAACAGCATCGCGACTACGCCGATCAGCGTCAGCGCCGCGACGTCAGGGTGCCAGCGAACGGTGCCGATGAGCGCCCGGAAGAGCTCCGTGACCCGTGCCATTCGCCTACGCCCCGCCGGGCGCCTGCCCGGGGCTCGGCGCCGTCATCGTCGGGGCCACGCGCGGCGACGGGAGGGGAGCGGCGCCTCGCGCCCACCGCCGACTGGCCCCGGCGACGGTCCAGGTCACGGCACCCGCGCCGACCAGCGCGATCAGCGGGTCGGCCGGGTAGCGGTACCGGACGACCGGGCCGTCCAGGGCGGCGCAGGTCACCAGCAGGCCCAACACCGCGAGACTCAGCAGCAGGGCCGGCCGCAGGCCTGGCGTCACGAGGAAGAGAGCCGTCCCAAGGATGAAGAGGACCGGCATCAGCGGCCCCCAGGCGGGAGGCTGGACCAGCGCCACGATCGCGCCGGCGTTGTCCAGCTCGTTGCGCTGAGCCTGGCTGGCGCGGCTGAGCAGGTGCTCCACGCGGTCGTCCCACTCCTCGCGGCTCAGGCGGGCGTTCTGGGTCTTCCAGTCGGTGCTCAGCTTCTCCGGCTCGCCGGCCAGGAGCTGCCAGGTCATCTTCGCCGTCCCACGAAGGTAGTAGATCGGGTGCTCCAGGATGACCTCGGTCGACAGCTCGCGCATGAACTGGTTGACCTCGGCGTCGGTCATCCCGAACCGATCCTGGACCCGGCGGTAGATCACGCCGTCCGAGAGGCGCTGGCGGATGCCGTTCTGGACGAGCTGGCGGGCGATCGCCTCGCGCCGCTCGTACGTATCGGCCTGCTTCTCGTCGTACCAGCGGAAGCCGGTGTCGTGCTTCGCCGTGCGCGCCACGAGCGTCTGGCCGAGCGCGCCGGCCGTCGTCAGGCTGCCGTGCTCGGCGTAGTTCCGGAGCATCCACGGCACCATCACTGCCAGCAGCCCGGTCGCGATCATCAGCGAGGGCACGAACGCGCGCCGCAACGAGGCGTAGCTCACCACCAGCACCAGCGGCAACACCGGGATCAGCACCTGGGCAACGGGCTTGCAGAGCACGGTCAGCCCGAGTAGCAGGCCGGACGCCAGGAACCCGAGCCGCCGTCCGCTCCGCAGCGCGCTGACGAAGACCACGAACGTCAGCAGCAGCAGGAAGACGAGCGCCACTTCGGGCATCAAGTAATGCTCGGCGATGACCAGGGCGCCGTTCAGCGCCGTCACCAGCGCGGCGATCAGGCCGGCCACGCGCCCGACCGTCATCCGACCCAGTACGTACACCAGCACGGCGCTCCCGATCCCGAGCAGGTGCTGGGCGAACGAGACCGCGAGCAAGTCCTCGCCGAACAGCGCCATCGCGCCGACCAGGAACGCCGGGTAGACCGGCGTCCGCCGGATCGAGAGGTCGAAGCCGTACCCGTTCAGCAGGTCCCAGGCCGGCAGGAAGTAGCTCACGCTATCTCTGAGCAGGAAGACCGGCACGCGAAAGGCGAACGCGACGCGGATCGCCAGCGTGACCAGGACGATCAGGCCGATCGCGAGCGCATCCGGGTGTGCCGCGAGCGCCGCGCGGGCGCGCGCCAGGGGGCCGAACGGTGCCGCCGTGCGATCCGTCGCCACGGCGCCGGGCTAGCTGCCCCGACCGGCACCGCTGCCGGCGCCGGTGAGCGGCCGGGCGCGCTCGGGCGGCGCTTTGGGCAGACGTCCGCCGATTTTGAGGTAACGCGCCGAGCGAGCCGTGCCGTTCGCCGAGCGGCTCAACGGCCGGCGCCCCCCGCGAAGGCCCCGCCCGATGATCGACCGGATCACGTACGTCGATTTGCCTTGCGACTCGAAGTACGTCCTGGTCACCAGCTCGGCCAGCAGGCCCTGGGTGATGAACAAGAGCCCGGCCAGGAACAGGAAGACCGCGATCAGCGCGACCGGGTTCCGGTGGACCCGCACGTCCTCGAAGACCCGCGAGTAGAGCGTGAAGAGGGTCGCCAGCACTCCGAAAAGGAAGCACATCGCGCCCAGGCCGCCGAAGAGCTGGATCGGCTTGGTCGAGTAGCTGCTCAGGAACTTGAGGGTCAGCAGGTCGAGCAGGACCTTGATCGTTCGGTTGATGCCGTACTTGGACGTGCCGTACTTCCGCGCCCGGTGGTTGACCGGAAGCTCGGTGACGGTGGCGCCGGCCCAATGCGCGTAGGCCGGGATGAAGCGGTGCATCTCGCCGTACAGCCTGACGTTCTTGAGGACGTCGCGGCGGTACGCCTTGAGCGTGCAGCCGTAGTCGTGGAGCTGGACGCCGCTGACCTTCGAGATCAACCAGTTCGCCATCCGCGAAGGCAGCTTGCGGCTCAGCTCGGCGTCCTGGCGGTTCTTCCGCCAGCCGCTGACGACGTCGAAGTCGCCCTCGTCCATCGTCTGGAGCAGGCGTGGGATCTCGGCCGGGTCGTTCTGGAGATCGCCGTCCATGAAGATGACGACGTCCCCCCTGGACGCTTCGAGGCCGGCCGCCAGCGCCGCCGTCTGCCCGAAGTTGCGGCGGAACTGGATGACCACGACTTCAGGCTGCTCGTCGGCGATCCGCTTCAGGAGGCCATAGCTGCCATCCTTGCTGCCGTCGTCGACGTAGATGATCTCGTACGGACGCCCGAGCTTCGCGAGCACACCCTGGAGCTCCTCGTGAAGCTCCGGGACGTTCTCGACCTCGTTGTAGATGGGAACGACGATGGACAGCACCAGACAACCCCGGCCCGCGGGATACGGCGGAGTATACGGCAGGCGGCGCGTCCTGAGACAGGCGGGCGCGACGCGGACCGTCCACCACGTATCATCCCCCCGAGCGACGAGCGCGAGTCCGATCCCTCGGCGCCGGGAGTGCACGCTTTGAAGAATCACCCTGTCGACCCGGTCCGACTACCGATGCGCCGCCTGGTTCGCGTGCTCCTCGCCGTGTCGCTCCTCGCGGTGACCGTGACGTCGCCGTCCCCGGTCGTCGCGAACCAGGCCGATCCGGAGCCCGGCATCGAGCTGATCTCGGCCGTCTACAACTCGCTCCAGGATCGGTTCTTCCGCCCCCTCGATTCGACCGACCTGCTCGGCGCGGCCTGGGAGGGCGCCCGGCGCGGCATCGCCGAGCAGCGGATGCTGCGCGGCAGTAGCGTCGACGAGCCGGCGCTGACCGGGGATCGCGCGGGTGACCTCCAGGCGTTCGTGACCCAGTATCGGGCGCTGCTCGCCGCCGCCGGCCCGTCCGTCGACGCGAACCGCGTCGCGATGGCGACCTCGGACGTGATGACCCACAGCATCGGCGAGCAGCACACCTACTTCCTGGAGCCGGACCAGTTCTCGCGCTACATCTCGATGCTGACCACCGCCGAGGGGCGGGTCGGCCTGGGCATCGTGATCCAGGGCCAGGCGGCGCCGTTCAGGATCGCCTCGGTGGTGCCGGGCGCTCCGGCCGAGCAGGCCGGCGTCCAGGAGGGTGACCAGATCGAGGCCGTCGATGGACGCGACGTCAGCAGGCTCCAGCTCCGCGACGTCTCGGAGCTGCTGCGCGGCAACGAGGGCCAGCCGGTCACGCTCCGCCTGCGTCGGGGAGACGGCCCGATCGAGCTGACGGTCGTGCGGACGCGGTACAAGGACGCGCCGCTCACGATGCGCGTCCTGCCCGAGGGCGTCTGCCACTTCAAGCTCGCCAACTTCCCGGTCTCGTTCGTCATCGGACCGACCGGCCGGAACATCGGCGGCGACTTCGACTACTACCTCGAACAGTGCGAGCAGGCCGGCGGCAAGGCCTGGATCGTCGACCTCCGAGGCAACGGCGGGGGCAACGCGATCGGCGAGGTGCTCGGCCGCTTCATGGACGCCGGGCCGATCATGGTCGAGCGGGACCGGATCGGCGGCCGGTACGAGCAGGCCACCGATGGGCACCTCTTCCGCGTCCAGCGCCCGCTGGTGGTCCTGATCGACCGCGAGTCGGCGTCCGCCTCCGAGGTGTTCGCCTCGGCGGTCCAGGAGCACGGGCGCGGTATCGTGATGGGGCAGCGCTCGGCCGGCGCGCTCAACACCACGATCATCGTCCGGCTGCCGCTCGGCGCCGGGATGGGCGTCGCGATCCGCGAGGTGTCCACCGGCGTCAAGGAGGTCGTCGTCGACGAGGTCGGCGTCGCCCCGGACGTGACGATCACGATGGGCCGCGACCCGCTGGTGGTGCCGCCCGAGGCGATCCAGGCGGCGCTCAATCCCCAGGCGGGGAGGGGGCCGCTGTCGCCCGGCCCGTCGACGTTCGAGGGGATGCTCTCGGCGGATGAGCTGAAGCGCCACGCGACGCCGATGCTGCTCCAGCCCGAGGACATCGCGCGACCCGAGGACCGGGTGATGCGGGGCGAGCTTGCCCTTGACACGCTCCACTACTACACCAGCGAGTCGCCGAGCCTGCCGGCTGCTCGCGAGCGGGCGCTCCGCCTCGGGTGGCAGGGCGTCTACCTGCGCTGGCTCGGGTCGACGTTCCCGTCGCCGTTCTCGGCAGCCGTCAGCTTCTACCGGGACGGCGACGGCGCGCACAAGGACCTGCGCGAGATCTACGAGCCGGGCGAGCCCCAGAACCCGCGCCAGTGGCGCGACGTCGAGTCGCCGGTCGCGCTCGGCGACGAGACGGTGGCCCAGGTCGGGATCGGGACGAACGAGGGGCGAGTCTGGATCTCGTGGCGGCGGGGCGGCCTGGTCTACACGGTGGCCCAGACGTTCCTGCCGGGCCAGCCGCAGCCGCTCGACGAGCTGGGCCGGCTGGCGCAGGTGATGGACCAGCGCGCCAGCACCGCGGCGCCCTGACGCCGCTCGCTCCCGGCCCCGTCGCCGCTCGCTCCCGGCCCTCGCGCCGAACGCGCCCTCGCCGGTGGCTGCGTCGCCCCGCATCCGTACCGCGAGCGTGAGCGAGCGGACCCCTTTGCCCGGGGAGGTCCGCGAACGAGGCGAGCAAGAGCGTCGCGGCGAAACCCGCTCGCGGTGCGGAACGGACCCTGCGACACCGGCCGCGAGAGGCGCCGGACCGACCTCAGATAAGTCCTGAATAAACGAGAACGGGCATACGAACGCCGTATCATGAACCGTGGGGCGGCGAGCGTCCGATCCATCCTCTCGGCGCCCGGAGGATTCGACTCGATGAATGCCCCTGCCTACCCCGCCGGCTCGCGGCGGCCCTGGCGCGGTTGGCTCGTGGTGGTCGGCGCCGTGCTGCTCGGCCTGGTCGCCGCGATGGCCCTGGCGCCCGGCGCCGTGTTCGCCCCGCTGCGCGACCTCGCCGGCGGGCAGACACCTGCGGCAGCGACGGCGCCGGCTGTCGAGCAGCGGGCGGCCCCCACGAGCCAGCCGGCCGGCCAGGCGGCGGCGACCGCGCCGGCCGCGCCCACCCCCGCTCCTGCGTCGACCGCCGCGCCGGCCTCGGCGGCCGCACCTCCGAGCGCCTCGAAGCCGAGCAACGCCGGCGCGGTCGCCAATCAGGGCGATCCGGAGCCTGGCATCGTCCTCATCACCGCCGTCTACAACTCGATCCAGGATCGCTTCTTCCGTCCGCTCGACTCGCGCGAGCTGCTCGGCGCGGCCTGGGAAGGGGCCCGGCGGGCGCTCGCGGAGCAGCGTCGACCCCCCGGTAACATCGCGCCCCCCGCGCTGACCGGCGACCGGGCCGGTGACCTGGATGCCTTCCTAGCTCAGTACCGCGCGCTCGTCGGCGCGGCCGGCTCGGGCGTCGACCTGACCCGGGTCGCGATGGCGACCTCGGACGTGATGACCCAGAGCGTCGGCGAGCAGCACACCGTGTTCCTGGCGCCGGACGCCTTCGCTCGCTTCCGCGCCAGCCTGACCAGCGACCAGGGCCGGGTCGGGCTCGGTATCCTGATCCAGGGCCAGACGGCGCCGTTCACGATCGGCTCGGTCATCCCCGGCGCGCCCGCCGAGAAGGCCGGCGTCAAGGATGGCGACGTCATCCAGGCGATCGACGGCCGCGACGTCAGCCGCCTGGAGCTGCGCGACGTCTCGGAAATGCTGCGCGGCGAGGAGGGGCAGGTCGTGACGCTGACCCTGCGTCGCGGCACCGGCGCGGCAGCGGCTCCGGCCCCGGCCCAGGCTCCGGTGCCGACCCCGGCGAGCAGCGGCACCGTCGACATCCGTGTCGTTAGAGCCCGCTTCTCGGAGCCGCCGCTGACGATGCGCGTCCTCCCCGAGGGCGTCTGTCACTTCCGGCTCTCGACGTTCCCGGTCGCATTCGTCGTCGGCCCGACCGGCCGGACCATCGGCGAGGATTTGGATTTCTACCTGGAGCAGTGTGAGCAGGCCGGCGGCAAGGGCTGGATCATGGACCTCAGAGGCAACGGCGGCGGGGCCAGCGTCTCGCAGGTGCTCGGCCGGTTCCTCGAGGCCGGCCCGATCCTGGTCGAGCGCGACCGCATCCAGGGCCGCTACGAGCAGTCGTCGGACGGCCACCTGTTCCGGGTCCAGCGCCCCCTCGCCGTGCTGATCGACGGGAACTCGGCCTCGGCCTCCGAGGCGTTCGCGTCGGCGGTCCAGGAGCATCGCCGAGGCGTCGTGCTTGGCCAGAAGTCGGCGGGCGCGTTGAACACCGGCAACATCGTCCCGCTGCCGCTCGGCGCCGGGATGATGGTGGCGATCCGCGAGGTCTTCACGGGCGTCAAGGAGATCGCCGTCGACGAGGTCGGGGTCTCGCCCGACGTCTCGCTCAGCTTCGGCCGCGATCCGGCGGTCATGCCGAAGGAGGCGATCGACGCCGCGCTCAACCCGCCGGCCGGCGTCGGGCCGCTCCCGCCCGGCCCCTCGACCTACGAGGGCGTGCTGCCGGCCGCCGAATTGAAGCGCCGCGCCGCGCCGATCCTGCTCCGCGCATCGGACGCCAACCTCCCCGAGAACCAGGTCGAGCGCGGCGAGCTGGCGTTCGATACGCTCCACTACTACATCGGCGACTATCCGAGCCTGGTCGCGGCCCGTGCGCGGGCGCTCCGGCTGGGGTGGCAAGGCGTCTACGCCCGCTGGATCGGGGCCGGCTTCCCGCCCCCGTTCGCGATGACCGTCAGCTATTACAACAGTCCAGACGGCGCCCATAAAGACCTGCGCGAGATCTACGAGCCGGACGAGCCGCACAACTCGCCGCAGTGGAAGGAAGTCCCCTCGCCGGTCTCGCTCGGCGAGGAGACGCTGGCCCAGGTCGGGACCGGGCAGAACGAGGGTCGAATCTGGATCTCGTGGCGTCGAGGCGGGACGGTGTACACGGTCTCGCAGAACATCACGCCGGGCGATCCCCAGAGCTTCGACGAGGTGGCCCGCCTGGCGAAGATCGCGGACGAGCGGGCGGCCGCAAACCCCTGACGGCAGGACAGCCCGACTGACGCCGGCGTCCCTTCAGCACTGCCGTCGGTAGCCCCGGCGACGAACGTCAGTGGGAGCGCGGTCGGGATGACCGCCCGGTCTCGCCCCGCTCCCACATCTCCACGATCGCCCTGTGCTGAAGCTGTCCACATCTGGAGCCGGTAGCCAGCGGCGCGACAGACCGCGCTGCCACAGGATCGAGGGCCCGGCCAACGCCGGGCCCTCTCCTCGTTCTGGTCAGAGGCGGCTGCCTCCCAGGAGCTCGGGCGCTCGAACCGGCCTCGTTCGCGACGATCTGCGCGCAGGCGGATTGAGATCCGATCTCAGCTATGGCGCCGGACGGTGCGTGTCCGCTATGGTATTGAGACTCGGTTTCGACTGCGCCGCTGACGGAGCGCTCGCAGGCCCGTCGCGGTATCCGGATGGAGAACTGTTATGCGGAGGCTCGGAGTCCTCATTCTGGCGCTGATCGTCGCCGTCGCCGCACTTGCGCTTGCGGGCGGCTCGGCGGCAACCCGGTCCAGCGCCCAGGGCAGGCCGGTCAGGGTCGTCACCGGCCTGGCGATCGTCCACGACCTGGTGGGTCGCGTCGGCGGCGACCGCGTCGAGGCGTTCAGCATCGTGCCGCCAGGCGCCGACCCGCACACCTACCAGCCGACCCCTAGAGACATCCAATCCCTCCAGGGGGCGCGGCTTGCCGTCTGGAACGGCCTCGGCCTCGACGAGACATCCGCCGACCTCGTCGCCGAGCAGGGGCTGCCGGATCTGACCGTGGTCGTCCTCGCCGAGGGGATCACGCCGATTGCGGGAGACGAACACGAGCACCAGGCCGAGGCGCATGAGGAGGAAGAGGGCGACGAGCACGGCGACACCCACGCCGACGGCAACCCCCACCTCTGGCTCGATCCGGCCTACGCCGTCCGCTACGTCGAGCGGATCCGCGACGCCTTGATCGAGGTCGACCCGGCCAACGCCGAGACCTACGGGGCGAACGCCGCGGCGTACATCGGCGAGATCGAGGCGCTCGACGCCTGGGCGAAGGGCGAGATCGCGACGATCCCGGCCGAGCGCCGCAAGCTGGTGACCTTCCACGATGCCTTCCCGTACCTCGCCGACCACTACGGTCTGGAACTGGTCGGCGTGGTGCTGAAGAGTCCCGGTCGGGAGCCGTCAGCGCAGGAGGTCGCGATGCTGGTGACCGAGATCCGGCAGCACCAGATCCCGACCGTCTACGCCGAGCCGCAGTTCAACGCGCGCATCCTGGAGCTGGCGGCGAGAGACGCCGGCATCCAGGTGAAGCGCCTCTACAGCGACGCCTTCGACGACCAGGTCAAGACGTACCTCGACCTGATGCGGTTCAACGTCACCTCGCTGGTGGAGGGCCTGCGGTAACGGTTGCACCGCCCGGTGCCTACGGGGTGACGACCCGATGTCGCATCCAGACGTTCGGCTCGACGTACCGGCCTCGGTCGGCCTGGCGGTCGATCGTGACCGGCACCAGCGCGCCGGCCACCACGTACGGGCCGCTGTCCGGGAAGACCAGCCCCGTCCACCCTTCCCACTCAGCCACCGTGCCCTCGATCAGCATCGACCGCTCGGCCACGCGCACGATCTCGGCGCCGAGCCGAGCGTGGACCCGTAACCAGGCGTCTTGCGGCAGCCCGTCCGGCCGCCGCCACTCGATGTACCGCTCGATCGGCGTCAACGGGTAGAGCGTCTTCTGGTTCGGGCGGACCGGGGCGATAAGGTCCGGATAGCCGCGCCGAGCCGCGACGTCGCGCATCCCCCGAATGATGACCGTGCTCAGCCCCTGGCCCGTGTTGCCCGGCAGGAGTGCCGCCTGGAGCGCGCAGAGCGTGTTCGGGGCCGACGCCGTCTCGTGGCCGCCGATCGCCGTCGTCAGCACGTCGTCGATGCCGCCCGGCAGTCCCTCGACCGTGCCGTCCCAGGCCACCGGGCCGGTGTTCCCGACCCCGAGCAGCGTGTCGGTCTGGTCGTCCAGCAGGTAGAGCTGGCAGTCCGGGAAGTGCCGCCTGAGGCCGCCCCAATACTGGCCCACGACCGCGTCGTTGAGCATGAAGACCGGCCAGACGTTGTCGGCGGCCTCGTTCCAGCGGTCATTCAGGTCCGGGCGCTCGGCATGGGTCACGACTTTCAGCGCCATCTCCGCACCTCCCCACGAGCCGTCGATCTCGCGGCGCTGGGCCGGGTCAGCCGGCCGTCATCCGCTCGGGCGCGTACAGGCCCGAGCGCGCCAGGTCGACCACCTCGTACGCCAGCCCCGACTGCCGGACGGTCCGCTCGCCGCGCGCCGTCGTGATCAGGGTGCCGCCACTGCCGACGACGACCCCGTCGAGCGCGATCGGCGCGCCGCCGGCGATGGTCGCCTTGACCGTCCGGGTGGCGAGGTCCACCAGGGTGCAGTCGGCATCCGCTCCCACTCCCAGGTGACCCTTCCGGTCCAGCCCGAGCATTCGCGCTGGCGCCAGCGACGCCTTCTGCACGAACGTGCTCAACGACAGCCCGCCCAGCGCCACGATCGCCAGCCCGTGGTCGACGGTCACGTTCCTGGGGATGCCGCCGCCGTCGGTCGAGAGCGCGTCGACGGCGAACGTCCCGTCCGGCCGGCGCGCCGTCGCCAGGATGAACTGGCAGGTCGGGTCGTTGACCGGGAACGAGATCGAGACGTTAGTCCCCATCTCACGGTACAGGTCCCGGGCCTCCTCGCCGGAGAGCAGGGCATTCTCGTCGGCTCGGGCGTCCACCACGAAGCAGTAGCCGTCCAGCATAGCCTTCTCGAGGCCCTGCTCCGTCACCTCGTACCCGCCCATGATCAGGCAGTTGCGGGCCGTTCCGCTGGCCGGCACGCCGTCGACGCAGCGGGCCGACGTCCCGTTCAACCGCGCCAGGTACGACTCCGAACGCAGCATCGGGTTCTGGACCAGCAGGTCCACCGCCTCGCGTGCCTCGTCGATCGCGTCCAGGATCATGCCCCGGCAGTACGAGTTGACGTGCGCCACGTGGAGCGGCCCGCCCTCGGCCAGCTCGGCGGCCTCGCGCAGGCCGCGCAGGTCGCTGCCCGTCGCCGTCGAGCCGACGTGGAACGCCGCGTACGCCGTCCGCTCGCGGGCCGCGCGGAAGATCGCGGCCGTGGCTTCTGGGGTGAACGGGTAGTGGCCGCCCAGCACCTTGACGCCGATCGCGCCGTTCTCCAGCGAGCGGTCGAGCACCCGCCCGATCTCAGCATGGCTCGGCGACTCGTTCGGCAGCTCGCGGCCCGGCGTCGGCGAGTCGAGCGAGGCGACGGTCAGCCCCGCGCCCACGGCCTTGATCCCTTCGATGACGCTGCCGACCTCGCCGGAGAGGTTGAGCGCCGTGGTGACGCCGGCTCGGGCCATCATCGCGTGGCCCGGGGCGTAGTCACCGCTGACGTGGGTGTGGCTGTCGACGAGGCCCGGCATCACCACGAGCCCGCCCGCCTCGATCACCTGGGCGCCCTTCGGCGCGCTCAGGCCCGCGCCGACCTCGGCAACCCGCCCATCCTCGAAGATCAGATCAGCCGGGCCGTCTTGTCCGTTGCGCGGGTCGACCAGGCGCCCACCCCGCACCATCAGCTTCGTCACGATTCGGTCCTCCTGCCTCGCGTCGGAAGAAGGATACCGAGTCGGCTTGACGATGGGCGGCCGGCAAGACTACCGTCGACGGGCAGACATACGAGGCGGCCCGGCGTGGATACGTCCACGTGGCGAGCCCGATCGAGCATCCAGGGAGGACCCAACCGATGGCGGAGCCGGTACGAGTCGCGGCCGTGGTGCCGTGGGAGCGCCTGGTCGACTTTGCGGCCCGGGCGTACGAAGCGGCCGGGGTGCCACCGCACCAGGCCCAGGACGCGGCCGAAGGGATCGTCGACGCGGATGGCCACGGGACGACGACCCACGGCCTGAAGAACCTCCGCAACTACATCACGGCGCTCAAAGAGGGCCGGGCGAATCCGACGCCGAACATCCAGCAGGTGGGCGGCAAGGGCAACTCGGCCGTCTTCGACGCCGACGGCTCCCTCGGCCACGTCGCGGCGTACCACGGTGTGCGGAAGGCGATCGAGCTGGCGAAGGAATGGGGGACCGGGACCGTGGTGGTCCGCAACAGCAACCATTACGGCCACTCCGGATTCTGGGCCAGCGTCCCGGTCCGCCACAACATGATCGGCTTCGCCTTCACGAACGCCGGCCCGACGATGGCGCTCTACGGCGGCAAGGAGGCGATCGTCGGCAACAACCCGCCTTCCTGGGCGATCCCGACCAGGGTCGTGGACCCCGCTAAGAAGCTCCCGGCCGCCGAGTACGAGCCGGTCTTCATCGACATGGCGCTGAGCGTCGTCGCCGGCAACCGCCTGGACATCTACCGCCGGCGCGGCGAGCCGATCCCGGAGGGCTGGGCGTTCGACAAGGACGGCATGCCTACGACCGATCCGCACGACGTCCGCAACGGCGGGACGCTCGCGCCGATGCAGGGGTACAAGGGAGCCGGCCTGGCGGTCGTGCTCGGGATGATGACCTCGTTCCTGGGCGGCTCGATGTTCGACGACCAGAAGCGCGACCCGGTCACGAAGGCGATGACCTCGAAGACGACCGGCCACCTCTTCCAGGCCCACGACGTCGGGCAGTTCACCGACCTCGAAGCGTTCTGCCGGCAGGCCCGCGAGTCCCGCGACGAGATCCGCGTCTCGCCGCCGAAGGCCGGCGTCGAGCGGGTCTACGCCCCGGGTGACATCGAGAACGAGAAGGTGAAGCGCCACAACGCCGAGGGCGTGCCGCTGGAGCAGTTCACCCTCGACGACCTGGCCTGGATCGCCGAGTTCGTCGGCGTCGAATACACCATTGTCTGAGCCGTAGGGACAGGGGAAGAGCATGGCTGAAGCAGTACGAGTCGCGGCGGTCGTGCCGTGGCAGCGGTGCGTGGAATTCGCGGCGCGGGCGTATGAGGCCGCCGGCATGCCGCCGGATCTCGCCCGCGACGCGGCCGAGGCGATCGTCGACGCGGACGGTCACGGCACGGTGACCCACGGTCTGAAGAACCTGCGCAACTACGTCACCGAGATCACGTCCGGTCGGATCAACCCGAAACCGAACATGCGGGTCGTCGGCGGGCCGAAGTCGGCGGTCATCGTCGACGCGGACAACGCCCAGGGCCACGTCGCGGCGGCGTTCGGGATGCGCAAGGCGATCGAGATCGCGGGTGAATGCTCGGTCGGGAGCGCCTTCGTCCGCCACAGTAACCATTACGGCCACTCGGGCTACTGGTCCAGCATGGCCGTCCGCCACAACATGATCGGGTTCGCCGTCACGAACGCCTCGGCCGGCATCGCGCCGTTCGGGGGCAAGCAGGGGCTGATCGGCAACAACCCGCCGTCCTGGGCGATCCCGACGCGGGTCGTCGACCCGTCGAAGAAGCTGCCCGCCTCGGAGTACCAGCCGGTCTTCCTCGACATGGCGCTGAGCGTCGTGGCGGCCAACCGCCTCGACATCTACCGACGTCGGAACGAGCCGCTGCCGGTGGGCTGGGCGCTCGACAAGGACGGCGAGCCGACGACCGACCCGATCGCGCGGGCACACGGCGGCAGCATCACCGGTGTCGCCGGGTACAAGGGCATCGGCATGGCGGTCGCGCTGTCGATGATCACCTCGTTCCTGGGCGGCAGCCCGCCGGATTCGCGCCGCCTCCAGCCGGACGGCAAGCGCATCCCGGGGACGACCGGCCACTGGTTCCAGGCGTACGACGTGGCGCAGTTTACGGACCTCGAAGAGTTCACCCGCCAGGCCCGCGAGACGCGCGCCCGGCTCCAGGCCTCGCCCCCGAAAGCCGGCTTCGAGCACGTTTACGCGCCAGGCGACCTCGAGAACGCCAAGGCGATCGAGCACCAGAGGAACGGCGTCCCGCTGGAGCAGTTCACGCTCGACGACCTGGCCTGGGTCGCCGAACACGTCGGGATCAAGTACGACCTGACGTAGGAGCCAGTCAGTAGGGCGGGAGAATTGGCGCGGGCGAATCGGCGATTCGCCCCTTCGATGATGACGGGATCGCCGCGTGCATCGTAGGGGCGTGCCGCTGGCACGCCCGCCCGGCCGGTACGCCCGCCCGGCCGGTACGCCCGCCCGGTAGGCACGCCCGGCCGGTACGCCCGCCCTGACGCGCCTGGCCCTG
>Ga0075430_100001769_pt1 | contig 17644 bp, 13 predicted proteins | sample RhiMetdeltSRZDD4_FD_75294 | JGI IMG/M metagenome (GOLD analysis project Ga0075430, IMG submission 75294) | Populus rhizosphere microbial communities from Tennessee, USA - Rhizosphere MetaG P. deltoides SRZDD4 | ecosystem: Host-associated > Plants > Roots > Rhizosphere > Soil | place: USA... | reverse complement strand
CCGATTCGATGAAGGCGAACAGCGACGCCGTCAAGGCCGACGATTCCTATCTCACCCAGTGCCGCATGCAAGGCCTTTATCCAATGGCCTATCACCCGCATAACTGGCACTTCCTGGCAGTGTCGGCCATGCTGCACGGCGATGGCGCGCAGGCAGTCGACGCTTCGCGCAAGATGGCCAAGCGGCTGCATCATGACGTCATGGCGCAGAAGGAGTGGGCGCTCATCCAGTATTACTTCGCCTATCCCATGTTCGCCATGGCGCGATTCGGACAGTGGGACCAGATTCTTGCCGAACCACAGCCCGACACAAAGCTCCGTTGGGCCACGGCCGTCTATCACTACACACGCGCGCTCGCCTCGCTGGCCAAGAACCAGGTGCCACAGGCTTCGGCGGAACTTGCCAAGCTGAAGTCCGTTGCAGCCGAGCCCATATTCAAAGAACTCACGGTCGGTGGTTTCAATGGCATGCCCCAACTGTTGGAAATCGGCGTCTCAGTGATTGAAGGTGAAATGGCCGGCAAGCGCAAAGACTACGCCCAGGCGGTTCGGTTGCTCGAGCACGCCGTCCGCGTGGAAGACGGCCTCAATTACAACGAGCCGCCCGATTGGTATTATCCGGCCCGCCATTCGCTTGGCGCCGTGCTGCTCGAAGCTGGCCGCCCCGCGGAAGCGGAAACGGTCTTTTGGGAAGATCTGCGGCGTAACCCCGAAAACGGGTGGGCCTTGATTGGCCTCATCCGCAGTCTCCGCGCCCAGTCGAAGACGGAACGAATCGATGAACTCCAGAAGCGCTTGGACAAAGCCTGGGCTAAGGACGCGCCGAAGCCCACATCCTCGCGAATCCTCTGACGGCTACGGCTGCTTCAGCACCAAGTGCTGATTCGCGCCGACTTTCTCCATCCGCTGCGTCCTGCCGTCCGGCCAGCGAATGTCGAGTGTCGCCTCCGTTGCCGCGCCCAATCCAAAGTGCAATCGAAGTCCGTTCGAGGAGTAGAAGCTCGACTGACTCAAGACTTCTTGCGCCTGCGTACGCCCGCCATAACGTGCCACCACGCGCGTGCCCGGAGGCGCACCGCGCACTCCCAGCCAATTCGCTTTGCCTTTGGGAGCGCTGAGATCGTTTCGCAATAGCGCCGGAGGTTCGTGCAGATTGACGATCAACACGTCGAGGTCGCCATCATTGTCATAGTCGCCAAAGGCCGCGCCCCTGCTTGCATGCGCTTCCGCGAGCGCGGGACCCGCCTGATCGAGCAGTTCTTCAAATCGCGTCGCTCCAGTGGCGCCCAGCCCACGAAACAACACCGCTGGGGTGCGGAACGGATACGCGGGTAGCGTCGCCTCCATTTCCGGATATACGCTGCCCGTCACGTAAAACAGGTCCGGCCAGCCGTCGTTGTCGAAGTCGCCGATCGCCGCGCCCCAGCCGACGAACCGCGTCTCCACGCCCAGCCCGCTCGCGATCGTCGCATCTTCAAAATTCGCCTTGCCTGTGTTGCGGTACAGCACGTTTGTGTCGTCGGAGAAATGGGTCTTGAAAATGTCGAGCGCGCCGTCGAGGTTGTAGTCGCCAATTCCCAACCCCATGCCCGCCTGCTCCATACCGTCTTCGTTCAACGCCACTCCGCGCTCGAGCCCCTGCTCGGCAAACGTCCCATCATGCTTGTTGCGGAAGTAGAAGCTCGATGTCGAATCGCTCGCTACATACAGATCCCTCCAGCCATCGTCGTCGAAGTCAGCCGCCGCCGCTGTCATGAGATAGCTCCCTGTTGCCGCCGCAATTCCCGACTTCGCCGACACGTCGCTGAACTTCCCGCCTCCGTCGTTGTGATATAGCCACCCGCGCCCCGGCGGCAATCCACGCGGCCCGCAGTTCACTGCAACGCCCTTCCACGTGCAGTTGGCCGACTCGCCGGGCTTCGGCACGCGCGCCGGATCGAACTCCAGATAGCTCGCCGTGAACAGGTCGGGCCGCCCATCGCGGTCGTAGTCGATAAACGTCGCCCCCGATCCCCAATGCCGCTGCTTCGTCACCAGTCCCGCCGCCGCTGCGACATCGGTGAACGTGCCGTCGCCATTGTTCCGATAGAGAGCGTTGTTGCCCCAAAACGTCAGGAAGAAGTCGGTATCGCCGTCGCTGTCGTAGTCGCCCAACGCGACTGAAGAGGCCCACCCCACACGCCGCAACCCTGCCTTCGCCGTCACGTCCTCAAACGAACCGTCGCGTAAGTTGCGGTAGAGGCGCAACGAAGCCTCGGACGGATCGCCGTCCAATCGCGTCCCGGTCAAAACAAGAGCGTCTAGCCAGCCGTCACTATCGTAGTCGATCCATGCCGCCCCACATCCAACCGATTCCAGAATGTATTCTTTGCGGTCGTCGCGCCCATAGTGAACCAATTGCCGCAAGCCCGCCTCCCGCGCCACATTCACAAACCGGCCGTGATACGGAAGTCCGCTTGGCTTCCCGCGCGGCACCGCGCGTACACCCCGCGATGCGATGCCCTGCGCAAACAATAGCGCCGCCGGCACAACCAGTAACCCCAAATACCGCGCCCGCATCATTTCACCTGTATTCGGAAATCCACCGTTAGCACAAGCGCGTCCTTCTGCACGGTGATCGCGGTGACATCGAAACGCGTGAGTTTTTTCTGTACTGTCTGCGTCGTCACGCTGGTTTCGAGGATCGACTTCGCCAGCCCCTCGATCGGCCACTTGATCTGGCTGTCGAGCGTCTTCGCCAGCGCGTTGCGCACCTGCCGCGAATAGTAGGTCTCGCGCCCCCGCGTCTCTACATAGACGTCTTTGAATTCCATCGCACCGCCCTTGTAAATCGGCGTGGCGAGAATGATCAGGTCGAAGGAGTCGCCCAGTCCCACACACCTGCCGAACATATTCAGCGCGCTCCTCCCGCTGAATTTCGACTCAACGCGTAGCCGCCCGCCCGCTTCGCCCACCTTCGGATTCTCCAAGTAGGCGAAGCTGCACTTCGTGGAATGATTTCCCTTCACGTATCGGCGTCCGTCCTGGCTGAACAATTGCGCCGACAACATTCGCTGTAAGGTCGCAAACGACAACTCGACTTCGGTCGCCGCGCCACCTGGGCGCACCGCCGCCAGAAACAGAACCAATCCCACCAATCTGCGCATCTTCAAGGCCAGTGTAGCGTTAGACTCAATCCATGCGAACCTACCCGCCGGCGGCTGTTCTTTTTCTCGCTCCCGCGCTCCTTTTTGCGGACGCCGCCCGCGATGCCGAAATCGCCCGCCTAGCCGAAGCATTGCGTCCAAAGCTCGTCGAGATGCGCCGCGACTTTCACATGCACCCCGAGCTCTCCAATCGTGAAGAGCGCACGTCGCGTGTCATCGCCGAACGCCTCCGCGCTCTCGGTTTCGACGACGTGAAAACCGGAGTGGCGAGCCATGGCGTCGTCGCTCTCCTCAAAGGTGCGAAACCGGGACCAGTCGTCGCACTGCGCGCCGACATGGATGCTCTACCCGTCGAAGAGACCATTGACGTCCCCTACAAATCGCGAAACGCTGGCGTGAAGCACGCCTGCGGCCATGACGTCCACATGGCCGTGCAACTCGGGGTCGCCGAAATCCTCTCCAAGATGCGCGCCAATCTCCCAGGTTCCGTGAAATTGATCTTCCAACCCGCCGAAGAAGGCGCGCCGAAAGGCGAGCAGGCCGGCGCGCGCCAGATGGTGAAGGAGGGCGCTCTCGACAATCCACGGCCCATCGCGATCTTCGGATTGCATACCGATCCCTCGTTGCAAGCTGGCCAGTTGGGATTTGTTTCCGGACCGATGCTCTCCAGCGCCGACCGATTTACCGTTCGCATCAAAGGCAAGAAGTCGCACGCCGCCTGGCCGCACTTGGGCATCGACCCCATTGTCGTCGCCTCGGAAGCCGTACTGGCCCTGCAGACCATCCGCAGCCGCCGCATCGATCCGCAGGATCCCATCGTCCTCACTATCGGGAAGATTGAGGGCGGCAATCGGGAAAACATCATCGCCGACGAAGTGCGCCTCCTCGGCACGATTCGAACCCTCAACGAAGACACTCGCAGCCGCATCGAAAAGCTGATGCGCGAAGTCCTGGGAGGCATCACATCGGCGCACGGCGCGAGCTATGAGATGGACCTGGAGCGGCAGTATTCGGTGACGACCAATCCCGAACCTCTTGCGTCGCTCACCCGCCCGGCCATGGAACGCATCGCCGGCAAAGCAAACGTCGTTGTTCAGAAGCCTGTCAGCGGAGCCGAGGACTTCTCTGAATTCCAGAAAGTCATCCCGGGATTCTTCTATTGGCTCGGAGTGGCCAACAGACAGCGCGGAATTACCGCCTCTCTTCACACCGCTGACTATGACGTCGATGAGGAGTCGCTGGTGCTTGGTGTCAAGACCATGACCGCGATTGCACTGGATGCTTTGGAGCGCGGCCGGTAGTATTTGTTATCACACGAAACCTGGAACAAACCCCTTCACACCACACGCGCGTAGGCGTACTATATAGGCGGCTACAAGTTTCATAGCACCGGCTCATATAGCTACCTGAGGAGGTGAAGGCCATGTTTGATAGCCTCGATGAGCAAATTAAGCAGGATGATCGAGCAGCCAGTAGCACCAAAGAAAGAGTATTGGTCTGGGTATCAGTCGCCGTAGTCAGCGTTGTTGTCTTCGGCGGACTGTACATGGGAATTCGCCTGCTGGACTAATTGTTCGGCACGCGCACCAAACTAATCGCAGACGCACGAGTCAAGACACATTCCGGTGGCGGGGTGCGTCTTGACTCGTTTTTGTTTTGGATTATCGTGTTTACTTGCTGATTGGCGTCTCGTCTTCGCCCGTCACGGCGACTACCGTACCGGTAGTCGCGGCAGCTATAATCACACCCGCGATCACAGCCTTCGCGGCGATCCCCATCCCAACACCGGCGGCTGTACCAGCGGCCGTTCCACCCGTGGCTGCGCCTCCGGAAGCGGCGCCAGCGGCAGCGGCGCCACCAGCAGCCGCACCCGCAGCGGCGCCTGCCTTGCTGGAGCACTTCTCCTCCAACCGTTTGATCTGCCCGGCTTGCACCACATGGGTCGCGCCCGCGGCTGGCTTCGCCTCCGGCACCTGCGAACCGGTCACTTCGATGCGGTGACCAACATACTGATCCAGATTTCCCCGCAACTCGACCACTACGCCCGCCGCCTCGTCGGTGAGCAAATATCTGCCGTCTTTCTTCACCACGCATCCGGTGACCAGCGCTGGACCCGACGCTCCGGCCTCCGACGGGACTTCGAATTCGAGTGCGCGCCCAGCGGCCATTGCGGCAATTGTCACACCGCGGGCATTCGTCACGCGGAAGTTGCCACTATGGGCCATTACTTGAATCTTGTTCGCCGCCGTAAGCTGCACTGCCGCTTCCGCTCCCGCGCCTACCGGGACAACACGTAGGCTTCGCGCTTCCATGACGTAGTTCGAAGCGTTGTTGCCTGCGCCCGTCAATTGACCCGTGCCACGCTGCAACACCATGCGGTCGGCATACACTGTCCCCTTCGATCCCGACGCCAGTTGCACGCTCACGCCGTTGTTCAATCGCAGATCGCTCGCCGTGCGCCCCGTCTCCACGGTCGTTCCCTCAAATAGCGTCCCATTTCCGTTCACCGTGGTCTGGTCCATGCGCACCCCGCCACGGGCCGTCGCCACTCCTATGACCGGCGACGCAGCCATCCCAGCCGACAACTGCGCCGAAAGAATCACTGCCAGTCCGAACTGTAAGTTCATCACCTGTATGCTCCTCGTGCCTTCAAAGACTCTTGTTGTATTTGTGCGAACTGACCCCGCCGTGCCGCAACAACACTGAAAGAATTCTCGCGTTTGGGAGAGTCCCTCTGCCCTTCCGCCACTGAAAAGGTGTGATCAGGACGGAAACATATCACCTCTTATTCATCGGCTCGCGACGCTGGGTTGTGGAGCTGAACCATGCCTGAGAAATTTCCGAATGCTCTATCACCCCGGCCTAGAGTAAATACCCGCCGCGCTCTCTTACTCCTGTTTATACCTGTCCTACTTTTGTCCATCGCGCAGCTCGCCGCTGCTCTCTTCGAAGCCTCCGGCACGCTTCCCCACCTCGAGTGGGCCCAACTTCTCAACCCCTTCGACCACCATCCCCATCTTCTGCTCGCCGATCTTGAACCCAGCCGTGCCGCAGCGCATTGGGAACAGATCCGCGTGCTGCACCCCCTTTATGCGCCCGCTTGGATTCGTCTCGGACTCGACCAGGAGAGGGAGGGCCACAATGCCGCCGCCGAACGCTCGCTTCTCCGTGCGGCCGCACTCGACCACACCTTCCTGCCGCAATGGACACTCGCGAACTACTACTTCCGCCAGGGACACGAAGACCTGTTCTGGACCCACGCCCGCCACGCTGCGTCTGTCTATCAAGGCGACCTCACCGGAGTGTTCCACCTCGCGCTCCGGCTCGAAGACGATCCCCGCCGTGTTTGGGAACGCCTGACACCACCCTACGCGCCTGCGCGCATCGATCTCGTGCGAGTCCTTCTCTCCACCGGCCGCCTTGCCGCCGCGGCCAGTGTCGCCGATCTCATGGCTGCCGCGCATCTCCGAGGCACGCGCGAACTCCTGCTCGAAGCCTGCGCCCTGGCAAACGAGCGTGGGGAGGTCGCCGCCGCGCTCGCCTTTTGGAATGCTGCCGCGCGCAACGGTTGGATCGCCCGTCCCGTTCTCGATGTCGCCCGTGGCGTTCTATTGGCCGATGGCGCATTCCAGCATCAGCCCATGGGGACTTGCTTCGACTGGCGCACGCCACCGCAGGAGGGCGTTTCGCTCCACGCTGGCGCGCCCACCGGACTACGCATCGAACTGACGGGACGCCAGTCCGCCGATACCGTCCTTGCCGCCGTGCGCATTCCCGTCCAACCGCACCACCGGTACCGCCTCGCCTGGCGCTACACAACTGCCCTCGGCCGCAACTCTTCGAATCCCGTCTGGCGCATCAACGGCACCGTCGTAGCTGCATGGCAAGCTATGTCGCCAACTCGCGAGGACTCGCTCGAGTTCGACGCCGGACCGAAGCGCCTCGTCGAACTGGCGCTTGCCACTTCGTCCGCCGTCGGAGCTACCAGGCCCGAAGGCCGCCTGCGGCTGGATTGGGTCACCATCGCCGTCATCCATTCTTCCGCTTCCCCCTCCAACCATCTGTGATACCTTGAAGAATCCAAAGCAGGCCTGCGAGGCCTGTGCTGGCTGAGGAGTGTTCCATGGAAGCACTGGGAATGGTGGAAACGAAGGGCCTTGTGGGCGCCATCGAAGCCGCCGATGCAATGGTCAAGACCGCGAATGTAACGCTCACCGGCAAGGAGTTCATCGGCGCCGGATTCGTCACCGTGACGGTTCGCGGGGATGTCGGCGCTGTCAAAGCTGCTACTGACGCCGGTGCCGCCGCAGCGCGCCGTGTAGGTGAATTGGTTGCCGTGCACGTCATCCCCAATCCGCATGAGGATGTGGAGAAGGTCCTCCCTGGGGCCAAAAAGGGCGACAAAGCCCTCGGCTAATCCTCCGTTCCGGCTCTTGCCGGGCATTCGTGCCCTGAGGACTGCCCATGCTCGCCGACGCTGATCTCATCTCGATTCAGGAAGTACGCACCAAGGTCGAAAGGGCGTACGCCGCATTTCAGCAATTCCGCACCTATTCGCAGGAGCGCGTCGACGCCGTAGTCGAGGCCATGGCCGCCGCCGCACGCGCGCACTCACAGCGCCTCGGTGAACTCGCCGTTGAAGAGACCACCTACGGCAACGCTAAGGACAAGCTCGCCAAGAACCTCCTCTGTGCCGATCTCCTTCCACGCAGCATCCGCGGCATGAAAACCGTCGGCGTCCTGCGCGAGATTCCCGAGCAGAAGATCGTCGAAATGGGCGTGCCCGTCGGCGTCGTCGCCGCCATTCTTCCGACCACCAATCCCACCTCCACGGCTATCTACAAAACCATCATTTCGTTGAAGGCCGGGAATGCCATTGTCATCAGTCCGCATCCGCGTGCCGCGCGCTGCACCTGCGAAACCGCCGGCGTTCTCTATCAGGCGGCACTCGCCGCGGGCGCGCCCCCCGACATCATCCAGTGCGTGAACACGGCCACCATGGAAGGCACCAATGCACTGATGAAGCATCCGCGTACTGGCGTGATCCTCGCCACCGGCGGCTCCGGCATGGTGCGCGCGGCTTATTCCAGCGGCAAGCCCGCGTACGGCGTCGGCCCCGGCAACGTGCCCGTGCTGCTTGACGATTCGCACGACGTCAAGGAGTGCGTGGCCAAGGTCGTCATCGGAAAATCGTTCGACTACGGCACTGTCTGTTCGAGCGAGCAAACGCTCGTGGCCGGCAAGAGCCGCCGCGAGGCCGTGCTTGCCGCTCTGCGCGAGCAAAAGGCCTACCTCTGCAACGCCGATCAAACCAAGGCGCTGGCGAAGCTGCTCATCACGCCCAAGTGGGGCATCAATCCCGATTGTGTCGGCCAGGCGCCTACCAGGATCGCGCGCATGGCAGGCTTCGAAGTGCCCGCCGAAACCACAATTATCGCCGTAGAAATTGGCGGCGTCGGCAAAGAGCATCCGCTCTCGATGGAGAAGCTTTCACCCGTCCTCTCACTGCTCTTTGTGGAAGGATGGGAGGAACAGGTGCGCGCTTGCCAGGCCATTCTCAAGTTCGGCGGACTTGGCCACACCTGCGCCATCTATTCCACGAACGATGCTCACACCCGCGAGTATGGCCTTCGCATGCCGTCCTTCCGCGTCCTCGTGAATACGCCTACACCACAAGGCTCCACCGGCATTACCACCAGCGTTCAGCCCTCGATGACCCTCGGCTGTGGCGCCATGGCCGGTAACATCACCTCCGACAACGTCGGACCGCAGCACCTCATCAACGTAAAGCGGCTCGCCTATGTCGTACGCACCGTCGAAGAGGCTTTTCCTGACGCGCCGGCCGCGACTGCTTCCACAAGCCAGCCCCGCTCGGCCATCGCCAGCGCCGTCGAAAAATTCCTTACACGGCGCGGAGTCTCCGGCATGAGCGCACCTGCCCCGCACGCCGCCGCTGCCTCCCCAGTTGCGGGTATCGTCGACCGCTTTCTGCAAACTAAGGGAGCCGCCACCAGTGCCCCCACCGCCGCCGCTTCGTCTTGCGCATGCGGTCCCGCGTCGCCTGCATCGGGAGCCTCATGCGCCGCACCCGCCGCCTCCGCTTCTCCAACTCCTCCCGCGCCTGTCGTCGAAGTCGTCGACTTCGTCTGCGAAGCCGATGTCCGAATTGCTTTGCACAAGACTCAAAAGATTTACATCGGTCCCAAAACCATCGTCACTCCGGCAGCGCGTGAACTGGCCAATCAACATGACCTGCTCGTCGTGGCGCAACGCTAGAGGTGAACCATGAAGGAAATGCGACAGGATCTGGATACCCTTTGCGCAGAAATTGAAAAGGACCTTGCCTCACGCTCATTCGCCATCTTCCGCGGCCACCACCGTGCCCTTGAAAACCGTCCGCAAGTGGATTGGGACGTTGCTAAATGGCCCGACTTCCGCGAATTCCTCGCCTGCGCCGAAAAGCTTGGCGCCACTCTGCTTGTCTTCTCTAACCAGAAACTCACCGAACGCCTGCTCGATCAGGCCCGCGAGCGTCTCGATGGCGCCGACCTTTCCCGCGACGACTACCGCGAATTCGAGCGTACCTTCAACAAGCTCCGGGCCTATGAAGGATTCACCAGCTCTCTCGAACTCTCGTTCGACTTCGAAACTATCACCTACATCTTCCATATCTCCACGCCCTGGTACGACGAACTGCTCGATATGATCGACGATCTCGACGACGCCATCGAGCAGGCCGCCGGCGAAGAGAACGAAGGTCCAATGGGCAATTACTTTTCGCAAAACTAGCGCCGGCGCATGCGTCTTCCCGCACGGTGGCTTCTGCCCGAACCCGACAAAACGCTCGTCGAAACCCTCGCCCGCCAGCTCCGGCTGCCCGCACTCGTTGCCCGCGTCCTCGTCCATCGTGGCCACTCCACGCCCGATGCCGCCTCCGCTTTTTTGAATCCGCGCCTGGAACACTTGCACGATCCATTCCTCCTTGCGGGAATGGCGGATGCCGTCGCCCGCATCCGAGCGGCCATCGGCCAGCGGGAACGTATCCTCCTCTATGGCGATTACGACGTCGACGGCACCACGAGTATCGTCATCCTGAAGAAAGCCCTCGAACTCGCCGGTGCTGATGTCCATTACTTTGTGCCGAACCGGCTTCGCGACGGCTACGGCATGCGTGAAGAGGTGATCGAACAAGCCTCGCGCGATCGGGTGCGCCTGATCATAAGTGTCGATACCGGCATTCGCGCCGGGCTGGTTGTCGAACGCGCGCGAGAGCTCGCCATCGACGTCATCGTCACCGATCATCACTTGCCCGAAGCCGCGCTGCCTCCCGCGCTCGCTGTGCTCAATCCCAACCGGGCCGACTGCGGATATCCGGAGAAAAACCTCTGTGGCGCGGGCGTCGCCTTCAAACTCGTCCAGGCCCTCATGATCTCCCTCGCCTGGGAGCCCGCCCGCATACGCGCGCTTACCGAATCGTTTCTGAAGATGGTCGCCATCGCCACGGTCGCTGACGTTGTCCCCCTCACCGGCGAAAACCGCGTCATTGTCCACTACGGCTTGAACGGCATGACGCGGGTACGCAACGCTGGCTTGCGCGCGTTACTCGAAGTCGCCGGATTCAGGGAAGGCGACGAACCCACCGCCGGCCAAATCGCCTTCCGCGTCGCGCCGCGCATCAATGCCGCCGGACGCATGGCCGACGCCAGCCAGGTGATCGAGTTGTTCCTCACCGCCGACGGCACGACCGCCCTCACCATCGCCCAGCAGCTACACGAGTGGAACGCCGAGCGCCAGCAAACCGAGGCCGATACGCTCGCCGCTTGCCTCGAAGGAACGATTCAACCCGCGCACCGCGCACTCGTCTTCGCCGGTGACGGTTGGCACAAAGGCGTCGTCGGCATCGTCGCTAGCCGCCTGGTTGAGCGTTTTTGCAGACCCGTATTCGTCCTCGGCATCGACAACGAAAAGGGCGAGGCCTCGGGCTCCGGCCGCAGCATCGAAGCCTTTCATCTGCTTGACGCACTCGAATCGATGGGCGATCTCTTCACCAAATTCGGCGGCCACTCACACGCCGCCGGTCTCACCCTTCCCGCGGATCGCATCGAAGAGTTTCGCGCCCGCCTCGACACTTACGCGCAAACTCGTCTCACTGATGACGACCTCCGTCCCCGCCTCAAGGTCGATGCCACCGCCGACTTTGCCGAGTTGAACGAGGACTCCGTTGCTCAACTCCTCAAGCTCGGCCCCTTCGGCCAGGGCAATGCGGCGCCCGTCCTCATGGCGCGTAACGCCTCATTCCCATTTCCACCCACTCTAGTGAAAGAGAAACACCTTCGCATGAAGGCTACGCAGGCAGGCAAGCACCTCATCATGAAGGCGTGGAACTTTGCCGAGCGCAAGCACGAGTTTTCGACCGATCGCACATACGACCTCGCCTTCATCGTTGAAGAAGACCCTTACTCCGCCGCCCGCGGCTACGCGCCCTGGAGCGCCACCCTGCGCGACCTGCGTTGATGCGATGAGACCTGTGGCGCTGTCTCGCAGATGCATGTTAGCTACGGTTGCCGGCGTGCCGCTTGGTCTTGTGGAGAAACGCGAACGACCGGGACGCTGCGGGACCTGCGACAACCTGAAGGCCTTGTGAGCGCCCAAGTCATCCTCATCAACCATGCCGCATATGTGATTGCTTGCGGCAATGGCGTTGCCGCCCAACTCGTTCAAGCCGGAGTGCCGCTACCCTCTTCCGCCCACAACGCATCCGGCCTGTTAGCATATGCCCAATGCCCCTGCGCTCCTGCGCCCTAACCTTGGCCGTCTTCGTCACGCTCTCGGCCCACGCTGCCGAGCCCGTCGTCGACTGGGAAAAGGCTAGGGCCGAAACATTGCTCCACTACCAGTCGATCGTCCGCATCAACACCAGCAATCCGCCGGGTAATGAGACCTTGGTGGTCAATTACCTGAAGAGCGTGCTCGATCGCGAGGGAATCGGTTATCAGGTCTTCGCGCTCGAACCAAACCGCGCAAATCTGGTCGCGCGATTGAAAGGAAATGGACGCAAGAAACCCATTCTCATCCTCGGCCACACCGACACCGTCGGCGTGCAGCGCGAAAAGTGGCCTGTCGATCCCTTCGGCGCCGTGCGCAAGGACGGCTACATCTGGGGCCGCGGAACCACCGACAACAAAGACGGTGTTGCGGCAGGCCTCATGCTGGTGCTGCACCTCAAACGCCTCGCCGTCCCGCTCGACCGCGATGTGATCTACGTTGCCGAGGCAAGCGAAGAGAGTTCCACCAGCCCCACGAACGTCGGTATCGATTATCTGGTCAAGGAACACTGGCCCGACATCGAAGCCGAGTACGCGCTCGCTGAAGGAGGCTTCGTGCACTCCGAAAACGGCAGGGTTCGCTTCGTGGAGATTGCCGCCACGGAAAAGGTGCCGCGCCGCGCGAGGCTCATCGCCACGGGCACCTCGGGCCATGGCTCAAGGCCCAGGCGAGATAATGCCATCGTGCACCTGTCCACCGCTGTCAGCAGGGTCGCCAACTGGCGGCCGCCGATGCGCCTCAACGATGTCACGCGCACTTTCTTCGAACGCCTCGCCACCATCAGCCCGCCCGAGGAAGCCGCGCGTTACAACGGGCTCGTCGACCCGCAAAAGACAGGGGCTATCCAGGACTATTTCGCCAATCACGATCTCGGCAAGTACTCTATCCTGCGCACGTCCATCTCGCCTACGATCATCAACGGCGGATTCCGCCAGAATGTGATCCCTTCACAAGCCGAAGCCATGCTTGATATCCGCGCACTGCCCGACGAGGACATGACGGCGTTCTACGCCGAGATGGGCCGCATCATTAGTGATCCGGCTGTGGAGATCTTGCCCGCCGCTCCCGGCAGGCCGTCCGCCCCTCCCAGCCGTTTGGACACGGAGATGTTTCGCGCACTCGAAGCCGCGCAACGCCGCCTCTACCCCGGTGCGATCACCGTGCCAGGTATGGTTACGGGTTCGACAGATCTGGCCCAGTTGCGCGCCAAAGGCGTGCAAGCCTACGGAGTCGGCCCGCGCTTTGACGAAGCCGAGTTCGCCGAGCACGGCTGGCACAGCGATGTCGAACGCCTGAGCGAAGACTCGCTCTATGGGCTTGTGCAATTCATGTGGTACGCCGTCCTGGAAGTTGCCGCGGCCAAGTAGCGCTATACTAGCCAAACCCTTTCGTATGAGGTCGTGAACTTGCGCCTTCTTCGGGGAGCCGTTGTGCTCCTGTGCATCGCCGCCACCTGGGCCGGTCCGCGAGAATTCGCGCTCCAGTCTTATGACGACGCAGTCCGCGCCCGCGGTCTCAAGCCCGAACGCGCCCGCATCCGTGCGGTTCTCGACGCAGGCGCGCCCGAGACCTTTCGCATCCTCGGCCAAACCGTCTTCGGCGGCGATCTCCGTGGCCTCATGTACGGCATCTTCGAAGCCGCGCGGCAGATCCACGACGACGGCCGTCTCAAGGAAGGCAAGCACTCTCCGGCCCTCGCGATTCGGGGCGTCCGCCTCCGCCGCGACGACCTTCCCCAAGGCGATGCCCTGCATTCCTTCTTCGCGCTGCTCGGCGAAATGCGCTTCAACACCGTCTTCGTCACTCCAGAGCCGCCCGTCGAACTCCGCCCAACTGCCGCCGCGTTTGGATTGAAGCTCGCCCCGGCGCCCGCGCTCGCCGAAGTGCTCGACGTGAAGCTCCCCATTGAAGGCACGTCCCTCCCGTGGGCCGATCCGGTCTCCGTGTGCCGCATCTTATCTGAAGTCGATGTGCTCCACCTCCAGGGATTCGCCATCCCAGCGCGTCTGCCCATCGAAGGCCACGAGCTCTACTACACCGTGTGGGGGCTCGCCGGTTACGATCCCCACGTGCCCGAGAAGCGCTTCGTTGCCTCGCTCCGTAAGCGCTTCGGCAAGGCCGCGCCCGAAGCATGGAAGGCCATTTCGCTGGCCTCGCGCAGCCTCACCTTCATCCCCGAAGCGCGCTTCCTCGCCACACCTGAGGAAGCCACCCGCATGCCCGCCACCGCCCGCCTTACTCCGCTACAGTTGGCCACTGCGTATCACCTCCTCGCGCGCGACGCAGAGGACGCCCTGCTCCCGTTCAAATCCGAACTTGGCGCTTACCAAACCCTCATCGACTATGGCCGCATGAAGGCACGCGAACTGCTCGCTCGGGAATCCGCTGCATGGTACGACGCAACCGGACACGATTCCGCTTACTTTCTCGCCCAGCGCGAATACAAAGACGCCGCTCTGTACAGCAAAGCCTTGCAGGCCGCCGGTCTTCCCGTGCCCGTCTTGCCTGAGGTACAGGAAATGGAAGCAAGCGTCACCGGCGAGCCCGCATGGCGAGCCCTTCCCGATCCGCTGAAGCTGACTCATATCACGCCTAAGGGCGCCGTCGCGGGTAAGCCCGTTGTCCTCTCGCTTGTCCTCGCTACTCCGAAGCGTGCCGAACGCGTTCGCCTCCATTGGCACGATGGCGAAACATTCCACACCCAGGAAGCCCCCGCTTCGCGTCCCTTCTTCACCCTGACGCCGGCCGGCAATCTCCGCTACTATTTTGAGGTTGTCTCCGAATCCGGTTCGGGCTGGTTTTATCCCGATCCTCTTGCGGGCGCCGCTTACCTTCGCCTCAATGTCCGACCGGCACCTCACCCTTAAAGCTCTCTTCCTGCCCCTGGTAATCCTGCTCCTCGTTGCCATGGGTGCGATTCAACTCCACACCGCCTCGCTCGAAGCCCAAGCATTCGACGAAGCTGTCCACCTCACCGCGGGGTACAGCTATTGGAAGATGGGCGACTTCCGCCTCAACCAGGAACATCCTCCCTTCGCCAAATTGCTCGCTGCCCTGCCACTTCTCACGATGGGCCTTCACTTCGATACAGCAAGCAAAAACTGGACCCTCCCCGACCAATCCGAAATGGGCCGCGAGTTCCTTTACAAGAACACGCGACCCGCCGACGATATCCTCGCCGCGGCACGCTCTGTCACCATCGTCTTTTCCTTGATCCTCGGACTCACCCTCGCCCTCTGGGTCCGCTCACGCTTCGGCGAACTTGCCGGACTCGCCGCGGTCCTCCTCTACGCGCTCGATCCGAACTTCATCGCCCATGGTCGCTATGTCACCACGGATGTGCCCGAGGCCTGCCTTTCCTTCCTCGTAGTCGTCACCTGGCTCGCCTGGCTCGAACACGGCCGCAAACGCGACCTCGTCTTCGCCGCGATTGCCCTCGGGCTCTCCATGGCCACCAAGTTCTCCGCACCTTACGTCCTGCCCGTTCACTTTTGTCTCGCGCTCGTGCAAGTCCTGCGCCGCCGCATGCGCTGGTACACCGCGCTCGCTTCGTTCGTCGTTGTCACTACGGCTGCGGCGCTTATCTGCCTGGCTACCTACGGTTCGGCCACTTTTGAAGTCGAGAAGTTCGCCGATCACCGCTACTTCAGCGGTCTCCACGAACTTGCCCAGCACAACGAGGATGGCCACCCCTCCTTTCTCTTGGGCCGCGTAAATAAGAAAGGCGACCTTGCATATTTCCCCGTCGCCTTCGCCGTGAAGTCCACTGAAGCCGCTCTGCTCGGCCTGTTGCTCGCCCTTGCCCTGCTGCCCCGCTTGTGGAAGCGTCACGGTCCATTGATTTGCACTGCTCTGCTGGCCTATCCGCTCTTTTACTTCGCGCTCTCGATGGCAGGCAACATCAATATCGGCGTTCGCCATCTCCTTCCCATATATCCGTTCCTCTTTGCGTTGATCGCCGCCGCCGTTGCCGCTCTGCCGCGCCCGGTTTCCGTGACGGCTACCGCCGCGATCGCCATCGGACTCATTGCCGCCAACTCCACCATCTATCCCCACTACCTCGCTTACTTCAATCAGTTCGCCGGAGGACCCGCCGGCGGCACGCGCTACCTACTCGACTCCAACGTCGATTGGGGCCAGGATCTTAAGAAGCTGAAGCGCTATATGGACGAACACAACATCCCGCTCGTCCAGTTCGCATATTTCGGAATGGCGGATCTCGATTATTACGGCGTCCGCAATGGCGGACTGCCCGGCGCCAACGAGCCCCGCAACATCGACACGCTCGACAACTGGGTCGCCATCAGCGTCACCAACCTCTACGACGTCTACTTCGACAAGCCCACTTTCTCCTGGCTCCAACGCTTCGAGCCCACCGCCCGCATCGGCTGGTCCATCTATGTCTACGACCTCCGCCAGAGCACCATTCCCGCCGGCAAGCGGCCATTACCCGCCGCGCCCGCCACCCCGTGATAGATTGGCCGCATGATCTCCCGCCGCGCCGCGCTAGGTTCGCTCGCCGCAACCACCCTCACCGCCCAAACCGCGCGTTCCGCCCGCAAGCCCAACCTCCTCTTCCTGATCGCTGACGATCACGCCGGCTACGTCCTCAACTGCAACGGCAACACGTTCGCCGAAACGCCCAACCTCGACGCACTCGCCGCACACGGCACGCGCTTCGCGCACCACTTCTGCAACCAGCCCGTCTGCACGCCTTCGCGCCAATCGCTGCTCACCGGCCAGATGCCCTCCGCCGCTGGCGTCACCGTCCTCACAACGCCGCTCGCCAACGACAAGCCCACCCTCGCCAGGCAACTGAAGTCCGCCGGATACCGAACGGCTGTCATGGGCAAGATGCACTTCAATCAACCCGGACGCCCCGGTCTCCACGGCTTCGACGTCTGCATGACCGAAGACGTCATCACACGGGAATGGCAGAAGCGCACCCCCACGCGCCCCGTGCCGCCCGATATCCGCACCAAGCCTCGCTGGCAGCCCTTCCGCGATCCCGCCCGTATCTGGTTGAACGCCGAATCGCTCCCCTACCCGCGCTACGAAGCCGATATGCGCAGCACCTTCCTTGCGCGACAGGCCTGCGACTACCTGGAAGAGAACAAGAACAATCAGTTTGCCCTCTGGGTCAGCTTCCAGGAGCCCCACTCTCCCTACGATTTTCCTATTGAAGACTTCGCCTACTACGACCGCAACCGCTTTACTGTCCCACGAGTCGGTCCCGAAGACGCCTGGCAGGTACCCATCATCTTTCGCGACCTCTCGCCCGAAGAGCGCCAAGGCATCGCCGCCTCTTACTACACCTCCGTCCGCTATCTCGACCGAAACCTCGGCATCGTCCTCAACAAGCTCAAACAGCTTAATCTCGAAGAAGATACCCTCGTCGTCTACCTCGCCGATCATGGCTACTGCCTCGGCCAGCATGGACGTTTTGAAAAGCACTGCGGCTACGATCCCGCCATGCACGTCCCGCTTATCATTCGTTATCCGGGGCGTGTTCGAAAGGGCGCCGTGACGGACATGACCGAACACATCGATGTTGCCCCCACTATCCTCGACCTTCTCGGCGTTGACCCACTGCCCGTTCAACACGGCCGCTCCCTCCGCCCCTATCTGGAAGCCAAATCGATCAAAGGCCGCGATCACATCTTCAGTCAGTAC
>Ga0075430_100001768_pt1 | contig 17649 bp, 12 predicted proteins | sample RhiMetdeltSRZDD4_FD_75294 | JGI IMG/M metagenome (GOLD analysis project Ga0075430, IMG submission 75294) | Populus rhizosphere microbial communities from Tennessee, USA - Rhizosphere MetaG P. deltoides SRZDD4 | ecosystem: Host-associated > Plants > Roots > Rhizosphere > Soil | place: USA... | reverse complement strand
ACCAGCGACTACGACAAGGAGAAGCTGCAGGAGCGCGTGGCGAAGCTCGCCGGCGGCGTGGCGGTGATCAAGGTCGGCGCCGCGACCGAAGTCGAGATGAAGGAGAAGAAGGCCCGCGTGGAAGACGCGCTGCATGCGACGCGCGCGGCGGTCGAAGAAGGCGTGGTTCCCGGCGGCGGCGTGGCGTATATCCGCGCGCGCCAGGCGCTCGGCAAGATCAAGGCCGCCAACGACGACCAGGACGCGGGCATCAAGATCGTGATGCGCGCGCTCGAAGAGCCGCTGCGCATCATCGTCGACAACTCCGGCGCCGAGCCTTCGGTGGTGCTGAACAAGGTGCTCGAGAACAAGGGCAACTACGGCTTCAACGCGCAGACCGAGGAGTACGGCGATCTGGTGCAGCAGGGCGTAATCGACCCGACCAAGGTCGCGCGCACCGCGCTGCAGAACGCCTCCTCCGTGGCCGGCCTGATGCTCACCACCGATGCGATGGTGGCGGAGCTGGTCGAGGAGAAGAAGGGCGGCGGCGGCCACGCCCACGGCATGCCCGGCGGCATGGGCGGCATGGGCGACATGGACATGTAACGCTGCGGTTCCCGCAGGGAAAAAAGGGCGCTTCGGCGCCCTTTTTATTTATAATCCGCCCCTTCCTGCAGTACGGCCAAGTAGCTCAGTTGGTAGAGCAGCGGACTGAAAATCCGTGTGTCGCTGGTTCGATTCCGGCCTTGGCCACCAATCAGCTTGAAAGCGGACCCGCCAGGCGCGTGGCGTATAGTCTGCGGCAGAGGGGGACGATGGCCGCTGTACACCCGTCGCGGGACGCGCTCTTCGAAGCCGAGGGGCGCGAGCGCGCGCTGCGCGAGACGCAGGCGCGGCTGCGCGCGCTCATCGACAACGAGCCGGAATGCGTGAAGCTCCTCGATGCCGAAGGCCGGCTGCTCGAGATGAACGCCGCCGGGCTGCGCATGATCGAGGCCGAATCCGCTGACGCGGTGCTGGGCGAGTGCGTCTATGGTCTGGTCGCGCCCGAGCATGTCGCCGCATTCCGCGACCTTACCGAGCGTGTCTGCCGCGGCGAGCGCGGCATCCTCGAGTTCGAGATGATCGGGCTGAAGGGCGCCCGTCGCTGGCTGGAGACCCACGCGGCGCCGTTCCGCGATGAGGCGAGCGGCGAAACCCGGCTGCTGGCGATCACGCGCGACGTCACCGACCGCCGGCGCGCGGAGCGGGCGCTGCGCGAATCCGAGCAGCGCTTCGAGGCTTTTCTCGAGCACCTGCCGGCGAACGCGTGGATCCGCGACGCCAGCTTCCGCTACACGTATGCCAACCGTCTTTACGCCAAGGCCTGGGGAATCGAGCCGCAGGCCCTCGTCGGACGCGAAGCCGGAGAATTCTTTCCGGCCGCCGTGGCCGAGCGCTTCCGCGAGACCGACCGCAGGGTGCAGGCCGACGGCGCGCCGATGCAGTTCGTCGACGGCCTGCCGTCGGGCCGGTGGCTCAAGGTCAAGTTCCCGGTGCCCGACGGCACGGGGGGCGTCGGCGTCGCCGGGATTGCGGTCGACATCACCGAGCGCAGCCGGCTCGAGGAGGCGCTGCGCGAGAGCGAGCAGCGCTTCCGCTCGTTCATGGAGTACGCGCCGGCCGCGGCATGGATCAAGGATGCGCGCTTCCGCTATATCTACGTCAACCGCACCTACGAGCGCGTCTATGGCCGCGCGGCCAAGGAGGTCCTCGGGCGCGACGACTTCGATCTGCACGCCGCGGACCTGGCGCGCTTTTTCAGGGACGACGACGAAGCCATCCTTCGCTCTGGCGAGGCGGCGCAGAGGCTGCACGAGCTGCCTTACGCGGACGGGCGTCCCGGACATTGGCTGGTGACCAAATTCCCGCTGAGCGAGGCGGCGGGGGGCGTCGGCGTCGCCGGGATCGCGGTCGACATCACCGAGCGCAGCCGGCTCGAGGAGGCGCTGCGCGAGAGCGAGCAGCGCTTCCGCTCGTTCATGGAGTACGCCCCTGCGCGCGCCTGGACCAAGGATGCACGCCTGCGCTACACCTATGTCAACCGGGCATTCGCGCGCGATCACGGCCACGCGGAGAAAGATTTCATCGGTCGCGATGACTTCGAGCTGTTTGCGCCGCCGATCGCCGGCTATTTCAGGAAACACGACGAGGAGGTTCTGCACGGCCGCGCCCCGGTGCAGGAGCTGCGCCAGCTGCGGCGCGACGACGGCCGCACCGAGCACTGGCTGGTGGCGAAATTCCTGCTCGCCGACGCCGCCGGCGGCACCGGCATCGCCGGCATCGCGTTCGACGTGACCGCGCGCGTGGAGGCGGAGGAAAAAGCGCGCCGCTACGCCGACGACGTGCGCGACCTGGTCAAGCGCCTGGTGCAGACGCAGGAAGCGGAGCGCCGACGCGTCGCCGACGAGCTGCACGACCTGATTGGCCAGAACCTCACCGCGCTCGGTATCGATCTGCAGGCGCTGAAGCTGCGCCTGCAGGCGGCGGGCGACGAAATCGCCGCGCCGCGCCTGGACGCGATGGCGGTGCTTCTGGACACCACGATCGATGCGATTCGCGGCGTCATGACCGACCTGCGGCCGGCCGCGCTGGAGGAATTCGGCTTGGCGTCTGCGCTGCGCTGGTACGCATCGGAATTCGGCAAGCGCACCGGCATGAAGGTTTCCACGCATGTCCAGGGCCGTCAGGCGCGGCTGCCGCGCGACACCGAACTCGCGCTGTTCCGCATCGTGCAGGAGGCGCTGACGAACGCCGCCAAGCACAGCGGGGGTACCTCCGTGCAGATCAGCGTCCGGTTCGGAGAAAGCCTGCGGCTGACGGTCGAGGACGACGGCCGCGGCTTCCGCGAGGTAGCCGGCACGCGCGGCGCGCGCACCGGGGGATTCGGTCTGCCGACGATGCGCGAGCGTGCCGAAGCCCTCGGCGGCGCGCTGCGCGTCGAGTTCCCGGACCGCGGCACGCGTGTGGTGGTCGAGATCCCGCTGGCGCCCCATGCCGATTGACGTCCTGCTGCTCGACGATCACGCCGTGGTGCGTGACGGCCTGCAGGCGCTGCTTGCGGCGCAGGTGGACATCCGGGTCGTCGGCAGCTTCGGTGATTCGGGCCGCGCGGTGCAATTCGCGTCGGAAGCGCCGCCCGACGTGGCGGTGCTCGATATCGCGATGCCGGGGCTCGACGGCATCGAGGCGGCGCGACGCATCCACGACTTGTGCCCCGAGACGCACATCCTGATGCTGTCCATGCATGCGAGCCCCGAGCATGTCTACCAGGCGCTGCGCGCCGGGGCGAGCGGCTACGTGCTGAAGGAGTCCGCCGGCGGCGAGGTAGTGGCCGCGGTGCGCGCGGTCCACGCCGGGCGGCGCTATCTGAGCGAGAAGATCTCGCCGCGCGCGCTCGACGACTACATTCGCGAGCGCGGACCCGACCACCCGCTGGAAAAGCTCAGCCGGCGCGAGCTGCAGGTGCTCAAGCTGATCGTCCAGGGCCACACCAGCGGACAGGTCGGCGCCCTGCTCGGGCTCTCGCCCAAGAGCATCGATACCTACCGCAGCCGGATGATGCACAAGCTCGAGATCGACGACCTGGCGAGCTTGGTCAAGTTCGCCATCCGCCACGGCGTGACTTCCCTGGAATAGCGCATGGCCACGACCCGCCCGCGTCGCAAGGCGCCTGCCAGGTCCGGGCTGCAGATGTCGGCGCTGCTCGGTCTGCAGAAGGTCGATCTGTTCAAGGGGCTCGACGCCTACAGCCTGCGGGAGATCGCCGCGCGCTGCAAATGGACGCGCTTCAAGCGCAACCAGTACGTCATCCGGCGCGACGGAACCGATCGCGACGTCTACTTCGTCATCGCCGGCCTGGTGCGCCTGGGAGCGGCGGGCGGCCGCGGCCGCCGTATCATTTTCCGCGACATCGCGGCGGGAGAGGTGTTCGGCGAGCATTCGGCGATCGACGGCCGCGCGCGCTTCGCCGATGTGCTGGCGCTGCGCGAATCACTGCTCGCGTCGATGTCGCCGGAAGTCTTCCGCGCGATCCTCGCCAATCACGCCTCGGTGCGCGAGCGCCTGATGCGCCGCCTGACCGGGTCGGTGCGCGAGCTCGCCGATCGCCTGCTCGACCTGGGCGCCCGGCCGGTGCAGCACCGCATCTGGGCCGAGCTGCTGCGCCTCGCGCGCGTCGCCGGGGTCGAATCGAACCGCGCGCGCCTCGACCCCGCGCCGACGCACAACGATATTGCCAGCCGCGTCGGCACTTCGCGCGAGCAGGTGACGCGCGGGCTCTCCAGCCTGGCGCGGCAGGGGCTGCTCGAGCGCGCAGCGCGCACTCTGCTCCTGTGCGACGTGGCTGCGCTCGAGCACCTCGCGGGGGACCCGCGACCCGATGCGGAGGAGTCCGCGAGGGGCTACGACGAACCGCGCGCCTTCGTCCCCGTCTGGTCGCCGCGGCAGCGGCGGGCGATCCTGGTCGCCGAGATCAGCGATTCCGTGGCGCTGATGGAGCGCGACGAGGAGCGCACCGTCGAGCGCTATCGCGCGTTCCTGGCGCAGGCCACGTCGCAGACCATTCCGACCCACGCCGGCCGCAGCATGCTGAAAATCCCGGCCGACGGATTCGTCGTCGAATTCCCGGACGCGATTCAGGCGCTCCAGTGCGCGTTCGAACTGCATGCCGAGCTCGCCCGGTTCAACGCCAGGCTCGAGGCGCCGTCGCTCGGCATGCGCGTGGGCATCCATGTCGCGGAGGTGATTGTCGAGGCGTTCAACGTGCTCGGCGACGGCGTGAACGTCGCCGCGCGCCTCGCCGAGCTCGCCAACCCCGGCGAGACCATCGTTTCGGAGCCGGTGCGCGATCAGCTCACCAGCGGCGTGGAAGCCTCGGTGGAGGACCTCGGCGAGCAGCGCCTGCGCAACCGCGAGCGCGCGGTGCGCGCCTTCCGCGTCTGGCCGCCGGCGCTGGCTCTGCCGTGGACGCCGAGCGTCGCAGTGCAGGCGCACGGCCGGCCGTCGATCGCCGTCATCCCCTTTCAGCTGAGGTCGAACGACCCGCGCTTCGACTCGATCGGCGACGGCCTCGCCGACGACACCATTGCCGCGCTTTCCCGCATGGCCGACTTCTTCGTCGTCTCGCGGCTCTCGACCATGGCGTTTCGCAAGGCGCCCCTGGGCGTGCGCCGCATCGGCGAGATGCTCGGCGTGCAATACGTGCTCTCCGGCAGCGTGCAGACGGCCTACCCGCGCGCGCTGCTGACGGCCGAGCTCGCCGACGCGCGCGACGGCCGCATCGTGTGGAGCCAGCGCTTCCAGGGCGATCTTGCCGACGTGTTCGCCATGCAGGGCGAGCTCGCGCGCAAGGTGGTGCACAGCGTCGCGCCGTTCGTGCGCTCGCTCGAACTGCGCCGCGCGCGCATCACGAACTTCGAGCAGCTCGACGCGTACGCCATCACGCTGCGCGGCGTCGAATTGATGCACAGGAGCGTGCGGGAGGATTTCATGCAGGCGCGCACCGCGTTCGAGACCGCCATCGCACGCGACCCGGTTTCGCCGCGACCCCACGCCTGGCTGGCGAAATGGCATGTGCTGCGCGTCCTGATCGGCGCGAGCGAGAACCCGGCGGGCGACATGCAGGCCGCCACGGCCTGCGCCGGGCACGCGCTTTCCTGCGACGCCGATGACGCGCTCGCGCTCGCAGTCGATGGTTTCGTCGCTGCGTGGTCCCGGCACGACCTGGACGCCGCCGAGCAGCGCCTCGCCCAGGCAGTGACGGCGAATCCGAACGAGCCGCTGGCCTGGCTGCATAGCGGGATCACGCACGCCTGGCGCGGGCGCGGCGGCGAAGCGGTCCAGTGCACGGATCGGGCGCTTTCGCTCTCGCCGCTCGACCCCATGATCTACTACTTCAATGCGCTCGCGGGCATGGCGAATCTGGTCGGTGAGCGCTACGAGCGCGCGATTGAACTTGCGACCCTTTCGCTGCGGGAAAATCGCCTGCATACACCCTCCTTGCGCACGCTCGCGGCCGCCCAGGTGCTCTCGGGGCGGTTCGATGAAGCGCGCCAGACGATGTCCAGACTACGAGAGATGGAGCCGGGGCTCACCGGCGCCGTGTTGCGCGCGCGCTATCCCGGGCGCGACACTCCGCAGGGCGAGCGCTTCATCGGCGCGCTGCTAACCGCCGGCCTGCCGTCGTAGCCGCGCGACGCGGCGATCGAGACGCCGGCGGAGATCGCGAGGAAGGCGGCGATCTCGGCGGGTGAAGGGACCTCTCCCAGGAACACCAGCGCCAGGCTGGCGGTTAGCACCGGCACCAGCGCGACCATGGCGCTGGAACGCTCGGCGCCGAGCTTGGCGATGGCGTGGTTCAGCGCAATGAACGCCACGCAGCCGATCAGCACGCCCTGCCACAGGATCTGCCACAGCAGCTCGAGGGGCGCCACGCGCCACAACGGGACCGGCGCAGACCACAGGTGCCAGGGAACTACGACCATCGCCGAGTAGAGCGTGACTATCGCCGCCCCCTGGATGGCGCCGACGCCCCAGTTGCGCAGCTGCAGCACGTAGAGCGCGCCGAGCGCCGAGGCTGCGAGAAACATGGCGTCGCCCGCCAGCACCGCGGTGTTCCTCTCGCTCAGACCCCACCAGGCGATCAGAAGAACGCCGCTCGCGCACAACAGCGCGCCCACCACCAGCCTGGGCGAGGGCTTTCGGGCGAAGACCAGGAATCCGAGCAGGGCCACCCAGGCGACATTCACGCCGGGGCCGAGCGCCGCCTGGTGGTTCGCCGGAGCCAGTTGCAGGCCCCAGATCACCAGCGCTCCCATACCCGCGCCCTGGAACACCATCAACGGCACACCCTGCAGCCAGGCCTTCGCCCGGATGGATCGGAAGTGCAGCAGCAAGTAGGGCAGGAAGAGCAGGGCGCCGACGCCGAAGCGCAGCGTGACCAGCTCCTGCGGCGCGAACGACCCGGTGACCCCCGCGCGGGTCGCCACCGGGTACGCCCCCCAGATGAGGACGGCAACCGCCGCGGCGAGATAGCCGTTCACTCAGCGTGCATCGGACAGCCACCCCTACGCCGCCGGCGTACCGAGGCGCCATAGGCACCGGCGCGCGTCGGTTCGAGCATCGGCTTGACGATGTGTTCCTCGTAGCCTGACCAGGCGTCGTCCGGAAACTCGGCGAGACCGTCGACGAGGCCGCACCGATTCAACACCTCCTCGGCGTACGTGCTCCGATGCAGCGGCTGAACCTGGAGCAGCGGCGTGTCGGCGCTGAAGTGGATCGGCACGTCGGTCTTGATCAGGCGCAGATTGATGAACAAGGGACCGAACCAGCGGTCGCCCTCGACGATGCCCTCGTACGAATCGAAGGAAAGGCTGCGCGGCAGGTTCGCCGGCGGGCGCACCAGGATGCTCCAGTCTTCAGCGGTGCGGACCATTAGCCCGGTCCACAGCTGGATGATGCCGGGCTCCAGCAGCGCGGTGAGGAAGGGCGGAGAGAAGCCGCGCAGGCGCTCGGGCGCCGCCCGATCGAACACCTTGGCGTACCCGGGAAACTGCGCCGTGGTGAGGGGGTACCAAGCCTTCGCGCCACGGTAGGTCCAGATGATCTGCGATCCATCCCACTGCAGCGTGAAGTCGATGGGCGGGAACACGTACCAGCCGAAGGACGAGGCCGAGCGTAGCGCTTCGCAATGCTGAAAGCCTCGCGCGGGCAGCGTCCCGAGCACCGAGCTGTCCGCGCGAATCGGCGCGCGGCAATCCGGTATCGCCCGGTAGAAGGTCACGACCGGGTTCGGCTGGCGTGTTTCCATCCTGGGGCTTACTTCCGGAGAATTGCCGGGCTCGAGCCGCCGCCGAAGCGGACCGCGCGCGAGTCGCGCGTTGCAGGATCCTGCGCACGCAGAGCCTGCGGTGCGGATCCGCCGCCGTAGCGAACGCGGCGCGAGTCGGCGATTTTCTTGCTGGGTTTCCGGACGGGTTGGTTCTTCTTGCTCGACATGGAATTCTCCTTGAGTAGGCTGTGTCTGCAGGTTGCGGGGTTGCGCACCAGGATGCGGCGCCCGCGCAAAGTGCCCGGTCAGTGCCCGCTTCATCAAGCAGGCACGCCTGGGAAACAATGAAAGGTTTCACTCGGCGAGCGTTTCCCGGGGCGAGCGCCCGCCGCGCAACGCGTTCTTCGACGGCCGGGTGCGGTGCGCGCACCCCCGCCAGGTCTATTCGCCGCCTTTCGGCGGGAATGTGTGCGTAAACGCACAGCCCGGGGTCGAATCCTTTCCGTCTTTTGCCGCGGCTCGGTGGCGCCTCCGCGGTCTCCTCGTATCGTTATCCGGATGATCCGCGTCCTCCTCGTCGACGATCACGCCCTCGTGCGCGAAGGCGTGAGCCGGCTGCTCGCCGAGGAGCCGGATATGCGCGTCGTGGGCGCCTTCGCGGACGGCAATACGGCGGTGCGATTTGCGGCGCGCGAAGCGCCCGATGTGGCGATCCTCGACGTCGCGATGCCCGGCGCGAACGGCATCGACGTGGCGCGCAGACTGCGGGCGGTGTCGCCCAAGACGCAGCTCCTGATGCTGTCCATGCACGCGCAGGCCGAGTACGTGCAGCAGGCGTTCCAGGCGGGAGCGAACGGCTACGTGCTGAAGGAATCGGCCGGCCACGAAGTCGCAGCCGGCGTGCGCGCCGTGCACGGCGGCCGACGCTTTCTCAGCGAAAGGATCCGCCTGCGCGTGCTCGACGGAGCCTTCGGCGACGACCCGCTGCAAAAGCTGAGCGCGCGCGAGATGGAGGTGCTCAAGCTGGTGGTCGAGGGCAGCACCAGCCACCAGGCGGCGACACGGCTCGGCCTTTCGCCCAAGAGCATCGACACCTACCGCAGCCGCTTGATGACAAAGCTTGACATCGACCACCTGCCCGCGCTGGTGAAATTTGCCATACGCCGCGGCCTGACCAGCGCTTGACTGCGGCTCCCGCTGTCGACGTTCGGCGACATCAAGATTCCCCTACAGCAAGTTCCTTACAGACACGCAGCGGGATTCCCGCTAGCGTCACCAGGCAGGGGGATAAGAAAGATGATCCGCGCCAGAGCAGTGCGGACCGGGTAGCGGGAATGGCATCGCGCCTGTCACAACTGCCGCGAGAGCAGGGAAGCATTTCGCCGCACGGCAGCGGTGGGGCGGAGCTATGGCGTTACCTCAGCCCTCGGGTCCTGTACACCGTCATCGCGTTGCTGCTGGCCGGGTTGGCCGTGCTTGCCGCGCGCTACTACGTTTCGGTCAGGAAAGATCTGACGGAGGTCGTGATGGCGCGGCGCACGGCGGTGGCGCAGCTCGCCGCGGCCACGCTCTCCGAGCGCCTCGACCGGATGGTCGATCTCGGGGTTTCGCTCGCGACGCGCGTGCGTTTCGCCGAGCTGGTCGCATCGGGGCAATGGGAGGCCGCGGCTCAGGTGATGAAGGCGGTTCCCGCCGAGTTTCGCTTCGTGGAGCGCGTCTCGCTCAACGACGTGCACGGCACGGCGATGGCTGGCGTCCCGGAGCTCGGCAGCCGCGGCCAGAGTTTCGCTCATCGGGACTGGTACCAGGGCGTGAGCCGGGACTGGAAGCCGTACGTTTCGGGCGTTTACCAGCGCGCGGCCTCGCCGCAGCGCGCAGTGTTCGCCGTGGCTGTGCCGGTCCTCGACCGCGCCGGCGCGCCGGCCGGCATCCTGCAGATCCAGGTGCAGCTCGAGAACTTCTTCGACTGGGCAAAGGCGATCGAGCCCGGCGCGGGCGGCGTCGTGTACGTGGTCGACGGCAAGGGCGCGGCGGCATTCGACAGCCGCCGTCCGCTGCAGGCCGACGTCGTCGACCTTGCGGCGCATCCGGCGGTGGCGCGGCTGCTGCGCGGCGAGAGCGGAGTGGAGGTGCTGGGCGAGCACGTCTACGCCTTCATGCCCGGGCGCCACGGATGGGACGTGGTGGTCGAGCAGCCCGTGGCGCAGGCGTTCGCCGCGCGCGACGCGCAGCTGCGCTTCGTCCTGTCTGCCTACGCGCTGACCGCGCTTTTCATCCTCGCGATCGCATGGCTCGGTGTGTACGAGCTAAGGGGCGCGCGCCGCTCGGTCGCGCGGCACGCCGAGCGGCTGCGCATGCTGCACGAGATCGACCGCGCGGTGCTCGCCGAGGAGACGCCCGATGCGATCGCGGCCGCGGTGGTGCAGCCGCTGCGCGAGCTGCTCGGGGTGCCGCGCGCGATCGTCAACCGATTCGACCTCGCCGCCGGAGAGGTAGAGTGGATCGCCGCCGCCGGCCGGCGCCGGGTACACGTCGGTCCCGGCGTGCGCTACTCGATCCGCCTCATGGGCAACCTCGACGCGCTGCGCCGGGGCGAGATCCAGGTGGTCGACGTGCATGCACTGCCGTGGGGGCCCGATAGCGCCGCGCTGCTCGCGTCCGGCGTTCACGTCTACATGGTGGTGCCGATGATCGCCGGCGGCGAGCTGCTCGGCGCACTCAGTTTCGGCGGCCGTACGCGCCACTTCCCGCAGGAGCATGTCAACATCGTGCGCGAAGTCGCGGCGCAGCTCGCGATCGCCCTCTCACAGGCGCGCCTGCTCGCCCGCGTCAGGAGCCACGCCACCGAGCTCGAGGCGCGGGTGCGCTCGCGCACCGCCGAGCTCGACATGGTGCACGGCACGACGCTCGAGATCAGCAAGGCCGCAAATAGCACCGAGGCGCTCGCGATCCTGTTGCGCACGCTGTGCGAGCACTGCGACTGGTCTATCGCGCAATCGTGGCTGCCGCACGCGGCAACCGGCCGGCTCGAGCTCGGCCCGGCCTGGTACAGCGCCGTTCCCGAGCTCGCGGCGTTTCGCGCGGCAAACGAGCGTCTCGCCTTCGCGCCCGAAGGGGGAGCGCTCGAGCAGGTCTGGAAGATGCAGAAGCCGGCGTGGATCTGGGAACTGCAGCCGGCGGCACACGCCGTGCGCCGGCCGCTGATGATCGAGGCGGGTCTCAAGTGCTGGATCGGCTTCCCGGTGCTTGCCGGGAGCGAAGTCATCGCCGTGATCGAGTTCTTCGATACCGGGCTGCGCAGCAGCGACGAGCGCGTGCTGCAACTGATCTCGACCCTCGCCAGCCAGCTCGGACCGGTGATCCAGCGCAAGCGCGCCGCCGAGCAGATCGACCTGCTCAACGCCGACCTGCAGCGCCGCACCGTCGAGCTGGAGGCCACCAACAAGGAGCTGGAGGCCTTCAGCTATTCGGTGTCGCACGACCTGCGCGCGCCGCTGCGCGCGGTGGACGGCTATGCGCGCATGCTCGAGGAAGACTACCGCGACCGGCTCGACGCCGAGGGACAGCGCCTGCTGCGCGTGGTGCGCGAGTCATCCAATCGCATGGGCCGTCTGATCGACGACCTGCTCGCGTTCTCGAAGCTCGGGCGGCAGGAGCCGGCCAAGCGGCGCGTCGACATGGGCGCGCTGGTCGCGGAGGTGGTGGCCGAGTTGCGTGACGGCTCGAAGGCGGCGATCGAGACCGCGACGCTGCCCGCCGCGCACGCCGACCCGGCGATGCTGAAGCAGGTGTGGCTCAACCTGATCGGCAACGCGCTCAAGTACAGCGGCAAGCGCGACGGCGCGCGCGTCGCGATCGGCAGCCGTGAAGAAGGCTCCGCGCAGGTTTTCTGGGTGCGCGACAACGGCGCAGGCTTCGACATGCGCTATGCCGACAAGCTGTTCGGCGTATTTCAGCGCCTGCACCGGCAGGACGATTTTCCCGGCACCGGCGTCGGGCTCGCGATCGTGCAGCGCGTGGTGATGCGCCACAGCGGCCGCGTGTGGGCCGAGGGCAGGCCGGGCGAGGGCGCGTGCTTCTACTTTTCACTGCCGCGGGAGGTGACATGAGCGACCTCGAGCAGGTCGAGATCCTGCTGGTCGAGGACAACCCCGAGGACGCGGAGATGACGATGCGCGCGCTGCGCAAGCCCAACCTCGCCAACCACCTGCACTGGGTGAAGGACGGCGAGGAGGCGCTCGACTACCTCTTCTGCAGCGGCCGCTACGCCGGCCGCACGATGGGCCTGCCGCCGAAGCTCGTGCTGCTCGACATCAAGATGCCGAAGGTCGACGGCATCGAGGTGCTGCGCCGCGTGAAGGGCTCCGAGCTCAGGACGATCCCGATCGTGGTCATGACCTCCTCGAACGAGGAGCGCGACGTGCTGGAAAGCTACCGCCTGGGCGTCAACAGCTACATCGTCAAGCCGGTGCAGTTCGACTCGTTCATCGAGACCGTGTCGAAGATCGGCCTGTACTGGGTGCTCACCAACCGGGTGCCGGCGAAGTGACCGCCGCTCCCACCATCCGCGTGCTGCTGACCGAGGACGTCGCGTCCGACGCCGAGCTCGAGGTGCGCGAGCTGAAGCGCGCGGGGCTGCGGGTGAAGCACCGCATCGTCGACACCGAGGAGTCGTTTACCGAGGCACTGCAGAAATTCTCGCCCGACGTAATCCTGTCCGACTTCTCGATGCCCGGCTTCGACGGCATGGCGGCGCTCGCCATCGCGCGTGACCAATGCCCCGACACGCCGTTCATCTTCGTCTCGGGCACCATCGGCGAGGAATACGCGATCCGCGCGCTCAAGAACGGCGCCACCGACTACGTCCTCAAGACCAACCTGGTGCGCCTGCCGGCCGCGGTCGAGCGCGCGCTCGCCGAGGCGCGCCAGCGCCGCGAGCGGCGCCGCGCCGAGGCCGAGCTCGAAATCGCGCGCGATCGCCTCACGAGCATCTTTACCTCGCTTCCCGACATGCTGTGGTCGGTCGACGCGCCTAGCGACCAGATCATCTACGCCAGCCCGGCCGCCCAGGAGATCTTCGGCCGCGCGGCAGAGGAGTTCCTCCGCAACCAGAGCCTGTGGCTCGACGTGGTGCACCCCGAGGATCGTTCCCGCGTCAGCGCTGCCTGGGAGCGGGTGCGGAACGGAGAGCCTTTCGACATCGAATATCGCGCGGTGCGCGCGGACGGCGCGGTGCGCTGGATCAACGACCGCGGACGGCAAATCTGCGACGCAAAGGGAGCGCTCGAGCGCATCGACGGCATCGCGCGCGACATCACGCAGCGCGTCGAGCAGCGGCAGCGCATCGAGAGGCTCTCCCGCATCCGCGAGCTGCTGGGCGCCGTCAACTCCTCGATCGTCCGTATTCGCGAGCGCGGTCGCCTGTTCGACGAGTTCTGCCGCATTGCGGTGTCGCGCGGCGGATTCGTGCTCGCGCGGATCATCGACGTCGACAAGGAGGGCAAGGCCTCCCTGGCGGCGTCCACCGAGACGGACGCGACCTTGTTCCGGGGCATGATCGACGACTACAACCGCGACCCGGGCGCCGCCCACAGCCTGTTTGCCCAGGCCCTGCGGACCGGCGAAAGCATGATTTCCAACGACCTCGCCAGCGATGCGCGCGTCGCCCTGGGCCAGCGCACCGCGCTCACGCGCGAGGGCAACTACTCGCTCGCGCTGCTGCCGCTGAAAATCGAGCGCCGCCTCGCCGGGCTGGTGGCGCTGCGCGCGCACGAGCCGGGGTTCTTCGACCAGGAGGAGCTGCGCCTGCTCGCCGAGATGGTGTCGAACATCGCCTTCGCGCTCGAGCTCATGGAGAAGCAGGACCGCATCAGCTATCTGGCCCTCTACGACGCGCTCACCGGGCTGCCGAACCGCGCGCTGTTCCACGAGCGCCTGGAGCAGGCGATCGAGCGCGCGCGCGGCGGCAAGGAGACCGTCGCGCTCGCGCTGATCGACCTCGAGCGCTTCAAGGCGATCAACGACACGCTCGGGCAGCAAATCGGCGATCGCGTGCTGCAGGGCGCGGGCAAGCGCCTGCAGGACTCGGCGGGAGACATCAACCGCGTCGCCCGCCTCGGGGCCAACCTGTTTGCCCTGATGTTCGAGAGAATCGGCGGCGCCGAGGAAGTCGCGCGACGCATCGAGGCCGGCGCGCGCACCCTTTTCGGCGAGCCGCTCAACATCGACGGCCGCGAGGTGCGGCTCGCCGCCAAGGCCGGCATCGCGGTGTTCCCCGAGGACGGTCAGGACGCCGCCGCGCTGCTGCGCAACGCGGAAGCAGCGCTCAAGCGCGCGCGCGAGACCGGCGAGCGCTACCTGTTCTACGCTCCCGAGATCAACGCCCGCGTCTCGGAGCAGGTCGAGCTCGAGCACCGCCTGCGCCGGGCGGTCGAGCACGGCGAGCTGTTCCTGCATTTCCAGCCGAAGTACGACCTCGCCACGCGCAAGATGGTGGGGGTGGAGGCGCTGATGCGCTGGCAGCCCGCTGGAAGCGGGCTGGTCTCGCCCGCGAAGTTTGTTCCGGTGCTCGAGCAGACCGGGCTGATCTTCGAGGCGGGCCAGCAGGCGCTGTCCGCCGCCAAGCGAACCTACCGCGATTGGAAGAAGCGCAGACTGAACGCTCCGCGCATCGCGGTGAACGTCTCGGCGCTGCAGCTGCGCCGCAAGAGCTTCGTCGCCGACGTGCGCGCCGCGCTGGGAGATATCGACGCCGACGGCAACGGCATCGATCTCGAGGTCACCGAAAGCCTGCTGATGACCGACGTCGACGAGAGCATCCGCAAGCTGCGCGAGCTGCGTGCGCTGGGGCTGCGCATGGCGCTCGACGACTTCGGCACCGGGTATTCCTCGCTCGCCTACCTCTCCAAGCTGCCGCTCGACACGCTGAAGATCGACCGCAGCTTCGTGCACGGCATGACCGAGAAGCCCGACGACACCAGCATCATCTCCACCATCATCTCGCTCGCCCAGTCGCTGCGACTCAAGGTGGTCGCGGAAGGCGTCGAGACCGAGCCGCAGGCGCAGCTCCTGCGCCTGTTGCGCTGCGACCAGGTTCAGGGCTATCTCTTCAGCCCGCCGGTACCGGTCGAGAAGGTCGAAACTCTCCTATAATCTGCGGCTTGGCCGCGTCGCTGTTCACTCTTGGGTTGAATCACCAGACCGCGCCGCTCGCGGTTCGCGAGCGCGTGGTGTTCCACGTCGAGCGCCTGCACGAGGCGCTGGGCGAGTTGAAGAGCCGCTTCGCCCAGGAGGCGGCGATCCTCTCCACCTGCAACCGCACCGAGCTCTACGTCGCGGGTGAAGGACCCGGCGAACTCGCGCAGTGGCTGGCGCAGTACCATCGCCTCGCCCCCGACGAGCTCCAGCCGTACCTGTATACGCTGCCGAGCGAGCAGGCGGTGCGCCACGCTTTCCGGGTCGCTTCCGGGCTGGATTCCATGGTCATCGGCGAGCCGCAGATCCTCGGCCAGATGAAGCAGGCCGCGCGCGCCGCCGAGTCCGCCGGCACGCTCGGCGCCTTGCTGCATCGCCTGTTCCAGCGCTCGTTCGCGGTCGCCAAGGAGGTGCGCGCCACCACGCCGATCGGCGCCGCCAGCGTTTCGATGGCCGCCGCCGCGGTCAAGCTGGCCGCGCGCATCTTCCCGAGCCTCAAGGACCAGAGCGTGCTCCTGATCGGCGCGGGGGAGATGATCGAGCTCGCGGCGACGCATTTCGCGGCGCAGGCGCCGGCGCGCATCACGGTTGCCAACCGCACGCTCGAGCGCGCCGAGCGGCTCGCGCGCCGCTTCAACGCGCGCGCGGTCGAGCTCAAGACGCTGGCCGAGCACCTGCACGAGCACGACATCGTGGTGTCGTGCACCGCTTCGTCGCTGCCGATTCTCGGCAAGGGGCTGGTCGAGCGCGCGCTGCGCGCGCGGCGCCGGCGCCCGCTGTTCATGGTCGACCTCGCCGTGCCGCGCGACATCGAGCAGGAGGCGGGCGAGCTCGACGACGTCTACCTCTATACGATCGACGATCTCGCCGGCATCGTCAGCGCCAATCTCGACGCGCGCCGCTCGGCGCTCGAGCAGGCCGAGGCGATCATCGACACCCAGGTCGGCCGCTTCATGGACTGGATGCGGGTGCGCGAGGGCGCGCCGCTGATCCGCGCCCTGCGCGAGCAGGCCGACAGCGCGCGCCGCGAAGAGGTGCAGCGCGCGATCAGGGCGCTCGAGCGCGGCGAGGATCCGGCAAGGGTGGTGGAGGCGCTGTCGCAGGCGCTCACCAACAAGCTGATGCACGGCCCCACCCAGACGCTCTCCGAGATGCTCGCTCGGCTGAAGCGGAGCCAGTGAACCCCCCGCAGTGAACTCCCGCTTGCGCGCCAAGCTCGACAGCCTGGTCGGGCGGCTGGGCGACTTGGACAATCTCCTCGCGGCGGAAAGCGCCACCAAGGACATGGAGCAGTTCAAGAAGCTGTCGCGCGAGCACGCCGAGCTGTCCGGCATTGTGTCCCTGTTTCAGGAGTACCTGCAGGTGGAGCGAGACGCCGGCGACGCGCGCGACCTCGGGGCCGACGCCTCGATGAAGTCCTACGCCGACGAGGAGCTGAAGAAGGCGCGCGCCGCGATGGAGCGGCTCGAAGCCGAGCTGCAGAGGGCGCTGCTGCCGAAAGACCCGAACGACGAGCGCAACCTGTTTATCGAGGTGCGCGCCGGCACCGGCGGCGACGAATCGGGGCTGTTCGCCGGCGACCTGTTCCGCATGTACACGCGCTTCGCCGAGCGCAAGGGCTGGCAGGTGGAGATCATCTCCGAGAGTCCCTCCGAGCTCGGCGGCTACAAGGAGGTGATCGCGCGCCTCGTCGGCCAGGGCGCGTTCTCCAAGCTCAAGTTCGAGTCGGGCGGCCACCGCGTGCAGCGCGTGCCGAAAACCGAGGCGCAGGGACGGATCCACACCTCGGCGTGCACCGTGGCGGTCCTGCCCGAGGCCGACAGCATCGACAAGGTGGTGCTCAACCCCGCGGAGTTGCGCATCGACACCTTCCGCGCCTCCGGCGCCGGCGGCCAGCACGTCAACAAGACCGAATCGGCGATCCGGGTCACGCACCTGCCCACCGGCATCGTGGTCGAGTGCCAGGACTCGCGCTCGCAGCACAAGAACCGGGAGAAGGCGCTTTCCGTGCTCGCGGCGCGCATCCGCGACAAGCAGGAGCGCGAGCAGCAGCAGAAGATGGCGTCGACCCGCAAGTCGCTGATCGGCTCGGGCGACCGCTCCGAGCGCATCCGCACCTACAACTTCCCGCAGGGACGCGTCACCGACCACCGCATCAACCTCACGCTCTACAAGATCGACCGCATCATGGACGGCGAGCTCGACGAGATCGTCGACGCGCTGGCGCAGGAGCACCAGGCCGAGCAGCTCGCCAGCCTGACCGAGGAAGCCGCTTGAGAGTCGGCGATGCGCTGGGCGCGAGCGGAATCGATGCGCGCGAGGCGCGGCTGCTGCTCGCTGCAGCAACCGGCTTTTCAGAGGCCAGTGTCCTGGCGTTTCCCGAAAGAGACTTGCCTTCCGAGGTGCAGGAATCCTTTCTGCAGATGACCGCCCGCCGAGCTGCCGGCGAGCCGGTGGCCTACATCCTCGGCCGCAAGGAGTTCTACAGCCTGGACCTGACGGTTACGCCGGCGGTTCTCATTCCGCGACCGGAAACCGAGCTGCTCGTCGACCTCGCCCTCGCGCGCAAGCCCGCGTCCGTGCTCGACCTCGGCACCGGCTCGGGGGCGATCGCGCTGGCGATCAAGCGCCATCTGCCCGCGGCGCGCGTCGTCGCCACCGACGCC
>Ga0075430_100001765_pt1 | contig 17680 bp, 15 predicted proteins | sample RhiMetdeltSRZDD4_FD_75294 | JGI IMG/M metagenome (GOLD analysis project Ga0075430, IMG submission 75294) | Populus rhizosphere microbial communities from Tennessee, USA - Rhizosphere MetaG P. deltoides SRZDD4 | ecosystem: Host-associated > Plants > Roots > Rhizosphere > Soil | place: USA... | reverse complement strand
CGCGAACATTCCCGCCGCCGGCGCGATCGACGCCTTGCGCGCGCTGGGCCACGGCCTGGTCGGCACCGCGTGGGGCGCCGCCAGCCCGTCGGCGCACGTGACCGCGGGTGCCTTCGAAAGAATTACCACCGAGCTCGTCGAGCGCCTGAAGGCGGCGCTGCCGGTTGATGGCGTTTACCTCGATCTCCACGGCGCGATGGTGGTGGAGACCTACGACGACGGCGAGGGTGAGCTCCTGCGACGCGTGCGCGAGGTGGTCGGCGAGCGCGTACCCGTGGTTGCGAGCCTCGACCTGCACGCGAATGTCACGCGCGCCATGTTCGAGCGCGCCGACGCGCTCGTCGCGTACCGTACCTACCCGCACGTGGACATGGCAGAAACCGGCGCGCGTGGCGGCCGGCTTTTGCATCAAATGCTCGCAAGCGGAAAGCGACCGGAGGGCAGCTTCCATCAGCTCGACTACCTGACCGGCATCCCGTCGCAGTGCTCGTTCATCGAGCCGTGTAAAGGCATCTATCAGGAGCTCGAGCGCCTGGAGGCGAAGACCGGTGCGGTGCTCTCGTTCACCCCGGGCTTCCCCATGGCGGACTTCGCCGACTGCGGGATGGCGGTCTTCGGCTACGGCTCGACCGACGCGGTCGAGCGGCTGCGCGGCGCGGTCGCCGACGCGGAGAAGGACTTCGCCATGGAGCTGCACGACGCGCCGGACGCGGTGCGGCGCGCGAAGGCGCGCGGCGAGCCGGGGGCGCCGGCGGTGCTCGCCGACACGCAGGACAATCCCGGCGCCGGCGGCAATGGCGATACCACCGGCCTGTTGAAGACACTGATCCAGCAGGATGCGCATGACGCCGTGCTCGGCATGCTGATCGATCCGCCTTCGGCGGCGCGCGCGCATCAGGTGGGGCAGGGCAATTCGGCGGTCTTTTCGCTGGGTGGGTTGTCGCGCATTCCGGGCGATGCGCCGCTTGCCGGCGAGTTCACGGTGGAGCGCCTGGGCGACGGCCGCTTCACTTGCACCGGGCCGATGTTCAAGGGCTTTCGCATGACGCTCGGGCCGATGGCGCTCCTGCGCAGCCGCGCGGCACCCGGCGTGCGCGTGGTGCTTGCCTCGCGCAAGTGCCAGGCCGCCGACCAGGAGATGTTCCGCCACCTCGGCGTCGAGCCGCGCAAGCAACGCATCGTGGCGCTCAAGAGCTCGGTGCATTTTCGCGCCGACTTCGAGCCGATCGCGCGCGAGGTGCTGGTGGTCAAGTCGCCGGGTCCGGCGCTCGCCGACCCCACCGAATTCAAGTGGACCAAGCTGCGCAAGGGCGTGCGCCTGCGTCCGCTCGGGCGGGTGCACGCATGAACAACGAGAAAATCCGGGTGAGAAACACCGACACCGGCCAGGTGGTGGAGGTCGTCGTGTTCAGCAAGCGCGCCGACGCGATCGAGGTGGTGCTCGGCGAAGGCGTGCACAACGTGAGGTGCACGCTCACGCCGACGCGCAATGGCATGGCCTACGCCGGGAGAATCATGGGCCGGGAGATCGTGTACGAGCGCAGCCGCGAGCAGGTGCAGGCCGATATCGATCGGCTCAATCCCAACCTGAAAAAGTCGCGCTGAGCGCTACTGCGGCCAGGGCCGCTGCTGCGGCCGCAGCTCTTCCAGCAGCGCCGCCAGCCGCAGCACGCCGGCGTCGTCGAAGCGCTTGCCGATCACCTGCACGCCGATCGGCAGCCCATCGGCGCTAGTGCCCCAGTTGATCGACGCGGCCGGCTGCTCGGACATGTTGTAGGGCACGGTGAAGGCGATGTGCGGCAGCGCGTCGCGCGGATCGTTGCCGGGCGCGGGCAGCTCGGCCTCGTACGGCAGGATCGGCGAAACGGGCGAGAGAATGAAGTCGAACGGCTGGCTCGCCGCGACCGCGGCTTCGCGCATCGCCATGACCTGCGTGTACGCCTGCATCACGTCGCGCCCGGAGAAGTGCGCCGCGCGCCAGCTGCACCACTCGGCCACGAACGGCAGCACCTTCCCGCGCTTGCCGGCCGAGAGCTGCATCAGGTCGTTGTAGGAGCGCGCCTCGAAGAAGCGGCCCGTGCCGTCGAGCATCGCCTCGGTGAGGAAGGAGCGGATCGAGTCGACCGCGCAACCGGCGCCGGCGAGCGCCCGGCCCGCGGTTTCGGCCGCGCTGCGCACCTGCGGATCCACCGCCAGGCCTACGCCCATGTCGCAGAGCAGGCCGATGTGCAGCCGCCGGGGATCGAGCGGCGCGAGCGTCGCGAAGTTCGATTCCTGGTAGGGCAGGCTCATGAAGTCGCGCGCGTCGGGGCGCGCGATCACGTTCATGAGCAGCGCTGCGTCCTTCACGCTGCGGGTCATCGGCCCGGTGACGCGCCCCATGTAGGGCGGGTTCACCGGCACGCGGCCGAGCGAGGGCTTGAGCGCGAAGATGCCGCAGTGCGTGGCGGGCAGCCGTACCGAGCCGCCGATGTCGGTGCCGAGGTGCAGCGGCGCGTAGCCCGCGACCGCGGCCGCGCCCGCGCCCGAGCTCGAGCCCGAGGGGTTGCGGTCGAGGCGCCACGGGTTGCGCGTCACGCCGTGCAGGCTCGAGAGCCCCGAGGACAGCATGCCGAAGTCGGGCATCGTGGTCTTGCCGAGGATCACGCAGCCGGCCTCGCGCACGCGCGCGGCGGCCGGCGCATCCGTCGCCTGCAGCGGCGCGTCCTCGTTGGCGCGCGTGCCGATCGGCGCCGGGTCGCCGCGCGTGTAGATGTTCTCCTTGATGGTCAGCGGCACGCCGTCGAGCGGCGAGAGCGGGCGGCCTTGACGCCAGCGCGCTTCGGACGCGGCTGCGGAAGCGAGCGCGGCTTCGCGCTGCACGCGGTACATCGCGTTGATGCGCGGCTCCCAGGCCTCGATCCTCTCGAGCAGCGCGCGGGTGACGACGACCGGAGAAAGCTCGCCGCTCGCGTAGGCCGCGGCGAGCTCGGCGGCGCTGCGCTCGTGAATCGCGCTCATTGCTGGTCAATATATACTCGCCGCCACATGTTGCGTACCGCTCTTCTGGCGCTCCTCGTGTTGTGCACCGCGCCAGCGCGCGCGGCCGATATCCGCCTGTGGCACTCGATGAACGGCGCGCGCGGCGCCGAGTTCGACCGGCTGGTCGCGCGCTTCAACGCTTCGCAATCGAACTTCCGCGTGGTCGCGACCTACAAGGGCTCGTTCGACGAGGCCGCGGTCGAGGCGGTGACCGCGCGGCACACGAGGCGGGCGCCGCACATCGTGCAAGCGTCCGAGCTCGGTGGCCTCTACCTCCTCGAGCAGGCCGAGGTCGTGCGGCCGTTGTGGCAGGTGGTCAAGCTCAAGCCCGAAACGTCCTTCGGCGAAGAGCCGGTCGATGAGGAAGGCCGGCTGCTGGCGCTGCCGCTGGGCCGCGCCACGCCGGTGCTCTACTACAACCGCGATGCCTTTCGCATCGCGATGCTCGATCCGGCGAAGCCGCCCGCCACCTGGTACGAGATGGTGCCGGTGCTCGCCGCGCTGGTGGCCGTCGGCAGCGAATGCGCGCTCACCATGGCCTGGCCAGCCTCGACGCTGCTCGAGAACATGGCGGCCTGGCACAACCAGGCCTTCGCCACCGACCGGCTGATGTTCAACAACCGGCTCGCGGTGCGCTGGGTCTCGACGCTCGCCAGCTGGCAGAAGTCGGGCTACTTCTCCTACGCCAGCCGGCGCGGCGAGGCGGAGGCGCGCTTCGTGGCCGGCGAATGCGCCGTGCTCGCCGCATCGTCGGCGGACCATGCCGAGCTGCGCAGCCGCGCCGGATTCGACGTGGGCGTCGCGCAGTTTCCCTACTACGACGACTTCGACAGCGCGCCGCTCAACACGCTGGCAAGCGGCGCGGCGCTCTGGGTGATGGCCGGCCGGCCCGCGGCCGACTACGCCGGGGCGGCGCGCTTTCTCGCCTTCTTCGCGCGCCCGGACGTGCAGGCCCATTGGCATCAGCGCACCGGCCTAGTGCCCCTGAACGCGCAGGCTTACGAGCTCACGCGCAAGGCCGGCTTCTATCGCAAGAACCCGGAGCACGAAATCGCCGTGCGGCAGCTTCTCGTGCGCGGCACGCCGAACTGGAAGAGCCTGCGGCTACGCGAGTATCCGCGCCTGCGCACCATCATCGACGAGGAGCTCGAGTCGACCTGGCAGGGCACGAAGTCGCCGCTCGACGCGCTGAACGCCGCGGTCGGGCGCGGCAACGACTATCTGGAGAAGATGAAGTAGCTCTCTAGGAAGGAAGCTGGAAGCAACTGAATAGTCGTCTCCGTGAAGGCGGGGACCCAGTCTAGAAAATCAGAACGCCTTCCCTGAAACGTCTTTACGTTCGGAATTCATCTCCTCGTTGACCTAAAAATGGCGTAACGGGGTCCCCGCCTTCGCGGGGACGACTTCTTCACGCCTTCCTAGGGGGCCGCGAGCAGCTTCTCGATCGCGCCCACGAGCTTCGGATCGTTCGGGTCGACCCGCGTGTCGAAGCTCTGCACCTGGCGGCCGCTGCGGTCGATCAGGTACTTGTGGAAATTCCAGCGCGGTGCCGCGCCGGTCGCTTTCGCGAGGTCGGCGTACAGCGGATTCTTCTTCAGCTCGGTCTTGGCGAACATCGGGAAATCGATGGCGTACTGGTTGACGCAGAACGCGGCGATGTCCTTGTTCGCGCCGGGCTCCTGGCCGCCGAAGTCGTTGGAGGGAAAGCCGAGCACGACCAGGCCCCGGTCCCGGTACTTGCGGTAGAGCGCTTCCAGGCCCTCGTACTGCGGGGTATAGCCGCACTGGCTGGCGGTGTTCACCACCAACACCACCTTGCCGGCGTAGTCGCAGAGCGATTGCGGCTTCTCGAGGATCGTGTCCATCTTGCGGTCGAGCAGCGCGGGGCACGCGGCCATAGCCGAATTTCCCAAGAAAAGCCAATTTCCGACGCAGAGCAGGCTAATAAGGAAGGGGCGCATCGGGCTTCAGCGGCTGCAGCGCGGCTCGAAAGTCCTTCTTGATGCGCTCGAGCGCGGTGGCGTTGTCGGCTTCGAAGCGCATCACGATGGTGGGCGTGGTGTTGGAGGCGCGGGCGAGCCCGAAGCCGTCAGCATACTCCACGCGCACCCCGTCGATGGTGATCACGCGCTCCGCGCTCGGAAAGGGTGAGGCGGTTTTCACTCGGGCCTGGAGCTTCGCGACCAGGTCGTGCGGCTCACCTTCCTCCAGCGACCAGTGCAGCTCCGGCGTGGAGGGGGCGTTCGGCAGGCCTTTCAGGGCCGCGTTGGGATCGGATTCCTTCGACAGAACCTCGAGCAGGCGGGCCCCGCCGTAGAGCGCGTCGTCGAAGCCGTACCAGCGCTCCTTGAAAAACGTGTGGCCCGACATCTCGCCCGCGAGCAGCGCGCCGGTCTCCTTGAGCTTCGCCTTGATCAGCGAGTGGCCGGTCTTCCAGATCACCGGCTTGCCGCCGTGGCGCTCGATGTACCTCGGCAGGAGCCGCGTGCTCTTCACATCGTAGATGATCTCGGCGCCGGGGTTGCGGCTGAGCACGTCGCGCGCCAGCAGCATCAGCTGCCGGTCTGCATAGATGATCTCGCCGTCCTTCGTCACCACGCCGAGCCGGTCGCCGTCGCCGTCGAAGGCGAGGCCGAGCTCGGCATCGCCTGCGCGCAGCACCTTGATCAGGTCGACCAGATTCTTCGGCTGGGCGGGGTCGGGATGGTGATTCGGGAAGGTCCCGTCGACCTCGCAGTAAAGCTCGGTGACTTCGCAGCCCAGGCGCCGGTAGAGGCGCGGCGCCAGCATGCCCGCGACCCCGTTGCCGCAGTCGATCGCGACGTGGAACTTGCGCGCGAGCTTCACGTCGCCTGCGATCCGCTCGACGTAAGCGTCGAGCACGTCGGCCGTGGTTCGCTTGCCGTTTCCCGACATGAACTTCTTCTGCTCGATGCGCTTGCGCAGGCCGGTGATCTCTTCGCCGAACAGCGCGTCGCCGCCGACCACGATCTTCAGCCCGTTGTATTCGGGCGGGTTGTGGCTGCCGCTCACCGCGACGCAGCTGCCGCAGCCCAGGTGGTGCGCGGCGAAATACGCGATCGGGGTCGGACCCATGCCGATGTCGATCGCGTTCGCGCCGACCGCGGTCAGGCCCTCCATCAGCGCATTGGCGAGCTCCGGACCGGAAAGCCGCCCGTCGCGGCACACCGCGAAGGTCGGCGCGCCGCGCTCGCGCGCGAGCGTGCCGAGGGCGCGCCCGATCTCGCGCGTGAACGGCGCAGTGAGCGTGCGGCCGACCACGCCGCGGATGTCATAGGCCCGGAAAATCTCGGCGGGGACGGTCATGGGTCGAGGAAGCGGAGAACGCGTTGGGCGAGCCAGGGATGGGGAAAGCCGACGTGGCCGCCGGTGCGAGGAAATTCTAGCAGCACGCAGGCGGCCGCATTGCGGGCCGCCGCGAGCAGCGCATGCTCCGGGAGGAACGGGTCGTTGCGCGCGTTGAGTAACAACGTCGGCAGGCGGATGCGCTCGAGCCACGGGCCGCTCGAGGCCGTGCTCCAGTAGTGATCCACATCGCGAAAGCCGTGCAGCGGCGCGGTGACCGTGTCGTCGAAATCGCGGAAGCCACGCGCGGCGCGCACTTTCTCGGCCGCGAAGATGCCCGGGAAGCGCTCGAGCTTGGCGAGCGACTTCGGCTTCAGCGTGGCGAGAAAGTGGCGCGTATAGAGCAGGCGGTTGAGGCCGCGGTCGAGCGCCTGCCCGGCGGCCGGAAGATCGATCGGCGCCGACACCGCGGCGGCGCGCCGGACCAGCGCGCCCGCCTCATCGCCGCGCTCGCCGAGCCACTTCAGCAGCGCGTTGCCGCCCAGGGAAATTCCGATCGCGCAGAGGGGCGGCCCGACTCTTCTAAGAACCCAGTCGACCTCCTCGGTGTCGCCCGAGTGGTACGCGCGCGGCTTGCGGTTGGGCTCGCCCGAGCACCCGCGCCAGTGCGGAAGCGCGATGCGCCAGCCCGCGCGGGCCGCATGGCCGGCGATTGCGCGTGCGTAGTGACTGTCGGCGGAACCTTCGAGGCCGTGGAACAGCACGAGGCGGCGCGGCGCCAGCGGATCGCCGGCGAAATCGACGTCGATGAAATCGCCGTCGGGCGTGTCCCAGCGCAGTCGCTCGAGCGCCACGCGCGCCGGCGGCCGCAGCGAGGCGTAGATCGTCTGCAGGTGTCCGAAAACATTCAATGCAGGATCTTCGGCCCCGCGTCGCTCGGCGCCGCCGGCGGGTGGGCCGGCGCGGGCGAGGCATGGTGCACGATCATGCGCCAGCCCGCGGCGGTGCGCAGGTACACGTTGGTGGCGATGATCGGCACCGGCTGCTCCGCACGGCGCTCGGCGCCGCGCTCGGCGGGCAGCGTGAAGTGCTCGAATACGCTGTGCACCGCGAGCATCATCCCGCTGATCGCGACCTGGTGCTCGATGGTGACGCGCGCGTGCGGCCCGGCGGCGAAGAGCCGCGCCCAGCTCTCGCGCACCTCGTCCTGGCCGGTGAGGCGCGCGCCGCCCGGATGCACGCACACGATCTCGTCGTCCTCGGACCAGACCGCCATCATGCCCTCGAGGTCGCAGCGCTCGAGCGCCTCGTAGAACGCGGTCTCCGCGTCCTGGGCGGTGGGAAAGATCTTGCTGCTCACAAGAAGGTGCTCACAGACTCACAGACTTCCGAGGGAGGTCATGACTTGCTCCACCGTGATCTCTTTCATACAACGAAAATGCCCCAGCGGGCATTCGCGTTCGAAACACGGGCTGCATTCCAGGCGCAGCCACAGCACGCGCGCGCGCGGCGAGGCGGGCGGCGTGTGCTCGGGGCTCGAGGAGCCGAACAGCGCCACCTGCGGCCGGCCGAGCGCCGCGGCGACGTGCATCAGGCCCGAGTCGTTGCTCACCACCGCCGCCGCGCCGGCGATGATCCGGATCGCGTCGTCGAGCGAGGTCTTGCCGACGAGGTTCAGCCCGGGCAGGCCCGAAGCCACGTCCGCATCCTTCGCCGACCCGAGCAGGACCACCGGCGCACCGAGCCGGCCTGCGAGCTCCTTGAAATAGGGCCAGCGCTTGGCGGGCCCGTATTCGGCGCCGGGGCAGAGGACCACATAGCGCTCCGGCACGCCGAAGCGGCGGCGGGTCTCGCGGATTTCATCCGCCGCAACCTGGAGGTGCGCCCGCGCGGGCGAGGGTGAGGCGCCGGCGAGCCGGGCGTAATGCTCCGGCATCGGCGCCTTCGTGCTCTTGTAAGTGGAGTTCAGCAGGCCGTAGCGCAGCTCCCCGACATAGCCGACGCGCCGCGGAATGCCGGCGAGGAAGGGGACCAGCGCGGACTTCCAGCTGTTCGGCAGCACGAAGGCGACGTCGTAGCCGCGGCGCTTGAGCTCGCGCGAGAGCCGCCAGCGCTCGCCGAGCTGCAATGCGCCGTGCTTGAGCGGCGCGGCGATCACGCGGTCGACTTCGGGCATGCGCCGCAGCACGGGCGCGACCCAATCGGGGGCGAGCACTTCGATCGTCGCCCCGGAGCCCTTCAAGCGGGATAGGAGCGGCTGCGCCATCAGGGCGTCGCCGATCCAGTTGGGCGCGACGACCAGGATTCTGGCCAAGCCTTAGTGGCCCTTTACGGCTGCGCCCTTGTAGACGTACTTGGTGCCGCAATAGGGGCAAAGCGTCTCGCCTTCCTTCACCACGTCGAGGAACACGCGCGGGTGCAGCGCCCAGAGCGGCGTGCCCGGGGTCGGGCAGTGGAGCGGCAGGTCTTTCTCGGTGACGTCTATTTGACGGGGGTCAGCCATGCGCGCCGCTTCTTGTCCTTGCCGGTCACCACGTCGAAGAAGGCCTTCTGGATCGCCTTGGTCACCGGGCCGGCCTTGCCTTCGCCGATCACCCGGCCGTCGAGCTCGCGGATCGGCGTGACCTCGGCGGCGGTGCCGGTGAAGAAGCACTCGTCGGCGATGTAGATGTCGTCCCGCGTCAGGCGCTTGGAAATGATCGGATAACCGAGCTCGGCGGCGAGCTCGATCACCGAGGTGCGCGTGATGCCGGTGAGGGCCGAGGTGAGCTCCGGCTCGTACAGTTTATTGTTCTTCACCACAAAGATATTTTCCCCCGCGCCTTCCGCCACGAAACCGTCGACGTCGAGCAGCAGGCCCTCGTCGTAGCCATGCATGGTGGCTTCCAGCGTGGCGAGCACCGAGTTCGGATAGGTGCCCGACATCTTGGCGCGCGCCATGGTGACGTTGATGTGGTGGCGCGCGTACGACGAGGTCTTGACGCGGATGCCCTTGGACAGCGCCTCGGGCCCGAGGTATGCCCCCCACGGCCAGGCGGCGATGGCGACGTGCACCTTAGCGCCGACCGGCGACACCCCCATCTTCTCCGAGCCGTAGAACGCGATCGGCCGGATGTAGCAGGCCTCGTGGCCGTTCGCCTTGACGACCTCGAGCTGCGCCTGCATCAGGCGCTCGCGCGTGTAGGGGATCTTCATCATGTAGATGTGCGCCGACTGAAACAGGCGGTCGGTGTGCTCCTTCAGGCGGAAGATCGCAGTGCCGAGCGCGGTCTTGTAGGCGCGCACGCCTTCGAATACGGCGAGGCCGTAGTGCAGCGAATGGGTGAGCACGTGGGTGGTGGCCGAGCGCCACTCGACCAGTTTTCCGTCGTGCCAGATCCAGCCGTCGCGGTCGGCCATCGAGAGCGGGGCGGCGGCCGCCTTGAGGGCGGTTTTTCCCTTGGACATCGGTGATTTCCTCCGAAGAGGCGGCCATTCTAAGCACAAGGCCCCGCGCTGCGCCATACTATTAACGTGCAGGTTAATAATCCGCAACGCGTGTTCTACGCGCTCGCCTCGCTGCCGCGCCGGCGCATCCTCGCGTTCCTGTCGCAGACCGCGCTCTCGACCGCCGAGCTCGCCGGGCGCTTCGGCATGAGCCGGCCGGCGATCTCGCGCCACCTGTCGGTGCTGCAGCGCGCCGGCCTGGTCGCCGGCGAGCGCCAGGGGCAGCACGTGCTCTACCGGCTGAAGCGCGACGCGCTGCTCGAAGCGCTGGCGCGCTTCGCCTCCGAGGTCGACGGTCCCCTGCGAACCCCGCGCAACGCGATTTAGCGCTTGGTGCTAATCTTTTTGCGGGAGAGACCGTGCACCGGGGCTCGCTAATTCTGTGTGCGCTGCTTCTCGGCGCGTGCGCCAGCACGCCGGACGACGATCCGCTCGTCTGGTCGGACGAACTCGCGCGCTCGCTGCCGCGCGAGAACGGCGACGCGGTCGAGGTGGCCAATTTCTCCCAAGCGCCGCTCGGCGCGGTGCGCGCGCCCTGGGAACCCTGGGACATCGTGCGCGGCAACACGCCCACCACGTACCGCGTGGTGCCGACGGAGGGCGCGACCGCGCTCGAAGCCGTGTCGGCCGCGGGCGGCTCGGGTCTCTGGCGCAAGATCCGCATCGACCTCAAGCGCCACCCGGTGCTCGAGTGGCGCTGGCGCGTGCCGGCCGAGATGGATACGCGCTTCGAGGCCAATTCCAGCCGGAGCCCGCCGGTGCGGCTCTCGCTCGCGTTCCACGGCGATACCAGCAAGCTCGATTTCGAGGACCGCACGAAGCTGCGCCTGGCGAGAGTGCTGACGGTCCACGGCCTGCCGTACGCGTCGCTGCTCTACGTCTGGCTCTACGGCGTGCCCGCCGAAACCGTTGTCCACAGCCCGCATACCGATCGCGTGCGCCAGGTGGTGGTGCAGAGCGGCGTGCAGCGCCTGGGCGAATGGGTGACGCTCCGCCGCAACGTGCTGGAAGACTACCGGCGCGCGTTCGGCGAGGAACCGGAAGACGTGGTGGCGATCGGATTGATGACGGATTACGGCGACGACGGCTCGCGCCGGCGCGCCTTCTACGGCGACATCACCTTCCGGAGCGGCAAATGAACAAGTTCAGGTTTTCCACCCTCGCGCGCCGTATCGCCAGCCTGGCGGGCCGGCCGGGCACGTTTGTGATTGCGGTGGCAGCGATCGTGCTGTGGGCGCTCTCCGGACCGCTCTTCGGCTACAGCGACACCTGGCAGCTGGTGATCAATACCACGACCACGATCATTACGTTCCTGATGGTGTTCATCATCCAGAACACGCAGAACCGCGACACCGAGGCGATGCAGGTGAAGCTCGACGAGCTGATCCGCGCGACGCAGGGCGCGCACAACGCGCTGCTCGACCTGGAGGAAATCGAGGACGAGCAGCTCGTGCGCTACAAGCGAAGCTACGAGCGCCTCGCCGAGGCTGCGAGGCGCAAGCTCGAACGGGGCGAGCTCGACACCGACGCACCCGAGATCAAGCACTTCAAGTCGGGCTGAACACCGCCTGCCACAGCTCCTGGACCGCGGCCATTTCCGCTAGCACCTGGTTGCCGGGCACGCGCGCGTAGCGCGCGCCGTTCAGGCGCAGGGTGTGCTGGATACGCCGGAACTCGCGGTAGGCGTTGCGGCAGCGCTCGGCGAGCTCGGCCGTGAGCAGGTGGCGCTCGGCGGCCATCTTGAGGAGCGCGATATTGCCCAGGTTGCCGGTGAGCTCCGGGAAGCGGTGAGCGTTGGCGAGCACCAGAAACTGCACCGCGAACTCGACGTCGATCATGCCGCCCGGGTCGTGCTTGACGTCGAACAGCCCCGACTTGTTGGGGTGCGCGGCGTGCATCTTCTCGCGCATTTCCGCGACCGAGGCGCGCAGCGGACCGGCGTCGCGCGCTTTGCGCAGGATGCGGCTGCGGATCGCCTCGAACGCCTCGCCCGCCTTGCGGTCGCCCGCGCAGTAGCGCGCCCGGGTCAGCGCCTGGTGCTCCCAGACCCAGGCGCTCTCCTCCTGGTAGCGCTGGAACGCCTCGACCGAGGACACGAGCAGGCCGGAGGCGCCGCTCGGGCGCAGCTGGAGGTCGGTCTCGAACAGGATGCCCGACGAGGTGCGGCTCGAGAGCCAGGTGTTCAGGCGCTGCGCAAGGCGCGCGTAGACCTCGGCGGCGCGCTCGTCGGGGTCGTCGTAGACGAAGATGATGTCGAGGTCCGAGGCGTAGCCGAGCTCCTTGCCGCCGAGCTTGCCGTAGCCGATGACCGCGAACTGCGGCGCGGTCTGCAGGTGTTTGCCTCGCACGTCCTTCCAGACGAGCTCGAGCGTGACTTCGAGGATCAGGTCGGCGAGCGCCGAGAGATGATCGGCCAGGCGCTCCACCGTCAGGAGCCCGGCCAGGTCCTGCGCGAGCAGGCGGAACACCTGCGCCTGGTGCATTTCGCGCAGCAGGTTCATGCAGCGCTCGGTGTCGTCGCGCGCCGCGGCGAGCTGGGTTTTCAGGTTCTTTGCAAACGCATTGAGATCCGGCGGGGCGTAAAGGACCCGGTCGTCGAGCAGCTCGTCGAGGAGCAGCGGATGGCGCGTGACGAATTCCGCCGCCCAGCTCGAGGAGCCGATCATGCGCGCGACGCGCTCGAGCGCCTCGGGATTCTCGGCGAGCAGCGCGAGATACGCGGCGCGCGTCGCGATCGCCTCGACCAGGTCGATGCCGCGGGCGAGGGTCGCGTCCGGGTCGGGCGTGACGCGCGCCGCGCGCGCCAGCATCGGCACCAGGCGCTCGATCCGGCCGCGCGATTCCGCGGGCAGCGCCGCGTAGCGCTGGCTTTCGCGCAGTGCGGCGGCGCGCGCGTGCGCAGGCCATGCCTCGGCCGGCGCCTCGGGCTCCGCGAACACCTCGTCGAAGTGGCGCGAGACCGAATCGCGCACCGCCTGCAGCTGCCGGTAGAGCTCCTGCCACGACGAGAAACCGCACATCTCCGCGACGCGCGCGCGGTCCTCCTCGTTCTGCGGCAGGTCGTGGGTCTGCGCGTCGTCCAGGTACTGCAGCCGATGCTCCAGGTTGCGCAGGAATACGTAGGCGGCCGAGAGCTCGCGCGCGGCGCTTTCCGGCAAGAGGGATTTCTGGCCGAGGACGGCCAGGGCCTTGAGGGTCGGACGGACCCGCAGCTCGGGATCGCGGCCGCCGCGGATCAGCTGGAGCGCCTGGACGAAGAACTCGATCTCGCGGATGCCGCCCGGCCCGAGCTTGACGTGCTCGGCGAGCTCGCGCCGCGTGACGTCGCGTCGCACCTCCGCGTGCAGCGCGCGCAGCGCGCCGAGGGTGCCGTAGTCGAGGTACTTGCGGAACACGAACGGCCGCACGATCGCGTCGAGCTCGGCGTGTCCCGCGCCGCTCAGCGCGCGGGCCTTGAGCCACGCGTAGCGCTCCCATTCGCGCCCCTGGGTGATGAAGTAGTGCTCGAGCGCCTCGAAGTTGCACGCGAGCGGCCCGGACGCCCCGTACGGCCGCAGGCGCATGTCGACGCGGAACACGAAGCCGTCGGCGGTCGGCTCGGAGAGCAGGCGGATCAGCCGCCGGCCGGCGCGCTCGTAGCGCTCCTGTGCCTCCGGCGCGCCCGGGTAGAGGAACACGAGGTCGACGTCGGAGGACACGTTGAGCTCGCGCCCGCCCAGCTTGCCCATGCCGACCACCACCATGTCCTCTTGCAGCGCCTTCGAGATGGCGACTTCGGCGAGGTCGGTCATCGCGCCGCAGACCTCGTCGAGGTCGGCGCGCCCGGAAAGGTCGCGCGCCATGATGCGCAGGAGCACGCGGTTGCGCAGCCGGCGCAAGCGCTGCTCGAGCTCGCGGTCATCGCCGGCGCCGGCGAGCGCGTTGAGCATCTCGTGGCGCGTGAACGGCGCCGGCGCGGCGAGCTCCGCGGCGAGCCCGGGCTGCGCGTCGAGCACGCGCTGCGCGAATCGCGACAACCGGATTTTGTGAATCGGATCCGACATTTAGCGTTTAGAATGACTGCCTGGACGGCAATTCCACCGTGAAGCGACTGGGGCGGGCGCTCGAAGTGCTCGCGTGGGCGAGTTTTTTCGCGCTTGCGCTGATCGTGCTCGCCGTGCGCTTCTGGGTGCTGCCCGAGATCGAACGTTACCGCGAACCCATCGTCGCCGCCATGTCGCGCGCGATCGGGCTGCCGGTGCGCGTCGGCGCGATCCGCGCCGGCTGGCTCGGCCTGCGGCCGCAGATCGCGCTCGCCGACGTGCGCATCTACGACGCCCAGGGGCGCGAGGCGCTGGTGCTGCCCTCGATCGAGAACGTGGTGGCGTGGCGCTCGTTACTGCACGGCGAGCTGCGCCTGCACAGCCTGGTGATCGACGGGCCGCGACTGGGCGTGCGGCGCGACGCGGCGGGCGAGTTCTTCGTCGCGGGGCTGAAGATCGCGAAAAGCGAGGCCGGCGGTGACCTCGGCGCCTTGCTCGCCGGCCAGGGCGAGATCGTGGTGCGCAACGCCGAGATCGAGTGGCGCGACGAGCTGCGCGGCGCGCCGCCGCTCGTGCTTTCGGCGCTCAACCTCACGCTCGAGCCCGGGCTGCGCTCGGTCGCGGTCGGGCTCTCGGCGCGGCCGCCGGCCGAGCTCGGCAGCACCGTCGAGTTGCGCGCGCTCGTCGACACTCGCGAGCTGCAGGCCGGCGCATGGAACGGCCGGGTGTTCCTCCAGCTCGGCTATACCGACCTCGCCGCGTGGCGGCCGTGGATCGACTATCCGCTCAACGTGCGCCAGGGGCAGGGCGCGCTGCGCGTTTGGACGCGCGTGGAGCGCGGCACGGTGAAGCAGCTCACCGCGGATCTTGCGCTGGCCGACGTGCGCGCGCTGCTCGCCGACGAGCTCGATCCGCTCGAGCTGGTCTCGGTGCACGGACGTATCGTCGGCAAGGCGCTCGACGACGGCCTGGAGTTTTCCGGGCGCGGCCTCGCGGTGGTGATGGAGCGCGGTCCCGAAGTCCCCAAGACCGATTTCCAGATTGTCTGGCGGCCGCAGGCGGGCGGCGTGCTCGGCGCGAGCCTGATCGACCTGCGGGCCACGCGCCAGCTGGTCGAGTCGCTGCCGCTGCCGCCGCAGATCGCGGGCCTGTTCGACGAGCTCGCGCCGCAGGGGCGCGTGAGCGACGCGCACCTCGAATGGAGCGGGCCCTTCGACGCGCCGACGCGGCTCGCGGCGCGCGCGCGCTTCACCGACCTCGCGATGCGCGCGCGCGAGCGTGTGCCGGGGTTCTCCGGTCTTTCGGGCAGCCTGCAGGCGACGCTGGAGGGCGGCAGGCTTTCGCTGTCCTCGGGCAAGTCGGCGCTCGAGCTGCCGCGCGTATTTCCGGAGCCGCACATCGCGCTCGATTCGCTCGCCGGCCAGGTCGACTGGGAGCGCAGCCCGGCGGGCCTGACGGTGCGCGTCGCCTCGCTCACCTTCGCGAACGCGCATGCGAGCGGCAACGTGTACGGCAGCTATGCGTACCGGGGTGACGGACCCGGCAGCATCGACCTCTCGGGCGTCCTCAATCGCGCGGACGGCAAGCACACCGGGCGTTACCTGCCGCGCATCCTGCCCGACGTGGCGCGCGCCTGGCTCACGAGCGGCATTCTCGCCGCCGAGGCGAGCGACGTGCGCCTGCGCGTGCGCGGCGACCTGCGCCAGTTTCCGTTCACCGACCCGGCGAGCGGGCAGTTCGTGGTCACCGCGCGCGTGGAGCAGGGCGTGCTCGACTACGCGCCCGGCTGGCCGCGCATCGAGAACATCGTCGGCGAGCTCACCTTCGAGCGCGACCGCATGGAGATCGTCGGCCGCAGCGGCTCAATCCTGGGCGCGCAGCTCTCGAACGTGCGCGTCACGATGCCGAGCATCGGCAGCCCCGACCGGCATGTTCTGGTGAGCGGGCAGGCCGACGGGGCGACCGCCGAGTTCCTCGGCTTCCTCCAGGCCTCGCCGCTGCGCGAGAGCACCGGGGCGTTCACCAGCGGCTTCAAGGTCGCCGGCCGCGGCAAGCTGCGCCTCAAGCTCGACCTGCCGCTCGCCGCGCTGGCGAAAAGCCGCGTGTCGGGCGACTACGAGTTCGCCGCGAACCAGGTCAGCGTGGTGCCCTGGCTGCCGCCGATCGAGGGCGGCTCGGGCCGCCTCGCGTTCACCGAATCGAGCTTCACGCTGCACGACGTGCGCGGCAAGCTCTTCGGCGGCTCGGTCGCGATTTCGGGCGGCACGCGCGCCGGGAGCGGCGTCGAGCTGATGGCGCGCGGCGACGCCGCGGTCGAGGCGACGCGCACACTGTTCGACCATCCGCTGCACCAGAGCCTGTCGGGAAACTTCAGCTACTTCGTCACGGTGCGCGATCACGAGGGCGCGCCGCGCGTCACTTTCGAATCGCCGCTGCGCGGCGTGGAGAGCACGCTGCCCGCGCCGCTCGCGAAAAGCGCGGACGATGCGCTGCCGCTGCGCGTGGAAGTCAGCCCGGCCGCCAAGGGCGAGCGCGACCGCGTGTCGATCGCGCTCGGCACGCTCGCGCGCGCCGAAATGCAGCGCCGGCGCCAGGGCGGGTCGATGGTCACGCAGCGCACCGGGGTATGGCTGGGCCCCGAGCGCGACCAGCCGATCCGGCTGCCGGAGCGGCCGGGCACGCTGGTGTACGGCTCGCTGCCGGCGTTCGATCTCGACCGCTGGCTGCCGCTGCTCGAAGGCAGCGCCGATTCGCAGCCAAGCGCGCAGTCCGGCTCGCAGCCGGTTTCCCTCGACGTCAAGCTGGGCACGCTCGATGCGTTCGGCCGGCGGCTCACCGGCGTGGCGCTGCGCGCGAGCGCCGAGGCGGCGGGCTGGACGGCGAACGTGAAGTCGGAGGAGCTCGCCGGGGATGTCTCCTACCGCTCGCGGCCGCAGCCGCGCGTGGTGGCGCGGCTCTCGCACTTCACGATCCCGGGCGACGCCGCCGGCGCCAAGCCCAAGCCGGCCTCGGCGCGGCCAAGCGACTTCCCGGCGCTCGATCTGGTCGCCGACGAGTTCACCTTCCGCGGCAAGCGCCTTGGGCGCGTCGAGCTGGTGGCGAACCGCGTCGGCGAGAACTGGCGCATCGAGTCCGCGAGCATGATCAACCCGGACGCCTCGCTGACCGGCTCGGGCATCTGGCACGCCTCGCCCGCGCGCACGGAGATCCAGTTCGACCTCGAGGCCGGCAACGCCGGCAGCTTCCTAGAGCGCGTCGGCCAGCCCGGCATGGTGAAAGGCGGCCGCACGCGCATGCGCGGCGCGCTGTCCTGGCAAGGCGACCCGGCGACGCTCGATTTTTCCACGCTCAGCGGCGAAGTGCAGATGCAGGCCGAGGACGGCCAGTTCCTCGAGATCGAGCCGGGCCTGGGCAAGCTGATCGGCCTGATGAGCCTGCAGGCGCTGCCGCGGCGCATCACGCTCGACTTCAGCGACGTGTTCTCCAAGGGGTTTCGCTTCGACCGCATCGCCTCGGCGGCGCAGGTCGAGAGCGGGGTGCTCAAGCTGAAAGAGTTCCGCATGCGCGGCTCGTCGGCCGACGTGGAGATGAGCGGCCAGGCCGACCTCGCGCAAGAAACGCAGGAGCTGCGCGTGCGCATCCTGCCGAGCCTCGGCGACAGCGCCGCGCTCGGCATCACGCTGGTGAATCCGGTGGCCGGGGTTGCGGCGGCGATCGCGCAGCGCCTGCTCAAGAACCCGCTCGGCCATATCTTCGCCTTCGACTACTCGGTGAGCGGCACGTGGAACGACCCGAAGGTGGTCAAGATCATGCCGCCGCCGATGCCGGAGACCGTCGGCCAATGA
>Ga0075430_100001763_pt1 | contig 17686 bp, 15 predicted proteins | sample RhiMetdeltSRZDD4_FD_75294 | JGI IMG/M metagenome (GOLD analysis project Ga0075430, IMG submission 75294) | Populus rhizosphere microbial communities from Tennessee, USA - Rhizosphere MetaG P. deltoides SRZDD4 | ecosystem: Host-associated > Plants > Roots > Rhizosphere > Soil | place: USA... | reverse complement strand
AACATGCGGACCGAGGCGCTGCTCGCCCAGTCGCAGTCCCTGGCGTCCGAGCTCGGTCAGACCAACCAGGAGCTGCAGGAGAAAGCACAGCTCCTCGCCCACCAGAACGCCGAGGTCGAGCGCAAGAACCAGGAGGTCGAGCAGGCCCGTCAGGCGCTCGAGGAAAAGGCGGCGCAGCTGGCGCTGACGTCGAAGTACAAGTCGGAGTTCCTCGCCAACATGTCGCACGAGCTCCGCACGCCTTTGAACAGCCTGCTCATCCTCTCCGATCAGCTCTCCAAGAACCCCGACGGCAACCTGAGCGCCCGCCAGACCGAGTTCGCCAAGACCATTCACTCGTCGGGGAACGACCTGCTGAACCTGATCAACGACATCCTGGACCTGTCGAAGATCGAGTCGGGCACGGTGGTCGTGGACGTCGGCGAGATGTGGTTCGCGGACCTGCACAGCTTCGTGGAGCGCACCTTCAACCACCTGGCCGAGGCCAAGGGCCTCGAGTTCGGCATCCAGCTCCACCCGGACCTGCCGCGCTCGATGCACACCGACGCCAAGCGCTTGCAGCAGATCATCAAGAACCTCCTGTCCAACGCGTTCAAGTTCACCCGGCACGGCCGCGTCGATCTGACGATGGGCCTGGCCGACGCGGCGAGTCTCGAGCACACCGTCCTCGCCGGGCGCGGTCCCGCCATCGCGTTCTCCGTGGCCGACACGGGCATCGGTATCCCGCCGGAGAAGCAACAGATCATCTTCGAGGCGTTCCAGCAGGCCGACGGCAGCACGAGCCGCACGTACGGCGGCACGGGGCTCGGGCTGGCTATCAGCCGCGAGCTCTCGCACCTGCTGGGCGGCGAGATCCATCTCGTGAGCACGCAGGGCCACGGCAGCAGTTTCACACTCTACCTGCCGACGGCCTATACGCCGCCGGCGACGCCTCGCCGGCCCACCGCCGAGGTCGACGGCGTCACGCCGGTGCCGGCGACGCGCGTGCCCGTCGCTGCGGTGCTCGCCGAGGCCGCCACGGCGACGGCGGTGGAAGAGGAGAGCGACGACCGGCGCGCCATCCAGCCGGGCGATCGCGTGCTGCTGATCGTGGAGAACGACTCGGCGTTCGCGCGCGCCTTGCTGGACGAGGCGCATACCCAGGGCTTCAAGGGAGTCATCACCTCGTTCGGCGCCGCCGCGCTCGGGCTCAGCAACGAGTTTCAGCCCGTCGCGATCACGCTCGACATCTCACTGCCGGACATCAACGGCTACTGGGTACTCGAGCGGATCAAGAACGACATGGCGACCCGGCACATTCCCGTCTACGTGATCACCACCGACGACGACACCGAGCGCGGGCTGCGACTGGGTGCGCGGATGGTCATCACCAAGCCGCTGGCCACCGGCGAGGAGCTCGAGCAGACGGTCGCGGCCATCAAGCGCGAGGTCGACGCCGCGTCGCGCGAGCTCTTGATCGTCGAGCCGAGCACGCTTCGGCGGGAGCAGCTCGTCGCGCTGCTGGAGGGGCCCGACGTGAGCGTGACCGCGGTCGGCAACGGCGCCGAGGCCTCGGCCGCCATCGAGAAGCGTCGTCCGGACTGCCTCGTCCTGAATCCGCGCCTGCCCGACGCGACCGCCATCGACGTCGCCAAGCGCCTGCAGGCGAGCAACGGGGCCGGGGCCGGCGCCGTGTCGGTGCTCGTGCACGGCGACGGCGACGCGGAAGACCAGGTGGATGCGATCAGACGGCTGGCGCCGGGTGTGACCGTGAAGGACGTGCGCACGGAGCAGCGGCTCCTGGACCAGACCGCGCTCTATCTCCACCGCCGCTTCGGCGATCTCTCGGCCACCCAGCGCCGGATTCTCAGCGACCTGCACGGAGGCAGCCGCGCGCTCGGCGGCAAGAAGGCGCTGGTCGTCGACGATGACATCCGCAACATCTTCGCCCTGACCAGCGTGCTCGAGGAGCACCACATGCTGGTGGTGTCCGCGGAGAACGGGCAAGACGCCATCAAGGCCCTGCAGGCCTATCCGGACGTCGACGTTGTGCTGATGGATATCATGATGCCGCAGATGGATGGCATGGAGACCACGCGACAGATCCGGCTCGATCCGCGATTCCGGCACGTGCCGATCATCGCGGTCACCGCCAAGGCCATGAAGGGCGATCGAGAGAAGTGCATCGAGGCCGGCGCCTGGGACTACCTCGCCAAGCCGGTCGACCCCGAGGAGCTCGTCGCGATGCTGCGGGCGTGGCTAGTCCGTTGACCTTGGTATCAGCGCCGCGCGTGGGAGCCTGATGAGCCCGACGGAAGAGCGCGGCCGCGAGGAGCTCGCGCCGCTCGCGGCGACGCCGGGGGATCGGGTCAACATCCTGATCGTCGACGACACCGCCGCGCAGCGGATGGCCGTCGAGTCCGTGCTGACCGATCTCGGCGAAAACGTCGTCGTGGTCGATTCCGGCCGCGAGGCGCTGCGATATCTGCTCGACCACGACGTCGCGGTGATCCTGCTCGACGTCAACATGCCGGAGATGGACGGGTTCGAGACCGCGGCGCTGGTGCGCCAGCGCCCGCGTACGCGCAACGTCCCGATCATCTTCCTCACCGCCGACACCGACGAGCTGCACGCCGCGCGCGGCTACTCGCTTGGGGCCGTCGACTATCTGTTCAGCCCGTTCCTGCCGGACATCCTGCGGACCAAGGTGAAGGTGTTCGTGGAGCTGGCGCGGATGCACGCGCAGGTGCGTCGCCACGCGGAGGAGCGCGTGGCGCTTGCCGCTGAGCAAGCCGCCCGCGCCGCCGCCGAGGCCACCAATCTCCGGCTCGGCGTCCTGGCCGAAGCCACGCGCGTGCTCACGCGGCCGCTCGAAAGCGCGTCGATCGCCGGCGACCTGCTGCGCGCCGTGCTGCCCTACGTCGCCGATCTCGCCGGGGTCATCCCGATCGACGTCACCCGGGCGCCGGACGCCGAAGGGGTGTGGCTGCGCGTCGACACGCAGGGCCGCCTGGGCTCACCGCCGGCCGGCATCGCCGCCCACCGCGAGATCCTCGACGCGGCCCTGCGCGTGATCGTGAGCGGCAAGCTGGAGACGTTGCCGGCGAAGGACGGTAGTGGAACGTGGGCGATCGTCGCCCCCTTGCCGGCTCGCGGGGCCACCCTCGGCGCGATGGCGTTCGCGATGCTCGAATCGAATCGCCGGTACACCACGGCCGACGTCGACCTTGTCCGCGATCTGGCCAACCGCACCGCGATCGCCCTGGACAACCGGAGCCTCTACCGCGAGATCGAGGAGCGCGACCGCCGCAAGGACGAGTTCCTTGCGATGCTGGCCCACGAGCTCCGAAACCCGCTGGGCGCCATCAGCAACGCGGTCACTGTCCTCGAGAAGCTCGGCCGTCAGGACGACGACACCGCACGGATCCGGACCATCATCAGCCGGCAGACGCACCATCTCGCCCGTCTCGTCGACGACCTGCTCGACGTCGCCCGGGTGACGACGGGGCGGATCGTGGTCGAGCGGCAGCCGGTCGCGCTCGCCGACGTGGCGCGCCGCGCGCTCCAGGCCTTCGACGCCGCCGGCAAGACCGCCAGCCACGAGGTCGTGCTCAAGACCGACGCCGTGTGGGTGATCGGCGACGCGTCGCGACTCGAGCAGGTCGTGGCCAATCTCCTGGACAATGCGCTTCGCTACACCGCGCGGGGCGGCCGCGTGATCGTCAGCGTGCACCGGGACTCCAGCGAGGCCGTACTGCGAGTGAGCGACACCGGCCGCGGCATTCCCTCGGCGCTGTTGCCGCAGATCTTCGATCTGTTCGTGCGCGGAGGCGGCACGCACGCGCGCGCCGACGGGCTTGGACTCGGTCTCACGCTGGTCCGGCGGCTGGCGGAGCTGCACGGCGGCTCCGTCGAAGCCGTCAGCGCCGGCGAAGGGCTCGGCAGCGAGCTGATCGTGCGCCTGCCCGCGAGCCCGGCGCCGATCGGTCCGGAGAAGCTGCCGGCGCCCTCCACCTTGCGTCCGACGCGCATCCTGGTCGTCGAAGACAACGACGATGCGCGCGAGAGCCTGCGTCTGTTGCTCGAGCTCGACGGTCATGAAGTGACGGCGGCCGGCAGCGGCGAGGACGGCCTCGATCGCGCGCAGTCGCACGAGTTCTCGATCGCCCTGGTCGACCTGGGGCTGCCCGGCATCGACGGCTTCGAGGTCGCCCGCCGTCTGCGCGCAACCTCACGCGGCTCCGAAGTTCGGCTGGTCGCGATCAGCGGCTACGGTCAGCCGATGGACCGCCAGCGAGCGCAGGCAGCCGGCTTCGACGCGCATCTGGTGAAGCCCGTCGACACCGACCACCTGCGCTCCGTGCTCGCCGACCTCACGCCCGCCTGACGGCTCTCCCCGGCGCCCATCCTCCGGAAAGCAGTCTGCTCGGCGGCCCGATCATTTGGCGACGTAGGTCACGCGCTGACCGGCGATCGCGGCTTCCGCCATCGCACCGGCCACCGGCCTGACGAAGACGGCCACCCCGTCGACGAATCGCGCATTCGCGGCGGCGCCGGACTTCGCGAGAATGGCCGAGGCATTGGCGCCGAATTCGAACTGGTTCTTCTTGAAGCGCTCCATCGCGGCGCTGTTCTCGAACACGATGAGCTCGCTATAGGTCTGGCCACCCGCCTGCAGCCCGACTGACCCCTGGGTCAGGGCCGCGTAGCCGATGGGCTGATTTTGCTGGAACACCACGCCGCGGCCATAGGCGCCGCCGACGCCGAGCCCACCTTTCGTGATCTCGGGAAAGAACGCGTACCCTTCACTCTTCTTGGCGAGAGTCTCGAGCCCGGGATCGAGCCTGTTCCACTCTTCCCGCTCGGCCACGGCCTTCTGCGTGAGCTCGTCCCGCGCCGTCGGCGTGGTTGGAGCTGTGCTGCAGCCGACCAACAGGCCCGACAGGAACATCCCCGCGACAGTGACTGTTGCCCACATCGTGTGACTCCCTCGTTGCGGCCGATTTCGATAAACCACGCAATTTCCAGCAGTTTCGGCGCGATCTAAATGCCCCCTCCTTTCACGCGTGATTTCGGTTCTCGTCCAGACGACCCCCGCGACGCCGCCGTCGCAATTGAGACCTTGGCCCCGTGCAAATCGTGCGCATTCGGACCTTGGTCTTACGACCGGACATTGGTCGTACGACCGTGAGTCGAAGAGATCGTTGTTTTGTTTTCTGCGCGCGAGCTATGGTGACGGTCGCGTGGTGCAGACGTGAATCGATTCCAGTGTCCGCGCTGTAGTCGATGGCTCGCCTCGGACGAGACCATTGCATTCGATGGACACCAGATCGTCCATCTCGACTGTCATAGACCCCGTGACCTGACCTATGAGGAGCGGGCGCTGCTCTTCAAGTTCTGCTGGGAGCACGAGGTCGCGAAGTGCCAGGTCTGTCGGAAGAGCTTCCGGGAACAGTACCTCGCCGCCGACCTCTTCGATCACCGCACGCATCTCTGCCCGGGCTGTCATTCCGATCTGACCGCGAGTATTCGGGAGCACCTGTTCGCGTGCGCGGTGGTGCCGACGGAAGTACGATGGAGAGCCGAAGACGCGCGGGATGCCGCTCGTAAGCTCATCAAGCAGCGCTACCTGTTGCTGGAGCAGGTCGACGCGCTGACACGTCAGGCCACATCGGCGATCGCGGCGCTGCGCGATGCGATGAATCGACTCACCTAGGTCTTCGCGACGCTCCGCAGACGGCACTCGTCGAGCCACCTGCGCTTGACGACTCTCCCAAGTTGGCCTAGCCTCGTTCGCGCGCGTCATCGCGCGGCAGGCTTCACTCATTCAAGGAGAGGCTGATGGCTAACGTGCTCACGGTGGTTGCGAAGATCCGAGCGGCAAAGGGCAAGGGCGACGCGCTCGCGGCGCTCCTCAAGGAGCAGGTCGCGGCGGTGATGAAGGCCGAGCCCGGCTGCCTCGTGTACCGCCCGCACCGCTCGACCAAAGATCCCGACGTCTTCGTCTTCTACGAGCAGTACAAGGACGACGCTGCCTTCGATGTCCACCGGAAGGCGCCGCACCTGGCCGCGTACCGCGAGCGGCGAGAGAAGGAAGGACTGACCGAGGGCGCCGCCGAGGTGGAGATCTTCAGATCGCTCACCGACTAGAGGCTCGCCCGGCGAGCCCGGCCGCAACGGCGCGGCCGTCCACTTTCGCCGCCCTCAAGGCGCGAAACTACTGTCTCTACTGGTCGGGGCTGGTCTTCTACGTCCTCGGCCACCGGGCGGAATACGTCACCTTCGCCTGGATGACGTGGGAGCTCACGCGCGACCCGCTCCATCTCGGCTATCTCGGGCTGGCGCAGGGCGCGCCGCTCGTGTTCTTCCAGCTGCTGGCCGGCGTGCTCGCGGACCGCACGAGCCGCCGTCGCCTGCTGCTCATCACGACCACCTTGACGTCGGCGACCCTGATCCTCGCCTTCGTGCTGATCGTGCTGGGGCTCGCCCGCGTGCCGCACCTGCTCGTGCTCGCCGCGCTCAGCAGCACCTTCCGCGCCTTCGACGAGCCGAGCCGCATGTCGCTCGTTCCGCAGCTGATCGACCGCGAGCGCCTGCGCAACGCGATCGCGCTCGGCTCGATTCCGTGGCAGGCCGGCCGCATGATCGGCCCGTCGGTCACCGGCATCCTGATCGCGGCCTTCGGCGGCACGGTCGGCTTCGGGCTGGCAGCGATCGCCTCGTGCACCGCGCTGGCCCTCTACAGCCGCCTCGACGTGCGCGAGGAGATCAAGCCCGGCGACGGGCGCCGCGTGCTCGCGCAGCTCTTCGAGGGGCTGAGCTTCGTCGGCCACAACTTCGTGTTCGCGAGCCTGATCAGCCTGGCCCTGTTCAACGCGCTGTTCGGGCTGTCGTACATCACCTTGCTGCCGGTCTACGCCGATAGCTACTTCGGGATGGGCTCGACGGGCTACGGGCTCTTGAGTGCCGCGCACGGCGCGGGCTCGATGCTGGGCACCTTGATCATCGCAACCGCCGCGCAGCGGATCCTGCGTCCGGGCATCGTGATGCTGTGGGCGGCGACGTGCATGGGCGTGGCGCTGATGATGTTCTCGCGATCGCCCGGGATGGCGGTCGGGATCCCGACCCTGGCGCTGACCGGCTTCTGCAGTACGTTCTATCTCACGCACGTGACGACGATCATCCAGCAGACCGTGCCGGACCATCTGCGCGGCCGCGTGCTCAGCCTCTACTCGCTCTGCTGGAACCTGCTGCCGCTCGGCGGGCTCGTGGCCGGCGCCCTCGCGGCCGCCGTCGACGCGCGCTTCGCGGTGCTGGTCGGCGGTCTGCTGGTATCGGGCAACGCGCTGGTCCTCATGACATCGCGCCGCTTGCGATCGCTCCGCTAGGCTTGCGCTCGCTGCACAACACACGGAGAAGGAGGCCTCTCCATGCCGGACGTTCCGTTCAAGCCATCAGCACGTCTGCGGCCACCATTCTGTCGCTCGGGCTCGCGTTCCTCGGTCTATGGGCGTTTGGCCCTCAACCCGATCGAGCATGGCAACCGAAAGACCTGTCCGTCCTCCTACCAGCACTCGGCTCTTGCATCTGCCTCGGCGCGATTCCTTGGATGGCCGTGCAGCCGGGCGGCATGGCTTACGCACTCACCCTGTACTTGATCGGCGCGCCTCTCTTGTTCGCCGCGGTCGCGGCGGCCTTCATCATCTCGTGGACGCATCCGATCGCCGCGCCGGCCAATCTTGAAACCGCGATCGAAGCTGCCGTCAGCAAGCCGATCAAGGCGGCCGTAGCAGCTGCCATCAAGAAAGCGGTCGAAGCGGTGCCGCAAGAGGTAGAAACCGCGACGAAGAAGCCGGCGGCGCCAAGGGCGTAGAACTTCCCCCACGCTGTCCGGGCCGGAGATCCTGTGCGGCCGCGGAGCCCGACTGGTCGCGCACTTGACGGGGGCGCGCGGCACGGCGCAGTATCGGCCGCGATGAGTGCGCAGGGGTCGAGCGCGTTTGTCGATGTCAACACCCTGCTCGAGGAGCACGCCGGCCGGCGCGCGGACAAGGTCTTCGTCGAGAGCCCGGATCAGGGCTCGCGTATCACGTTCGGGGAGTTCGAGGCGCTGACCCGGCGCTTCGCCAACTTCCTGGCCGCCGAGCACATCCGCCACGGCGATCGTATCTCCGTGCTGGCCGACAACGGGATCGAGCCGCTGGTCGTCTTCTGGGGCGCGCTGCGCGCCGGCGTGATCGTGAACCCGATCAACGTCGAGATCCGCGAAAAGCACGTGAGCCAGATCCTGCACGACGTCGCGCCGAAGGCGGTCTTCTGGAGCCGCGAGCTCGCGAGCGATCCGCGCGCGCTCGGCACGGGCGGCGCGCCGTGGTTCTCGTTCGGGACCTGGAACGCTCCGGGCGCCGGGGCCGACGATCTGTTCGACCATCTCGCCGCGGCATCCGACGCGCCCGTCGCGGCCCGACCGGAGCGGTCGGACTGGTCGCTGATCAACTACACCTCCGGCACCACCGACGCGCCCAAGGGCGCGATCTGGACGCACGAAGCGTACTACGCTATGTGCGAGTCGCCCGTCGACCGGCTCGAGATCGGCGAGGCCGACACGATTCTCGACTACCGCCACTTCAGCTGGTCCTCGCCGCAGATCCTCTCGATCGGGCCGACGATGCTGACGGGCGCGACGCTCGTGCTCGCCCGCAAGTTCTCGCAGGCGCGCCTCTTCGACTGGCTGCGCGACCATCGCGTCACCGTCTGTGTCGGCATCCCGACGGTGATCAACATGCTGCTGGCGCGCCCGGTGCCCGTCGCGAAGTCCGATCTTCCGGCGCTCCGCTTCATGACCTCGTCGACGGCGCCGCTCTCGGTCGAGAAGCACCTGGAGTTCGAGAAGACCTACGGCATCCAGATCGTGCAGCTGGCCGGCGGCACCGAGACCGGCTTCATGTGCGGCAATCATCCCGGACACCGAAAGCTCGGCTCGATCGGCCGGCCCACGCTCAACATGCGCGTACGCATCCTCGACGACGCCGGCGGTGAGCTGCCGCCGGGCCAGGAGGGCGAGATGGTGGTCAGCGGACGCCAGCTCGCCTCTGCCTACTGGCAGGGGCCGGGCAAGCTCGTCCCGATCCCGCAGGATGGATTCCGCAACGGCGATCTCGCGCGGCGCGATGAGGACGGCTACGTCTACATCACCGGCCGCAAGAAGGACATCATCATCAAGGGCGGCGTCAACATAGCCTCGCTCGAGATCACGAATTGCCTGCTCGAGCACGCGGACGTGGCCGACGCGGGCACCCTGGGCGTGCGCGACGACATCTACGGCGAGGTGCCGGCGGGATTCGTCGCGCTGCGTCCCGGCCGAATGCCGGGCGAGGCGGAGTTGCTCGAGCACTGCCGTGCGAAGCTCGCCGCCTTCAAGGTGCCCGCCGCGGTCGTCATCGTCGACGCCGTGCCGAAGAACGCGAACGGCAAGATCGACCGCGAGGCGCTGGCCGCCGTGTGGCGGCAGCGGGTCGGCCGATGACTCCACGCTACGGCCTGAGCCTGCCCAATCGCGGCGTCCTTTTCGGCGCGACGACCGTCGACGAGCTGCTCGCCGTCTCCGAGCAGGCCGACGCCTCGGGCGCCGTCGATTCGATCTGGGTCGGCGACAGCCTCTTCGCCAAGCCGCGCCTCGAGTCGCTCGTGCTGCTCTCCGCCATCGCCGCGCGCACCCGGCGTGTCCGGCTCGGTACCTGCTGTCTCTCGACGTTTCCCCTGCGCGATCCGCTGTTCCTGGCCGCGCAATGGGCCGCGCTCGATCACGTGTCGAGCGGGCGGATGATCCTCGGAGCGTGCGTGGGCGGCAGCCTGCCGCGCGAGAAGGCCGAGGCGGAGTTCGCGCCGTTCAACGTGAAGCTGGCCGACCGCGGGCCCCGGATGGAAGAAGGCATCGCCATACTACGGAAGCTGTGGACCGAGGAGCGCGTCACGCACCAGGGCCGCTTCTATCAGTTTCGCGACCTGACGCTCGAGCCCAAGCCGGTCCAGAAGCCGTGCCCGCCGATCTGGATCGCGACCAATCCCAAGCCCGAGCTGACGAAGCGCCACGTCATGGACCGCGCCCTCGAGCGTGTCGGGCGGCTGGCCGACGGCTGGATGACCGACAACACGCCGGTGGCTCGATTCGAGGAGCGCTGGGCGCTGATCCGCCGTGTCGCGCGAGAGGCCGGGCGCACGCCCGGGCCGACAGAAGCAGCGCTGCACCTGATGGTCAACCTCAACGACGACCGCAAGGCCGCATTCGAGGAGGCCGTCAAGTTCCTGCAGACCTACTACAGCCCCGCGATGACGCGCGAGTACATCGAGGGATGGCTCGCGTACGGGTCTCCCGCGGCGGTGCTGGAAAAGATCCACGCCTACGTCGAGGCGGGCTGCACGACGCCGATCCTGCGATTCGCGTCGTGGGACCAGAAAGGGCAGCTCGCCCGGGCGCTCGCCGACGTGATGCCGTCGGCGCTCGCCCTGCGCGCCCCCGCCTGATGCCCCGGCGTCAGCTCGGAATGCAGGCCGTGACGGTGATCTCGATGACCAGCTCGGGCGAATTCAGCGACGCCACCGTCACGGTCGTGCGGGCCGGTTTGTTGGTCGGGAAGTACTTCGCGTACTCCTCGTTGTAGGCCGGCACGTCGTCCCGCCGGGTGACATAGGTCGTCGCGGTGAGCACGTTGTCCATCGACGTGCCGGCAGCGGTCAGGATTTGCTTGATCCGCTCCAACACGTTGCGGGTCTGCTCGCGGATGTCCTTGCCCACCTCGCCCGTGACCGGATGGCGCCCGGTCTGGCCGGCGACGAACACGAGGTTGCCGAACTTGGTGGCCGGCGACAGATTGGGATTGGGCGCCGCCGGGTTGACCTGCACGATTTCCTTCTTGGGCATCGCGTCTCCTTCGCGGCTAGCGCGGCGTGACCGGCCAGCCTTGTCGCACTCTCGGGAACACCTCTTCGGCCAGCATGTGCAGCTCGTCGAGCGCCAGGCTCTGCGGCATGCCCGGCCACTGCACGCTCATGATCAGGTGGTTGATGCCGGTCGCCCGGTGGAGCGCCAGGATCTGCTCGGCGACCTCGTCGGGCGAGCCGATGACGAAGCGGTCGCGGACCAGCTCGTCGAACTCGACGCCGAGGTCGTTGTCGCCGTCCGGCATCGCGCGGTCCTGGCCCCACGCCTGATAGGCCTGATACTTCGCCGACAGGAACGGCGCGCAGAGCCGGATCGCCTCGCGGCGCGAGCGCGCGACGAACACCTCGCGCCGGGCCGGGAACTCGGCCGGGAACGGCTTGCCGTACTCGTCCAGCGCGCGCCGGTAGACGTCGACCTGGCGCACGATGGTCTCGATGCGGTTGTGCGGGTTGACGTACCAGCAGTCGCCCAGCCGCGCGGCGCGGCGAATCGCGGGATCGGCGTTGGCGCCGATCCAGATCGGCGGATGCGGCTTCTGCAGCGGCCTCGGCGAGGCCGAGGCGCCCTTCAAGGTGAAGTGCGACGCCACCATGTCGACCGAGTCCTCGGTCCACAGCCGCCGGACGGCGTCGAGGTTCTCCTCGAAGCGCCGCACGCGCTCCTTCTGCGTCGTGCCGAAGGCGAGAAACTCGACGTCGCGATAGCCGAGCGCCACGCCGAAGATCACCTTGCCGCCGCTCATCACGTCGACGGTCGCGATCTGCTCCGCAACGTCGAGCGGCTTGTGGAGCGAGAGCAAGATCAGGCCGAAATTGAGCCGCAAACGCGGCGCCTCGGCCATCACGCGCGAGAGGAACGGCAGCTGCTGCAGGCTCTGCCAGGGCGGGCTGCTGTAGTGCATGCCCTTCGTGATCGAGTCGAAGCCGAGCGCGTCGGCGAGCCGCGCCTGCTCCAGAAGCTCCTGGAAGCGCGCGGACATGTCGTCGCCCTCCGGGAACTGCGCCCGGAGCATCAGGCCGAACTGCATACCTAGCCCACGCGCTCCGGCTCCCAGCCCCAGGGATGCGGGCCCCACTCGGGCTCGAACACCCGGCCGCGCTTCACGGTGAGCACGGGCACGACCGTCTTGTCGATCTTCATCGAGTCGCGCAAGGTGTCGTAGACCACCCAGCGCCCGTCGCGGACCTCGAGCACGGAGATGTCGGCCTGGCGTCCGACGGCGAGACTGCCGAGCCGGTGCGCCTCGCCGATCGCGCGCGCCGGATTCGCCGTGGACATCGCGATCACCTGCTCGAGCGTGAAGCCCATGCCGAGGAAGCGCGCCATGATCTCGACCATGCTGTGCACGGTGTTGGCGCGTCCCGGAATCGTCAGGTCGGTGCTGATGCAGTGCGGGGTCAGCCCCTGGTCGAGCACGCGGCGGCCGACGTTGAAGCCGAAGTTCATGCGACCGTGGGCGGTGTCGAGCCAGACGCCCCGGGCGGCGAGCTCTTTGGCCTCGGGCACGAGCTTGCCGTTGGTATCGAGCACGCCGCCGGGGTTGGCCGTGAAGAGATGCGTGACGATGTCGCCAGGCTCGAGCAGCGGCAGCAGCTCGCGGACCACGTTGGGATCGTAGCGCTTGGTCGTGTCGCCGATGTGGACCATGAGCGGCACGCCGCTCTCGCGCGCCGCGCGCTTGGCCAGGCGCGGCATCTCCATCCCGAAGATCTCGAGCGCCGGCGAGACCATCCGGGCCTTGATGCCCTTGATCAGGCCCTTGTTCTCACGTGCGACCTTCAACGTGCCGTCGAAGTCGATGCTGCTCTCGGCGATGATGTCGGGGTTCGTCGCGAGCCCGGTCTGGCAGATGTGCAGGAGCGGGATCACCTCGGTCTCGCACTTGGGCAAAATGTGGCGCGGGAACGCGCTGAAGGTCGCGCAGCCCGAGCTCCCGGCGTCGACGACCGTCGTGACGCCGGCATGGACGCCCGCGATGTCCGGATGCACGCCGTTGGCCGCGACGCCGTCGAAGACGTGCGTATGCAGATCGATGAGCCCGGGCGTGACGGTCTTGCCGGGCACGTGGATCACGCGCTTGGCCTCGGACGCCGGGATGTTCGCCGCGACGCTCGCGATCTTTCCGTCTTGCACGGCCACGTCGAGCGCGCCGCGCAGGTCCTGCGCGGGATCGAGCACCGAGCCGCCCTTCAGCAGCAGATCAAACATGGCGAGCCTCCTGCGCCAGGGACTAGGGCGTCCTGCCGATGGCGCGATAGAGCTCCGAAACCGGCACGAGACGGCCGTGCAAGGGCAGCATGTCGCCGACGTCGAGCTTCAGCCGCGTGATGTTCTCGGCGAGTGCCACGTTGTACGGGCTCGGCGGCATCGGCGGCTGCGTGTTGGGCGGCGCCGGCGTGTAAGCATCCGCCTGGCTCAGGAGCTTCTCCTTCGGCAGGTACACCATCAGCATCCCATCGTGGTGCAGGATGCCCTGGATGCGATAGATCTCCACGGTCCGCGTACCGTCGGTGAGCGTCCGCCGGTCGAGAACGCCTTCGACCGTCGGCTTGCGCCCCGACTTCGCTTGCAGATCTGGGCGCACGGTCGCGGGCGCGCCGAGCGCCTGCTCGAGAAACGGGCGGTTCACGTCCTGCGTGATGACGGTCACGCCTTCGGCGACGAAGGCCCTGAGGCCGCCGGCGTGGTCGAAATGGTGATGGCTGTTAATCACGTAGCGGATCGGCTTGCTCGGGACCAGCTTGCGCGCCTCGGCGATGACGGCGACCGAGCGCTGCTCGTTGAGGGGCGCCTCCACCACGATCGAGTAGTCCTTCATCTCGACGACGACACTGTGGTGCGTGCCGCCCGTCAGGTACCAGACGCCGTCGGCCACTTTCGCGGTCGTGACGGCCGCGTAGGGATTGGGAGTCTGGCGGACGGCGTCGGGCGCCTGGATGTCGACCGCGGCGTTCGGCCGCACGTCGGTCACCAGGAGCTCGAGCGTCGGGAAGCCGCCGGTCATCTCGCGGATTCGCGTCGGGAACATCACGCCCCCGAAGTTGCGATAGTCCCAGTAGTCGATGACGATCGGGATGTCGCCGACGACCGCGTTCGGCAGGACCCCTTCGACGCGCTGGATCAGGTTGCCCTCGCCCACGGTCGCCTTCAGGTTGAAGCGGCCGGGAACGCTGAACGCGATCGTGTTGCCCTGCATGGTGGCGTTGCGCGCCATCGCGGCCTTCACGACGCCGTGCGGAGTCGCCCACAGCTGGAACTGCCGATCGGCCAGCGCGATCGGCGCCGATACCGGCTGCTCACCCACCACGTTCCACGCGACATCTCCGCTCACGAGCAGATTCAACCGCTGCTCGCCGCGAATCGGCTGGGCGCCGCCGGAGCGAGGCGGATCGTACGCTTGCGTGCGCACTTGCTCGTCCCTGAGCGAGGCGGTGTCGTAGTTCACCGAGCGCGTGTGGCTCTTGACGTTGTACTCGGGCCACGGCAGGCCGGGAACCGTACTCTGGCCGACCGCGTAGACGCCGCCGGTCCCCGAGTACTGGATCGACTTCACTGACGACGCGCCCAGGGCTTTCGCCACGTCGTTCAAGTCGGCATGGGCCACGTGAACCGACCAGCCGAGCGGCGAGGCCAACAGGGCGATGACCGCGATCAGTCCGAGGATTCTGGGCATGGGCCGTCTCCTTGCTTGGAAGACTCGAGAGTGGGCGGATTGTAGCACCAGCCCACCTCGTGTCGTCGGCCGGGAAACGACCCCGACGCGCCTACACCGTAACCACCGCCGGCCTGCGGCCGAAGCGCGAGAGCAGAGCCGCGCCGGCCGAGATCGCTGCGGCGAGGATGAGCACCGTCGTACCGAGCCAGGGGATCAGGCCGACGACGGCGAGAAGGACGCCTCCGAGCGCCACGGTCTTCATGGGCGTCTTTTCGTCCCCACCGACCGGCAGCCTGTCGCCGAGCCAGCTGGCCGACACCGTGAAGCCGAACACGAGCAAAGCGGCAAGGAGCATCGCCGCCACCGGGATCAGCGGGATCCCGATGATCGTCACGGCCAGAAGCACGCAGAGCGGGACGAATCCCAGGACGATCGCGAGGCCGCCCAGCGCCGAGAGCCCGGGCCGCTCGATGAGATACTGCCGCGTCCGCGCCAGGGCCGCCGGAAACGCGACCGCGACGACGAGCGCGACGACGTAGAGCAGGATCGCGCGCGTCGCGCGTGCGGCGAAGCCGAACATCCCGCGCAAGCGCGGTCGTCCGCCGGCCACCCAGCCAGCCGCCGAGCCGGCCATCGTGGGGATCGGCCCGCCGAGGCTCACGTTGTCGCCCTCGAGCGTGGCGCCGTCGGGGACGGACACCGTTCCGCCGATCGCGACCGCGTCGCCCTCGACGCGCGCGCCGGGCAGCAAGGTCACGGAGCCGCCGATCGCCACGGCGTCTCGCCGAACGTGGCCGGCGATCGTCACGGAGCCGCCGATCGCCACCGCCTTGTCGAGCGTCTCGTCCGCGCCGACGGTGATCGATTCGCCGAACCTCACGCGCTCCGAGCCGTGGCGCCCGCGCCGCTCACGCCGCCGCTCGCGCCAGGAATCGCCGGCCACGCCGGCGTCTGACCGCACGCGCAGCACGCCGTCGGCAAACGAGGCGCGAAGCGCGCCGGCCTCGAGCACGAGGTCAAGGACCTCGCCGGCCGGACGCTTGGAGACCTGGAGCACAAGTGGACGACTGGTCGCGCTCTCGGGCGCCGTGACCACGAGCGTGTAGCCGGTCTGCCTGGCGATCGCGCTCAGGGCGTCGAGAACCGTGCCGCGTGTCTGGTCGATGGAGACGACGGCGGCGTTGTCCGGGAGTCGCCCCTCCAGCCTCGTAGCGCCGGGCGTTGCCGCCCAGACGGCAGCCGGCAGGAGCACCAGGGCGGCCGCCAGAACGACGATCAGCTTGGTTGCGCTCATCTCGGATCTCCCTTCGCCAGGGAGTACGGTCGAGCGCTCCGCTTATTTCAGGGGGTCGCCCGCAGCCTTCGGCACTCAGAACCTGATCGAGAGCCCACCGACGACGTGGTGCGTGTTGACATCGGTCTGGAAATGCAGGCCTTGGCTATCGGTCAGCTCGAAGTTCGGGAAAAAGGAGTAGCGGTACTCCGCGAACAACGCGAGGTGACGGAACAGCTGGAACGCGATGCCGCCGCGGGCGAGCCCACCAAGGACGAGCTCCAGCTCGTCCCTGTCGACGCTGACCGCCCACGCAGGGCCGACGCCGACGTAGGGCTGCAGCCGCCCTTTGGGCATTTCATTGCTCGTGAACAACGGCCACCGCAGCATGAGCTGCGGCGAGAAGCCGGCGGCCGGAAGATCGATGGAAGGGAGCCTGACCTGTCCGGAAGCCGTGGTCGAGATCGGCCTGCCACGGACGCTCCCCGAAATGCTGACGGTGGTGTCGACGGTCTGCGCCGGAACCGGCAGCGTGAAAAAGAACCCGTCGATACCAAGCCCCAGGAACGGGAGGGACTCGAACCAGTAGCCGATCCGTCCGCCGACCGTGAAGCCGGGATCCACCTTGACGTTGGAGAGCACGCCTTTGATGGATGCATTGGTGTTATCGACCCCGTCCACGGCCACGTCGGCGGACTCGGTCAACGACACACCGCCGAAGATGTCGAGCGCAATCTCGGCGCGCGCCGGCGCCGCGCCGGTGCCGAGCGTGGCCAGCACGAACGTCCCGATGGCGCACAGTGCCTTGATGGTCATGCCCGGCATCGTAGCAGAGCCCGGCGGCTCATTTCGCAATCGCCGCGGCGCGCCCCCGCGCGGCGAACGCCAGCAAGAGAATGGTCGCGGCAGAGCCCATGACGAGCGAGAGCCACACGATCGGCGGTACCAATGCCAGGACAATGAGAATGCCGGTCGTCCATCTGGCGAGGTCGGCAGCGGCTTCGGCGAGCCACGCGACGAGGGCGGCCGGCTCGAAGACCGTTCCCACCAGGAAGGCGATCATCGCCAGACCTACGAGCGCGGCCGTGAGGCCCGTCAGCGCCTCACGGCGACCTCGCGCCTCGATGGCTTCGAGATAGCGGCGCCGCGCTGCCGAGGCGAACTGGGCCGACGGCTCCGGTGCCGGAAGCATCCGGAGCAGGTCGGCGAGCCGACCGTCGTCGTCGAATCGCCGGCTCATGCGATCGGCGCTCCGCCCAGCGCCGCCTTGAGCTGCGCCCGGCCTCGATGAAGCCACGTCATCACCGTGCCCACCGGTACCTCGAGGGCCGCCGCGATGTCGCGGTACGACATCTCCTCGATGTGAAAAAGAATGATGGCCTCTCGCGGCCCCTCGCTGAGCGCGTCGAGCGCTCGGTCCAGGCGTCTCAGCTCCTCTCGAGCCGAGGCCTCGCGCTCCGCGCTCGGCGCCGTGTGGTCGCTCACCGGCATCGCCTCGAGCCCCGCCATTACTTTGCGCCGCCGCAGCACGTCCAGACAGAGCCGACGGGCAATGGCGATGAGCCACGGCAAGACCGGCCGCTCCGGATCGAACCGCTCGAAATGGACGAACGCCCGGACGAACGTGTCCTGCGCGAGGTCTTCGGCGTCGGCAGATCGCAGCAGGCGCCAGCAGAAGCGAAGGACGGGACCGCGGAAACGGAGCACGAGCTGGTCGAACGCCGTCGCGTCGCCGCGCCGGGCACGCCGCGCAAGGTCAAGCTCCGCTCTCCGGTCGTCCGCATCCGAGCCCGAGGCCGCCACATTGCCGCCTGCCAAGTGAGTACGGGCGACGCCC
>Ga0075430_100001762_pt1 | contig 17689 bp, 14 predicted proteins | sample RhiMetdeltSRZDD4_FD_75294 | JGI IMG/M metagenome (GOLD analysis project Ga0075430, IMG submission 75294) | Populus rhizosphere microbial communities from Tennessee, USA - Rhizosphere MetaG P. deltoides SRZDD4 | ecosystem: Host-associated > Plants > Roots > Rhizosphere > Soil | place: USA... | reverse complement strand
AGTAGATTGTCACCGTATGGGCCGAAACGCGGCACAGTCCAAAGACGAGCACGCGGTTCGCGGCGCTGCGCGCCTAGAGCCCGCTTCTGCTAAAGGCGGACGCGCCGCCTGGCAGGGCTTACACACCGTAGGGAGGTTGATCGACAAGAACGAGCCAACCTCGCTGTTCCAGTCTGCTGAGCGTGACTGCTACGTCTTCCGAACCTGCCCGCATTGGCCTGTATTTTTGAAGCCTCTCAGAGATGAGGTCCCACAGGTTCTCAAGATGGATTCTGATTTCTCGGCGGTGTGATATCGATAGGCCGGCGTCCCGCGCATGCGCTCACATCCTTGTGCCGCGAGACCAGAGCTCTTGCGCCGTCCCAGCTTGAAACCTTGTCGATTTCGCGTTGCAGATTGTCAACGGCTTCAACAAGGCGTGCTCTCGATGCGCCTGAGCCGGGCGTGGACTTTTCGAAGACCTCATTGATCGATTGCGAGACAGTGTCGAGCAGGCTGCGTATCTCTATCCAGTGAACACGAAGAAGGTTCTTTTTCGCGCGGAGCTCAGCACGAACCGGATTGATGGCTTCGATAGCCTCCAGCGCGGTATCCTGGGATGGATTGTCTTCCAGGTCGGTCAGGGCGGTGCTGAGGATTTCATTGTAGTTGGCAAAGTTGCGCTGCGATTCGACAGCGTAAGCGGTACGGGCAGCCCGAACTTGGTTCGAAACCGCGGTCCAGCATCTCGCGAAGCCTCTTGTATTGTTGGCCGTCCAATATTCGGCGCACGTCGCGGAGTTCGTTGTCACGCAAGACGAGTTCTTCCCGGCTATCGGGGGCACCGGGAGCCCGTGTTGCGCGTGTCCCGGTGTCCGCGATTTCACGGTCCAGCTCGGCAGCTACCTCGGCAGCACGGACTTGCTGCTCCTCAACGGCGCGCCGCCGGCGTGCCTGGAGTTTGTAGATTTCCACGGAACAGTGCTCAATGGCGGTCAGCAGGTTCTTCCGTTTGGCTTCAGGAAACTCGCGAAGGAAAACCCACCGCTTGCATCGCGCCAGACGCGCAAAGAAGTCGTCCACATCGATGTTGGTAAAGATGCGGCGATGAGCCTTCGTCACGTCCTGACGCAGGTGGGCGATCTGCCGTTCGAGAAGGCTGACGTCCTGGACGCGCTCTTTGAACGCAAGGAAAACCGCATCGACATGCGATTGCAACTGAGTGACCGTGGCCGCGGAGAATTCTTCGATGGAGCGCGTCGGATCGCGAATCTCGGCGAGTAGTGCGGGAGGCTCCTCCGTTGTAAGGATGTCTTCGCAGAGCTGCAGGCAGGTCTGGGCGAAAGCTTTGGCGCGATCTTCCTCGCCTTGCTTCATTTGCTGCCAGAGGGCGTTGAGCCGATCTTTTTGCGCGTTCACGCGGGCAAGGAATGTTGCTTTGCTCGTGGCACCAGGAAAGTCCGCGTGTTCTATCCATTGGACGAGTGGGGATTCCTTCGTGAGCTGCGCCTGCAGGTTACGAATAGTCCTTGCCGTTGGCGGTTCCGAGCGCTGCCCGTATTGGTCGACGAGGCTCTCTATCTCTCTGAGTTTGAGTTCAACTTGCTCGGCGCTATTGCGTTTTTTCCGCCACGATTCGAAGAGGGCGGAGACGATCGCTCGGGCCTGGCCGGCATGATAGTCATGGATCGTGTCTATGCCGTCCCGTCCTTTGGCATGCGATTGCTGAACACGGTCCTGCAATTGCCGGAGTTTGTGGTGGAGTTCGCCGAATGCGATGCTGCGGGAAACCTCAGCTTGGAGAAGCTCCGCTTCGCGCGCATAGGCGGCAAACACCGCTGACGAACTGCGGTACCCGACGACGTTGAGCCGATCGCGGAGCCTTGCGACAGTCTCAAGAGGATCTTCCTCATACTCGCCGAACGCCTCGTTCGCGGCGATGATGTCTTCGATGTTGCTCAGGCTGACCCTCACACCGAAGGTGTCCGTCTGCGCCATGAATAAAGTTGGTTGCGGGGGCCCGCTTCGACCGAGACTTGAAATGCCGATGTTGAGCGTCACCACCAGTCTGGGGGACTGGGGTTCGGGAGTTCAAAACGCCCCGCTCCGGCCAATTAAATCAAAGACTTAGGGGAACACACCTTGACTTGGGCACCGCCTAGGCACCGGCAATTGGCGAACCAGCCATGACGGAGGCGCATTCATAACCGACCGCCGTCCACCACATAGTGCTGGCTGGTGATGGCGGCCGCTTCGTCCGATGCCAGGAACAGCACGACGCGGGCAATGTCCTCGCCCACCAGCTCGCGCTTCAGGCACTGGGATTTCATCAGCTGGGCGTGACTTTCCGCATTGAGCCACAGCTTGCGCTGGCGCTCGGTCAGGATCCAGCCGGGTGCTATGGCGTTGACGCGAATATTGTAGGAGCCGAAGTCCCGGGCGAGCGAGCGCGTGAGCCCCAGAACCGCCGACTTGCAGGCCGTGTAGGCGACCATGCCGCCCTGGCCAACCATCCACGACGCGGAGCCGAAATTGATGATTGACCCCCGGCGTTCAGCTTTCATGTCCGGCAGGACTGCCTGCGCGGCGAAGAACTGATGCTTCAGGTTGACGGCAAAGCGCTCGTCCCAATACTCGGGTGTCACCTCCTCGCTCGCGTGGCGATCGTCCCGTGCAGCGTTGTTGACGAGGATGGTGATGGGACCCAGCGTCCGACGCGCATTCTCGATCGCCCTGCGGAGGGCAGCTATGTCCCGGACATCGCACCGCTCGTAGTAACTACGGGCGCCGATGCCAGCCAAGGCGGATCGCACGAGCGCGGCCGCTCCCTCATCGATATCGACGAAGGCCACCTTGGTTTTTTGCCTGGCGAAGGCCTCTACGATCGAAGCGCCAATGCCACTGCCTCCGCCCGTGACGAAAGCCACGCGGCCCTTGAGCGACGGGTAGACGGCTTCTGCCGTTGTCATGAGTGAAGCTCCATTGCGTTGTCCAGCCCAGCTGGCATCGACCAGCGGGTCTCATTTTCCCCATCTCGATGCGATCGGGTCTAGCTGGCGCACGAGCTCGAGCAGCCCTGCCCGCGTCGCCGGATGCAGAGGCTCCAGCGGATGGCGCACGGCATCGCTGGTGATCACGCGCCCCTCGGCCATGACGGTCTTGGCCGCGCGCAACCCACACTGGCGGTTCTCGAAGTTGATGAGCGGCAAGATGTGCGCATAGGCCGCCGCAGCATCCGCGCGCCGGCCGGCGCGATGATGCTCGAGCACGGGCGCGATGAGGTCGGGTAGCAGCGCGCTCGGCATAGTCCCCGTTGCCCCGGCATCGAGGTCGGCCATCAACGTGATGGATTCCTCCCCGTCGAAGGGGCCGGCGATTGCTGCGCCTCCGGCCTCGATGAGCGCTCGCAGCTTGCCGGCTGTCCCCGGCATCTCGATCTTGAAATACGCAACCTGCGGCAGCTCTCGCGCCAACCGGGCAAGAAACGGCACGGTCAGCGTCACGCCACTCAACGGCGCGTCCTGCACCATGATGGGGATCGGCGAGGCCTCCCCGATCCTGGCAAAATGCTCGTAGATGCCCTTCTCATCGGCCCGCAGCAGCGCACCGTGATAGGGCGGCATCAGCATCAGCATCTGTGCGCCCGCAGCAGCCGCCCGCCGGGCCCGCTCGGCGGCAATCCTGGTCGAGAAGTGGCTGCAGGTGACGATCATCGGCACGCGTCCACGCACGTGACCAATGCACAGATCGAGCAGGGTGTTGCGCTCATCGTCCGAAAGCAGGAACTGCTCCGAATAGTTCGCCAAGATGCAGATGCCGTCGACGCCCTGGTCGATCATGCAGTCGAGCACGCGGCGCTGGCTGTCGAGGTCGAGATCGCCGTTGTCCCTGAACGGGGTCGGCGCGATTGGCACGACACCGGTGAGTGGCTTGGCTGCTGTCGAAGGCATAGCTGTCCGTCTCCAAATCCCGTCGGCCCCGAGCCTGCATCACCCAGCATGCGCCTTGAGATGTTGGCGCATTAGGATATCGTGGTTGTGATTGCCGAACCCTTTGCCGAAGATGTTGACCCCACCGGGATGACGCGCCCGATCGTCGATGCCGACACGCAGTCGGATGGAATGATGTTCGGCCGTCCGCAACTGCCCCAGCCTGACGTTCGAGATCTGGGTCCGAGGAACGTGCCGCGCTCGCTGATGCGCCAGGTCGTCAACTGGCCATATTGCGAGCCTTCGAGCTTCCACCAGCGGGGCGTGAGGCGGCCGCGCCGGTCTCCGAAGTCGCCTGGCGACGTCCAGGTGCCGATCTTGATCTCGTTGACCCAGAGGCTGATGTCGGAAGGCCAGTTGGCATTGGTGCCCGGAACCTCCGACGACAGCTCCAACAGGAACTCGAGCGTCTCGAGCTCGGCCTTGAGCGCCTTGGCGTTGTTGGGAAACTGATACTCGACATGACCACGCCCAAACCACAGCAGGGCCGTCTTCACGCGGGCTGGATCGAGGAAGTGGTCCGGCACGTCGAGGGCGCCGATCACGCCCTCGGTCGAGCATAGACCGCACGGCACGCTAACCTTGCAGCTCGTATAGAGGCCGAGCGGCATCTCCACCTCGATGACATTCTTCTTGCGGCGGGCCGGCTCGGTATCGAGCGCAATGATGATCTCGTCGAAGCGGGCCGCGCATATCTTCTGCTGCCCTTTTCGTCCCTTGCTGACTTCGGTTAGCACCAACTCGGCCCCCTCCAGCACCTGGATATTGGTGGCGATGGTTGATTGCGGCAGCTTCAGCGCCTCGCTGATGTGGTTGACGTTCAACGGGCCTTGCCTGCGAAGTAGCTTCAGGATCCTGATACGCACGGGTGAGGACAGGCCCTTCACCACATTGAAGTCTCGCTCGGGATTGACGTGCAGGTACGTGCGTCCGCCATTTCCTGGCGCCGCAGTGGCAACCCGGGCTGGCCCCTCTCGTCGCTTTGTCCGATCCGACATCGAAGATCGACCCCTATCCTGCTGTGCCTTCTCTACGAGACGCGCGTCCCACTATGCGCGCACTTCGAAGCAAATGACGTTCCACGAGGCCGGCGCGAGCTCCATGCGCAGCTTACCCCCGTCGACTGTGACCCCCTTCAGCGCCGCTGGCTTCACGTGGTCGGGTGTCGCCTTGGTGTTCACCGCCGTGAGATCGTCGTGCCGCAGCTCGAGCGCCTGCCCGACGCCAAGCTTGCCGAAACCGCGCGCGTCGACTGTCACCGTGATCGGCTGGCGAAGGTCGCGGTTGAGAGCGAACAGGCTGAGACCACCACCGGTGCCAGCCACCGCCGCCAACTTCAGATAGGGCACGGAGGGTATCGGGAATGACTGGTCGATAGTGCCGCGCGGGTCGTAGTAGGAGGCTGCATAGGTCTCGCAATCGACCCGGGCCCGCAGCACGCGGCCGCGCCCGAACCGGCTCATCAGTGCGAAGGGATGGAAGATGGTTTGCCGCCAAGCCGGGCCGCCCGTCTCGGTCATGATTGGGGCGATCACGTTGACGAGCTGGGCGAGGCAGGCGCACTTGACTCGATCGGCATGGTTCAGCAGCGAGATGCAGGCGCCGCCGAACGCCAACGCATCCTCCATAGTGTAGATCTCCTCGAGGATCGGCGGCGCTACGGGCCAGCCTTCCTTGACCCGGTCGCTGCGTGTGCGTCGCGTGCGGTACCACACGTTCCATTCATCGAAGCTGAGCATGAGCCGTTTGGTTGACCGCCGTCGTGCCGCTACCGCATCGGCGATGGCGACAACCTCCTCGATGAAGAAATCCATCAAATCGGATGAAGCGAGGAAGCTTGCGGTATCGCCCTTGTAGTTGTTGAGGTAGGTGTGCAGCGAGATGAAGTCGATTAACTCGAACGTGTGTTCGAGCACCTCATCGTCCCAGCGTCCGAAGGTCGGCATGTTGCGCGAGGTTGAGCCGCAGGCCGCCAGCACGAGGTTCGGATCAACCCACCGCATCATCTTGCCGGCCTCGGCGGCGACGCGGCCGTATTCGGTGGCCGTCTTGTGCTCCATCTGCCAGGGGCCATCCATCTCGTTGCCGAGACACCAGAACTTCACGCCATGCGGCTTTTCGTACCCGTGAGCACGCCGCAGGTCGGCGTAGTGGCTGCCCGAGGGATGGTTGCAATACTCGACGAGGTTGCGTGCGGCATCGCCGCCGCGCGTGCCGAGATTGACGGCGAGCATGGGCTCGACCTGCGCGGCGCGGCACCAATCCATGAACTCATCGGTGCCGAATGTGTTGGGCTCGGTCGAGAACCAGGCGAGGTCCAGTCTGGTCGGACGCTGGTCGGTCGGGCCCACCCCGTCCTCCCAATTGTAGCCGGAAACGAAATTGCCGCCGGGATAGCGCATGATGGTCGGCCCGAGCTCCTTGACGAGCGCCAGCACGTCGCGCCGGAAACCCTGCTTGTCGGCGGTCGGATGGCCGGGCTCGTAGATGCCGCCGTAGACGCAACGACCAAGATGCTCGACGAAGGCGCCGAACAGGCGCGGGTCGGCCTCACCGATCGCGAAGTCGCGATCGAGAAGAACGCGGGCTTGCCTCATGTCGGTATTCTCCATAAGTCTCGAATGCGCTGCTCCGTCCTGATGGTGCCGCCTACGACTCCGATGTTTGCACCTTGAAATGGGGGACAAGAACCGCGTCCTTGAGCTGCCGCGAATAGGCGTGCTGCGGCGCTGCAAGCACGACCCTGGCGTCGCCGCTTTCGACCACTCTGCCGTCCTTCATGATCATGATGCGGTCGCTGATGTAGTAGGCGGTCGCCAGATCGTGCGTGATGTAGATGATGGAGATGCCGAGCTCGTCGCGCAGCGTCTTGAACAGGTTGACGATCGACATTCGCAGCGAGGCATCGACCATCGACACGGGCTCGTCCGCGACGATCAGCTTCGGCTTTGCCAACATCGCCCGCGCGATGGCCGTGCGCTGGAGCTGTCCGCCCGACAGCTCATGGGGATAGCGGCCGGCAACCTCCACGAGTGACAATCCAACCTGGCGCATAGCCGCATCCGTGCTCGTCCGCGCGCGCTGTTGGTCGTTGGCATCGCCGAAGCGCCGCGCCGTGAGGAACAGATAGTGGTCGAGCTCGCGCAGTGGATTGAAGGCCTCGAACGGGTTCTGGAAGATAGGCTGCACAGCGCCCATGAATAGCTTGCGGCTTCCCGCCCCATGGATGTGTGCAAGGTTCTGGCCGAGGAGATGTATGCTGCCGCTCGTCGGCGTCTCCATGCCGAGGATCATGCGCGCCAGCGTGGTCTTGCCGCTGCCGGACTGGCCGACGATGGTGAATATCTCGGGCACACCCGCCCGGAGAGCAAAGTCGACATCGTCGACCGCCGGGATGCGCCGGCGCGAGAAGAGGCCGCCCAAACCGAACGTCTTGGAAACATGAGCGAGCTCGAGCAGAGGGGCGCTCATGCCGTGCCTCCCCGACCGCTCAACGCGAAGCAGGCGACGCGGTGATCCGGCGCGTGCACCAGCATGGCCGGAGTTTCGCGGCGGCAACGGTCCCCGGCGAGCGGGCAGCGTGGATGAAACCGGCATCCCGGCGGTGGCGCCGCCAGGTTCGGCGGGCTGCCGGAGAGGCCAGCCCTCGGCGTATCGTCGCCGATGCGCGGCAGGCTCGCGATCAGGTGCCGGGTGTAGGGATGCTGCGGCGTCAGGAACAAGTCGGCCGTGCGCGCCTCCTCCACCAGCATGCCACCGTACATGATGGCCAGGCGGTCCGTCATGTAGGCGTGCACGCCCAAATCGTGGGTGACCAGCAGGAGGGACGAGCCGATCTCGCGCTGGATGTCGCGGATCATGCCGAGCACATCCTTTTGCACGACGACGTCGAGCGCCGTCGTGGGCTCGTCGGCAATGACGAAATCCGGCCGGCAGATGGTGGCGAGCGCGATGGCGACGCGCTGGCGCATGCCGCCGGAGAGCTCGTGCGGGTAGGAGTCGAGGACGTTCGCGTCGAGTTTGACGCGTGCCAGGTGGTCAATGACCCGGGCCTCGAACGCGGCGCCCTTGCCCCCCATGTGGCGCGATGCGAAGTCCTCGAACGAACGCCGCACCCGGCGCACCGGATTGAGGACGCTCATGGAACCTTGCATGATGTAGGACAGATTGCGCCAGCGGATGGCGAGCACCTCGGCGCTTGTCGCCCGGGTGATGCTCGTGCCGCCGGCGAGAAAACTGAACCCAACAGTGCCGTCCACAACCTCGAGCGGTGGACGCATGGCCGCGGCGATGGTCTTGATCAGGGTCGACTTGCCCGAGCTCGACTCGCCGGCGAGCCCGTAGATCTCGTTGGCGCGCACCTCGAACGTCACGCCGTCGACAGCTCGCACCTCGCGGGCCACCCCGAAGTGGCGTGAGCGGTAGTATGCCTTCAAGCCGTCGACACGCAACACAGCTTTGGCCGGCACCGCCTGCCTGGCGTCGATAGCGAGCGCCGCCGCTCCCGTCATGTGCCGCCTCCCGCGCCCATGCGCTGCAATCGGCTGCGGGGGTCGATGTGCTCGTTCATCGACACGGCGAGTAGAAAGAGTCCGATAAACAGCATGACAATGAGGACGACTGGGAACGCGATCCACCACCAGACCCCGGCCACCATCGCGGTGTGCTGGTTGGCCCAGTAGATCATGCCGCCGATGGTCGGGGCATTGATGTCGGTGAAGCCGAGCACCGAGAGGGTCACCTCGAGCCCGATCGACCAGTTCATGTTGTTCATCGTAGTGGAGAAGACGATCGGCATCACATAGGGAAGGTGCTCGCGCACGAGGATCTCGCGCGTCGACATGCCGGAGAACACGGCGGTATGCGTAAACTCGCGCGTCTTGAGGCTCATCGCCAGCGAGCGAATGAGGCGCGCATCGTAGGCCCAGCCAAGCAGCGCCATGATCAGCGCCAGCGCCGTCCACGACATGCGATCGCGCATGACGAAGTAGAAGAGCACCAGGATCGGAAAGAGTGGAATGACGATGAAGGTGTCGTTGATCGACATCAGCACGCGATCGGTCCACCCGCCCTTGTAGCCGGAGAGGAGACCGATCGTGAGCGAGAACGCCCGGCTCAGGACAGCAACGATGATGCCGAACGCCAGCGTGTTGCGGATGGCGAATGTCAAATGCCAGAAGACGTCTTGCCCGCGCGACGTCGTGCCGAAGGGATGCGCCGGCGAAGGCGGCATATCAGGCGCGACCACGAAGGTGTCGATGGGCGAATAAGGTGATACGAACGACAGTCCGGCCATGGTGGCAACGGAAACGACGAGGATGGCGCCGATGCGGAACTGAGCGTTGTAGCGCAGCAGGTCGCGGAGCGTCGTTAGCATCACACTCAAGCCACCCGTACGCGCGGATCGAGCAGGGGATAGGCGAGATCGATTATCAGCACGGCAGCGGACACGCCTACAATTGAGACCGTCGTCACGCCGAGCACCAGACCGTAGTCGCCGGCATAGACGGCGGACACTAGCAGCGAGCCGATGCCTGGATAGCCGAACACCTGCTCGGTGATGATCGCCCCGTTGAAGATGGCGCCGAGCGACAGAGCAAGCCCGGTGACCTGCGGCACAAGCGCATTGCGCATGACGTAGGACCCGAGGATGCGGCGCCGGTCGACACCGGCAAGCTCGGCGTAGACCACATAGTCCTCGCTCACGACGTTGGAGACCAGCGAGCGCATGCCGAGAAACCAGCCGCCGAGCCCGATCAGCATCAGCGACAGTGCAGGGAGGATCGAGTGCTTGAGTACGCTCAATACAAACGGGACGTTGAACCCCTGCTCCATGTTCATGCCGTAGCCGCCGGCGATCGGCAGCAGCGGCCACACGTAGCCGAACATGACCAGCAGCACGAAGGCGACGATGTAGTAGGGCACCGGATGCAGACCGATGGCGATGACGGCAAGGACGTTTAGGCTGCGCTTGTCGTGGTAATAGCCCGCGAGGCCGCCGAGCAGGTTGCCGAGGGTCCAGGTGATCAGCGTTGCCGCCACGAGCAGTCCGATCGTCCAGGGCAATGCGCGAGCAATGAGCGCCGAGACGGGTGTGGGGAACGCCGAGAGCGACGGGCCGAAGTCGGCGATGGCAATGCGGCGCCAGAAATTGATGTACTGCTCGAATGGTCCGCCCGTCAGGCCGTACAGCTCTCGCAACGATTGTCGCATCATCGCGATTGCCTCTGGCGAGGTATTGCCGAACGAGGTCACGGCGGCAATCGACTGCTCGACAGGATCGATTGGCGTCATATGCGTGATGACGTAGGTCAGGTTGATGCCGATGAACACGACCAGCAGGAACTGGGCGAACCTTCGGGCGATATGCTTGGCGTAGGAGCGCATGTGCGGCTGTCGGGTGGGTCTTGAAATGTGGCGCGGCCGCCGACTCGCGGGTGTCCCCAGGGGCGGCGGCCGGGACGGCTTCAGCTTTTCGGCTTCAGTCTGACGAACATGGCGCGCGAGTTTCCCCAATTCGGCACCGGATCGGTGTAGGGATCCTCCGCGGTCGGGTATCCTGTCCAGTAGGTCGTGTCCATCACCGTGAACACGTTGTAGGACATCAGCGGGATGGTTGGCATCTCGCGCACCGCGAGTTTCACATACTCGCGCCCCAGCTCCAGGCTCTTGGAATCGTCGAAGCCGACCTTGCGGATGTCCTCGATGATCTTGTCGAGCTCCGGGTTCGGCCAGCGCTGCCAGTTGCGTGGCGGCTGCGGTGAACCTGGCTGTGCGATGAATTGGGAGTGCCAGCTATCCAGGAAGTACGACAGGTCCTGGTGGCCGCCCCACGTCTCGACGCTCCAGCTGATGATGGTGTCGAAATCGCCCGCGGAACGGCGCGTCACCAGCGTACCCTGCGCCACATCGACCTTGGCGTCGATGCCAAAGCGCCGCCATTGCTCGGCAATCATTGAGCCCGCGCGCGTCATGACTGGACGCGACTCGCCCTCGACCACCACGCGCACCGTGAACGGCTTGCCGTCCGCTGTCTGCCAGGCGCTGCCGGCCTTCTTGAAGCCAGCCTTTTCGAGCAGCTCGGTCGCCGCCTCGGGATTCGTCTTCCACCAACCCATGCCGAACGAGGCAGCAATCGTCTTGGGATCGGTTGGGATCTGATTGCCCAAGGATGGCCGCAGCAGGTCGGCGATCTGCCGGCCAATGGTGGCATCGTACGGCTTGATCTTGCGCTTGCCGGTGTCGAGCTCGAATGCGCTCAGCCAGTCCTGCAGCGGCCCGTGGTAGAAATCAGGATGCGTACCGGTCGGGGGAATGCCGATCGCGGAAATCGTGGCTGCACCGCGGTAGGACGCCATCGACACCGCCTTGATGTCGATCAGCAGCGCCAGCGCCCAGCGCACGTCCCGGCTCTTGAACAGTTCGTTCTGCGTGTTGAATATCAGAGCGGGCAGCGTCGGGTCGGGATGCGCGTAGGGGAAGCCCTTGAACCAGGCCACCGAGCTCTTTGACTGCTTCGCCAGCGTGAACATGCCCTCCGGCGCGACGTCGTGGATCACATCGAGTTCATGGTTCATCTGCGCGATCACGCGCTTGTCGGGTGGGCCAGGGTCGATGTAGGCGAGGTATTTTGGGCCAGGCTTGCCGATTTGCCCGATGGTCGTGCGCTGCCAGTCCTCGCGCAGCCGCCAGATGTACCACCGGCCGTCGGGATCGTAGTTATGCAGGACATAAGCGCCGAGCGAGACCGGCTTGTTGAAGTCGAACTTCAGCGGATCCTCGACCTTCTCGAATACGTGCTTCGGCATGATCCAGATCGCGTTCCAGCGCACCGTGAAGAGGGCGTGGAACCGGGAGTTCGGCTTCTTCAGCTTGAAGACGACGGTATAGGGGTCGGGCGTCTCCATGGCGTCAACCGTGAGCGACAGCGCAGCGCTCCAGCGCATGTTCTTGTGCTTGACCTGCGTCGCGACCGTGTGCACGACGTCGGCCGCCGTGAACTCGACGCCGTCGCTCCAATGGATGCCGCGCCTAAGCTTGACGGTCATCTGGGTGAAATCGGCGTTGTAGACCGGCTTCTCCGCCGCCAGCGAGTTCTGCCACACGCCGTCAAGCCCGCGATTTGGGTCGATGTACCAGAGCGTATCGAGGGCCGCCTGCTGCAGCCCGTTCGACTGGCTGCCCGCGTTGATGGCCCAGATGTTGAACCATCCGGCGTTCTTGATCGTCCCTTCGGGGTTCTCGAGGATCAAGGTCTCGTTGCGCGGCAAGTTTGCGAGTGCGCCTTGCGCCATGGGCTCACGAGACGGCACCGCCAGCGCCAGCGCCAGCACGGCAAGCAACGTCGACAGTACCCAAGGAACTCTGCGTATCATCGGATTTCCTCCTCATGCAGCCGTGCTTCGCGCGCGGTTTTCGTTGGCGCAGACGCTACACCTGAGCGCGGAGCAGAAACAAACCAAATCTGATAAGTATCAGGTATTCCGATACACAGCAGGTCGGTCGGAGCTTATGTGCTTCCCGTGGGCCGTGGCGCCCCCCGCCGAGTTCAGCGCGATCTGACGTCCTCGGCTGACGCCCGAGGGGTCGCCTGATCCACCTCATCGACTACCCAACGACGCAATGACGTCGGTGACAGAACCACAGCCCGCAAGAGCGGCAGCCATCGGAAACGAACGGTCCTCGCCGTCACGCCCGCCGAACGTCAGTTGACCCCCCGATTCCGGACGAAATCGCTGCAGCGCCGAAGTCGGCAGTTCCGTGCCAGGTCCAGACTCGTGCAGCGCGGCAAGCTCTTATGGACCAGGAGGACCACTTATCGCTAGCCGGCGCCCATGACATCGAGGTTGAGCGCCTTGCACACGAAGGCATTGGCTGGCGTCGCGACCCCGAGTTCGGCGCCCTTCCTCACTACGGCCCCAGACAGCCATGGCAGCTCCAGGCGCCTGCCGGCCAGCAGGTCGACGGCCATGGAAGCGCGGATCTCGGGGACCAGGCCGTCGATGAACTGGAGCCGCTCCGCGATAACGACATCCTTGATTGGCACGCCAGCGGCCTGACCCACACGCAGCGCCTCGCGCATGATCTCCTCGAGCAAGCCGCGCGTATCGGTGTCCGCTCGCACTTTGCCGATCGGATGGCGTGTAATCGCTGTTATCGCACTGAGCCCGGTGAGAAATACGAACTTGTTCCAGATTGCCAGGTTTATGTCCTCCGACAGGTCCACACCGACGCCCGCTTGCGAGAGCGCGGCGGCGAGCGCCTGTGCCCTCGGTGAGCGCCTGCGGTCGAGCTCGCCAAAGCGGATGAGGGCGAAGGGGCTAACCTTCTTGATGACCCCTGGCGCGGCAATCGTGGCGGAGATTTCGGCGACGCCTCCCATCACGTGTTCGGCTCCCAGTATTGATGCAAGCATCCCTTCCGACTCGACGCCATTGAGCAGGGAAACAACAGCCGTGTCCGGGCCCACCAACGGCCGGCATGCGGCGCCTGCTTCGGCAGCGTCCCACAGCTTTACGGCAAACAGCACAAAATCCACGTGACCGACATCCCGTGGATTGTCCGTGGCCTTGACTTCGATCGAGAAAGACTCATCTCCGTTTTCGACCCGAAGACCGGACTGGCAGATGGCCTGTAGATGCGTGCCGCGCGCCACAAACGTCGTGTCAAAGCCGCTGCGCGCCAGGCGTGCGCCGAAGTAACCGCCTATGCCGCCGCTACCCATGATTGCGAAGATTGGCCTGCCTTTGGTCATCACGGGTCCTCACCATCGAATTGAGCTACAGCCAGCAAACCTAGCTCTCGGGCGGGTCGCCTTTCCAGATGGGTTGCCGCGGATGCCTGACGTCATTGAACTGGGCCATCCAGGCAGGTTCGATCGGGTCGCATCCCGGCTGAGGGACGTATTTGGAGTGTTCGATCAGCTCCATCTTCGGGATGTAGCGCGGACAGTTGGGAAAGATCGCCCGGGCCTTCACGCGCACCATGAGCTGCGCTCCGACGGTTGACCCCATCAGAGGATCTTCACGTGAGAACGACGCTATGCCATTGACGCGCAATCGATGCGGCTTGTCATGCAAGCGGATGAACAGAAGGCCAACGCTCGGGTTGACCAGAATATTGCCAATGCTCTTAAACATCCCATTGCCGTCGTAGTCCGGAAACGCCAGCTCGTCAGGACCTGTGACCCGCACGAAGCCTGTTGCGCCGCCTTTGAAGGAGCAATCAGGACGGCCCTCCGCATCGGCTGTAGCAAGGAAGAAATAGATCGCGTTCTCAATGAACTGCCGATCAGCATCGTTGAATGAGGTCCGGGCGCGGCTCTGCTCGAGGCGATCCGCCATCGCCCGGCTGCCAAAGGCATGCTGCATCCGGCGATTGCCGTCGTGATACATGGAGCTGGTGGGCATGACATTCCCTCCCTGGGCTCTGGGCCGGGCTTCTGGCGCGCTGCGTAACCTCAGTTGAGCATCGCAGAGGTCAGCGAACAGGGCTTTGCCAAGGTCCCGGCTGGCCCTTGGTTTATCCTTGGGATGGGTTTGATTTTTCGTCCCCCTCGGTCGTGCTAGGCTCTCCCGAGGAAGACACCCGAGGGCCAGCAAGTTGCTGTATTTCTTCGAGGACTATGCGCTAGACACGGGCCGGCGGGAGCTGCGTCGAGGCGAAGGGCTCCTGTCGGTCGAGCCCAAGGTGTTCGACCTGCTGGACACCTGATCGAGAACCGCGAACGGGTCATCAGCAAGGATGATCTCATCGCGGCAGTGTGGAGCGGGCGCATTGTGTCTGATTCAACATTGACCAGCTGCATCAATGCGGCGCGCACGGCGATCGGCGACAGTGGCGAATCGCAACGTCTAATCCGCACGCTGCCTCGCAAGGGTGTACGGTTTGTCGGTCTCGTGCGCATTGGACATAGCTCAGGGAGCGCGAGTGGGATTGGCGCAGCAAATACGGCGAATGTTGGCCGCGCCGACCGCGCCTCGCACGGGCTCATCGACAAACCGTCGATTGCCGTCCTGCCGTTCACCAACATGTCAGGCGACCCGGAGCAGGAATACTTCAGTGATGGAATCACCGAGGACATCATCACAGCGCTGTCGCGCTTGCCGTGGTTCTTCGTGATCGCCCGAAACTCCACCTTTGCCTACAAGGGCCAAGCCGTGGACGTGCGACGGGTCGGCCGCGACCTCGGTGTCCGATACCTGCTCGAAGGCAGCGTCCGCAAGGGCGGGCAACGCCTGCGCATCACGAGCCAACTGTTGGACGCTACCAACGGCAACCACCTCTGGTCGGAGCGGTACGACCGCGAGCTGACAGACATGTTCGCGCTCCAGGACGAGATCACGCAGATGGTGGCGGCCAGCATTGAACCCAAGCTCGTCGCAGCGGAGGGTCTGCGCGCTGAGCGGCGATCAATTGATGACCTCGATGCCTGGGACCTGGTTGCCCGCGCTCTCGTGCACTTCTGGAAGCTGACCGCAACAGAAAGTGGCTCTGCCGTTGCCATCCTGCGCCAAGTGGTAGAACGCCACCCGGACTATGGTCCAGCGCATAGTCTGCTGGCTTTCGCCCTGTTGCTGTCGGCCTGGATGGGCTGGACATCGGCAGGCAGCGACCGCGAGTGTGCCTCAGCCCTTGGCCATCGGGCGATGCAATTGGATGACAGCGATCCGTGGGCGCACTTCAGCCTGGGGTTTCTCGCTCTGACGAGCCGCCGCACCGAAGAGGCCATACGCTATTTCGAGGCCGCGCTCGACCTCAACCCAAACTTTGCAGCCGCCCTCGATTTCTATGCCTACGCACTCGCGTTCGACGGCCGGTCGGAGGAAGCAATACGCCGTTCCGAGCAGGCCTTGCGAATGAGCCCGCGTGATCCCTTCAACACCTATGTCTTTGGCGGCATCGCCGCTGCCCACTATGTGGCGCAGCTGTACGGAGACGCGATCAGGTGGATACGGGAAGCCATGCGATTGCGACCGGGAATTCCAGGGCTGCATCGCATGCTCTGTGCGAGCCTTGCTCAGGCGGGCCAGATCGAGGAAACAAAGGCTGCGATGAAGGTCCTTCTGCGATTGCAGCCGGACATTTCAATCACCTGGATTAGACAATCCGTGCCCTATCCGCCCAGGCCAATGGAGCACTTCGTAGAAGGCATGCGGAAGGCCGGGGTGAGGGAGTAGTTGGGCTCTTCGCGATGTATGGCTTGCGCGGCGTAGTGGGCACTGCACAACGAGAGTCACGAACGGTCCTCGCGGCCACGCCCGCCGAACGTCAGTTGACCCTCGATTCCGGACGAAATCGCTGCAGCGCGGAAGTCGGCAATTCCGTGCCAGGGCTGACGTCCTGAGACACGGATAATCAGACTGCGTGTGCTTTTTGAGTGCAGCAGCCGGCACGGCGCAGGCACGGTCTTGCTACACTGCAGCCGGATTTGCGGAACTCATCGCAACAAACGGTCGGTCTTGGGCAGTCATCGAGCATCACCAAGCCATTCGATCTCAGGCCGATGTCGGCGAGGTTGACCCTGAGCGATTGTGGGCGTGGGTTCTGCGCACACCGAGCGGAACGTCCGCTGCTCCCAACGACCGACCTCGCAAATGCCACTCATGCAGGCCGCGCATAACCAGTTCGCAGAAAATGCGCCCAGGTCGGGCTGCCACGATCGAGCGCCCTTTGAACTGCAGTTGCGTGATCGTAAGGAACGGATCGAAATTCGATGTCGGTGCTGTCGCTAGTCAGCTCGACCACGGCATACCTCGCCGCCGGGCTTCCTGTTTCCGAGACGTGAGCCGGCGGGGAAGGGTCTTCGTAGGCCGGCTGGCCCACGCTGCCCGGATTGATGAATGTCGTCTGATTTACAACGATCGTCCTGGCTATGTGGCTATGGCCACAGAGGATGATGTTGGCGGTTACCGCGCCGAGCCGACGCTCTACTTCTTCGCTACGGGCCAACACCAATCGTCCATTCTCGATGCTTTCTAGCAAATAGGCGTTGTCATCGATTGGCTGGCCGTGACAGGCGAATACTCCCTTTCCGAGATCGAGCGTCGACGGATGTCTCCGAAGCCAATCGAGATGTTGAGGGATTAGTTCCGAAAAGGCATGCGCATCGCCCGGATAGTGCTTCTCCGGGGGCCAATCGGTCACCCAGCGGTCATGATTGCCGCGCACGGTCGGCCAGTCTAGCTTCATCAGCAGCTCGCACGTCTCTCGCGGCCAGAGCGGTCCAGAAACGCAATCACCGAGATTGACCACGCCATCGACTTCTCGTTGTTTAATGTCCGCGATGACCGCCTGTAACGCCGGCAGATTCCCATGAATGTCCGCGACAACCGCAAGGCGCATCGAGGTTCCAATCTTGCTCTTCACTTCCTGCTGCTGCCCTTGGTCGGCCGTGCCGGACCCCACGTTGGCTGGTCACGGAGTCTGCAAAGTGTTGCAAGCCATCACCTACACCGCGCAATACCGCCACCTCAAGGCAGTCGTGCGAGTCGAGATGAATGTGCAAGGTCGAGACCGATAGATCGTGGTGGGTGTGCTGGGGAGCGTCTCAGAGTATGTCCTTTTGGTGGGTGCTGTTCGACCCGCTTGCCGGCTGGCAAGCACGGCGTGATCGGATTGGCTGGCGGCAAGGCCCGGACGCCGCTCCCAGGCCGTAAACATGACCGGCGAGAACACCGCGAAGTCCGGCGCCTCCAAGCGAATCTGGGAGCGCAGTCATT
>Ga0075430_100001760_pt1 | contig 17689 bp, 15 predicted proteins | sample RhiMetdeltSRZDD4_FD_75294 | JGI IMG/M metagenome (GOLD analysis project Ga0075430, IMG submission 75294) | Populus rhizosphere microbial communities from Tennessee, USA - Rhizosphere MetaG P. deltoides SRZDD4 | ecosystem: Host-associated > Plants > Roots > Rhizosphere > Soil | place: USA... | reverse complement strand
CCACACACCGGGCGCGTCGACGCTCACGCTCACGCACGCCGGCAACAGCTACACAGGCACCGTTCAGCGCAACGGATCCTTCTCCACTACAGCACGGGCGGTGGGTGGCGGAACGGAGACGCACACGCTCGCGATTGCCGGAACGTTCTCGACGACCGCGATCGATGCCACGGTCACCGCTGACGTCCAGCGCACCGGGAGTCCGAGCTGTCAGTACATCGTGAAGTGGGCAGGACCCAGGCAGAGTGGCGTCAACGTCATTCCCGGATCGTGAGATCGCCGAGCTCGTACATCAGAAAGTCGTGAACCGGCCGATAGCCGATGCGAATGTAGATCGCGTTCGAGGTCGGATTCGAGAGATCCGTGTACAGCACGCAGAAGCGGAACCCGGCGCCTAACAAGCGCCGGCTGAGCTCCGCGACGCATGCCGTCGCGTACCCACGCCCTCGCCACTCCCGCGGCGTGTACACGGAGTTGACGGCGATCCCGTGTGCCGTGGGTCGCACTGCACCGGCCATGGCTCGCGCAACGGTGTCCTCGTCACACCAGAGGTAGATCGCTCGGGCGGCGATGCGTCGCTCCGCCGCGTGCCGATGCTCCGGCGACGCCAGCGGCCCGAGCGCCTCGATCTCGAACGCGCGCGTCCAGGTCGCGACGAGCTCGAGGTCGTCCATGGTCGCGACGCGCAGCTGACCTGGCGTGGGGGCGTTCGGTTCGACCTCATCGAGTCGATAGGCGCGCTGCCGCATCGCCACGCGTGCCGGTCGTCCGGTCAGCCTTGTCCACGCGTCGGCGAACGTCTCCACCTGACCGATGACGCCGATCACACGCGCGGGTGTTGGGCCGTGCTCGGCCAGGAGGGCGGCCATCGCATGCGTCGCCTGCGTCACGTCGTCGCGATCGCTCGCGAGGAGCAGGGGATGCGAGCCGTCCATCCATGCGGCGAGCGCGAGGCCGTCGTCATCCTCGACGATAGCCATGAACGGCGCCGGTCGTGGTTCGGAAGACGACGCGAACGCCTCGGCGACACCGAGCACGAGGTGATGTTCCGCCTCATGCTCGGCGAGTATCGGGCGCACGGCGTCGAGAAACGCCGCGGCAGTTTCGAAACGAGTGAGGCGCAGCGGCAAGTGAAGAGGTCTTCCAACGACGCTGGTAGCTGTCAACTGGAACTGGTTGCTGCGGGGTAACGACCTCGGGAGGTCACCTGCGTTCCGAGGCCGTTCACCCTGCAGCAACCAGTTCCAGCTCACAGTAACCAGCGCTTCGACGGACGACTACACCATCTTCGTCTTCCAGTGTCCTCGGCGGAACATCGCCATCGCGAGCAGCGCGAACAGCGAGAACGCTGCCGTGATGGCCACGAACACGCCGTGCGGGCCGAAGTCGAACACGATCGCAAGCGCGTACGCGACCGGAATCTCGATCACCCAGAACGCCAGCAAGTTGAGCACGGTCGGCGTCCAGGTGTCACCGGCGCCATTGAACGCCTGCGACAACACCATCCCGTACGCGTACAACACGAACCCGACCGCGATGACGCGTAACGCATCGCGCGCGAACTCCGCTACCGCCGGGTCATGGGTGAACAGCCCCACGATCGGACGTGCCGCGAAGAAGAAGATGAGGCTCACCGTGCCAAGGAAGCACAGGTTGTAGAACGCAGCCATCCACACCGCCTTCTCGGCGCGTTCTGGTTTGCGCGCACCTAACGCCTGACCCACCATCGTCGCCGCGGCGTTGCTCATCCCCCACGACGGCAGGAGGGCGAACAGCACGATGCGGATGGCGATGGTGTAGCCCGCAAGCGCCTCGCTTCCGAACGTCGCGAGGATGCGCACGAGTCCTATCCAGCTCGCGGTGCCGACGAGCACCTGAAACGTGCCTGTGCTCGAGAGCCTGACGAGCCTGACCATCAGCCCGGCGTCGAGTCGGAGATGATGCCGGTGGAGCCGAATGCGTCCGCTCTGACGCGTGAACTGCATGAGGCCGAACAGCACGCCCACGCCTCGCCCGGTGGTCGTCGCGATCGCCGCGCCCGTCACGCCGAGCTCCGGAAACGGACCGAGCCCGAAGATGAGACATGGACCGAGTGCGATGTTGATCGCGTTCGCGAGCCACAGTGTGCGCATCGACAGCTGCGCGTCGCCCGCGCCGCGGAAGATCCCGTTGATGAGAAAGAGCAGGAGAATCGACGCGTTGCCACCGAGCATCACGCGAGTGAACGTGGTCCCGGTTTCGCGCACGCTCTCGGACGCTCCCATGAGCGAGAGCAGCTGCGGCGCGAAGATCGCTCCGACCATGCCGAGCATCGCCGAGACGATCACGCCCAGGGCGATCGCTTGAACGGCGGTGCGCGCCGCTCCCTCCGGGTCGTTCTCTCCGGTGCGACGCGCGACGGTGGCGGTCACGCCGATGGAAAGTCCCATCGCGATCGTGTATACGATGGCGAGCAGCGACTCCGTCAGCCCTACCGTCGCGACGGCGTCCGGACCGAGTCGTGAGACGAAGAACACGTCGCAAACGACGAACACGCTCTCCATCACCATCTCGAGCACCATGGGAATGGCGAGCACGAGGATGGCGCGTCCGATCGGACCTTCGGTGTAGTTCCGCTGGGAGCCGTGCAGCGCTTCGCGTACGGCACCCCAGATACTCTCGCCGGGCGGAGCCGCGCTCGGGGGGCCGAGTGCGGTTTCGGTTCGTTCTGACATGGTGTCGTTCACCTTCACGTCAGCCGGCCGGAGCAGCTCGACGCGCGCAAAGAAAAGAGGGCGGCACCGATCGCGGTGCCGCCCTCTCTTGGGCCCGGCTTCAGCGTGCGATCAGCGCGTAATCATCTGCCACAAACGACCGTGCACTCCCCCATCGTGCGCGTGCGCACGACGAGCATGACGGCCGGGAAAATGGAAACGCGCATCAACGTCCTCCGCTGAGGGAACGGGCCTGCGACCGCACTATAAAAATTTCGGAAACGAAACGCAAGCCGCCCGCGTCGCAAACGTTAGGTTGCGGCGGACGTTCATGCGATCCTGGCGCCCGCATCCGCGAGAATCTCACGCAACAGTGATCTGTGACACCGATCCGCGTCCTCGCAGTAACAGCCGACGGACAGGTCGGTCCGATGCGACATCGCGGCCAGCAGGCCGATGAGATGCTGCGCAGCGGGCGCGGACATCTCCTTGCGGTAGCGACGGCTGAACGTCGTCCACCGCTTTCCATCGAGCGGCTCGGCCGTGGCGTAGGAGAACAGCTCAGGCGACGGCGCCAGCTCAGGCAGCCAGACATCATAGAAGTCGCGGGAGGCGTACTCCTCCTTTCGAACGCCGCGCGGCGGTCGGCGGACGGTCCCGACCCGTATGCCCTCGCCGGAAACGCGCGGGGTGCCCAGTCTGACGACGCGGATGGCCATGGTTGTCGGATTCGACTGTATCTTGCTAGTTGACGGCGTTGGTCCACTCTGGTGCCGCGCCGGCCCACTGACCCTGTAGCCGATTGTCACGACCGCACGACGACTCCCCGTACAAGGACGAGCCCGCGAGGCCCCAGAGGCCCGCTGGTGGGGCGCGCCGCGACCCGCCGGGTACATCGCGGCGTCGCAACGAAACCAATGCCGCCCGCCAACGCGGGCAAGGGCAGGCCACGCGGGGCCAGAAGTCCGCTGCTCCGCCTCCGCACCGGCACGCCGCCGCGGCGACAGCCAGGCCAACGAGGGCGCCGCGCCCGAAGGACCCGCGTGCGAAGGATCTCCGCCCCAAGGACCCACGTCCGAAGGACGTCCGCCCGAACGACCCCCGTCCGAAAAATCCCCGCACGAAGGAGTCACGGCCGGCGAGAAAGCGACGCTCGCGAAGGTCGAGTCCGGACTGGACGCAGGCCGCCTCGGCCCGCCTCACATCGCACCCGACCCATCGCGGTGCCTACGCCGAGACCCGCCGGTGGCTACTGGCCGAGCACGGGCCGGTGTGCGCGTACTGCGAGCGGAAGTTCACGCCGGGAGTGATGACGCTCGACCACGTCGCGCCGCGGCGCGGCCAATCGGCCTACGACCGGCGGGACAACCTCGTACTCGCATGCCCCGAGTGCAACGCGGCCAAGCGCGACATGGCGCCGATCGCGTTCCTGCTCGCTCGGCGGAGCCGGGCCGCCGCCCTTCTCAGGTACGGCCGGCACCTGAGCCCGATGCTGATCGACATGGCCCGTTCGCTGGCGCCGGCCGATGCCGTTGAGACATTCGAACGGGAGGTCGACGACTACGGGGACGAGGACTCGCCGTACGCTGATTAGTCGATGTGCGTTCAGATGGCGTGCGCCCAACAAGCGGGACGCGGAGGACGCAGCCCGCGCCTGACGGCGCGGACGCGGAAGGACGCGGCACAACCGGACGACCTGTCGCGCCGAAGCTGACTTCACGCCGGGTGACGCAGGTTTGTGATGGAAACGGCCCACGGGACGCCACTGTCCATGGAAACCGTCCCCCCCCAAAACGTCGGAACCTTCGGACTGCTGCGAGCTGGCCGACCCGCGCCCGACCATCCGGTTGTGCCGCGTGCCGTTGCCGCGCCGCGCGCCGCCGGGCGCGCGGTCCGCGTAAACCGCGTATCGCTTGTTCGGCGCACCGCCAGCCTGGCCTCCAGCTCGGTCGGCGCACCCCCAGCGTAGTCGCGCCTAACGACTACTCGAACTCGGCCACGCAGGCGCCGGCGCCGCCACTCAGGCCAGCGCGGAAATTGCCCATGCGCTGCTCGCGAGTGCCGTGACCCATGATGGCGGCGCGCGCGAGGATCCGGCGGTCGACCCGACGGTTGCCGGTGAGCTCCGGCGTCGGATCCGCCGCGGCGGCCATGCCGAAGAACGCCTCCTCGACATCGCCCGGCTCGAGCGAGCCGTTCTCGTCCGCGTGCCGCGCGAACGCGCCGGCGAGGCAGTCCGCGACCGACTCGTTGTCATACGCGACCGGCGACGCGTAGCCGAGCTGAATCGCCACCGCGTGCCCCATCTCGTGCGCGATCACGCCGATGCCCGCCATGTCGCCGTCGCTTCCGAGCTCCGACGCGGCGGCCTTCGCCTGTGCCGCGACGAACACCTCATCGTAGTAGATCGCGTTCTCGCTCGGGCAGTACGCCGCGTTACTCGGCTGCATCACGCCGCACGCGCTTCGCGCCGCGCCGCGATAGCGGAGCAGGCGTGGTACCGCGAACCGCCCGCCGAGCTCGCCGAAGCGACCGCGCCAGAGCGCGGCGAGATCGGCGAACGCCATCTTCACCTTCTCGTTCGACGCCGCGACGTCGCGCTCGGTGAGTCTCAGGTCGGGAGTTGGTCGGTCGACGGGAGGCGGCGCAGCGTGTAGCGGGGCCGCCGGCATCGTCGCCGAGGCTACTATGGCAAAAGCGAGCGCGACGGCGCGCCCGCGCGGTCTTTTCAGTCGAGTCAGCATGTCATTCCTCCCGCGAGCTTGGTACCCCGAGCGGGCCCGTGGGTTGCCCGGTCGGCCCCTCACAACGGCACACAACCATCCAGCAAGGTCCAGTGTCGAAGCTGGTGTCCCGTCGTTGACAGCCGCCGGAGATCGACTGTACGCTATACCTAGCTAGTTATGCATAGCTGGATCGGGCTCCACGAGCGATGAGACAACGCAACGACATCCTGCAGGGCACTCTCGCCCTCCTCGTCCTCAAGACCCTCTCCGCACAGGGGCGCATGCACGGCTACGCCATCACGGCGCACATCCAGCACGCGTCCGCGGAGCTCCTGCGAGTCGAGGAAGGCTCGCTATATCCAGCGCTCCATCGTATGGAGCAGGACGGATGGATCCGGGCCGAGTGGGGCATCACGGAGAAGAACCGCCAGGCGCGCTTCTACACACTGACCGCGGCAGGGAAGAAGCAGCTCGCCACCGAACAGGAAAACTGGGCGCGACTCACCGAAGGCGTGACGCGCGTTCTGCGCTACGCCTGACGGCCACCGAAACGCTGCAACCGGCGCAGAAGCTCGCGCTGCCACACTGACCGACGTTCCCCGAGGACACCGCCATGGCCTGGTACCGGCGCCTCTACAATAACCTGCGCTCGAACCGGCTCTCGTCGGACATTCAACGCGAGATCGACTTTCACATCGCCGAGCGTACCGACGACCTGGTTGCCGGCGGTATGACCGAGCCGGACGCCAGACGAGAGGCACGACGTCGATTCGGGAATCCGAGCGTGCAGAAGGAGCGGACCCGCGACGCCGACCTGCTCGCGTGGCTCGAGTCGCTCGGCGCCGACGTGCGGTATGCCCTGCGGGCAATGCGATCAAGCCCGGGGTTCGCGGCGGTCGTCGTCATCTCGCTCGCGCTCGGGATCGGCGCGAACACGGCGATCTTCAGTCTCATCGACTCGGTCGTTCTCGAGCCGCTCCCCGTTCGAGATCCCGACGAGCTGCTTCAGGTCACTATCTACGACAGCCGGGCGGCAGCCCTCACCAACCCGATCTGGGAACAGATACGCGACCGGCAGGACGTGTTCTCGAGCGTGTTCGCCTACACGGACCGAGGGTTCAACCTCGCGTCCGGGGGCGAGATGCGGCGCGCGACGGGGAACATGGTCAGCGGAGAGTTCTTCACCACGTTAGGCGTGCGGCCGGCCGTTGGCCGGCTGCTCGTCCGTGCCGATGATGTGCGCAATGCCTGTCCTCCGGTCGCCGTCCTGAGCCACGGGTTCTGGCAGACCGAGTACGGCGGCTCGCCGTCGGTCGTGGGGAAGACCATCTCGCTCAACAGCACGCCACACACCGTCGTCGGCGTCGTCGAGGAGGGCTTCTTCGGGGTCAACGTCGGGCAGTCGGTGCAGGTCTACGTGCCGCTCTGCTTGCGTGCCGATCTGGACGCGCGAAGCAACTGGTTCCTCTGGGCGATCGGTCGACCAAAGCCAGGCGTGACGAAGGAGATGGCCGCGGCGCGGCTCGCATCCCTTTCGCCCGCCGTGTTCGGTGCCACGGTGCCCGAGCGATGGAGCGGGTCCGAGCGCGCCGAGTACCTCGAGAACAAGCTCTCGGCGCTTCCCGCCGCCAATGGCTTCTCGTGGCTGCGCCGCGACTACGAAAAAGCGCTCGTCGTCCTCATGGCGGTTGTGGGGCTCGTTCTCCTCATCGCCTGTGCGAACGTGGCGAACTTGCTGCTCGCACGTGCATCGGCACGACGACGAGAGATGGCGATTCGGCTGGCGATAGGCGCGTCGCGGCGGCGCCTCGTGCGGCAGATGATGACCGAGAGCATCCTGCTCGCAACGTTAGGCGCGGCGGCGGGGCTGCTGTTCGCCCGATGGGGAGCCGCGTTGCTGGTGCAGATCCTCGCGGCGGGGAGCCCGGATCTCTCGCTCGACGTCTCGCTCGACGGCCGCGTGCTCCTGTTCACCATTGGCGTCGCGGTGGCGACCGGCATCCTGTTCGGGCTCACGCCGGCCTGGCGCTCGGCGCGTGTCCATCCGCAGGCGGCCCTCAAGGCGAACGGGCGTGGTGTCGCCGAGGGACATTCGCGATTCACGATCGGCAAGTGGCTCGTCGTCGGGCAGCTCGCGCTCTCGCTCGTGCTCGTCATGGGAGCGGGCCTCCTCCTTGGCAGCTTCCGAAAGCTGACGACGCTCGACGCCGGCTTCCGCCACGAGGGTGTGTTGCTCGTGGCCACGAGCATGCGAAACGCCGGCATCTCCGACAGCGCGTTCGGGCCTCTTCGACAGCAGCTTCTCGAGCGATTCCGTAGTCAGCCCGGCGTTCAGGCGGCGAGCATCTCACAGATCACGCCGATCAGCGGCTCCGCCTGGAACGAGCTCGTGGAGACGGATGGCTTCAAGGCCGCGACCCTGGACGACGGACTCGTGTACTTCAACGAGGTGAGCGACGGGTTCTTCGCGACGATGGGGACGCCGTTTCGAGCAGGCCGCGACTTCGACCGACGCGACGTCGCGGGTGCGAGGAAGGTGGCGATCATCAACGAGACGATGGCGCGACGCTTTTTCGGCGCGAGCAACCCGCTCGGCAAGTCGTTCTACACAATGCAGCACGAGAAGCGAGGCGCGCCGATCGAGGTGATCGGCATCGTCAAGGACGCGAAGTACCAGCGGCTGCGCGAGGAGACACTCGCGACGGCGTATGTCGCCATGAGCCAGGAAGCGCAGGCGAGCGCGGTGAACAATTTCGAGCTCCGTGTCGCGGGGGATCCCCGGTCCATCATTCCGGCGGTGACGACGAGCGTCGCCGAAGTGAGTCCGAGCATCTCGCTCCAGTTCACGACGTTCACCGAGCAGGTCAACGCGTCGCTCACACGCGATCGGCTGCTGGCGACGCTTTCGGGGTTCTTCGGCGTCCTCGCGCTTCTCCTCGCCACGGTTGGCCTGTACGGAACGCTGTCGTACTCCGTCGCGCGCCGGCGCAACGAGATCGGGATTCGCATTGCCCTCGGCGCCGGGGGGTCGCGCGTCATGAAGCTCGTTCTGGGCGAGGTCGGGCGCCTCACTCTCATCGGCGTCGTGCTCGGCGCGTTGGCGTCGTTCGGGGTCATGCGTTGGGTGGCGTCGTTCCTGTATGGTCTCTCGGCGTCCGATCCGCGCACGATGACGGCGGCCGCGCTGACACTCGGAGCCGTCGCGGCGGTCGCCGGGGCGCTGCCAGCGTGGCGCGCCTCGCGGGTGAACCCTGTGGACGCGCTTCGGGAGGAGTGACCCCGGCGACATAGCTGGGCGACATCTGTCATCCGGCGCTTCGCTCCAGGATGACCCGTGCCCGACCACGGATTAGAGGGCAAATATCACGGTTGAGCCCACGGGTATGTGGACTGACGGCACACACCCTCGTATGATCGGTCGATGTCGTCAACCGACCGGTCCGAGCTCGACCAGCTCCCCTGGCGCACCGCCTCGCTCGTGGCGGCCAGCGCCTGCGCGGTCATCGGAATCCTGGAATGCGCCAAGGACTATGTCATGGTGCAGATCCAGGGCACCGAGCGGCCGTTTTTCGCGGTGCTCCGCGATCAGGCGCTATGGTGGGTGCTCTGGATGGTGCTCATGCCGGCGGTGATCTGGCTGGCGCAGACCTTCCGCCTCGATCGGGGCCGCTGGATGAGCGGCGCCATCATTCACACCGTCGTCGCGACGGCGTTGTCGGTCGGGCACATCGCCGTGTTCGGCGCGGCCTTCTATACGGCGGTCGGGCCCACGGCGTGGGGGCCGACGATGGAGCGCCAGATCAACGTCTTCATGAGCCGCCACCTCGCGACCGACATCATCATCTACGGTGCGGCGGTGAGTGTGTATTACGCGGTCGAGTACTTCACCCGGTTCCGGCGCCTCGCCCTCGCTGCCGCTCAGACGGAGTCGCGGGCCGCGCGGCTCCAGCTCAATCTGGCTGAAGCGCGCATTCATGCGCTGCGGATGGAGTTGAATCCGCACTTCCTGTTCAACACGCTGAACGCGGTCGCGGGACTCGTGAGGCGGCGTGAACACGATGGCGCCGTGGACATGCTCGCGCGTCTCAGCGATCTGCTTCGGACGACGCTCGACCGGGACATGCCGGCCGAGGTGCCGCTCACCGACGAGCTCGTGTTTCTTGGCCGGTTCGTGGACATCGAGCTCGTACGCTTCGGCGACCGGCTGCGCGTGACGTGGGACATCGATCCCGAAGTGCGCACGGCGCTCGTTCCGCCGCTCATACTTCAACCGTTGGTCGAGAACGCATTGCGGCACGGCATTGCGCGCCGTCCCGGCCCGGCGACGCTTCGGATCTCGGCGCGGAAGACCGGGCTCCATCTCGAGCTCGTCGTGCGCGATAGCGGCGACGGCCTCGCGCCTAACGCCGTCGTCGATGGACGTGAGGGGATCGGGCTCTCGAACACCCGCGCGAGACTCGTCGAGCTCTACGGCGAAGGGACGGCGTCGGTCGAGGTGGCCGACGCGCCCAGTGGCGGTGTGCGCGCGCGGGTCCTCTTGCCCTTCCATACGGCGCAGCAGCCGGCGAACACTCTGGCATTGGGTGCATGACACATGACTGCGGCTAACCTCGTCGCGACCGTGCGAGTCGCGATCGTCGATGACGAACCTCTCGCGCGTGACTGCATGCGGCTCGCGCTGCGCGGTGATCCTGACGTGGCCATCGTCGCCGAATGCGGCGATGGCGCAACGGCCGTCGGCGCCATACGCGAGCAGGCCCCGGACATCGTCTTCCTCGACGTGCAGATGCCCGGGCTGGACGGCTTCTCGGTGCTCGAGCGGCTCGATGCGGCGACGATGCCCGTCGTGGTGTTCGTCACCGCCTACGATGCCCACGCGATTCGCGCGTTCGAGGTGAATGCGCTCGACTACGTCCTCAAGCCCTTCTCGGATGAGCGGCTCCTCGCGGCGATCGATCGGGCGCGGTCGGTGATCAGCGAGCGGCGGCACGGCGAGCTCGGTCGTCGCCTCGCGGCGTTCGTGCGTGACTGGCAGGGTGGAGGAGCGACGCCGACACCGGCGGCACCGGGGGGGGAGCCATCGGGCGAAGTCGCGATGCGACCGGTCCTCGAGCAATCCCAACCGGCACCGGAGGCATCGCGGGGCAACGCACCGTCGTACATCGCGCGATTCGCTGTGCGTGCGAGCGGGCGCGTTCGGTTCGTGCAGTCGCTCGACGTCGATTGGATCGAAGCCGACGGCAACTACATGGTGCTCCACGTCGGCGACACCACGCATCGCGTCCGGGCGTCGCTCGCCGCGCTCACCGATGGGCTCGACCCGAAGCAGTTCGTGCGCATCCACCGCTCGGTGATCGTGAACATCGAGCGGATCCGCGAAGTCCAGCCGTGGTTCGGCGGAGACTATATCGCGATCCTTCGCAACGGCACGAAGCTCAAGGTCAGCCGGCTCCGCGCGTCACACCTGCTCCGGCCGACGGCCTAACGCGGAGGCTCGCGCGGCGGGCAGCCCGTGGCTTCGTACGTGTCCGCGATCGAGACGATCTTCCACCCCGCCGGAGTCTTGAGGAGCTGAACGGCATCCACGCCGCAGTGGCTCGGTCGCTGGCCGAAATGGAAATCGTACTCGGCCCACACGGTCGCGAGGGTGCCGCGAATGCGCACCTCGGGGTTGAACGCGCGCTCGTTCCACTGCCCGCGCGTGTCGCCGGCCATCATCGATCCGAACCGCTCCCACGTCAGTTGCTGGATCACCTGCTCGCCGTTTGCGCGGGTGCGCATGCCCACGAGGCGCGCGTTCGGTTCGAAGATCTCGCGGAACGCAACGGTGTCTTTCGTGCGCATCGCGTCGAACATCCGCTGCACGGTCGCGAGCACGGCCCTTTCCTCGGCCGGATCATTTCGCGGAGCGGATTGCGCTGCGCACGGCGCGACAGGGAACAGGATCGCCGCGAATACTGTAATGCCGCGACTCGCGGCTCGACTATGCAGATTCATCGATCAGGGGGCTTCAGTTAACAGTCGTCTCCCCGTGCTCGGCCGCATGCGGAAGCGCAGTGGAGCAAGAGCGAACGCCGATCGAGCCGATTGCGCTGATTTCGCAGAAGCCCTCTGTAGCGGCGGTTGCCGCCGCGGAAGCCGATCGGAGTCTTCGCGGTCAGGCGACGCGCTCGGATCTGCGTGATGCGGTGCTCGACACGGCGCGCGCGTAGCTGCCCGGCGTCACGCCGACGATGCGCTTGAAGTAGCGAGTCAGGTGGCTCTGATCCGAGAAGCCCGTTGCGTGAACCACGTGCGTCAGGGCGTAGCCTCGGCGGATGAGGCGGCGTGCCTGCTGGATGCGGACGAGCTCGAGATACTTGTACGGCGGAAGGCCGAACGCCGCGCGGAACACGCGGATGAGATGGAAGCTGCTCAGCCCCGCTTCGCGCGCGAGCTCGCCGATGCTCACCGTGCGGGCGTATTCCGCATCGAGCAGTTCGCGGACGCGCCTCAACGCGGCCGTCGAACGCGGCGCGAGTATCGGTGGTCGCGGTCGCTCGGGCGCGGAGCCGTAGTTCAGGACCAGCTCGCCGAGCGACTCGAGCAACGCACATTCCTTCCGCATGCTGTCGGCGCTGCTCTCGAGCACGGCATGCGCCGCGCGAACGCGCTCCGCAAGCAGCGGATCGTGGACGTACGAGCCATCGAAGGTTGGCGCGAAGTCGCGGCCCGTCGTCTCGCGCGCGATGAAGCCCATGAGCGACGCGCTCGGGTAGAGCGTGCGATAGCTCCAGCCTTCGGGCGTTGCGGGTGCGCCGGTGTGCACCTCTCCCGGCGCGAACGTGATCACCGAGCCCACCGCATGAACATCCTCGCCACCTCGAAACGACGTGCGCGCCGCGCCGTTCTCGACGACGCCAACGACGTACTCATCGTGTGCGTGCGGCGCGAATCGCTGGCGCGTGTATCGGGCACGCAGCAACTCGAGTGGCTCGAACACGTGAACACGCGTCAGCGTGGCGGTTTCGGCGACGATCGGTCGGTCAGGCATCACGGGGCGAGGTTGGGGGGCGTGAGAAAGCTCGCACCCGGGCAGCTACCGCCGCCACAACAGGTGTGACGAACCGAGGCAGACCACCTGTGAACCGTCCCTGCCCAGCGCCGATTTGTCCCACCAGAACCACAATTCTTCCTGTCGCGCGCGTGCTCGGCGTCTCGTGCGACAGCGAGCGAGCGAGCCCGACGTGCCGGGCGGCAACCCCGATCGTCGCCACCAGAAATGCTCACGCGCCGCCGTTCGACAACACGGCAATTCTTCGACGGACCTTGCCTCGGTGCTTGTACGCTTCTGTCGTTCCTCGACCGCGCGCCCTGTCGGCCGCTCCGCTCGGAATGAGAACTACTCTGCGCGCATAACCGTGATCGGGTCGACGCGCGCAGCGCGCCGAGCTGGGCCAATCCATGCGATCACTGCGATGATGAGCAGCGTGGCAACGCCGCCGGAGAACGCGACGGGGTCGCTCGTCTGCACGCCGTACAGCATCGAACGCATCGTTCGCGTGAGCAGCGTGGCGCCGCCGAGGCCAAGGACGACACCCGGTAACACCGCGCGCGCGCCATCGCCGGCCACGAGTCGGAGCACGTGTGCGCGCCCGGCGCCGAGCGCCATGCGTACGCCGATCTCGCGCTGGCGACGCGCGACCGAGTATGCGAGGACGCCGTACACGCCGAGGGCGGCGAGAAGCATCGCGAACGCGCCAAAGCCCGCCATCACGAGCACGATAAACCGGCGGTACGCCACCGACCGCGCCATGATCGCGCTCATTGATGACGTCACCACCGGAACGTCCCTGTCGAGCGCAGTCATCTGTTCGCCGACTGCCGTGGTTGCCGCGCGTGCATCGCCCGTGTGTCTGACCACGAGGGTCACGCCCTCGAGCGCGCGCTCGGGGCGCTGCCGGTAGGACACGTAGACGGCAGGCCCGGTGCGATCGTCGGCAGCGAAGCTCTTCGTGTTTTCCACGACGCCGATGACCGTGAGCCAGTCATCGTGGCTGTCGAACTGCGGCACCCACTTGAGGCGCCGCCCGATCGGATTCTCGTCGCCCCAGGCAGCCGTGGCGAATGCACGCGTCACGACGGCGACGTGCGGCGTCATCGGCTGGTCGTTAGGCCCGAACGACCGCCCGCGAATGAGCGGGATGCTCATGGTCTCGAAGTAGCCGTCTCCGACGAGTCGATAATATGCGCCGCGGTCAGTCGCTGTGGGATCCGCATCGCTGACCCACCCTCCGCCGATTTGATTGCCGGAATACGGCACGGAGTTCACGAGTGCCGCGCCGCGAACGCCAGGAATCGACCGGATGCCGGCGAGCAATTGGTCGAAGTAGCTCACGACGCGAGCGCCGTCAGTGTACTTGCTTTCAGGCAGGGACACGTCCACCGTCGCAACGTTCTGCGGGTCGAACCCCGGATCGCCGGCGAGCAGCGTGCGGAGGCTTCTGACGAGCAGTCCCGCACCGACCGTGAGCGCGATGGCGAGTGCGACTTCCGTGGCGACGAGCGCTCTCCGGGCGCGGGCACCATCGCCGACGACAGAGCGAGTGCTCCGTGAAAGAGTGCCGCGAAGGTCTGCCCGCGCCGCCTGCCATGCCGGAAGCAACCCCACCGCGGTGCCCGCGAGAAGCGTGGCGGCGAAGGCAAACAGCAGTGCCATAGCGTCGAGACCGATCTCCTCGAGCCGCGGCAGCCCGGTCGCTCGTGGACCTAACGCGGCGAGCATGCGCGTCAGCACGACGGCGACGGCGCATCCCGCGATGCCTCCGCCGATCGCGACCACGAGATGTTCGGTGAGCGTCTGGCGCATGAGCCGCCCGCGGCTCGCGCCGAGCGCGGATCGAATGCCAAGCTCCGCTCGTCGTGCTTCGCCGCGCGCGAGCGCTGCCGTGGCGACGTTCACACACGCGATCAGGAGCACGAGCGCAACGGCACCGAGCAGGAACAGGAGAGGGGTCTTCGCGTTGCCCACGATGTCCTCGTGGAGCAGCCGCACGCGACCGCCACTGAGACCGGCCTCCTTCCCGTACTCGCCGGCGATCGCCCTGAGTATCCCGTCGACCTCAGCTCGCGCGCGGTCGAGGGGCATGTCCGACCGAAGGCGCGCGACGACGCTCCACAGGTGCACGCTCCGCTCAGTCTCGGCGTCCGCGTAGAAGGAGCCGATCCAGATGTGAGCCCGGTTCGGGTAGCCGAACCCTGGCGGCATCACACCAACGACGTCGTAGCTGCCGCCGCGGAGCGTGATGTGCACGCGATCGAGATCGCGCTCGCCACGCAAGTGGTTGAGCCAGAAGTCGTGCGAGACCACGGCGCGTTTCGGTGCTCCGATCCGCGTTTCTTCGGGTGCGAGTGGACGGCCGAGTGCCGGGCGAACGCCAAGGGCACCGAAGAAGTTGCCGTACACCGCGGCGGTCACCACACGGAGCGGCTCTGTGAGCCCGGTAACAGTCGCGTCGTTCCACACGTATGCGCCGACCGCCGTTAGGCTCGTCGTCCGCGACTCCAGGTCTCGGAGGTTCGGCGTCGAGAGCGGTGCGTCCCAGTTGTTCACCGCGCCGTACACGCGCACGATCCGGTCGGCTTCGGGGAAGGGGAGCGGCCGCACGAGCACGCCACGCACGATGCTGAAGACGGCGGTCGTTGCGCCAACACCGAGTGCGATCGTGAGCAGGGCCGTCAGCGTGAAGCCCCCGGTACGTCGCGCCGAGCGCAGCGCGAGGCGGACGTCCGTTCGGAACTCGTCACCGTACGTCATTCGTCGCTCCCGTCTGATGGCTCGTCGTTCGCTGCGAACGCATTCCGCCCGAATCGCGGGGATGTCACCGAACCGCTCGCGAGCACGCTCGCGCGCCTGAGCCGGCGCCACGCCCGCTGCGCGCAGCTTTGCCTCGCGCATCTCGAGGTGGAACTCGATCTCATCCTGCACGTCAGCCTCGGCGCGACCGAGCCGGCCAGGGAGGCGCAGCAGACGTCGACGGCGCACCATGGTCAGCGCCCGTACTCGGCGCTCGCCGCGCGGAGCGCCTTCGCGATGGCTTCGACGTACCGATGCCAGACCGACCCCTGATTCCGCAGGTGCGCACGGCCGTCGCGCGTGAGCTGGTAGTAGCGCGCTCGCCGTCCGCTATCGGACTGTCCCCACTCGCTCGTCACCCACCCACGTTCCGCGAGCCGATGCAAGGCGGGGTACAGTGTGCCTTCCTCGACGAGAAGCAACTCCTCGGTGGAGCCCTCGATCCACTCCGAGATCGCATACCCGTGCTTCGGGCCCCAGGTGAGCGCTTTGAGGATGAGGAGGTCGAGGCTCTCGCGGAGAATGTTGAAGTCGGCGTCAGGCATCGCGTCCCCTAGGCAGGCTATGGAGAACCTATCAAGTGTCCCATAGGCAGACAAGGGGGAGACACGTTCCGAAGGGACGAATGGTGGCGCAGGATCATCCAAGCGACCGTCTTTGCGACCCGGCATCGTTCTCGATCCGACGTGGCTCGGGGTGCTCTCGGGCCGGCGACATCCCTCTCGCGTAGCCATGACTCGTCCGCTCATTCTCACCATTCTTCTCGGCGGCTCGCTCGCGACCGCCGTCGGCGTGTCGGATCGCACACCTGTCGAGCGGCAGCAGGTGCGCGCGGCGGACTCGCTGCTGTACAGCTCCGACTGGCTCGGGTTGCTCCCCGACGGTGAGGAGAAGCGCCGATTCATCCTCGACTGCACCGGCTGTCATCAGCTCGACGACCAGGTCGTTCGGCCGGGTGGAAAAGCGCGCACCGGCGCCGAGTTCAGCGAGGCGATCACGCGGATGCTTGGCTTCTCCGGATCGACAACCGGCTTTCCGGTCATCGGGCACGGCCGCGACGCGGCGACGACCTCGGTGTGGCTCGCGCGCTATCTGAGCGCGTCACCGGTCGCGAAGCCGCGGCCGACGCTGCCCGCGGGCGCGACCGTCACCGAGTTCAACATGCCAGAGGCTGGCGACCTCCCGCATGACGTCGCGGTCGGAGGGGATGGACGCGTCGTCGTGACGGGCATGTTCACGCATCGCATGTGGGTGCTCGACCCGGCGACCGGCACGTTCGAGAGCGTCGAGATCCCGGTACCGAACGCGAACCCACGCGCGCTCGAGATCGACGCGGCCGGTGACTGGTGGGTCGTGCTCGGCGCGCGTCACATGGTTGCGCGCTACAGCGTCGGTGCGAAGAGCTGGCGCACGTGGCGTGGCGGATTTTATCCGCATAGTCTCGCACTCGGCGGTGACGGCGCCGTCTGGATCAACGGACATTTCACGCATTCGCCCGAGCTGATCGTGCGCATCGACACGGCCGCGACCGACTCGTCGAAGGCGGCCGAGCGTGTCGAGGTGCCGGCGCATCCGACGATGGGGAAGGGCCCGGGAGGGCCGATTCCTTACGAGATTCGCGTCGCTCCCGACGGACGCGTGTGGATGTCCGAGCTGCAGGGGAATCGCCTCTTCGCGTACGATCCGAAGACGAAGGAGTCCGAGACGTTCGACATGCCCGAGCCGTGGAGCGGGCCGCGAAGGTTCGACATCGACCGTCGCGGCATCCTCTGGATCCCCGCGTACTCGACGAACGAGCTCGTGCGGCTCGACCCGTCCACTCGGCGATTCACGCGGTTCCCGCTCCCGATCGCGAACTCGGTTCCGTACGTCGTAAAGGTCGACGACACGAACGGTCGCATCTGGATCGGAACGTCGGCGGCCGACGTGATCTACTCGTACGACGCGACGGCAAACCGGTTCACGACGTACCCGCTGCCGAGTCGCGGCGCGCTCGTGCGGCATCTGGCGATCGATCCCCGTACGCGCGATCTGTGGATCGCGTATGGCGCATCGCCGGGGCGGATGCCCGCCAAGGTTGCCAGGCTGACGGTGAAGTGAGGCACTCCAAGCCTCCAGGCTCGGAACAACGGCGCTGGGAGCTGATAACGCACCCTATGTATCCCGTCGCGTCCGACGGTATCGCGCCGGGCCGACGCCAAGGAAGCGCACGCACTGGCGGGTGAAGTGGCTCTGATCGCTGTAGCCGGCGCTCGCGGCGATCTCGGAGATCGACTCGTTCGTCGCGAGCAGACGGGCCGCCGCCCACTCGCAGCGTACCCGGCGCACGTATTCGCCGACCGACAGTCCATAATGCGCCCGGAACTCTCGCGCGAGGTGTGACGGATGCACCCCCGCGAGCGCCGCGAGATCGGCGAGGCTCAGTCGTTCGCGGA
>Ga0075430_100001757_pt1 | contig 17697 bp, 20 predicted proteins | sample RhiMetdeltSRZDD4_FD_75294 | JGI IMG/M metagenome (GOLD analysis project Ga0075430, IMG submission 75294) | Populus rhizosphere microbial communities from Tennessee, USA - Rhizosphere MetaG P. deltoides SRZDD4 | ecosystem: Host-associated > Plants > Roots > Rhizosphere > Soil | place: USA... | reverse complement strand
CCGGGTAGACCCCGACCGGATCAGCTTCCTCCGCGCCCGCAACGCCGCCCGCCGGTCCGTGCCCCACATCCAGGCGGGTTTTCCCCCCTCAGCGACTCCACTGGCGAATTCTTGAGCTGGCTGATCCGGTGTCGTTGGACCGTTGCCGTGAGGTGTTCGGGCACGATGTGTCCTCTTGGCTATCGACCGTCCCGGCAGGAGGATTCAGACCTGATGTCGATGCAACCCCAACCCTGGCCCGAACCCGCCGACGATGTGGCGGAGGCTGTGCAGGCTATGTTCGCCGGGCGGCGGGCGCCTTTGGCGGTCGTGGTCCGCGACGAGTTGGGGGAACTGTTCGCCGACGCCGAGTTCGCCGAAGCGTTCGCGGTGCGGGGTCAGCCGGGGTGGTCACCAGGGCGCCTGGCCGCGATCACCGTGTTGCAGGCGGTGGAGAACCTGACCGATATCCAAGCGGCGGAGGCGGTCCGGTTACGGCTGGATTGGAAGTATCTGCTCGGGTTGTCGCTGGCCGATCGGGGGTTGGACGACTCGGTGCTGTCGGAGTTTCGGTCCCGGATCGTCGCCAACAGTATGGAAGCCAAGGTGCTGGACCTGTTGGTGGCACGGCTGGTCGGGCTGGGGTTGCTCAAGGCCCGGGGCAGGCAGCGCACCGACTCAACGCATGTGCTGGCGGCGGTGCGCCAGCTCAACCAGGTCGAACTGGTCGGGGAGAGCGTCCGCGCGTGTGTGGAGGCCCTCGCTGTCGCGGACCCGGACTGGGTGCAGGCCCGTCTGGACGCCAGTTGGCAGTACCGGTATGGCGCGCGGGTGGATTCCTGGCGGATGCCCGCGTCGAAGACCAAGCGGGCCGCGTTGGGAGCCGACTACGCCCGCGACGCGGTGGCGCTGCTGCGGGCGGTGTGGGATCCGGCGTCGCCGTCGTGGCTGGGGCAGCTGCCCGCGGTCGGGGTGGTGCAGCGGGTGCTGGTCCAGAACGTGGTGGTCGAGGCCGATCGCGGTGGGCGGGAGGTGATCCGACTGCGGGAGGCCGAAACGGACGGGCTCCCGCCGGGTAGATGCCGCATCATCTCCCCGTATGACACCGACGCCCGCTGGGGTGGGAAACGGGACCTGACCTGGCCGGGGTACAAGCTGCACGTCAGCGAGTCCTGCGACGCCCAGGCACCGGCCGGCCCGGCTGACGAGGTCCCGGACACCCCACCGAACCTGGTCACGAATGTGGCCACCACCGACGCGAGCGTGCCCGATGTGGCGATGACCGAACCTATCCACCAGGATCTGGCCCGCCGGGAGGTGTTACCCGACGAGCATTACGTGGACTCCGGTTACCCCTCGGCGGACCTGCTGGTATCCAGCCTGACCGACTTCGGGGTCCGGCTGGTCACCCCGATGCTGGCCGACACCTCACCCCAAGCCCGCGCCGGGGAAGGCTTCGACCGCAGCGGGTTCACCATCGACTGGGACACCCAGACGCTGACCTGCCCCCAGCAACAGACCAGCGCCTCATGGACCCCGGCGACCCAGCGCGGCACCGACGTAATCGTGGTCAAGTTCGCTGGCGAGGTCTGCCAGTCCTGCCCGGTCAAGGCCCAGTGCACCACCGCCACCCGGGGCGGCCGGCAGCTGACCCTGCGTCCCCAACCGGTCCAGGAAGCCTTGGACCAGGCCAGAGCCGAACAGGCCACCACCGACTGGCAGCGCAGGTACGCCCGACGAGCCGGAGTCGAGTCCACCATCGCCCAAGCGGTCAAGGTCACCAACGCCCGCCAAGCCCGCTACCGGGGACTGCCCAAGGTCCGCCTGGAACACAACACCATGGCCGCAGCCCTCAACCTCATCCGGCTTGACGCCTGGTTCAACGGCGAGGTCCTCGACCCACGCCGGACCACTCACCTATCACGACTGGACTTCACTCTCGCAGCCTGACCCAGAACCAGAATTCGCCAGCGGAGTCGAGGAGGGCGGGTGGGCGTACTAGGACTGCTCCGGCTGGCGCCGTGGCGGCGCGGGCCGGGGCTGCTGCTGCGCCGTCCCGGGGTGGCGCTGGCCCTCACCGCAGCGGCCTTTGTGGCGGCGGTGCCGGCCGCGGCCGGCACCGCTTTTCCTCTCCTCCGCCCAGAACGCGGCCCTGCACCGCCAGGCGGCCGCCACCTGCCAGTGGTCCGTGGGCGCTCGCGGACGGCCGGGTCGTGTCCGACCGCACCCGAGCCGAACAGGCTGCGCAGGCCGGACGGGCAAGGCAGGCCGGGCACGGATCGGGCGCGGTCACCGCGTACCGGCGCTCGCCCCCAGGCTGAACGAGATCGCGCCGGCGATCCGGTGTTCCATGCCCATCTCCTCCCTGGTCGCCCATGTCCGGGGCAGGGTGGGCGATCAGGATAGCGCGGGCCGCCGTGTAGCCCGCCCCGCCACGGGGTATCCGCAGCCGAGACTCCCAGGAGGTGGTTCTCATGACCGAGCCGACGACCCCCGGCCGGTCGGCCGCGGCGGACGAGCCGGTCCGCGCCGACGCCCAGCCGACACGCGCCGAGCCGGACCGGCTGCGCCCCGAGACCGACCCCGTACCTTCCGGGGACAAGCCGCTGCCGACCGCGGCGACCCCGGCCGCGCTGCGGCCCCGGCCCAACCGCCGCGCCGTCGACCGTCGCCTGCCCGACCGTGAGGCCCAGCTGGCGGCGACGACCCCGGTCGCGTCGTTCCGGGACTACGCCGACGCCGAGGGCGCGGTCCACCAGCTCGCCGAGGCCGGCTTCCCGATCGAGCAGATCACCATCGTCGGCAGCGACGTACGCATCGTGGAGGCGGTCACCGGCCGGCTCACCGCGGCACGGGCGGCTGGGCTGGGCGCGCTCAGCGGGGCCTGGATGGGTGTCCTCATCGCCCTGCTGTTCGCCATCTTCTCCGAGTCGGTCCGCAGCTTCGTAACCGTGCTGCTCTGGGGCCTCGTGCTGGGTGCGATCTTCGGGGCGGTGCTGGGCGTGCTCGGCCACACCGTGCTCGACCGCACCCGCGGCTTCACCTCCAACCGCCTGGTCCTCGCCGGCCGGTACGACCTGCACGCGGCGCACGAGACGACGCCGCAGCTGCGCGACCAGCTGCTGCAGCTGCGGCCGGCCGGGATGAACATCGCAGACCACCAGGCTCCCGTATCGGCGAACCGGGACACCGCCACCTTCCCGGACACCGACATCGCCGAGTGACGGAGACCGACCAGAAACCTGCCGGGTCTCCGACAACCGGCACGCTCACCAGCCCCTCGGCCCTACCGTTCCGCCATCGACATCTGTCGTATCGAGAGGGGTAGGCATGCGGGTCTGGCTTCGATGGACCTCGGTAACCGTACTGGCGGCGCTCGCGGTGAGCGCGTTCGGCGCGCCTACGCAGGCCGGGCCGGCATCACCGGCACCGGCCGCCGCAGCCGCCGTACCCGGCGGTTTCGGCTCGTGGGACGAGCTCTTGGCCGCTGCCCGACGGCAGCGCCCTGAGCGTGACCACGACCGGTGACCCGGTCGCGCTGCGCGGGTCGCCCGCGGTCAAGGCCACAGGGGTACGGGTCGTCGTCGGCACCGGCCAGCGACCGGCCCTGGCCAGCCGGCAGAGCTCGGCGTCCCCGCACTACGGCGGGGCGACCTACACCTACCAGGTGAACGGTCAGACGTACCTGTGCACGACCGGCTTTGCGGTGCGCATCGGCCGGGCGACCCGGATGCTCACCGCCGGGCACTGCGGCAGCGACGGCATGACCACCTACAGCGGGTCCGGTGCGGTCATGGGCACGGTGTCCGGCGACAACAACGCCCGCGACACCATGCTCATCAACACCGCCTCAGCCGGGCACACGTACGTTGGCAGCTACACGTCCAGCACGTCCAAGCCGGTCTACACGGCACTGCCGTCCTATGTGGACACGCTAGTCTGCTCGTCCGGGGCGATGACCGGTCAGCACTGCAACATCCGGGTCAAGGCGGTCAACCAGACCATCACGGTCAGCAACGGCAGCGGTGGCTCGTACGCGATCTCGCCCGTGGTCAAGGCCGAGCATGACGCGCAGGGCGTCGCGGTCGGCCAGGGCGACAGCGGCGGCCCGATGATGGCCCAGGACTCACAGTTCGGCATCGTCATCAACTACGCCATGGGCACCATCACCGCGCTGGACCTGGCTGTCGAGGTCCCCTGCGGGGCGAGCCTCTACCCGACCAACTGCTCCTGGCGGATGTGGTACGTCGACATCACCAAGTCCCTGGGCTACTACGGCGCGTCCATAGTGCTCGGTTGACCCCGTACGCGCAGGCCGCAGGCGCCCCGGCGCTCCTCATGCTCTGCACCAGCAGACCGAGCAGAGCATGAGGAGCCCGGCGCCTACCGCGCCGGGCAAGGTACACCTGACAGCAGCCAAGGCGAGCGTCCACCAAAGCGGACCGCCACCCGCCACCAAAGCCAGACCACCGCTAAAGCAACAGGTTGAGCACGACGGTGGCGAGCACCGACAGCACGATCGAAGCAACGATCATCATCAGGCAGCCGAGCCCGCCACCCAGCGGCCGGACCTCTGTGTTCCCGATACGCATGAGGCCCGCTTACCCGGGGCACAAGGCAGCCATGCGGGCAGACCTACCGGCGGTTGCCGCGTCGAGCGAGTGGACCGACGGGGACGGCGTACGGCAGCCGGCCGGCGAGGCGCACGCCTGGCTGCCGGGGCATAACCAGACGCTGTGCGGGCTCGCGCTCGCCCGTTCGCGGTTGCTGCGCTTCCCGCACGTGCGCTGGGAGTACCAGGCCAGCGACGTGCTCACCGAGGCTGACCGGGTGCGGCACGTGTGCCGCCGGTGCGCCGCGATCGCCGGCGGCCGGCACGCCAACCGCCGGCCGTGGACCCGCCACTCACCGCGACCCTGACCGGCTGGTCGGCCATGGCGGGCATGCGTGGCGTCCCGGAGCGGCCGGACGGGCTGGCGTACCAGCCAGACCTGCTCACCGCGGGTGAGGAGCGCCTGTTGCTCGAGATCCTCGGCACTGTGGACTACTCGACCGTGACCATGCGCGGCCAGGTCGCGCGGCGCATGGTCCGCCACTACGGGCTGAGCTACGGGTACGAGTCGTGGCGGCTCACCCCCACCGACCCGCTGCCGCCGGAGCTGACCGAGCTGCGCAACCGGTGCGCGGCACTGGCCGGTCTCGACGCCGGGGAGCTGGCGCAGGCTCTGGTTACGCGCTACCCGCCCGGGGCGGGCATCGGGTGGCACCGGGACGCTCCCGCGTTCGGGCCGGTCGTCGTGGGGGTCTCGCTGGGGTCGGCCTGCGTCATGCGGTTCCAGCGCCGAGCCGGCGAGGAGCGGCGGGTGTACGAGCTGGAGCTGGCGCCACGGTCCGCGTACGTCCTGGCCGGCAGTGCCCGGTCGGCGTGGCAGCACAGCATCCCGCCGGTGCCCGCGCTGCGCTACTCGGTCACCTTCCGCACCCTGCACAGAAGCCAGCCGGACGCTACGACGACGGCTCCTCGTTAGCCGCCAGCTCGCCACCGTCCTCCCGCTGCATCTCCGCCGGCGGTTCGCCGGCCAGCTGCTCCGGGCCGGTCTCGGCGCCGGTCGCGTAGCCCGGCTGGCCTTCCTCCTCGGCCCGGTCGGGCACGGCCTGCTGTGGCTGTTCAGTCATGCCGCTCGTTTACCCGCGGCGCGCCAGGCCGTACCCAGTCTTCGGGCGCGTCCTGAACGGGTCCTTTCGGTCGCGTCCCGCAGCCGGATGCCCGTACGGTGCCCAGAGGGTCGGCCGCACCTACGAAGGGTCGATGAGGGTTCTGGCCCTCGTCTCCCGTGCCGACCTGGCCGAGCTCATGGTGCGCCAGCTCGTCGACACGACGTACCTACGGCGTGCGGTCGCGGTGATGGGATAGCCCGCACAGCCGGGCGAAAGCCGAGTCGATTGCGATCGATAAGACACCGGCGAGGCACGATCGTTAAGCCGTACTACCCAAGCATGGTCATACTGTCTCGACAGGCGGCCGGAAACCCCCGGGGTGTATGCGTGGTCGCCAATGGGTATGAGGCGATCGGGTCGCATCGGCGCGATCTTCGCAGCTACGAACCAATGGGGAGACAACCCAAGCCGGTCAGCTACAGGGCCCCGACAGCAACAGCCGCAGTGACGATATTGGGGAGCGGTGATGAAAACGTCGGTACGGCGACAAAGCCTGGCGGGTATGTGGTTGGTCGCGCCGTTGACCGTGACCGTGTTCGGGCTCGGCGGCTACACCGCCTCCGGCATCCAGGGCAAGCTTGTCGGCGTCGGTGCAGCACTGGCGTGGTGCGTGGTTCTCGGGCTTGTCGTCTGGCTCGTCAACCGGACGACCCGGCTGCGCCGGGCACTGGCCACCGGCACCCTGGTGGCGGTCGGCGCGGTCCTCTTCTTCACGCTCGGCGCCGGGACGCTGGAGTACATGCTGGTCAGCAAGGCCATCGACACGACGCCCGAATGGATAGCGACGATCACCAAGGGCCCGCTGGCGGAGCAGGACATCCTCTTCTTCATCATCTTCAACTCGCTTCTTGAGGCGGTCCTGGTCCCGCTGGCCATCCTGCTCAACTGGGGCGACCGGAGGCGCCGGATCATCGTGGTCACCGCCGCTCTGATCTTCTACGCCATCCGGATCTGGACCTATTTCTACTTCGCGCCGGAGTACTTCGACTACGCGGATATCACAACGACCCAGCAGCTCGTCGAGGCGATGCAGAGCCGGATGACGCTCGACTACGGACGTATCGCCCTCGTGCTCGTCAGTGCGGTGCTGTTCTTCTGGGCCGCTGTCCGGCCAGCCGCGCCAGAGGTACGCGGCTCCTACCCGCTGCCGCCGGGCCGTTCGGCACGGTCCGACTACCGGCGCCAGAACGACCAGTCCCGCCGGCACCGGACCGACGAGCCGCGCCAGACGGCGACGCGGGCGGAGGCGTCCGCCGCCGGAGGCGCCGGCCGCGGACGGCCACGCTGACCAGCGCCACACCTCACCTGCCGCACCACATCCGCGCCCGCCCGACGGTTGAGCAGGCCCGGGACCTGGGTACCAGATCAATGACAGCGATCCGTTCGCTGAAGGAGGTCTGTCGTGGGTATTGGTGCGAGCGTCTTCCTGCTCGCGGTGGGGGCGATCCTCACCTTCGCCCTTGAAGCACAGGTCGGGTTCCTCAACCTGGACGTCGTCGGCTGGATCCTGATGGCCGCAGGCGTGCTGGGGCTGGTCCTGACCACGACGATCTGGAGCAACCGGCGCCGTGAGGTGGTCACCTCCGAGCCGGCTGACACCGACGTGGCAACGACGGAACCCACCAGGTACCGGCGTGTGGAAGAGCGCCGGGATGTGGGGCCGCCCGACACCCTCTAACCGCTCAGGAGCCGCGGGCCACGGACACGCCGTGGCCCGCGGCTTGCGTCCTCCACCCGCGGCTCGCGCCGCCGCCCCGTAGCTTGCGGACGTGTCGGTCATGCGACAGCTTCCTACCTGTTCACCGGTCCTTAACATGGCCGTGTGGCTCCACCGCCTATGACCAGAGCGATGTCCGATGTGCTCGGGCTCATGTGACCGTCCTAAGGACTCGCATCGACGTCCTTACCTGCCGCGGCCCCGCCGCCGCGGCCGGGGCTGTGCCTCCTGGAGCCCGCAGACGAGGGTGTCCAGGCCGGCAGTGAACCGTTCGTCGCGGTTGTTGAGCCAGACGTGCTCGCCGAGGGCGGCCAGGGTGGGGAAACGGTCGGTCGGCAATGCCCGCAGGAACGCGTGGAGCCTTTCTCTGGTCGTGGCGTCCTGGACCCGCTGCTCGTTGACCGACGTGGAGCTGCTCAGCGCGAAACCCAGGGTGTAGTCGTAGATCAGGCAGAAGGCCAGGCCGGTCTGCCGCTCGGAAAGGCCGGCCGCGTGCAGCGCGGCGAGGAACGCCTCGGCCAGGGCGAGGGAGTGGGGCCCGAGAGGGTCGCGGGTCTTGAGCAGCCCGGCGATGCCGGGGTGGCGCTCTAGGACCGCGCGCAGCCGGTGCGCGAGCACCTTGACCCGCTCGGTCCAGATGAGGCCGGGGTCGGTCTCGCAGTCGACCTCGGCGAGCACCCCGTCGAGGACGAGGTCGTGGAGCTGTTCCTTGTTGCGCACGTGGCGGTACAGCGCCCCGGGGACCACACCTAGACGGGTAGCGAGGGTACGCATGCTCAACGCGTCCACGCCGTCGGTGCTGATGACGGTAAGAGCCTCGGCGACGACGTACTCGCGGGTGAGCACGCGGCGGCGGGTCTCGGCGCCGGCGGGAGGGATGAACCACAGCGGACGTGAGCGAGCATCGTCAGCGGATGCCTGTTGTCGCTGCGCCATGGCGGCCTCCGGCAGGTTGACTTGTGAACTGCGTTCACTGTAGGGTGAACACCAGTAGCTCGCAAGCGAATGTCGTTTACTTAGCCGTTTTCTTGCCGGGCCGTCGGACCGCCGGTCCGACCAGATGCAAGGGAGGACGAAATGACAGTCGTTATGGGCTGGGACGTGTTTGAAGACATCCGCAACGCGCAGGACGACCTGCTGCGGCTCAGCGGGCTACGGGCCCAGCGGCTCAGCCAGCTCGGCCAGCACTACGACACCGGTACGACCAGGACCACCTGGATGCCGACGGTCGACATCTCCGAACGCAAGGATGCCTACCAGGTGATGGTCGATCTCCCGGGCGTCGCGGTCAACGATGTCGAGATCACGTTCCAGGACGGCCTGATGACGATCCAGGGCGAGCGCTACGACAGGCACGACATGTCGGAGGAGAAGGTACATCGAGCCGAGCGCCGCTACGGCCCGTTCCTGCGCTCGATCACGCTCCCCAGCCACGTCACGGCCGAGGCGATCGAGGCCTCAGCCGAGAACGGCGTCCTGCGGATCCTGGTGCCCAAGGCGCCGGAGGTGCACGCCAGGCGCATCCAGGTGCGCGAAGGCCAGAAGTACGCCGGCCCGGCACCCAGCGAGGTAGGCCAGGCCAGAAAGTAGGCCGGCCCAACAGCTGACAACTCGCCAGCCGGGAACAGAACCATCCCGCCGTCACTGCTGAACAAAGCGGTGGCGGCGGGATACTCACGTCCAACCCCGGCCAAGGGCCGCCAACCACGACCAGCGGGTGAGGCTAGCCCTCGGGCGCCGGGTGCTGGGGAGCAGGCCGACGCGGCGCCTGCGGTGGTGCGGGGCCCGACGGCTGCGCTGAGCCAGTCACCAACAGGTCGACAAGCTGTGTCACCTCAAGCACCATGCGGACAATCGGCTGCAGCTCACGCAGCCGGAGCACCGCACCCTTCTCAGCCGCCGCCTTGTACGCCGCCACGAAGACGCCGATGCCGGACGAGTCCAGATATGTCACGTTTCGCAGATCGACGTCGATCCGGCTCAGGCCCACAGTGGTGATGGTGTCCTGGAGGACCTGGCGCATACTCGACGTCGTCTGCAGGTCGATGTCGCCAGCCGGAGTCACCACAACCACGTCTCCAGACCGCTCGACGGTGCAGTCGAACTCCATGGCGCCTCCTCCTTCTTGGCCGGCCTGCCCACAGCCAGACTGTCATCCCTACCCGGATAGTCAAATTCGGGGTGGATCACCCGCCACTACGGGCTGTGCAGCGCGGCTGCGACATCGGCTGTTACGGATCATGGCCTTGGTACCAGACATTTACTACTGCCTTCTGCTGTACGCCAGGACGGCCAGCGGGCAGAGGACCACCAGCAGGCCGGCCGACCAGGCGAGCGACAGCGCTAGCGAGTCGCCGGTCGGCGCTCCGGTCAGCAGTGCCCGGCTCGCGTCCATCACGTGGGTCACCGGGTTGACCTGCGTCCATGCCCGTAACCAGCCGGGAAGGGTCTCAGCCGGCGCGGCGAGGCTGGTCCCCAGCTGCAGCGGCAGGAACGCGAAGAAGCTGAAGGCCAGCACCGCGTTCTCGTCCTTGGCGAGGGCGGCGAGCAGCACCGTCAACCAGCTCAGGCAGAACCCGAACCCGATGGCCAGCGCCGCAGCAGCCAGAGCGTGGAGTAACCCGGCCTGCGCCCGGAAGCCCAGGAGGTAGCCGATCCCGAAGAGGACCGCTACGGCGGCCGAGTAGCGCACCACGTCGGCGAGGAGCGAGCCGAGCAGCGGAGCGGAGCGGCCTATCGGGAGGCTGCGGAACCGGTCGAAGACACCCTTCTTCATGTCGATGGTGATGGCGACACCGGTGGAGAGCAGGCCGGCGAGGCCAGCCCCCATGACCATGATCCCGGGGAACAGATACTGGAGGTAGGCACGGGTCGAGCCGGCCACGGCGCCACCGAAGAGATAGAGGAACAGCACCAGGAAGAGGGCCGGGGTCACCACCCCGTTGATGACCGCACCGGGGTTGCGTGACGTCTTGGCCAGGCTCCGCCGGGCCAGGACCAGGCTGTGCCGGAGCAGGCCGAGCCGGCGCAGGTGCCCGTACCCACTGTCCATTGTGGTCGTGGCGGCTGTCACGCTGGCACCTCGCTCCTGTCCTGGTTGTCTTCGACGCGCCTGCGGGCGCCGGTCAATGCGAGGAACGCCTCATCCAGGCTTGGCAGGCGCAGCGCGAGCTCGCTGACCGGGATGCCCGCGCCATGGAACCGCTGCATCATGGCGACCACAGCGCCGTCGCCCTCGACCGGCACGACGACCTCGTGCCGGTTGACCCGCTCGGGCCGGCGCCCAGCTATCGCCGCCATGATCGACATAACCGCGTCCACGTCGTTGGCGTCGGCCGGCCGTACGGCGATGGCCTGGCCCCCGACGAGGCGCTTCAGCTCGGCGGGTGACCCGCGGGCGATGGTCCGGCCGTCGTCGACCACCGCGACCCGGTCGGCGAGCGCGTCGGCCTCCTCCAGGTACTGCGTGGTCAGCAGGATGGTCACGCCTTCGGCCGCCAGCCCACGGATGATGCGCCACAGGTCCTCGCGCCGCCCAGGGTCGAGACCGACGGACGGCTCGTCCAGGAACAGCACGCGCGGGCGGCCGACCAGGCTCGCCGCGAGGTCGAGACGGCGGCGCATCCCGCTCGAGTAGCCAGCCACCAGCCGGCCCGCCGCATCGCCCAGCTCGAACCGGTCGAGCAGCTCGGTCGCGCGCCGGACGGCGTCCGCCTTCGGCAGGTCGAGCAGCCGGCCGATCATCACCAGGTTGCCCAGCCCGGTCAGCTCCTCGTCAACGGTGGTGTGCTGGCCGCACAGCGCGATCAGCTGCCGCACCTGCCGTGCCTGCCGGACCACGTCGAGGCCGTGCACCTGCGCCGTTCCACCATCTGGCCGCACCAGCGTCGCGAGGACGCGGATCGCCGTGGTCTTGCCCGCTCCGTTCGGCCCCAGCACCCCGAGCACTGCGCCGGGCTCCGCGCACAGGTCCAACCCCCCGAGCGCCGTTGTCCTGCCGAACCGTTTGACCAGCCCCTCGGCCCGTAGCGCATAGCTCATAGATTCACTCACCATCTGGATACTCTTATCATCTGAGTGGTGAACGTACCCTATGCTTGGTCGGCGGGGAAGGGCGGGGTCAGATGGCCAGGCTCAGCAGAGCGCAGCAGCAGGCGCGGACGAGGACCAGCGTCCTGGCCGCGGCGCGGGAAGAGTTCGCCACGCAAGGTTTCCGGGACGCACGCATCGACGACATCGCCGACCGGGCGGAGCTGACCCGCGGCGCCGTCTACTCCAACTTCCCGAGCAAGCGGGCGCTTTACTTTGCCGTCCTGACCGACCTCGTCGAGCGCGCCGACCCGCCACCCGACCCGCCAGCTGCGGCCGGCACGCCCGCACAGGCCCTCGGGGCCCTCGCCCGCACCTGGATCGGCCGCCTCCCCCTCACCCAAGGTGATCATGGTCCGAGCCGGCTGCGCACCGGCGCACTCGCCGAGGCGCTCACCGACGAGCGGACCCGCCTGCCGTTCGCACAGCTCACCAGCCTCAACGCGATCCTGCTCGCCACGGCCCTGGAGAACCTGGGACCCAGGATCCCACGCCGCCGGCGGGTACGGATCGCGGAGATCGCGCTCACGACGCTCTACGGGGTAGACCAGATGGCCGCCGTCGCTCCCGGCTTCGGCGACCCTTTCGACCTGGTACGCGTCTGCGAAGATCTGGCGCGGCTCGACCTCGACGACGCCTGGCTGCCCACGTACCTGCCCTACACGGCACCGGCCCAGCCGGACGACCAGCCGTGGAGCCCGCCCGAGGCTGTGGACGCCGTGCGGGGCGAGCCCGCCTGGCTTGGCGCCGACGGCGTGGTCGCGGTCCTCGGCACACACCGCCTCAGCGCGGTCGAGGAGGCCGTACGCGCCGCCCGACCCAGCGACGCGCTCACCGCAGTCGTCGTCACCGCCGACACCGACGAGCTGATGCCCCTGGCCCGGTGGGCAGTCACCGATGTCGTGAGCTGCCTACGCCGCGCCTTCCCCGCGCCCGCCTGGCCCCGCCTGCGCGTCGTGCTCGACCACCAGGGCGTGGTCGCCGCCGCGGCCGGCCTGCCGAGGGTCTCCGACAAGACAGAGACCTGCGTACGCGTCCGCGCCGGCCGCATCATCGCCCGCGCCACCGGCCCCGGAGCCTCGCACGCCGCCGCGACGTACACCGTCCGCGAGGCCTCATAGCCGCCTGAGACTAGCCGCAACCCAGCACCCGCCTGGCGCGTGTAGTCGCCGACCGACCCAGTCGGTGACAAGAGAGGCGCTGATGGACGACTTCGACGCGTTGTACGCCGCGCACTTCACGTCCCTGACGACGCAGCTGTACGCGTACTTCGGCGACCGCCAGGAGGCGCAGGATGTCGTCCAGGAGGCGTTCTGCCGGGCCTGGGCCCGGTGGCGGCACGTGTCGGCGTACGACGAGCCGGTGGCGTGGGTCCGCCGCGTGGCATGGAACCTGGCCACGAGCAACGTCCGGCGGGCGCGGGTGGCGGCCACGTTCCGGCGGCGGTACCAGCCGGTGCACGCCCCGCCGCCGGCTCCTGACCGCGTCGCGCTGCTCACCTCGCAGAGTCGGACCGCACCCAGCTCGCGTGCGGCGAGGGATCATCCGGAACCGTCACGGTGACCACAACCATTCGATCCGATAAGTGCGTGGATGACGCTCGCGCCGGACGCGAAGGCGAGCCAAGGGGGGACAGTGTTCGCCTACAACCTCGGCACAGGCTGAGCCGGCACCAACCCGTGTCGACTGTCCGCCGTGGTCAGCTCTTCGTTGGTCCCGGCACGTCAAAACAGACCTGAGCAGGCGGTCGAGCAGCGACTGGTCCCAGCCTCGCCTGTGTATCGCGCTCGACCCCAGGGCTCGGTCGCCGCCGCAGCCAGGCCGCAGGAGGTACCTCCGACAAGCGGCTAACTTTCACCATAGTGGTACTGGCAGGCAATGATCTCGATATCATCACCCTTGACCCGATACACCAATCGGTGCTCTCGATCAATGCGCCTAGACCAGAACCCAGACAGCTCGCCTCGCAGCGGCTCCGGCTTACCAATGCCCTCATATCCGTTGCGCATCACGTCTGCGATCAGATCATTGACGCGCTTGGTTAACTTCCGGTCCGTGTGGCAAAGATACTGACCCCATGCGGTAGAGGTAAAAACCAGCCTCACGCGACATCCTGGATCGCGGTCGGGTCGACAAGCTGCCGCTCGTGGCTGTCGCCCCGCTCCAGCTCCAAGATCGACCGGCGTAACGCCGCGGCGTTACTCGGGTTTCTTAGGAGATACTCCGTCTCCTTCATAGACTCATACTCTGCCAACGGCACAATGACGACCGGATCATGACCCGACCGGGTCACGACTACTTCCTCCGCGTTGTTGATCACGCCGTCAAGCTCGGCAGCCAGGTTCTGGCGGAGCTGGGTGAAGTTCACGGTTCGCATGGCCACCTCCGTGACACGTACATAAAACTGTACCTGGCCAAGGCGCCTGGAACCAAGGGGCCGAAACGCGGGTCGTATCGGTCCGAGCCGACATGTTGGGTCACTCGCCTCCACCAGTCCAGACCGCCTGCTGGTGACATCGACTCGGTAGACTGCCGCTCAGCCCGGGTCAAATAGGGCCAGGTAGCTCGCGGCGGCGGAGCCCGGCTGCTGGAGGCAACCGGTGACGGCGGCGGACCGGGTGATCCGGGTTGCGGCCGGTTCAGCGGTACTTGCGCTGGGGATGATCGCGGGAGCCGTGTCGTACTCGCACATGAGAGTCCTGGCCGAGAGGCATGGCGAGACCGGCTGGCGGGCTCACGCCTTCCCTCTGAGCGTCGACGGGATCGAGATTGTCGCGTCCCTGGTGCTGCTCGCTGACCGGCGGGTGGGGCGCCGGTCGGGCTGGTTGGTGTGGGCGGCGTTGTCGGCCGGCACCGCGGCCAGCGTGGCCGCGAACGTCGCGGTGGGCGGGACGGATCCGGTAGGTCGGGTGGTCGCGGGGTGGCCGGCGTTCGCACTGCTGGTCGCGATCAAGCTGCTGTCCGGACTGGTGGACCACCGCACCGATCCGACCGGGACGGCGGGGACCACGGTCCACACGACGCCGGACGGCGGACCGTCGTCCCCGCCTGCCGCTCCCCCGTCGGCGGTCGCCGCGGACCGTGAACCGGATCCGGACGGACCGCGGGCCGACGCGTCCCTCGACGAAGTCGCTGACCTGATACCGGCGGCCCGTGCGGTCCAGCGGGCTGTCACGGCGGACGGCCAGCGGCTGACTCGCGGCTTGCTGGCGAAGCGACTGCGCGAGCAGGGCGTCACGGTGTCCAACGCGCGGCTCTCCACCCTTCGTCGAGCGTTGGCTGCCGTGCCCGCCAAGGACGACCTCGCGGACGAGGGCGGTGACGGATGAGCAGTTCCCCAACCTCGTCTCGGGCTCTGTCACTGCGCCAGAACGGGCGGGCACTGACAGACCACCGTTCCCGCTGCGTTCTGTCACGGGACGAGCGACCCGACAGTGGTTCGCCGACGCCTGCCCGACTCCGGCCTGGCGTCTTGCCGCATAGTTCTGTCACCAGTTCTGCCGGATGCGGTCTTCCGGTCCGATTCGAGGTCCGTGTTCGTCGCCGTGTTGGAGTCCATCGTGAGACGGACCCCAACACGGCGCCTCCGCTACCTCTCACAGCGCAGGTAGCGGCGACTTTCGGCAAGTGCCGCGCCGCCCCGACTGACCCTGTGGGGTCATCTCTCCAAGGGGCGGGGTGCGTATGACACTGCGTGGACCGATGCACGCCCTCGGCCAGCTCACCGACCGCGATCATGCGATCCTCGATTGGCTGTACGACCACAAGATCATGACTACGGCGCAGCTCGCCCGTGCCTTGTTCCCGTCGCTGGACACGGCTCAGGATCGGCTGCGGAAGCTGTACCTGCTCGGCCTGCTGGACCGTGGCCGGATGTACCGCGAGGGCGGCGGCAAGCACTCGTGGCGATACATGCTCGACCAGGACGGCTGGGCCATTGTGGCCGCCTATCGCGGTGACGACCCGCCGCCTCGCCGCGACAAGATCCGTACACGGAACCTTCGGCTGGTCCAGTCACCCAAGACGGAACACCTACTCGGCGTCAACTCGTTCTTCACCGACCTCGCCGGCTACGCCCGCACCCATGACGGAGCCGAACTGCGGCGGTGGTGGTCCGAGGCGCAGATTGCCGGACTGTCGCCGGTCACGTTGGCGACGCCCGGACCCTTGGCCCGTCCGGACGGGCACGGCATCTTCACCGACGCTGGGCGGACTGTGGCCTTCTTCCTTGAGTACGACACAGGGACCGAGCCGCTGCAGAAGCTGGTCGACAAGGTCGATGGGTACGCCATGCTGCACCGTTCAGGCCTGAGATGGCCGGTGCTGTTCTGGCTGCACAGCAGCGCACGGGAACAGAACCTGCACCGTCGGCTGCCGGCGATCCTGCGCGCGGCGGTGGCCACCGCCGCCCGCGACCGCGCGGCCCGCGTCGGAGAAACGCCGGCCGACGCGCTGTGGCTTGTCCACGGCGAGCGGACCGGCCGCCGAGTACAGCTCGTCGAGGTGCCCTGCGGCAACGTTCCTCAGTAAGCCGCACAGGCACACTGTCCAAGACACGTGCCGGCACGGGCGGCATGTCTCCGTACGATGCGGTGTGGCGGGAGCCGTTCGCCTACGGAGGTTTGCATGATCACTGCCGTCTTCTTCGACGTGGGCGAGACGATCGTGGACGAGTCTCGCGAGTACGGCACCTGGGCGGACTGGCTGGGCGTCCCCCGCCACACCTTCTCAGCCGTCTTCGGTGCCGTGATCGCCCGAGGGTTGGACTACCGGGAGACGTTCCAGGTCTTCCGGACCGGTTTCGATCTGGCGGTCGAACGGGAGCGGCGTGCCGCCGTGGGTCAGCCGGAGGCGTTCGGGGAAGAGAACCTATACCCGGATGCACGGCCGTGCCTGCGCGCACTGCGGGAGCAAAGGCTGTTGGTCGGGTTGGCCGGCAACCAGACCGCGCGGGCGGAGACGATCCTGCGGGCGTTGGACCTGCCAGTCGATGTGATCGGCACGTCGGACGGGTGGGGTGTGGAGAAGCCGTCGGCCGCTTTCTTCGATCGGGTCATCGCCGAGGCCGGCGGGGATCCGGCGGCGGTGCTGTACGTCGGGGACCGGCTGGACAACGACATCCGCCCGGCCCAGGCGGCGGGCGTGCATACGGCGCTGATCAGACGCGGGCCGTGGGGTTACATCCTCGACGACCCGGACGCCGCGCAGCGGTGCCTGTTCCGCATCGACTCGCTGGAAGAGCTGCCGGCGCTGGTATCCAAGTACAATGCCGCCGAGAGTTAGCCGGAGATCGCCTGTCGGCTCGTGCTGACGAGCGCGGCGATGCGCTCGTCCAATGCGGCGCCGTGGAGGCTGTCGGCCAGGACGGCGCGGGTGCTGCGGACGCGGTCGAGTCCGGTGCTGTACCAGTTGCGTTCGACCGCGTCGAGGGCCCGGTCAAGGTAGGCGGCGACCTGGTCCGGATCGTCGCAGTGGGCTTCGGCGAGGTCGGCGAGGACGACGCTGCGCTGCTTGGCGTCCCGCTCGCCGAGGGCGTCCAGGCATTGGCGGAGCCGTTCGGCCGCTTCGGTGGCGGCACCGTCGGCGAGAGCGGCGTAGCCGGCGAATGCGTTCAGGCGGCCGGCGTTGTAGTAGTCCATCCATTCGGGGGTGGTGGCGTCCTGGGCGAAGGCGCTTTCGGCCAGGGCGATCTCGTGGCGGGCGGCGGCGCCGGCGCCGTCGCGGGCCGCGACCTCGGAGGCGACGCAGTGCAGCCAGGATCGGACGGCGGGACCGACGCCGTGCCAGGTGTGTTGGCGCGCGGCGGCGAGCAGGTCGCGGGCGCCGTGCGGGTCGCGGCTGAAGGCGGGGATGAAGGCCATGTGTCCCAGGACGGCGGCGGCGAGGGCGTGGTCGCCGGCTTCGCGGGAGGCCGCGAGGGCGACGTCGTAGCAGCGGTGGGTGAGGGCGGGCTGGTTGAGGTCGAAGAAGGCGAGCCTGCCGGCGAGGAGTGCAGTCTCCGCCAGCGCGGTCGCGATGGTCGCTCGGGGTGTGCCAGCGGCGTTGCGCAGGAGTGACACGCCGAGCTGGGCGTGGGTGTAGACGGGTTCGAAGAGCGTCCGTGGTGGGCAAGCCCAGTACAGCTCCCGGTGCTGCCGCGTGACCTGGAAATACGCATCGGCGCTGGTCGCCGAGTCCGTATTGGCAGGCTCATT
>Ga0075430_100001756_pt1 | contig 17704 bp, 16 predicted proteins | sample RhiMetdeltSRZDD4_FD_75294 | JGI IMG/M metagenome (GOLD analysis project Ga0075430, IMG submission 75294) | Populus rhizosphere microbial communities from Tennessee, USA - Rhizosphere MetaG P. deltoides SRZDD4 | ecosystem: Host-associated > Plants > Roots > Rhizosphere > Soil | place: USA... | reverse complement strand
GGCGCACGGTTGAACGTTGATCCGGCCATCCGCGTCTGCTAGGCTACGGGAGTAGCGAGAGGCGCGATACCAGGAGCGAACCATGCCGGAGGACCGGCCCCGTTTCGGGCGATTCGGTCAGCGTGATACACCCCGCTCGTGTGCGTCGTCCGATCGAGGCCCACACGATGGCTGCCCCCAGTGCGCGGAGCAGCTTCTGCGGCCGTACCGGGTGGTCAGGCGGTATCGTGGCGATCAGGTCGCACGGAGTCTGACGTCGAGCGGCTGGGGCGATCTCTGGCGGCTCCAGGCCAGCGACGTGAGCTGGCCGAGCGCCCGCCGCGGCTAACGTAGCAGGCCAGTTCGAAGCAGACGAGTTTGAAGAAACCGCTTCGAACTCATCTGCTGGCCTGCTTCGAACTGGTCAGCGGCGGTAGATGCGGCGGTAGAGCCGGGCGCGCCAGGAATCGTCCAGGGTGATCAGGCGCCCGCGCCAGCGCTTCGGTTGCTCGCGCGGGAGCAGGATCAGCGAGACCAGGCCGATCGCCAGGAGCAGGATGCCGAGGTAGATCAGCGGGGTCGCCAGCGGCATCCGCCCGAGCAGCCGGCCGACGATCGCCAGGGCGACGCCGATCCCGACCAGGTGCCACGGCGTAGCCGGCTGGAGGAAGCTGAGCGGGCCCCAGCCGACAGGATCGGGCAGCGGCTCCGGCTCACGGGCAAAGCGGGCGCGCGGCCGACCTAGATCGTCCGCCTGCGCGCGCTGGAGCGCGTCGTTGACCTCTCGATCGAGCCGCGACATGATGCTTCGGAGTCTCCCTGAGAAACCGCGCCGTTCCCCACGCCGATCGGCTGTCGGGGACGGCCTCGTGGTTCAGCGCATTCAAAGGATACCGTCTACTGATGGGCCGGGGGGAGGAAATCAGCCACGGCCGGCCCAGGGGGTGTTGGCACGACGACAGGCCGGCTGTGTGCCCGCCGACACGCCTCCGGGGCAGGCGATCCGTAGACTGAGCGTAGGTACACGCTGGCACATGTACCAGCAGCGTCCTCGTCTGGGGCGCGGTGCATACCGCGAGAGGTCGCCTGACAGAGGGCGGTCGAGGTGCCGGGCTTCGTGCTCGTTCGGGGGCGAGCACGACCGGCCTGGCACCTCGGCCGCCCTCCGTTCGTCAGTGCTCGTCAGGGGGTCGTCGGTGCATGCCGCATTGCCGGAGCCGTGGGTTGAAACCCCTGACCCCTGGCGTGGAGCCGGTTCGATTTGCCAGCGCGACGTGACGTACACTGCGGTCTCGCACACGTTCACGTGTGGATGAGCGAGGGGGCTACGGTGTCGGAGAGGATGGATCTCGGTCTGCCGGACAAGCTCGAGCTGCACCATCGTGGATCGGGCATCGAAATCGTCAGGAAATGGCTTGGATGGCAGACCCTGGTCTTGACGGCGTTCGCGGTGTTCTGGTGCGGGTTCCTCTTCTTCTGGTACTCGATCGCGCTCCCGATGGGCGATACGTTCATGACGCTCTTTCCGCTGATCCACGTCGCGGTCGGCATCGGGCTGGCGTATCGGGCGCTGGCCGGCTGGGTCAACACGACACGCATCGCGGTGGACCAGGGTCGGCTCTCGGTCCGTCATGGCCCGCTGCCCTGGCTGGGCAACAAGGATCTTGACGGCTCGAACCTGAAGCAGTTGTACTCGAAGGAGAAGATCTCCCAGGGGCGTAACTCCACGACGATCACCTACGAAGTTCACGCCCTCACCGCGAACGGTCGGAATGAGAAACTGGTGAGCGGCCTCGATTCGAGCGAGCAGGCGCTCTACATCGAGCAGGAGATCGAGCGCTACTTCCGCATCGAGGACACGCCGGTCCGCGGCCAGATCGGCGAGTGAGCGGCGGCGCGCTTCAGAGTCGGCGGATGTTCGGGGCGCGCACGGCGAACAGGATGACGACACGGCTGGCGGATTCGGGCTACGCCAGCCGCCTCGCCCTGCCACCGTCTGCGCCAAACGCCGCCGCGGTGAGCTCATCGCCGTGGATAGAGCGCATCGGCTGGTCGTCATCACCGTAGACGACCAGCGCGACGTCAACGGCGACACCGTCATCGTCAGGCGTCAGGTACGCCCTGGCAGCGTCAAGCGCCTCGGCCTCGACGGGGAATTCGTCGATCAGGTTACGGCTCGCAAGATCCCAAAGCTGGTACGTCATATGTATAGTGTACCTCTCAACGCCGTGTGACTGACACCACGAGCGCGAGCAGCTCGTCCGGATCTCCCCAAACTGTGCAATGCCCGTTTCGGCCATTGTCAAGCTCGTAGCGGATCGAGCCATCCGTCGGGATGCGTAGCTCTGCAATGTACTCACCAAGCCAGGGTGAGACGTTCGCGAGTTGAGCCGCTTGTTCGCGGGTTCTGTTCATCGACAGGCCGCTCCAGAGACGAAGCGCCTTCGCCGTCGGATGACGTGGCCGCATCCCCAGCGCTTCCCGCGACAGCATGTCGTATCTGGCGGCCGGATTGTTCTGAACGACGCGGAACAGCGAAATACACAGCGGCTGCTCGACTTCGGACATTGACATGGATACGCCTTCACCCTTCACACGGCCAGACTGATGGTAGCCGCTCGCGGCACGGAATCAAGTCATATGTGCGCTACCGTTTTCATCGGGCGCACTCAGAGGCGGCGGATGTTCGGGGCGCGGACGGCGAACAGGATGACCACCAGGCAGGCCAGCAGCCCGGTCCCGGCCACCACGATCGGCGCGCCCAGCCAGTCCGCCAGGACGCCCTGCGGCAGCGATCCGAGCGGCATCAGTCCCCAGGACATCATGTAGACGCTCATCACCCGGCCTCGCAGCTCGTCCGGCGTGGCAACCTGCACCAGGGTGTTGTTCGAGGCCAGGTAGATCGCCTGGGCCGTCCCGATCAGTCCCATGATCCCGATCGAGAGCGGCAGCCAGGTGCTCGCCGCGAACGCCGCCAGCAGCAGCCCTAGCGCCGCGAGCGAGGTAAACAGGAACAACCCCTGGCGCCGGAACGGCAGCAGCACGATGACGACCGAACCGAGCACCGACCCGATGCCGTTCGCCATCATCAGCGTGCCGAGGCCGTCCGGGCCGGTGTGCAGGATGTCCCGCGCGAAGATCGGCAGCAGCTGGGTGTACGGCATGATCAGGAAGGCCGGGATCGCCTGGAGCGAGGTCAGCGCCAGCACCGTCGGATCGCCCCGGACGTACCGGAGCCCCGCCGTCAGACTGCTGAGCGCCGATCCTCGGCGAGCCGCCTGCGCGGACGGTTGCGGGCCGAGCATGAAGGCGCAGAGCAACGCCAGCACGAAGCCCATCGCCTGGACGGCGAACGACGTCGCCACGCCGACCACGGCGATCAGCAGCCCGGCCAGCGCCGGGCCGATGATCCGCCCAGAGTTCTGGCCCGTCGACATCAGGGCGATGGCCGGGCCAAGCTGGGATCGCTCGATCGTTGACGAGAGCAAGGCCTGGCGGGCCGGGATGATCAGCACGAACAGGCAGCCGGACAGGAACGCGGTGACGGCGACGTGCCAGGGCTGGACCAGGTCTGTCACGATCAGCAGCGCCAGGATCACCGCGATCAGCGCCGTTAACCCCTGGGCCACAATCAGCACCGTGCGCCGATCGAAGCGGTCGACGACGACGCCGGCGGCCAGCGCCAGGATCAGCATCGGGAGGCCCCGCGCGAACGAGACGATCCCCAGCCAGGTAGGCGAGCTGGTCAGGTCGTAGATCAGCCACCCCTGGGCGACCATCTGCATGAAGTTGCCGGTCATCGTCAGCATGGTGCCGACGAACAGGTAGCGGTACGCCCGCGAGCTGAACGGCCTCAGGCCGCTGAAGAGGCTCCTCGGCTGCTTCTCTGTCTTGCTCATAGGCGCTCGGCGGCGACGATCCCCGCGAACACGCCGATCATGCCGGCCAGGACGCTGCCGAACAGGTACAGAAGCGCCAGGCCGTAGGCACCATCCCGGATCAACTGGGCCGCCTCGAACGTGTAGCTGGAGAACGTGGTGTAGGCACCCAGGAACCCGGTCGCGAAGAAGAGGCGCCAGACCGGATCGATCGAGAACCGCTCGGCGGCAAGCGTCAGGAAGAAACCGATGGCCAGGCTGCCGCTGACGTTGATCAGGAAGGTGCCGTACGGGAACGCCATGCCGAGGCGCTCGGCCACGTAGACGCCGACCAGGTAGCGCGCGTTGGCCCCAAGGATGCCGCCCAGGGAGACCGCGAGAAACGGCAGGTACGACCGCATGCTCACCACCCGACTCGGCCCGCCGAGTCGCCAGAGGATACCAGCAGGCCGGCCGGTTTCCGAGGGGCACGTCAGGCGTCGCGCAAACGGACCGGTACTGACGGCGACTTCGCGAAGTCGCGCAGAAATGCCGACCCTCTCATTCATCTTCCGTCGTTAGAACCGAACGGGGGAACGTGCGGATAGTCCGGTGGGGGAGCCACTCTGGGCCGCCGGCACCCATCCGCTCTCCTCAGTTTGCACGCCTGAAGGCAGGGGGCTACGAGCTCACAATGGCCGTGAAGCAATCGACGATTAGCATCGCCGCCGCTGGCATCTTTCTGGTCCTGGCCGTTCTTTTGGGAGCTGGCGTCTATCTCGTCAGCGGCTCGATCGAGCAGGAGCAGAACGCCGTCGGCTGGCAGGCAGAGTCGCGCCGCCTGGGCGTCGACTTGGCGAACATCACGACCCACCTCTCTGGCGACGCCCGGAAGTTCGTCGTCAGCAACGACCGCGACGCCCTCGACCGCTACTGGAAAGAGGTCGACGTCACGAAGACGCGCGAGCGGATCATGGCTCGCCTGGTCGCGCTCCAGACCCCCCAGGAGGAGCTCGACCTCCTCGCCGCGGGGCAGAAGAAGGCCGAGGCGTTGACGGACGCCGAAGTCCACGCCATGCGGCTGGCACTGGAGTCGAAGGGCACGTTCGCGACGTCGGGAACGATGCCGCCGGCCGTCGCGGCGTACAAGCTCAAGTCGATCGAGACGTCCATGCAGTACGAGGAGAAGCTCGAGCGCGCCCGTGAGCTGCTGTTCGACGCCCAGTACGAGAAGGACAAGCAGGCGATCATGGCGTCGATCGCGAAGTTCCAGGAGCAGATGGACGCCCGCCTGGAGGCTGACGTTCAGGCTGCTCGGGCCAGCACCTCGTTCGCCGTCACGGTCCTGGGCATCATCGCCGTCGTGATCCCGCTCGGTGTCGGCGGGACGCTGTTCCTGCTGCACCGGATGCTCGGCGTGCCGGTCGCCCAGTACGTCGCGACACTCCGCATGCGCGGTGAGCGCGCGGACGAGTCGTTCGCGGTGGCGCCCCAGGGCACGCAGGAGCTGCGCCAGCTCGCCGATGCGTTCAACGACGAGCTTGGCAAGAACCAGGAGCAGCTTCAGGAGAACCGCGCGCTGGTGGACGGCCTGACCGAGCTGGTCGGCGACGTCGCCAGGAACGCCGAGTCGCTGAACGGGATGAGCGCCCAGTTGGAAGGGAACGCTCGCGGCACCAGCTCGATCGTGCAGCAGGTGGCGGCGGCGATGCAGGGTGTGGCCGGCGGCGCCCAGGAGACGAGCCGCTCCGCTCAGGGGTCGATCGTGGCGATCGACCAGCTCAACGGCGCGGTGGACAGCATCATGCAGACGGCAGCCGACCAGGATGAGCAGGTCCAGGCGGCGACCGAGACGGCGACCGAGATGGCGGCCGGCGTCGAGGAGGTGGCGTCCAACACCCAGCGCGTGGCGGCGGCGAGCCTTCAGACGCGGGACTCCGCCGAGCGGGGAGCCGCGGCGGTCCGCGAGACCGTCGAGTCGATCCACGCGATCACCAGCGTCGTGTCCGAGGCCGCATCGCGGGTCGAGGAGCTCGGGAAGCTGGGCGAGCGGATCGGGGCGGTGGTCGAGACGATCGACGACATCGCCGAGCAGACCAACCTGCTGGCGCTGAACGCCGCCATCGAGGCCGCCAGGGCCGGCGAGCACGGTCGAGGCTTCGCGGTCGTGGCGGACGAGGTCCGCAAGCTCGCCGAGAGAAGCCAGCGTGAGACCAGGTCGATCAGCGAGCTGATCCGGGGCGTCCAGGCCGGGACGAAGGACGCGGTCAAGGCGATGAAGAGCGGCTCAGCCCAGGTCGAGGCCGGCTCGCAGAAGGCCGACCAGGCGGGCAAGGCGCTCGACGAGATCCTCGGGGCCGTGGACGTGACGGTCGCGGACGTGACCGGGATCGCCACGGCCGCGCAGCAGATGGCGGCCGGCGCCCGGAGCGTGGTCGACGCGATGGAGAGCATCCGCCTGACGATCGAGCAGAGCACCGGCGCGACGCGGGAGATCTCGGCCCAGGCCGGCGAGTTCGCCCAGGCGACCCAGAACATCGCCGCCATCGCCGAGGAGAACAGCGCGGCCACCGAGGAAGTGCTGGCCTCTTCCGAGGAGATGGGCGCGCAGGTGGATGCCGTGACCGCCCAGGCCGAGGGCCTCGCTCGGACGGCCGAGCAGCTCCAGGCGCTGGTCGCGCGGTTCCACGCCGGGGCTGACGCCGAATACGAGGACGAGGAGGCGTGGGAGGCCGACGAGGATCGGCCGGTCGTCGCGCGCCGCCGCGCCGACGACTGGGTTTCGGCCGAAGCCGAGGAGGCGTACGTCAGCCAGGCCAGCTCACGCCCTCTCTCTGCCTTCCAGGCCCCCGCTTCCCGTACCCGGGAGCGGGGGTTTTTCGTCCCTGCTATCCTGCTCGAGTCAACCGTCGTCGGAGGTGAGGCAGGATGACCGCGTCGTTGGTTCGGCACGGGACTGGCAGCGTCAGCGCACGGAATCTCGCATACCTGGACGAGCATGTCCAGCGGTACGTCTCATCCGGGAGACTGGCGGGCGCGCTCACCGTCGTGTTCCACCGGGGCGAGGTCGTCCACTGGAGCGCCCAGGGTCTCAGGGACCGCGAGCGCGGTACGCTGGTCACGGACGACACGATCTGGCGCATCTACTCGATGACGAAGCCAATCGTCTCGGTGGCGCTGATGCAGTTGTACGAGCGGGGCCTGGTCCAGCTCGACGACCCGGTCCACCGCTACATCCCCTCCTGGACCCAGCTGGGCGTCTATGCGTCCGGCAGCTACCCGGAGTTTCAGACGGCGCCGTGCGAGCGCCCGATGACGGTCCGGGACCTCCTCTCGCACCAGTCCGGCCTCACGTACGGCAACGTCGGGCGTACGGCGGTGGACGCGGCGTACCGCCAACTGGGGATCGGGCGGGCGGAGAACCGGACGCTCCAGGACATGATCGACAGGTTGGCCGAGCTGCCGCTGGAGTTCTCGCCGGGGACGGCCTGGAACTACTCGGTCTCGACGGACGTGGTGGGCTATCTGGTGCAGGTGATCTCCGGGCAGCGGCTGGACCGCTATCTCCAGGAGCAGATCTTCGAGCCGTTGGGGATGACGGACACGGCGTTCTGGGTCCGGCCGGACCAGGTCGATCGGCTGGCGACGAACTATCGGCCGGCGTCGAGCGGCGGCATCGAGGTCTTCGACGACGCGGCGACGAGCACCTACCTGAAGGAGCCGACGTTCCACTCGGGCGGCGGCGGGCTGGTGTCCACGGCCGGCGACTACCTGCGCTTCTGCCGGATGCTACTCGGTACGGGCACACTGGACGGCGCGCGGATCATCGGGCGCAAGACGCTGGAATTGATGACGAAGAACCACCTCCCGGGCAACCGGCCGATCTCCGACGTCATCCACTCCGGCGAGTACCGGGCGTCGTACGCCGGCAACGGGTTCGGCCTCGGGTTCGCGGTCTCGCTGGACACGGCAGACGGGCAGGTCTCGACGACGCCTGGCGAGTATTACTGGTCGGGAGCTGCGAACACCCAGTTCTGGATCGATCCGGTCGAGGACCTGGCGGTGGTGTTCATGTCCCAGTACATGGCATCGTCGCCGGCGACGCGCTACAACGTCGCCCGCGAGCTACGGGCGATCGTCTACGGCGCACTGGAGTAAGGGTGCTCAGCGGCGGGGGCGGCGGTTTGTCGGCTGCTTGAGGGCGTAGCGGATGCCCTTGCCGGCCAGCGGCTCATCCTGAAAGCGTGGGATGACGTGGAGGTGGGCGTGAAACACCTCCTGGCCGCCGACGGCGCCGCTGTTCCAGCCGATGTTGTAACCGTCAGGCTGGTACCGTTCGTCCAGGAGTGCTCGGGCCTGCTGGAGCAGCGCGTACGTCTCCGACCATTCGTCCGGCGTCAGGTCGAACACTGTCTCGCGATGCGCGCGCGGCACGATCATCCCTGAGCCGAGCAGGACCGGGTCGCGTGTCTCGATGAGGAGGCAGCGCTGGCCTTCCAGGACGATCTCGTCGGGGTTGAGGGCGCAGAACGGGCAGGTCGTCAGGGGTGACACGCAGGGCAGTATCGGCGCTCGCCGACGATACGTCAACCGGCCTTGCTATCCTGCTCCGGTGAACGTACTCGGAGGTGAGGCAGGTCGAACCGCACGTCAACCGGCAGTACGCGAACGTGATCATACGGGAGCCCGAGGAGACCTCGACTCGATGGCGTGAGCTATCGGTCAGCGCGCGCGACGCGCCGCCGGGTTGAAGATCGCCAGCAGCACCAGCGCCACGGTCATCGCCAGACCGGCCGCCAGCACCGCCGATTGTGGATCGACCTGGTCAGAGGCCCAGGCCAGCGGCAGCGTCGCGATCGGCGTCACCCCAAAGGTCATCATGTTGACGCTCAGCACCCGACCGTACAACCTCGGATCGGTGTTCCCCATCAGCATCGTGCTGTTCAGCGACATGTACCCGGACTGGAACACGCCGAACAGCGCCGCCATCACCACCGCCCACGGCATCGACGGCGCCAGCGCAAATCCGACGATCGAGAGCGCGAACCCGAACCCGAGCCCGACCTGGACCAGCCCCAGCCGCCGCAGGCCGATCAACGTCGCTACCCCGAACGTCCCGAGCAGCGCGCCGATCCCGTTCGCCGAGAGCAGCAGGCCGAGGCCGGTCGCGCCCACGTCGAAGACGTGCTCTGAGAAGACCGGCATGATTTGGAGCACCGGCCACCCCAGCACCAGCAGCACGAACGCCGATCCGAGCAGCCCGCGATGGATCGGCGAGCCGAGGACGTACCGGAATCCCTCCAGCAGCGAGTCCCAGACCGCCCGCACCCCGCCGTCGTCGCGCGGCGGGCGCTGGCTCGGCGGCAACCAGTACAGCGATCCGATCACGATCCCGTACAGCACCACCATCGTCCAGAAGACGCCGGCAATCCCGATCCAGGGCGTCGCCAGCATCACGCCGGCCACACTCGGCCCGACCACCCGCGAGAAGTTCGGCGCGATCATGTTCATCGAGGCTGCGCTGCGCGTCAGCTGCGGCCCGACGATCTCCATCAGCAGCGACTGCCGAGACGGCATGTTGAACGAGAACGCCACGCCCTGCACCAGCCCGAGCGCCCCCAGATGCCAGACCTCCAGCAGGTCGAACATGCTCAGAACCGCCAGCGCCAGCGCGCCGGCGGCGAGCAGCGACTGGGTCAGGAGCAACACCGTCTTCCGGGGGAACCGGTCCGCCACCACTCCGCCGAGCGGAGCCAGCACCAGCATCGGCAGGCCACCGAGCATGGTCACGACCCCCAGCGCCGTCGCCGAGCCCGAGAGCGTCAGCGCCGCGTACCCCGTCGCCACGTTGCAGATCGACCAGGTCATCGTGGACGGGAACGACATCGACCAGAGCAGCCGGAACCCCGGGACGGAGAGGGCTGGGTACAGCCGGACGATCGCAGCCCAGAGACCGCCACTGGTCTGAGCTGGCGCCACAGTGTCGACGTCGATCGGTTGGGAGTGCTGGCTCAAGGCTCTCCATCATAGCGTGCCCCGCCCCCCTGGGAGCGCGGTCATCCCTTCGCAAGCTCAGAGCTTGCCCTGAGCTTGCCGAAGGGGCAAGCCTGGCCGCCCCGTTCAGAGGTTGCAGCTCAGCCGGCCGCCAGCGCCGCCATCACTGCCTTGATCGCCGCCAGGTTCTGCTCCCAGTCGATGCTCTGCTGATTCGGCAGGTCCACTTCGACGCCCTTGACGCCCACCCCGTCGAGCCAGTCCATGAACTGGCCGGTCAGCTTGTACGCAGTCCAGACCGCGAGGTACGGGTAGCCAGTGATCGCGGCCATCTCCTGCGCGAGCGGCTCGCCGATACCACCGCCGCCGTCCCGCGCGCTCACCGACACGATGCCGCTGTGGTACGAGATGACCGCGCCGATCTTGTGCTGAAGCACGAAGTCGCGGATGACCCGCGTCTCCGGCTCGGAGAACGGCGCCGTGCCGCCCGCGCCCTTCCGCGTTCCGGTCGGTCCGTACCGTCCGCCGGGACGCCCGAACGTGTCCTGTGACCAGTTCGGCGTATCGAAGTTCCGATTCAGGTCCACGCCACGGCTGTTCCAGGCCGCGTCCGGACCGCTTCCGGCAGCCAGCCCGTCCGGGTTCGAGGTCGGCACCACGAACAGAGACAGTGCCGAGGGAATCTCGCCGGGGTTGGCCAGAAAGTGCTCGTACGCCGTCAGCACCAGCCGCTCCGTGTTCCGTTCCCAGCCGCCGTGGATGCTGCCCATCAGCGCCAGACGCACCGGCCCCGTGCCGAGGCGGATCGCTCGGATCGGGGTGTCAAGAATTGACCGCCCGATCTCGAACCAACTATCCACCGGTGCCTCCTCGCTCCTGGCCTCCGGCGTCATCGCGATGCCCGGCAGGATGACGGGAGCGGGGAGCACGGCCGGTGTCGGGCCGGCTCTGCCCTGGCGAGCTGCGTGCGCGGGCTCGGGCGCCGCGACGACTCGACGGAACAACCCCAGCACCCCGAAGCCGCCGGTCACCATCGATCCGGTCAGAAGCCAGCGTCGAATGCGGTATCTGCCGAAAGGTCGCATGCCCGGGCTCCTCCCTGAGCTCCGCCCGACCTGCTGGCTCGAGGCTCCCCATCATACCGCTCCCGCGGCGTCCGGCTCCATGACCGAGGACACGGCTGACAGGCTTCTCTCCACCGGCGTCAAATATGTGCATGCAGATAGGTCAGGTTGCACATGCCATCCTCCGGGGTGTGCGCTAGGCTGATGCTAGCCCGCGTGAGCAGGGCACGACTGAGCGGTCGACGACCTCGGACGTGGCGGCGGGCGCCACGCCAGGTCATCTGCTCAGCCGGTCATAAAGTGTGCATGCCTTCGGGGGAGGGCTGTGATGTCCGAACGCGCACGATCGCAGATCCGTCGCGCTGCTCGCCGCCTCGTGCTGGTGGTGACGTTCGCGCTCGTGCTCGCCCTCCTGGGAGCGAGTGCGCAGCCGGCCCTGGCCGCGGCCGGCGATCTCGATCCCAGTTTCGACGGCGACGGCAAGGTCACGACCTCGTTCGGCAGCTCGAACACTCCAATGTCCAGCATGGCGGTCGGCGTCAAGGTCCAGCAGAGCGGCAGGATCGTCGCACTTGGTTTTGCCGGCACATCCGAATCGGTCAAAGATTTCGCGCTCGCCGGCTACTCGCCAAACGGACAGCTCGACCCGGCATTCGGGACCGGCGGGAAGGTGATCTCGCCGATCGGTCCAGGTGAGGACGTCGCCAACGCCATGGCGATTCAGGCCGACGACAAGATCGTGGCCGTGGGTGTCGCCTACACGAGCAGCGGGTCGGACTTCGCCATGGCGCGCTACCTGCCGAACGGCTCACCTGACCTGACGTTCAGCGGAGACGGCAAAGTCATCACCCCGGTCAGCTCCACGGTCTATGACGCGGCCCGGGCTGTGGCAGTCCAGCAGGATGGGAAGATCGTCGCGGCGGGATACGTCAGGATCGGCAACTATGAGCAGTTCGCGCTGGTGCGCTACCTCACGGATGGTCAGCTCGACCCGGCGTTCGGCAACGGCGGCATCGTGACGACCTCATTCGGTGCCGGGGCCGCGACGGCCGAGGGGATCGCGATCCAACCGAACGGACGAATCGTGCTCGTGGGGAGGTTCAAGAACGACGTCGCCCTGGCGCGCTATCTCGACAACGGCCAGCTCGATCCGACGTTCGGTACCGGCGGCAAAGCGGTGACCAGCATGCCGGCGTTCACCAGGGCCGAATCGATCGCGCTTCAGCCCGACGGCATGATCGTGATCGGAGGGGTCACCTCTCAGAACTCGAAACAGCACTTTCTGGTCATGCGGTACCGAGGCTTCGGGGCCCTCGATCCGGCGTTCGGAAACGGGGGGATCGTCACGACCAAAGTCGTCCCCGGCGAATACGGCGCGGCCGTCTCGGCAGTGACGATGCATACGAAGGGTACGATCGTGGCGGCCGGACGGACCTGCAAGGGCCCGTACGATTGCACGGTCGCCCTGACGCGCTATCTCCCCGCCGGCCAGCTCGATCCACACTTCGGCACGGGCGGCGTCGTGACGACAAAATTCCCGGCCGGGTACTCGAACGCTCTCGCCGTCGCGGTTGGCAAGGCCGACCGCATCGTCGTCGCGGGGTATGCCAGGGACGCTAACGACGACAGCGACTTCGCTCTAGCACGTTTCCTGGCCGACTGAGCGCTCGTAGATGGCGAAGGTCGCCAGGGAGCGAGTCGATCGCCGAGGCCAAGTGTGGTGCCTGTTACGCATTCGGCTCCCTCGGGCGTCTGCTGAGGGCCTTCGTCGCATCACTTGGAGGCCATGCGCTTGACGGCCTGACGTAGGGAACGGGACGCTATTCCGACCATGTCCGAGTTGCCGTACTCCGCGAGGTCAGCCTATCCGCTTGCGCACGATCACGTCAGGCGCGATGCGCTGGACGTCCCGTGCGAGGCCCAGACGCTCGAGACCGGCGATGAGCCAGGCCGAGGCGTCGAACTGCCAGCGATCCAGTCCGTGGATGGCTGATCGGGGGAATGCGTGGTGGTTGTTGTGCCAGCCCTCGCCGAGAGCCAGCAGCCCGACCGTCCACTGGTTGCGGCTCCGATCCGACGTCTCGAACGACCGGCGCCCGAGCGTGTGGCAGACGGAGTTCACGCTCCAGGTCACGTGGTGGACGTAGAACATGCGCACCAGGCCGCCCCAGAGCAGGCCGGTCCACCCGCCGATGGCGAACGGAATCAGGAGGCTCAAGGCGACCCAGAGCAGGAACGTCCGGTCCACGAAGACCACCACCGGGTCCTTCAGCAGGTGGCGGCAATATACCTGGGGATCGGCGTCGTCGGGGGTGAACAGCCACCCGAGGTGCGCGTGGAACAGCCCGTCGACCGGGCTGTGGGGATCGCCCTCTTTGTCGGCGAGGGCATGGTGCTTCAGATGGTTCGCTGCCCAGGTGATCGCGGTGCCTTCGACGGCCATCGAGCCGCAGATGAGCAAGATCGCACGGACGACCGGATGGGCTCGGAAGCTGCGGTGCGTCAACATCCGGTGGAAGCCGGCGGTGACGCCCAGCGAGATAGGCAGATACATCCCGATCAGCAACGCAAGGTCACTCCAGGTGACCGCCCACTGCCAGAGCTGCACGATCGCGACGCCCGTCGCGAGGAACGGGGCGCCGACGACGACAAGGACGGCTGCTTTGCGGGCAGACTCGCCAAGCTGCGTTCGGTCAACGGAGAGAAAGCGCGAGGGTGAGATGATCAAACGCTGCATTGCCAACCTCGATACGCCATACCGTCTCGCCCATGACGCGGGCCAGGACGTAGCTCCTGAGTACACGGAGCGCCCAGGTGCGCTGTGCACCTGGGCACGAAGGGGGTGGCATCCCAAACCGAGCCGGTATCGCTGTCACACGGCCTGGTGAACCTTCGGCGGACGCCGGCCGTCAGACAGTCGCATAGGGCGGCCACATCGTCGGCCTGCTCCGGAGGCAGCGCCGGGAACCGATTGCGCCCCGGCCCCGGAGCCGGGTTCCCGATCGCCTTCATCATGGCGGCGCCGCGCTCCCAGCGGGCATCATGCCCGTCGTTCGCCATGCGCATCCTCGTCTCTGAGGAGATTACGGCAAGGGACTCCGGTGAGGCCGATAACCGTGTAGGTCGGCCCGCCGGGCGTGCGACCTATCCACCGCACCCAGCAGGGTACCTGCCCCCGACCGATCTATCCCCGGCACAATCGGTCGTCCGCCTCCAGCTAGCCGATGAGGGTCCGGAGGATGCGGAAGCTGGTGAGCAGGACATCTCGGCATACGACGTTGAGCGAAGCGTTGGTCTCTTCGGGCGTCATCTCGTCGAAACCGTCCAGGTCCGCCAGCATGATCCGGATGGTGTCCTGGGCGGGCAGGACGTCGGTCCCGTGGCCGACGTCGACCGGGCCCCACGTCGCCAGATCGCCGCGATCGAGGCGGGCGCGCAAGTCCGCGATCCACCCGATGATCTCCTGTTTCGTCAACCCCTCCCCGATCAAGGCGACGATCATACTCTGGCACTCGGTGAGCGTCGCGGTGGACCCGTCGCTTGCATTCCCACTACGGTACGTGATGACCATTGGCGATCTCCTTGTGCCCGCCGACGGTAAGGTCAGCCCCGAGATCACCGCTCCAGTCAACGGTCGCACCATCCTAGGATTCTGTCATGAGGGTTTCTTCATCCCTCGTTGCCCAGTACTCTGAGGGGCGGCGGACGATACGCGGTACTTGACTAACTCGTGAATCACAAATCAGCGGTTGTACAGCCTTCCACCAGGAGAGGATGCCGTGCCCTCTCGGGCGCGCGGCCGTTGCCGTCGGTCGTGGCCGATCAGGCCAGTCAGCCGCTGCCCCGGCCGGCGTCATCTTCCCTGAACGAAGTCGACGATGGGCCACTTCGGCGTCAGCGAAGTTGAGCAAGAGCCCCAAGGCCCTGGCCGAGTTTGCTACCGCACATCCCGGGAAAGGGCGTCGAGCGCGGCCTCCAAACCGGGAACGTCGTGGACTTCCATGTCGGGCAGTTCCAGCCAGGAACGTGGCTGCTGGTCGATATGGCGGCCGGTGCGGAAGAGGATGGCGCGCATGCCTAGCCATTTCGCGGGCACGATGTCGTTGTCGATGCGGTCACCGACCATCACGCACTCGTCGGGTCGGACGCCGAGGTCTTCACAGGCGCGCAGAAAGAGGCGCGGGTCGGGCTTGTTGAAGCCGTGCATACCGCTCACCTCGCGGTGGTGGAAGTAGCGGCCGATATCGGCGCGGTCGAGCCGGTCGAGCGCAGCCGCCGGCTGGTTCGCCGCCAAGCCGAGGCGCAGCCCGCGCGCGTGCAGCCGCTCCAGCAACCCCGCTATCTCCTCGCGCAACTCGAAGAGGTCGCGTCCTCGGCCTCGTTCCCGCATGCGCTCGTAGGCGCGCTCGCAGCGCTCGCGGTCAGGACCAGCAAGGTACCAGATGATCGCCTGGTAGGTGTTCCAGGCGAACGACTCGACGGCGCGCCGGTTGGCGCTGTCAAACTCCGCGTCGGAGACCGGGCAGCCCTCGGCCGCGAGCGCCTGCTTGATGTCCGCGTCCTTCAGGCGTTCGGAGATCACTTCGGTATCGAGCGGACCGCCGACGTCGAAGAGCACCGCGCGAATTACCATGACCGTCCCCGCGTGAGCCGCAGCCGGGTGAGGATACGACGGCAGATATCCGGGGTGCCAAGCTGGAGGGAGTCTCTTGCTGGGCCGACCAGGAACGGGAGCGACGGCAGAGGAGGACAGGCAGGATACCCGCCCGGGAATAGACCGCGCCGTCTCATCGGTTACAGTTTATGACTGAACGATCCGCCGCCACCCGGGCGCCGAAGCACTCAGTCACCTGACCCTCCCTGGGGCAGGCTTCGGCTCGCGCCGCCGTGCGCGAACGGAGGCACCGTATCATGGCTCTCACCGCTCCGCTCGTCGACGTCCGCCGCTCCAGCGACCGCTTCCTCACCAGGACCGGCTGGCTCGACTCCCGGCACAGCTTCAGCTTCGGTCGCCACTACGATCCGGAGAACACCCACTTCGGGCTGCTCCTCGTCTCCAACGACGACGTCGTCAAGGCCGGCACCGGCTTCGAGACCCACCCGCACCGCGACATGGAGATCGTCACCTGGGTGCTGGAGGGTGAGTTGGAGCACAAAGACTCTCAAGGAAACCGCGGCCTGATCGTACCCGGCGATGCCCAGCGGATGTCGGCCGGGACCGGCATCCTCCACTCCGAGATGAACTACTCGGCGAAAACCGACGTTCGGTTCGTCCAGATGTGGGTGCTGCCGGACACGAAGAGCATCAACCCCGGCTACCAGGAGACCCACATCAGCGGCCTGATCGACGCCGGCCAGCTCGTGCCGATCGCCTCCGGGCGCGGCCACGACGGCGCCGTCCAGATCCAGCAGCGGGCGGCCACCCTGTGGGGCGCGCGGTTGCAGCCCGGCGCCGGCGTCACGTTGCCGGACGCGCCGTACGTCCATCTCTACGTCGCGCGTGGCCCCGTCGACCTGGAGGGGGCCGGCCGCCTCGAAGAAGGTGACGCTGCCCGGATGATCGCCGCCGACGGCCGCCAGGTGACGGCCCCTGTGGACGGCCCAGGCGCCGAGATCCTGGCCTGGGAGTTCCGCCCGTAACCCTCGCGGGCGCGATTCATCGCGCCCCTCCGATTCGTGCTCCTCTCCCCTCGCAGGGCCGTGGGGATAGAGGGGCCCCATGGTAGGGTGGCTGGGGCTGGGGGTGGGGTCCATCTCCGGCACGGAATCTGCATCCTCTCTCTCGGCCGGGGCGGCAGCCCCGCCAGGCGGACCTCGTCAGCTTCGCGTCGTAACCCTCTTCACCCCTCATGGCGACCCGAAGCGAGCCGCCCAGTTCCTACCGAGGAGGAGCAGCATGGAACAGCAGCCACGCGACGAGTCCCGTGCCGCCACCGTCCGCGACGGCGGCAGCGAGTCCTGGACCGAGGCCGGCGAGCTCATCGACCACCCGACCAACCTCCCCACCTCCGCCGGCTCCCGTGAGCCGACCGGCGACGTCCCCCCGGGCGCCGGCGAGGCCGCCTCCGGCCACACCTCCACCGCCAGCACCAGCGCCAGCCAGCGCCGATCGACGTCGCGATCCACCGGCTCCGGTTCCGGCAGCCACGTCGAATCCCAGTCGCCGGGCGGCGCCGACTTCAGCTCCTCGGCCGCGCCGGCCGGGATCGGCAGCAACACTCCCGTGGGTGCAGAGCCGGACGCCTTCCGCAACTGGGACAGCCGCCAGCCCGATCCCGGCATGGGCACGTCTGACATGGGCATGATGCCCTCGACCACCACGATCAGCGGCCTCGCGGCCACGGCCGCCGTCGGCGGACTGACCTACTTCTGGTGGCGCCGGCGCCAGGCCCGCAACACCCGAGCCGCCCGGATGCGTGCCATGCTGATGGACCTCGGCGCCTCAGCCGGCGGCGAGCTGCCCAGGATGATCGGGCAGGCCGCTGCACAGTCGAAGTCAGCCTGGATCCCGCTGCTCCTCCTGCCGATCGGCCTCTGGCTGCGCGAGCGCGGCAAAGAGGGCGAGCGAGCCAGCGAGGAGCTGCTCAAGCCCCTGAAGCTCGAGAAGCGCAGCGAGCGCCTCGCCCGCCAGGGCACCGACATGCTGGACGCCTACCGCCGCCGGATGGTCCGAGAGGTCGATCCGAACGCCAGCCGTGGCTGGGGCTGGACGCCCTGGATCCTCGGCACGGCCGCCGCCGGCAGCGCCTACTGGGCGTACAAGCAGGGCTGGATCGGCGGGATGATGTCCAGCGACGGCATGCCAGGATC
>Ga0075430_100001755_pt1 | contig 17706 bp, 15 predicted proteins | sample RhiMetdeltSRZDD4_FD_75294 | JGI IMG/M metagenome (GOLD analysis project Ga0075430, IMG submission 75294) | Populus rhizosphere microbial communities from Tennessee, USA - Rhizosphere MetaG P. deltoides SRZDD4 | ecosystem: Host-associated > Plants > Roots > Rhizosphere > Soil | place: USA... | reverse complement strand
TGATAGCAAGAATGACAAGTTTATGATGCGCTGGCGCGTTCTTTAGTGCGACAAAAGGTGCGTCTCTTTCAATCCTGTCTTCGCTGTCGCGCACATGTTTTTCATCGACCTTGGTGATACCTTCCCTTTCTGCAAGCTCGGCCGCAACCCTCAACAAATCTATTGCCTTTCTTGCATCTCCATGCTCTCTTCCCGCTATTGCTGCACATAAGTTGACTGCGGCTTCAGAGATCGCACCCTCATTGAAGGACAGCTTTGCGCGCTCTTGTAATATCTGACGTAGCTGATCTACTGTGTATGGGTTGAAGACTAGTTCCTCCTCGCTGAGGCTACTTCTTACGCGTGGATCGAGTTTGTCCTTGAACGTAAGACTGTTAGAGATTCCTATGAGTGTAATAAAGCCACCCTTCATTCTCTGGTTGGCCCTTGTAAAATTGTAAAGGATATCATCACCACTCCTAGCTACAAGCGAATCTATCTCATCTATCACCAAGACAAGGTTAAGTTTTTTCCTTTGTATGAAGTTCAAGACTCTGTCTGTTGCTTCGCCCATCGACAGACCGGTAAAGTGCACTTGCTTTTCCCGCTCCTTGTTGATTCCAAGCTCTTCGGCAATTTCAAAAATTACCTTATAGGCGCTACCTCCTGCAATCTTTGCATTTATAAAAAGAACTGTGACATCTGTCTCGAGCTCGCTTGCTTTTTTTGCTAGCCTATCTACGACGCTTCTAGCTGCTGCAGTCTTGCCAGTACCAGGCTTGCCAAATAAAAGAAGGTTTGACGGCCTAGCACCTTTAAAAATTGTAGACAATACTTGGGCAAGTGCCTTGGTCTCTTCGTCCCTGAAAGGTAATTTCTCAGGTACATAATCAATAGTCAAGGCTTGACGATTCTTAACAAGTGACCTACCACTTGCCGCTTTGGTGAAAATGTTATCAATATCAGAGCTCAATTATTATCTACTACCTCACTCCTGTGCGCAATTTTAACCCGCCGCCCCCTGTTTTTCTTTTGCAGAATAAAAGTTTGTTAACTTTTTCTTAACAGTGATGTTAACAGGTCATTTTTAAACTACAAAATCAATTATAATTAACTATCATATCATCTTGATGATACAAGTTAATGTAGACTCAGAGAAGATCTGCATAAGAAAGAAAGGGGTGGCGGCCTGCAAGTATATTTCCTGCTTGATTAACTATGTTAGCAATATTAGATCATCAAAACGAAGAAAGACCTAAAATTAACCCCTTTATTTCCACTGGAGCGTTAACGTCGTCGCTGGTGCTGTTAACAACACCGGTTGGAACCCCTTTATTTCCACTGGAGCAGAGATCAGGTAATTCTTTACTACTAGATTAGTTAACTAAAGATAATTGTTAACCAAGATTGCCTCTCTCTCATATACAGTTAACATCAGCTAAGCTGTTTGTTATCAACATTGGCATAGCTCATGTTAAGTGTTAAGACTCTAACATGTTAAGTTAACTTTGCGCGTATGAACTCTGGAAAGAAGCGGTTCAAGATAGAACTAGAGGATGCAGAAGGAAGCAAGTATAACCTCTCACTAGAAGGCAATATATCAAAAGAGAAGATAATGAAAATAGTCGAGTTCATGGATCTCATAAACATTGAGTCAAATGAGAACAATGAAAACGAGACCTCTAGGAGCAACAGGGCAACCCCTGCCTCAGTTGGCGACAAGATATGGACTCTCGCTGAGGGCAAGTTTCCATACGGTGGATTTACCTCTACTGATATCCTCGAATTGTATGAGGATCAGTACAATGAGCCTATCAAACTGAGTATTATCTCAACCTATCTTTCGAGGTATGCTGAACGTGGTCGACTCATAAGAACCCGACAAGGGAAAGAGTGGATCTATAAGATGACTAGACAACAACCGGTGCAGCCTCAGCCCTCTTCTTCAGCTTCTCTAGACCTGCATTCGTGATGTTATAGCGGAAGGGTTTGGTGTTGATGTCTCTACTAACAAGGCCTAGGTCATGTAGCTTCTTCATCAGGCGGGCTGTATGTTCTCTTGTCCTGCCTATAGCAAGTTGGACTTCTCTTGATGATCGCGGTCTTTCAGCTAGTAATTTGAATATATAATCAGTTGTACTATTAACATCCTTCTCAATTATGACATTTTGCGTGACTGTTACAGGCTCACTAATGGGCGCTACGTGAGGTTGAGGTTGTGATGGATGTTGTGATACTACTACTCCATGTGGTTGGACCCTACTCTCTAAGATGTCGACCTTGGTCCGAAGATCTGCAATCACTTTATCATAGTCATGCAGCCTGCGAGTATACTCGAGAACGACAGCTTCAACAACTGCCTCATTAGTTTTATACCGGCCTTCTTCAAATTTCGTCTTGAGCCTATTGTAGAATGTCATACTCGCCATTCCTACTGCAAACGCAAAGATTCCTGATATCACAAAGTCACTATCTAGGAAGGTCAGGTCAACAATCATGTCACGGCATTACTTCAAAATACCGTGATTTAATACTTTAGAATAACCTTGTTTTACAACTTGGACATTCTTTTTATCACCTCATCTATCACGGATATCACATCATTCGTGTTTAGCCTAGGTATAGCATCACTACTACTTTCTGAAGCAAATATCACAGCTAACTGTTCTGCTACCTTACTTAGTGTTGCTGATGCGTCTGACTGGACAATTCCCATCGACTGCAAAATTATCATACTATGGAGGATGGAAATGACCTTCTTACGGCATTGCTTGACCTGCCTATAATATGCTCCTGAACTGATCTTTTCGGTCTTGCTGCCCCCTTGTAGCTGTTTTAAAATTATTGAAAGCTGTCGTGGTGTAAATAGAGAATTTGCAACAAGATGTGTATAAAGAATGTTAGAATTAGAACCTTGATTGGACATAGAAGCTATACAGATTTGTATAGTTCCTGTGATATTAGAATCTTGATACCATCAAACTTTAAAATGGCATCTTCTCTTTAACAAAAAAGTGGTATTAGGAAAGGTAGAACAATATCTTCGGGATGAGATAAAGAATCACGGCACAATTTGCCTACCCCTTATTGATTCTGAAAACTCGACAGATGCAGCATCAACTGCAAAAATAGTTGAGGAAAGAGGGGCTTCTGCAATCCTTGTTGGTGGGTCGTCCGTCATTGACCAATTAGAGCTAGCCAAACTCGTCGCCGAAATAAAGTCGACGATTAACGTGCCTGTGATATTGTTTCCAGGAAACGTCACAGGTGTATCACCAAAGGCCGACGCGATTTTGTTTAGCTCACTCCTCAATTCAGAAAACACTTACTTTATTACTCAAGCACAGGCATTGGGTGCGTTGGCAGTCAAGAAATACGCAATAGAACCACTGCCAACCGCCTATATTATAGTAGGTGAAGGAACAGCCGCTTGGTTCGTGGGTAGGGCCAGGGGAATCCCCTTCCATAAGCCCAATCTTGCAGTGATGTATTCACTGGCAGCTCAGTATATGGGTATGCGCTTCGTATATTTGGAGGCAGGCTCTGGTGCAGCCGAAAATGTGCCACCGGAAATGGTGGCGATGGTAAGGAAGCACTATGAGGGCACGATCATTGTCGGTGGCGGCATAAAGTCACCAGAAATTGCAGGCCAGATAGCCAAGGCAGGTGCTGACATTATTGTCATTGGCACTATGATAGAAAAGGAGGGTGATTGGCAAGAAAAATTTTCGTCAATAGTTGAGGCCATTAGGGTGCGATGAGACCATGATACTAGAGGAAGCTGAAACCCATCTGAAGGACGTCCGCATGCCGGCATTCTATTGGCGGTATCAACAGGAGATTTTGGAGAATGTCAACAAGGGCTACCAACATGCGCTTAAGGCTCGACGGCGCGGAATTGACGCAGCAGACATCATCGAGCCCAAGATTGCATATGACTTAGCAGACAGGGTTGCCAAGATGCACGATATAGACATTGCAGATAGGCTGCGTGCCCTTTTGTCACAGACGACCAAGGAAAAGGCCGCACTAAAGATAGCAGAAGAGATCGCAGCTGGCGAATACGGTTCAGGCGATCTGAAAACTCGGCTTGATAGTGCCGTCAGGGTTTCCTTAGCGGTAGTCACTGAAGGTGTGACAGTTGCCCCCCTACAGGGGATATCGGATGTCTCGATCAAGAGCAACGTCGACGCCTCACAATACCTATCGGTGTCCTTTGCTGGCCCTATTAGATCAGCAGGCGGCACCGAAGCGGCACTAACCATGCTCATTGCTGATCATGCAAGAAAGGTGGCCGGTCTTGACAAGTACATAGCCAATTCATTTGATGATGAAACCGGTAGGTTCGTCGAAGAGCTCAGAATCTATGAGCGCGAAGTTATGGGCTTCCAGTTCAAGGTTCTTGACGAAGATGTAGTGAAATGCATTTCAAACCTGCCAGTAGAACTAGACGGCGTTGACACTGATCCTGTAGAAGTAGTTGGGCATAAGAACATGCGCCGGATTGCGACTGACAGAGTACGCGGAGGCACGCTCAGAGTCATGAATGATGGACTCATTGGCAGGAGCCGGAAGCTGTTGAAGCTAGTTGAGACGCTAGATCTGGATGGCTGGAGCTGGTTGAAAGAACTCAAAGGGGCAGTCCAGACGGGCAATGATGACGCCATATACCATAGGATGTCGGAGGTCATCACAGGCAGGCCCGTGCTTTCAATGGCAAAAAGGATAGGTGGATTTCGCTTACGCTATGGCCGCTGCTATAACACTGGCTTTGCAACCGTGGGGATACATCCAGCTGTGCCGGCCCTACTTAACTATGCGATTGTCGTCGGTACCCAGATCAAAATGGACATGCCTGGCAAGGCGTCTACTATAGCACTTGTCGACACTATTGAACCGCCAATCGTCAGGCTGGATGATGGCAAAGTGATACAAGTGCCTACGGTTGAGCAGGCCGAAAGGATCCGCCCCCACGTCAGTAAGATCCTATACCTTGGCGACATGCTAATAAGCTACGGGGACTTTCTCGAAAATAACGCCCAACTGCCACCTGCAAGCTTTGTAGAAGAAATATGGGGACAGCAGCTGCGTTCAAAGCTGCCTACAATGCAAGCATCAGATCTTGATAGGGAGAGGCTTATTCAGATGGTTGAAAACCCCCTTGTTCTGCCGTCAGTTGACGAAGCGTTTGAAATCAGCAAAAAACTTGGATTGGCATTGCATCCGAGGTATTCGTTCTACTGGGACTCCCTCACGGTTGAGGAAGTACTCTACCTGAAAGACAAGCTATCTAGTGACGTGCCGTTGCCCTTTGAAACTAAGTTAAAGGACATCTTAGAGCGGCTGGGCGTAGTCCATTCTATAACGCACGACCAAATCAGCCTTGACGACAGCAACCAAGCAACTTCATTGAGAAGGCTTCTCGGCGGCGGGCCAGTTGTCATTGAATCGAACAATGTCATAGAATTTGTCAGCAAGACATCCGGTGTTCTTGTGATGCCCAAATTTTCTTCTGCTATTGCTGTGAGAGTCGGTAGGCCAGAAAAGGCAGCTGAGCGCAAGATGAAGCCGCCAGTACATGTGCTCTTTCCAATCGGATCAAAGGGTGGCCCAACTCGCGACATCCTAAAGGCCTGCAAAGAAGGCTCCTTTTACACTCAAATAGCTAACAGATATTGCAATAGCTGCAGGTTGCCCTCTATCGGCACACATTGTAGGGTGTGTGGCGCTTCGGCTATGCTACGTAACCTCTGTGTAGTATGCAGAGAGGAAGTTGAAGATGGTAAAAAATGTGCACGTTGCGGAAAAGAAGGCCGAACTTATTCCTCAGTCAACTTTCCGCTCAAGTTTGCTCTGGAGCAGGCAAAGAAAAAACTGGGCGTAGATCCTCAAGAGCCTTTCAAGGGAGTCAAGTCGCTCATGAGCGCACATAGATCCGCAGAGCCTTTGGAAAAGGGGATCCTGCGTCAAAAACATGATCTCCATGCCTTCAAGGATGGTACAATCCGATTTGATGCTACCAATGAGCCGCTCACCCACTTCAAGCCAGCATGGATATCCGTCAGCATTGACAAGTTAAGAGAGCTTGGATACACACATGATTATCTTGGCAGAGATCTAACCTCGCCAGATCAGATTGTAGAGTTGATGATGCAGGATCTCATAATCCCTCGCGGCGCTGCAAATCACCTTGTTAATGCAGCGAAGTACATTGATGAAGAGCTTGTCAAGTTATATGACTTAGAATCATTTTACAGCTTGTCTTCACTTGATGGCCTTGTTGGTCACCTGATTGTAGGTCTTGCACCACACACATCGGTAGGCATTGTGGGAAGGATAATTGGCTTTGCTGATTCGCAGGTTTGTTTGGCATCGCCGATATGGCACTCTGCCAAGCGCCGTGATTGTGATGGTGATGCCGACTCTATGATGCTCATGATGGATGCATTTTTGAACTTTTCCTATGACTTTTTGCCAGACAAGATAGGTGGACTGATGGATGCGCCGCTACTTATACAGCCTGTTGTGCTCCCACACGAGGTTCAGCGTCAGGCGCACAATGTAGATATTGCAAGCGCGTACTCGCTTGAATTCTATGAAGCGACATGGAAGCAGGCCAAGGCTGCAGACGTAGCTGATATGACAGAGACCATCAAGAACAGGATAGGCGATTCGCGTCAGTTCTTTGACTATGGCTTTACTCATTTAACCAATACACTCGTCACAAAGGCGCAGAGGAGCGCCTACTCTACTCTTAACACTATGGGAGAGAAGTTGAAAATGCAGTTTGATACTGCCAAACTGATAAACGCAGTAGACGCTAACGAAGTTGCCGCAATGGTGCTTAATACGCACATTCTGCCTGACATAATCGGCAACATGAGATCCTATTCTTCGCAGACATTTCGCTGCACTACGTGTGGCGCCAAGTTCCGTAGAATGCCCCTGATGGGTAAGTGCATTGACTGCGGCAGTGCATTGATCCAAACAGTGACAAGGGGGGCAGTTGAAAAATACCTTGGCATTGCAACTGACATGTGCAAACAATACAAAATTAACGATTATTTGCGCAGCAGAATTGAATCAATAGCACTAGAACTAAAATTGATCTTCAAGGAAGAAAAGAGGACCCAATCGAGCATGATGGAGTTTATGGGTGACTAGGGGTGCTCTACAAATGTCTTGTAGATCTTGACTGCATCTTCTTCGTCCTTTGCGCCAACGATTGTAGCAGCGCCACTTGAGAGGAAACTTACAGACATCCTGCCTGAATTGATTGCAGTTATCCCAAGGTTCCCCCTTGTCTTGATCTTGTAGCCAAGCGACTCGGCATTCTTGATCGTGGAGCTCAGGTTGATAGGCGTAGGCTCTGTAGGAGTGACTGTCCATGTGCGCTTGCCTCTATCCCTACCGCACAACTCTTCAATTATAAGCTCGTTGTCCGCCAACTTACTTTCTTTCCGTGCAATTCCACATGATGGACACTCTTCCTGGCGGAACATCTGGATTCGCTCAAATGATAGCTCATTCAGATCAATATAGAGCAGCTTGTTTGCCAGCGTCGGTTCTCTGCCTGTGATTAACTTGACTGTCTCTGATACCTGTATGCCTGCAACCAGATACAGTATAGACGGGTGCACGCCTTCAGTGCTGCACGCTGGCATTTCCTCTTCGTTCAACTCAGGAAACATACAGCGCAGGCATGCAGTCTTGCTTGGTAAAATTGTGCAGACCGATCCCAGCATACCAAGCGCTCCAGCATAGATCAGTGGAATATTGTGTTTGATACATGCGTCATTGAGAGCATAGCGAGCATCGACGCTATCTAATGCGTCCATGACAATGTCAAAACCCTTGATGAGGCTTTCAGCTGTGTATTTGGTTACAGACGTTGGAACTGGCTCTATCTTGACTGACGGGTTTAGCTTGCACAGCCGCTCTGCAGCAGCCTCAACCTTGACGCGGCCAATGTCGTCATCGGTGTAGAGATGCTGCCTGTGCAGGTTGGTAACTTCAATCACGTCTCTGTCAATGATACGTACTTTGCCGACCCCCATCGCCACTAGCTGCGTAGCAACGGGGTTGCCGATGCCGCCTGCTCCTACCACACATACCTTCGCATTCCTTATTTTTTCCATGCCCTCAAAGCCAATTTCTTCAAGCATCACCTGCCTAGAATAGCGCTGAAGCTCCTCACTTGTCAACTCAGCCCCTCCAGCCACCGCTGGCAGGATGTAGATAGAATCACCATCCTTTAGTTGAGAGGATGTGACGCCACTAAAGCGGACATTCTTGCCATTGATGTAGATATTGATAAGCGATCTTGGTTTGCCATTATGGTCAAATACCCTTCGCCTAAAGTCCTCACCCATCTGCTCCGAAACTTTTGCAAAGGCATCCTGCATGTCGGAAGCCTGTATCGAGACCTTTTTCTCTCCCTGCCCTTTGTTCAATACTGAAGGAACTACAAATTCAACCTTTGCCAACATTATCCCCTTATAATTGCTGAAACTTCTGTTGTATCCGGCTTGATAACATTTAGTTTTGGCAGTAGGCCTATAATCGCTTCTGTAGCTTTCAGACCATTACCAGTGACATAGCAGACAATGCGCTCGTCCTTCTCTATCTTGTTTTCTTCTATCAGCTTCCTCAACACTGCAACTGACACGCCGCCTGCAGGCTCAGTGAAAATACCCTCTGTCTGGGCAAGCAGCATAATGCCGTCGGCGATCTCCTGATCGCTTGCCTCTTCTGCAAGCCCATTATACTGTTTTAGCCTTTTCAAAACATAAATACCATCGCCGGGGTCTCCAATTGCCAAGCTTTTCGCAATTGTCTCTGGCCGCTCAACAGGGATCACCTCATCACTGTTGCGCTTGAATGCATCAACTATGGGCGCACAGCCACGCGGTTGTGCTGCAACCACTTTCATATTCTTGGGACTGTCGATCAGACCTAGCGAGTGAAGCTCTTCAAAACCCTTGCATATCGCGTTGAGCATGGCGCCACTTCCTACCGGGATTATCAGGCTCTCTGGCACCTGCCAATCCATCTGCTCCGCAACCTCGTAGGCAAGCGTCTTTGATCCCTCTACATAGTAGGGTCTCATGTTAATATTGACGACCCCTATGCCTTTCTTATCTCCGATCATTGAAGCAATCCTGTTGGCATCATCATAGGTGCCTTCGACTGCAACAAATTCGGCGCCGTATGAAAGCGCTTGAGCGATCTTGACATGCTCAATGTCAGATGGTGCAAAGATATAGCATGGCAGGCCTGCCTTGGCTGCGTGAGCAGCAGTTGCAGCTGCTAGGTTGCCCGTAGATGCACAGCCCACCGCCTTCAATCTTGTCTCTTTGGCTCTTGAAACTGCAACGCCAGCAGGTCTATCCTTGAATGAAAACGTGGGGTTAACGGAGTCATTCTTAATGTACAAACTTTTCAGCCCAAGTCTGTTGCCCAGCTTATCTGCATACTGCAGCGGTGTGAGACCTGCGTTCAGGTTTACAATATTGCTTTTGTTTGCAATTGGCAAGAGCTCAAAATAACGCCAGTATGTCTTTTCTCTTGATTCAAAAATGTGTCTACTTATAGATAATTCATTGTAGGTGACATCCAGAGGGCCAAAGCAGTCTTCGCATATATAACGAAATTGTGGCTCATATTCTTTGAGACATTCTCTGCACTTTAGCGACTTGATACTTCCCATTTTTTCTATTCTCTCTCTCTCGATTAGTATATGATTAAAACTTCTCTAAGCATCATTTTAGTCTTACTAAATTTTTTGCTGGCTATGTTTTGTAATACTAAACAACATATATCCTACAAAGATTATAATGAAAGAGTAGAATATTATAAAAATGTGTTATATTTCATGGACTATGTTAGTAAATTGTGGAAGCAGGATCGATTGCCTGTATGACATGCTGGCTTGTCTGAATCGACCATATAAAGGATAGAATCAGAGTCACAGTCGACCAATATTTTGTATACTGGCTGGACGTTGCCAGATTCCTCACCTTTCATCCACAGTTTGTTACGTGACGTACTCCAGAACCAAGCATTGCCTGTCGTGATGGTGTTGGCAAGGGCCTCTTTATTGACGTACGCTAGCATCAGAATGTCTTTGGTCTTTCTGTCCTGTACTACTACAGGCAGAAGACCCTTGCGCTTTTCAAAGTCGAGGTCGCTTAGCGATTTGGCGTTCATGCCCATTTGGCAATAGACAGGGACGGAAATAAATCTAGCCATTTGAAATTCAATAATAAATGGACAGACGATAAAAGAAGACTCTGCTGTGTCAACAGCAACTGAACAGAACAGGCATTTGTTCGCTGCTATTATGTGTCTCTTCTCGACCATGCAGTACAGACAGAGATATATTCCCCTTGTGTCAAGATGCTGTCAGCGAGGTGGGGAAGTCAGGTTATCCCGGCGGGCTCATAACCCGCAGAGCGGTTTCTACTTTTGCAAAATTGCAGGTGGCCGTAAGTTCAAATCAACCCCTCGCTACTACTTTTTTCAAACAGGAATTTTGTCTTTTCAATGCCGTACCTCTGTAACGGCTTTGTCAAATGCCTGTGTGCTTTGGGTGTTGGGATGTATAATCCAGTTTTGATTCTACGCTCCTGTGGTATCAGAATCTTTTTTGTGTTGTGGTCTTTGTGCTTGCAACTGTCGCACTGATGGCCCTTATTTTTCCCCTCCGACTTCATACGCTTGCCACACATTTTGCACAATGGGTTCAATGTTTCATAAACAGGCGTAAGCTTGAGCACGCGCAAATATTCAACATTTAAAATTTTGGGGTGTTTGGCAGTTCCCTTTCTGACCCCGACACCAATTTCAATGACATCGCCCTCTTCAAGCTTGGCTGCGACATTGGCAAGTCCAGTTGGTTCATAGACAGCTGCCGGCATTTCTGCGCCATCCTGCTTTACTGTAAAAATGACGTGACCGCCTTCAATTGCATATGGCTTGCTACTAACCTTGCACCCGATATATCCTGCTGTGTATGCCTTGACATTGGCAATCCTGATTTCATTTTGCAGGTGCATGTTCGTCCCTTGGTTTGAGCGAAAAACTGTCCAGCCCTCTAACTCTTCCTCTGGATGCAACGCAGGGAGTGCCGACTCAACGATATCTGGACTCTCGCCTCTTATACCAAAGAAAACCGGATCTGGGCTATGCGGTGCAACCAACACGCGCCCCTGGTTTCGATCGTAATTGTTGAAAGTGTGGGGATAGGTGTCTATGCTAAACTTAATGATACTCTGCTTGTCTATTACACGCGGCCTGCCCCAGTTCTTCTGCTTTCTGTATGCAATTAGCTCAAAAGTATGATCGCCCTCCAGTAGACAACCCATAGCACCAATAGAGCCAACAAGTCCCTGCCCATTGCCAAAGGTAAAATATTGAATGCCAGCGGCCTTGGCTACCTTTTCTGACATCTGTCTGCTCATTATGTCATACATTGCGAGCGCGCTAAAATCCCGAAGCTTTGCAGGCACATAGTCGTTTTCAAGGAATGCAATTGCGGGGTTAGCTCCGCTGCCAATGGCGGAACCTTCCTCCACTGCCTGCCTGATATAGTCAATGACTCTGTCTACATCTTGCACTTTTAACCGCAGGCAAACTGCGCCATTACCCCTAGTTTTCCAAGGGATATTGGGATTAAGCCTAATCAACAATGGATAATCGACAAGCTTTGCGCCCTGTTTTTTCTTCAGATGTTCTACTACCTTGAATGCAAGATGCGTAGTGCACCTGCCCTCACGCGAGTCAGTGTCGTCAAATGCAACGTGTAGGGTGTGCATGATACCTCTGCTCTTGGTGCAGTAGTATATAGTCGTATAATTTGAGAGTTGTAACTTTTATCATAATCTGTGAGCTAGGGTCTAGCCATTCGGCCAGACAATGGCTCAAACCAATGCTTTGTGCATTGAAGCATGTCTGGGATTGCTAAAGCTCGAGCAGGAATCTGTTTGCAAACAATAACAACAGCCGCAAGTCATCGTCATCATTATTCTTTTCTGGCGCGCTAATGGTAATAGAAGGGCTCTGTTTTATCATCATGTCTTTGAGAGAAAAAGAAGCAGAAAGAGAAAATGGTGAAGAAGATTAAGATTATCATGATGATATATAGTATCTATCACTCGAATCTTAGAATAACAACGATTTGATAACTAATGCTAGATAACCAACTACTAAATGTAAGAAGAAGTCTCAAAACAGTTTGTTAATATTATGCCAACTAACTAACTAAGAAAGCTGAAGTTCCCTACTTGATTCTCTAATTCAAGAACATTTATAGCTTCCCTCTTTGTGAAACTAATTGGGATGGCGGAAGAGGTAAAGGAAAAAGAAACAGAAGGGGTTAAACCAACAACGCCTGAAGAAGCTGCCAAAAAAGCAGCAGACGTAATAATAAAGCAACTTGAGAAAGAAATTGGTGGTAAGCCTATTCCCGACGAATTGAGGGAGAAGCATCTTGGATACAGAAACATCAAACATGTGAGGACATTTATAGAACAAAGGCGTGAGTACTATGCAAAGTTATTTCTGACACAATGTAAGCGTGATCTGAAACTTGAGATGATGGAAAAGGGCATAATACCAAGACCATCAAAACTAACATTAGGACAAATAGAGACAAAAAAAGCAGAAGTGGCAGACTACTACAATATCCATGAATCGACAATGATGCACTTATCAAAGAACTAAAAATGGTATGGCGAATATCTAAAGCAGAATTCGGGAAGGCATAGGGGATTTGTGCTAGAGAGAAGAAATCTAACCGGCGCTTCTCACCTCATACGAAAAAGCCATAACCACTTATAGTTTGCCACTGGCATGCACTGAGCTAATGCTTCCTCTTCCTTGTATGTTTGAATTATATCGCTGTTATAAAAAGGACGTAGTGTTTAAATAGTTTCAGCATGAATCGTTGGGTGAGTGAATTAGATGCCAGTCGCAATACTTCCTGATATTAGCGAACAACACTGCATCGGCTGTGCGCTCTGTGTAGAGATTTGCACTTCCCTCGGTCCAGATGTGCTCAGAGTAAAACCAGTCGAAGGATGGAAGAGAGGTAAAGCCTTCGTGTTCTATCCAGAAAGATGCATCTCTGATGGAGCATGTATTGGAGTTTGCCCCACAAAGGCAATCTTCTGGATGAGGCCGATGGACTACACGCCAGGACAACCAATCCCATTGAAGAAGTCAGGCCTTTTCACAAAGGGCTGGGAAGAAGGTTAGTCCCTTCAACAAACTCCTTTTTTTAATTTTTATTCTCTTCAATAAATTATTAATACAGTATTTGCTCGCCTATCATCCAGTTGGTCAACTGGGACGAAGAGATTAAGGGTCACCTCTTCTGGGTCTGGGGCGGAGAAGAAGGGCTTTTCAAGCGCGGCAAAGAGGGTATGCTAGTCGTCACGGACAGGCGTCTTGCCTTTATCCTGAAGACAGACATGACCTATAAAATGCATGAAACCCATTCCATTAGACAGTTAAAGCGTTTTGAAGCAGGCGAAAACATCTTTCGGCCAGCTGAAGGCTACAAGTTAGAGCACCTCAAAAAAGACCTTGCCAAGAGCCCTGATAACCTCCATATTCCATTCAACCAGATTCTGGACGTCCTCTCCGAGGAAAAGGACTGGGGAACACTTCTTAAGGTGAAGATGAACCTTGGCTACAAAGCAAAGGTTTTCAAGTTCTCGATAGTGAAGGGGTGGGTAAAATATCCTGTAAAAGATCCCCTTGAGTTTCAGCGCATGGATTGGAGACCGCTTATAAACTTGGTAAAAACATCGATTTAGATTTATTGCAATATTTGTGAGAGGAACTTATATGATTTATAAAAAGAAAGACAAGAAAATTCCATTCTGGCAATATGCATGAAGATAGTGGACCTAAAAGCTTCTTTACAAGAAGATCGAGTCGCTTGAAATGTCAAAGCTGCTTTTACGACTTGTACCGCAAGTATTGTATGATACTCTTTGTCAAATAGGACACCTCTGCAAGGGCAATCTGTGAGATTGTCTCCTGGGATCTCTCATAAAGATAAAGGAATGCTTAACACCAGCATGATAGTGATTGCAAAGTAAAATAATTAGGCAACCTGCTGCCAACTGTTCGCATATTGCTAAGAAAGCTATTCGTTGTAGGTGTCGGTCCTGGCTCGCCAAAGTATCTTACTGATGCGGCTAAAGAAGCCATTGCCAAATCACATTACATCATAGGCTACAAGTATACGCTGTCGACGATCGAAGGTATTATTGACAAAAGCAGGCAGCAAGTGTTTCAAGTCACAATGCAGATACAAGAAGACGTCTACCAGGACATTTACACGAAAATGAAGGATGGCGAGTACTGCACTGTACCTTTTACAGGCGATGCCAATTTCTCCGAATCGGAGGTTGTCGACAGGCTGCTAGAAATATTTGGGAGCGACAATGTTGAGGTGATTCCCGGTATCAGCTCCATCCAAGTGGCTGCCGCCAAGGCCCACGTCCCGACTGACAAGGCTTTCCTTGTTACCTTCCATGTGACAGACGACATCGAGCAGAAAAAGCAGGAAATGCTGCTGGCAGTTAGGCAGGGTAGGAGCGTAATACTGCTACCTAGACCTTGGCCAAGAGACAGATCAAGGCACTTTATGCAATCTGAAATTGCAAAATTCCTGCGTAAAAATGGTATCGACACTACTAAGCTAAAGGTTTGGGTCTTTGAGCATCTGACAACTGAAAAGGAAACAACATTCAGAGGTACAGCTGTCGAACTTGAAGGAAAGGAGTTCAGCGACCTGTCTGCTATGGTAGTAGATCAGACAAAGAGGCAAACATACCTCAATTTTTAGCCGGAGTTTAAATATTAAATTGGGCCTATTTTTTTGTGATGTCGTCAATACAAAACAAGTCTGTTGGCATTATTCAGGGCGAAGATAAAGGCCTAATCAGATATTGTGTTGAATGTGGCGCAAAGATGCCTAAGTCACAGAAGATCTGTCCTGCATGTGGCGAAAGCCAATAACATCTCTTTATATCCTCTTTTTTTTATTATAAGATCTTAAAACCTTGTTTAGATTATCTTAGTGAAACATCCCATGCTGCAGAGACGTTCTTCATACTTGATGGGCATGTCATTTATCGAAACAACAACTATGTGATAATAGCGATATTGGCACCTGTAGTAGTGGCCAAAGCCAGTAAGGCTAGATCTCATTTCACTGGCACTCAAGAAGAAGTATCATTAGAAGGTCATCTATGCAGGAGGATAGTCGGTCAACAGGTGGAATCGTAACAACATATTCGCTCAGCCGATAAGTCTTGACGAAAAGTATGACATAATGAGAGACACAGCAAGCTGCCTAGAAGAGCCCTCATGATTCCACCGGATCTATGGCAATACTCGCGTCAAGACCGCCCAGTCGCTCTATTATCTGCCACTCTATCACTGCGGCTATAAACAACACCCCTATGGCAATACCCAGCTCTATCAGAGTCGGGATGGCATATTTACGCCAAGGCATTCTCTTAAGAAGGTAGTAGATTAGCATCGCGCTCCTTGACATCGCAAGGCCATAGACGAACACTTCCATGATGCCAAAGGGCGTTATCAGGAGGACAAGCGGCGAAACCTCCCCTAGCATGGGCGACGAGCTTGCAAGCGCGCTGAAAATTGAGCCAGTGGCAAAACCAGAGAACGCCCCAAATGCTGAGCCTACTGCAGGTACAAACATTATCAGGGTGATTCGGACGTTGTTCAAAAAGATGCCATTCTGATCGATCCCCTCTATTTGCTTCGAGAACTCCCGCGTCAATGTCTCGGCTTCCTCCTCGTTCATGGGTACTGCCGCTCCAGTGGAATAGGCAATCAGAAATGCAGCTGCACCAAACGCAAGATAGATGAGGCGCCGCTTGCTGACCTTAAAACGCAACAGGAATGGTTGAATGTGGTATTGTATAATTAGTTTTGTCATCCTCCAAACCCCCTTAGTTCAGCTTTGTCTTTTTATGTATGTTGAACATAACAATAGCGGTGAACCATTCCGCAGCGACAACAAGTGCAGGAAATACTGTTTTTCCGCAGTTCTTTGCAATTGGTAATGATCCTATAGACTTTGTGGTTCAGGATATTGCGGTAATCATGATAGTCGCGGCAATAATGCTCGCGATCACATTCAAGCTGAAGCAGCCTATGGTCATAGGCTATATCATTGCAGGCATGATAATTGGGCCCTATACTCCACCTTTCAACCTTATCAGGAGTCCAGAGACTCTGAATCTCTTTGCAGAACTAGGCATAATTATGCTACTCTTTGTCACTGGTACTGAATTCCCTATAGCCAAACTCCGCTCGGTGGGCAGGATATCCATAGTTGCTGCTCTTGCAGAAGTGTTAGGAACGCTCTTGATAGTGTTCTTTATAGCTCAAAGCCTTGGGTTCCACTTTTATGATTCCCTCTTTCTTGCCTTGGCATTATCAATTACTAGCACCGTAATCACGATCAGGATACTGGAGGATGTCGGCCTAATACGCGATAAGTCGTCTACGCTCATTCTTGGGATGCTGATAGTCGAGGACATAATTGCCATCAGCGCTCTTGGCATCTTGCAATCCTTTGTTGCAACTGGCGGTAACATGTCCATTGTGAATGTCGCCATCGTCCTTGGAATAGTGGGCGGCTTTATTGGTGGCGTAATCATAATAGGCAGCAAGTTCGTCCCCCGGATAATAGATCGGGCCGGAAAGACAAACGATTATGCGCTGCTCCTGATAACGATCCTCAGCATCGCCTTTGGGCTGTCCTTCCTTGCAAATGGCCTTGGCATGTCTGTAGTGGTTGGTGCCTTTCTTGCAGGCGTACTTGTCGCCGAGAGCAGGAGTGCGGCAGTGGCAAGGATAATCACAATTCCGTTACGAGATATGTTTGCAGCGCTATTCTTCATATCAATAGGGGCGCTCATGAATGTGTCGCTGATCCCTGCATTCATAATTCCTGCCATAATTCTCATACTGACCTCCTTTGCCTCAAAGCTCTTGATAGTCACTGGCATTTTGGTAAGAGCACGCTATGACAGTACAACTGCGCTTAGGGCTGGCCTTGGAATGTCGGCTACCAAGGGAGAAGTCTCATTGATTGTTGCCAAGGGCGGGCAGGATGTAAACGCCATCAGTCCTTCTATTCTGCCACTGCTTGGTGTAGTCACTATAGTGACGACGTTTATAGGACCATTCATTATAAAGGTCGGAAGTCGATTCAAGCTAACTGAGCCAACTGAAGCAGATGCAAAGAAAGAAAAAGAAGAAGAAGAAAGTTGATAATTGCAGAATTTTATCCAGCAAATCATCGCAACCGCAATTGATAGTACAAAGGTCGCAGACTAGCACGACTACAAGTCCGCCATTGCGCCAAGACCGTAGAGCCGGTGCTAGCGATCTAGGTGGATCCATCGGTACGCCCGAGTAAAGAAAAAGTCAAGGTCCACCCTGTCGCCAATTGCAATGCCGCTCTGCCATTTCCGCCCCCTGATATAGATCCCACAAAAATGACTGGCCTTAAAAAGGCTGTAGTCAGAACTACGATAACGCCAAACATGCAAGGTAGTAGGAACGGATAGTTTTAGATGAATTTACATCAAGATTTGCCTCAATATCAATGAGGAACATTACATTACATACAGGCTGGCAAACAGCACCTCGCGATTTCTGCAAAGGTAGACT
>Ga0075430_100001754_pt1 | contig 17707 bp, 17 predicted proteins | sample RhiMetdeltSRZDD4_FD_75294 | JGI IMG/M metagenome (GOLD analysis project Ga0075430, IMG submission 75294) | Populus rhizosphere microbial communities from Tennessee, USA - Rhizosphere MetaG P. deltoides SRZDD4 | ecosystem: Host-associated > Plants > Roots > Rhizosphere > Soil | place: USA... | reverse complement strand
GCGGAAGCCGGCCAGATATTCGATCTGAACGACTACCCGGCGCAGCACGCACTGCTCGGTCACACGCCGGCGGCGCCGGCGACGGTGGCCCGCTGCTTCCTGTGGCAGACGTCGGCGGCAGCCACGGCTACCGGCCCGGCCTGTGTGGTCGACAGCACGTCCGTCGTCAACCTGTTCCAAGACTCCGACCTCACGATGATCAAGTCGGGGAACCGGGGCCTCGGTACCCTGCAGGTGTCCGGCGGCGCCGACGTTCTGAGCTACTTCATCAGCGGCACGGTGCAGCGGGAGACGGGGCCTTTCGGGATGCCCGCCTACGACCTGCGTCGCTTCGACTCCTTGGGCGTCGCGGTCAATGACAAGTGGAAGCGTCCGAACGCGCTGCGCCAAGGCTCCTTCCGCAACAACCTGCGCGCGGCGATCACCCCGCAGCTCGACGCCACGATCAACATCGGCTACACGAAGCTCGACCAGCGCCTCCCGCAGGTCGACAACAACGTCAACAGCATCTTCTACAACGCAACGCAAGGACCCGGGTTCAAAGGTGCCGGCCCTGGGTACACCGGCTTCGGATCGCGCGGCCAGCCGCTCAACGGCTACGCGTTTACAACCCCAGGCGACATCTTCCAGCGCTACACGAACCAGAACGTCCAGCGCTTCATCGGAAGCACGAACGCGAACTGGCGTCCGCTCTCGTGGCTCGACGCCCGCAGTGACTTCGGCATCGACCTGACCGAACGCCAGGACTTCCAGCTCTGCCAGCTCCAACAGTGTCCTGACTTCGGCACGCAGCGCCAAGGCGCTGCGCGTGACGCGCGCACGAACCTGCGCAACCTGTCGGCGAATCTCGTAGCGTCGGCGCAATGGCAGGCTATGCCGACGCTACTCTTCCGCACTACCGTCGGAACGCAGTACGGCGCGTTTCAGGAAAGCCGCGCCGACGCCGAGGGCCAGCAGCTGCCACCCGGCGCGCAGACGCCGGCCGACGGCACGATCCCGATCGTGCGAGCGGGAACCATCCTGCAGAAGACGTTAGGCCTGTTCGCCGAGGAACAGATCAGCTTCCGTGACCGGCTCACCGTCACCGCCGCCCTCCGCTCCGATCAGAACAGCGCGTTCGGCACCGACTTCCAGCGCGTGTACTACCCGAAGGCATCCCTCTCGTGGGTGATGTCCGAGGAGTCGTTTTTCCCGCAGACGGAGTGGTTCAACTACTTCCGGCCGCGCGTTTCCTACGGTGCTTCCGGCGTCCAGCCCGGGCCTAACGACGCCGCTCGTACGTACACAACGACGCTCACGAACATCGCCGCTACCGACATCAGCGGCCTGCGTTCCGACCGCCTCGGCAACGCCGAGCTCAAGCCCGAGCGCTCCACCGAGCTCGAGACCGGGTTCGACGCGCGTTTCTTCAATAGCCGCGTCAACTTCGAGTTCACCTACTACAACAAGATGTCGGAGGACGCGCTCATCGATCAGACGCTGGCCCCGTCGGCCGGGTCGTCGCTCGCGAACATCAAAGCGAACCTCGGGTCGGTGAAGAACTACGGGTTCGAGACGCTGATCAACGCGCAGGTGCTGAACCGCAGCTTCCTCGCTTGGGACATCACGTTCAGTGGCGCCCATAACTCGAACAAGCTCGTCTCGCTCGGCAAGGATGCGACGGGTCGCGACATCCCGCCGATCATCGGCACCACGATCCACCAGCGCGCCGGCTATCCGCTCAACAGCTACTGGACGCGCCCATACAGCTGGAGCGACGCGAACGGCGACGGCATCATCACCCCGAGCGAAGTCACGATCGGCGACACGGCCGTGTTCCAGGGATACTCGCAGCCGCGGCTCGAGATCTCGCTGACCAATGGCTTGGACCTCTTTAACCGCCGCGTCCGCGTCCAGGCGATGATCGACCACAAGGGCGGCTTCCGTGTGCTCAACTCGGAGCAACAGTTCATGTGCCAGCAGGCGGCGTCCTGCAAGGATATCTCGAGCCTCGAGGTTCCGCTCTGGCGCCAGGCGCGCGCCGTCGCGAACCGGTTCACTCCGGTTCAGACCCCACATGGCTTTATCGAGAAGAACGAGTTTATTCGCATTCGCGAAGTGACGGCAACGTACAACATCCCCGAAGCCTTCGCGCGTCGGTTTATGCGCGCGCAGGGGGGAAGCCTGAACCTCGGCGTCCGCAACATTGCCGTCTTCACCGACTGGACGGGCGTCGACCCGGAACAGAACTACAGCCAGGGCGACACGCAGTCGACGCTGCTCACCGCCGGACCGCCCCGGTACTACACGATGCGCCTGAACCTCCGCTTCTGACCTTCGACTACGACACCCACATGACTACGCCCAATTTTAGAAAGAGCGTACGACGAGTGACGGCCGTGGCGATGTCAGTCGCGGCGCTGGTGGCGCTCGGCTGCAGCGGCCTCAAGGACGATTTGCTCACAGCCACCGACCCGGACATCATCACGCCGGGGTCCCTCGCCTCGCCGGAAGGCGCCGACGCGCTTCGCGTCGGCGCACTCGGGCGCCTTCGCAGCATGACCGCCGGTTCCGACGGTAGCGACAGCCCGTGGATGTTCTCCGGACTGCTCACTGACGAATGGAAGTCCGGCGACACCTTCCTGCAGCGCAACGAGACCGATCAGCGGACCGTGCAGGAAAACAACGCGAATCTGAATTCGGTCTACCGAGTCGTTCACCGCGCCCGCAACGCCGCGCGCGAAGCGGTGAACGCGCTCGTCGAGTTCAAGCCGACGCCGGCGTCGAACATCGGCCAGATGTATTTCGTGATCGGCTTCGCCGAGATGCAGTTGGCGGAGTGGTTCTGCAGTGGGCAACCGTTAGGCTCGGCCGCCGGTGGCGTGCCGGAGTACGGCCCACCCATGACGAACGTCGAGATCTTCACGCTCGCGCTCGCGCACTTCGACTCGGCGCTGACCTACACGACTGCCACCGATGCGGCGACCGTCGCGATCCGCAACTCGATCTTCATCGCGAAGGGCCGCACGCTCATCAACCTCGGCCGCTTCGCAGATGCCGCGACCGCGGTGGCTCCGGTGCCGACAAACTACGTGCTCAACGCGACGTTCTCGCTCACGGGCGGGAACAACCAGATCTGGGCGCTGAACACGAGCGGCAAACGCTGGGTCGTGGGGGACAGCTTCGATACGTCGGGGCGGATCCCGAACGCGCTGCCGTTCGCCTCGGCGAAGGACCCGCGCGTGCCGAGCAACGGGTCGTCCACGGGGACATCCGCAGCGGGCAAGAGCTTCGACACATCCACGAACTTCATCGCACTTACCATGTACGGCCGCGTCGAGCCGACGCCGATCGTCTCGGGGCTCGATGCGCGACTCATCGAGGCCGAAGCTCAGCTCAACGCGAACAACCTCGCCGGCATGACCGCCACGTTGAATGCACTACGCGGATCGGCGCAGACGCTCGGCGCACTGACGACGCCGGTGATGGCGCCGCTCACGGCACCGGCGACCAAGGAGGCCGCGATCGACCTGTACTTCCGCGAGAAGGCGTTCTGGACGTACTCCCGCGGCCAGCGGCTCGGCGACCTCCGTCGCCTCATTCGGCAGTACGGGCGGACGCAGCAAAACGTCTTCCCGACCGGCACGTTCTTCAAAGGCGGGAACTACGGGACGGACGTGAACTTCCCGGTGCACGTCGACGAGACGAACAACCCGGCATTTACGGGTTGCGCGGATCGGAACGCGTGAGCACGGCGTAGCTGCGCTCGCGAGTCGTTGGTCGATCGTCTGGAGTCGATCGCTTCGGGGCCGGGTCCAGGGACCCGGCCCCGTTTGCATCTCGGACGGTGATCCCTGCGAACAACGGACGAGGCGCATGGTCTTCATCAATCCAGGAGAGCGGCGGGCGATTCTGCTCGCGCCGGTCGTGGCGCCGGTCGGGTACTGGGTCGGAGTTGGGTTGGCGACCGCAGCAAAAACGATGGTTGACCCTGCAGCCACGCTCGGGTCCCCGTCCATCCGGCTGCTCGGAATGGTTCTCGCCATCGGTGCGCCGGTGGCGTACGCGGCGATGATCGTTGTGGGGATTCCCGCGTATCTCGCGCTGCGGCGCGCGAGGCGGGTTGGCCGGCTGGCGTTATGGGCCGTCGGCGGCGTCGTCGGTGGCGCCGTGGCGTTGGTACTCCAACCGTCGCTCCGCGGTGAGCTGTTCTCGATTCCGTTTCCGGCGTGGGCCGGCGTCGTGCTCGGAGTCGTGACCGCGGAGGTGTTCCTTCGACTGCTCGGGAGCGGCGGCGAGCGCCCGCGGGATGCGGGCGCCGCGAATGGCAGCCGTTCTGTTTAGCCGCGACGCGCGGCGGCGCGACGGCGGCGGCGTGCAGCCGCAGCCTTGAGCTGGCGGGCTTCGCTGGGCTTCGTGTAGTGACGCTTGCGGCGCAGGTCGGCCAGGATGCCGGCCTTCTGGACTTTCTTCTTGAAGCTCTTGAGCGCCCAGTCGAGGCGATCGTCGTCGCTGAGCTGAATCTCGATCAAAGTGCCGTCCTCCTCTGGTGGATTGGTGTGCGGTGGCGGTTGAAGACGCGTAGCGGATGCACTCGTAAAACAACGTAGCCGGGCCGAGTGCTCATTCGGCCCGGCTACGGATCGTGACGTGTCGATCAGGACTGCGCTAGCGGCCCATCTTCGTCACGTTCTCGGCGGCAGGACCCTTGGCGCCCTGCACGACGTCGAACTCCACCCGCTCGCCTTCGGCGAGCGTCTTGAAGCCCTTTCCTTCGATCGCCGAGTGATGGACGAAGCAATCCTTCTGCCCGTCATCGCGCGTGATGAAGCCGAACCCCTTGCTGTCGTTGAACCACTTCACGGTCCCGGTCGTACGCATCGCGTGCTCCCCTCATGTGGCTGTGTTCGGGGCGCGCGACGAGCGTACGTACCGATCACAGTGTCTCGTGATCTTTACCCTCACGATGGGCGTGTTCCGAGCGGCGATTTCTTGTCGCTCACGACGCTGAAAAAAAGGGCTCTGGCAAACCCAGGCCCCCGGTGTTCGGAACATGTCCGTGCCGGTAAAGCACGTGCGCCGCTGGCGCTAAGGTAACGCTACTGCGCGCAACGCACAACGGAGCGTCGGGAACCGGGAATCGGGCGATGCGGCAGGGGCTGCATTGGACGTCTCCGAGCCCGGCATCGCCGTCGAGGCAGATCTCCCCGCGCCCGCCGCGCCAGCCGGAATTGGTGACGCGAGGCGCACCAGGCGCGGGACGTAGGTCGCTCCCAGTGGGCGCGCGTGGCGTCGAGCGATGATCAGCCGTCTCATTACTCGGAACCAATCGCGACGCGGAGTGATGCGCGTCACGTGTGTTGTTCTCGACCTCGTGGTGCACCGGGAGGATTCGCGAAACGACATGGCTGTCGCGGACGAACACGTCGAGGCGGCGCAAGCCGCCGGTTTACGCTACGTGACCGACGCCGCCCCCGGCATTCGCCGGCGGCGGAGTGGGCGCGGGTTTGCGTACACCCGTCCCGACGGCACGCCGATTCGCGACCGCGCTGAGATCGATCGCATTCGGAAGCTCGTCATTCCGCCACGATGGACCGACGTGTGGATCTGCCCGTCGCCGACGGGCCACCTTCAGGTCACTGCGCGTGACGCGCGCGGGCGGAAGCAGTACCGGTACCACGCGAGGTATCGGGCGATTCGCGACGAGACGAAGTTCGGGCGGATGATCGAGTTCAGCGAAGTTCTCCCGAAGATTCGCGAGTGCGTCGAGCGTGACATCTGCGCGCCGACGCTCTCGCGCGAGAAGGTGCTCGCGACGGTCGTCTGGCTGCTCGAGCGGACGCTCATTCGCGTGGGCAGCGATGAGTACGCGCGCGACAACGGCTCGTTCGGGCTGACCACGCTGCGCCGCCGACATGTCGAGGTGAACGGTTCCACACTGCGGTTCGAGTTCCGCGGCAAGAGCGGCGTGCCGCACTCGGTGGCGCTCACGGACCGTCGGATCGCTCGCATCGTACAGCGGTGCCAGGAGCTCCCGGGACAGGAGCTGTTCCAGTACCTCGACGACGACGGCCGCCGTCAGAGCGTTGACGCGGGCGACATCAACCAGTACCTGCGGGAGATCGCGGGACGACAGGTCACGGCGAAGGATTTCCGGACGTGGGCCGGGACGATGCTCGCCGCCGCCCAGCTCCGCGAAATCGGTGGCTTCGAGTCAGAGAAAGATGCGAACGCCAACATCGTCGGCGCGATCGACCAGGTCGCCAGGCGACTCGGCAACACGCGAGCGGTCTGCAGGAAGTACTACGTCCATCCCGCCATCCTGGAGGCGTACCTCGAGGGATTCACGCTTCCCCCGGCGAGCCCGAGCCACCAGCGTCGTGATGCGTCCCGCGCGAGCGGCCTGCGTCGCGACGAGCAGGTCGTGGTGGAGCTCCTGCGCGGGCGCCCCGCGAGCGCGAGTGCGGAGCGAAAGGCCCGAAGGCCGGCGCGGGCGAGCGAGCGTCCGCCGCGTCGCCAGCGACGGAAGAGAGCGGTCGCGTCCGACGTGTGAGGGCCTGCGCCCTGAGGGTCGACGGCACCGTTAGGCGCTCCGCTCGCCGGACCGGTTCAGTGGATCCGTTCACCGCGCGGCCCTTGCACCTCGCCGGTCCTCTGTACAAGGTTCGCGGAGGAACCCGATCGAGGACCCAGAGGACATGACGAAGTTGCTACTCGCCGCGTGTGTGCTGGCCGTCTCGGCCGGTTGTCGCTCGTCAGCCGGCGGCTCGTCCCAGCCGGAAGGCGCCGCAACGCCGAACGCCGCCTCTGGGCCGGCGGCCGTCGCCGCGGACTACTACCCGTACAGCAAGCCTGGCACAGCCAGTATCAACGGCCAGGCATTCGTCGTCGTCCGCGGCGGCGACGTGCTCCTCGACGGACAGGGTTACCTGACCACGATCTCGGACAACGCGCGGACCGCGTCGGGGAGCGACGTGACGCTCGACCCGGCCACCCCGTTCGCGATGGACTGGTACATGAAGTCGGGGACGTCGCTCCGGCGGTTCGCGAACACACCGAAGGACGCCGCGTTCCGGGCCGCACGTCGAACGGCGGTCGCCGACGAGTCCGGCAAGTTCACGTTCTCGAACCTGCCCGCCGGACGCTATATCGTGCGCACGACGATCACGTGGCAGACGCCGCGCGATTCGTATCGAATGATGACGCAGGGTGGCGTCGCCAGCGCCGTGATCGACCTCGTCGAAGGCGAGGCGAAGACGGTCATCCTCCGACACGTCTCCGAGACTCCCTGACGCCTAACGCGACGCCAGCGCGCGGTAGGCGACGACCAGCGGACCATCGCGGCCCAGACGTGTCTCCGGCCACACAGCAATCGTCATCCCGCCCGCCGCCGGAATGCGCAGGCCACGCTCAGGCAACGTCGCGACGAGATCGCCGGCGCGAGCGACGGAACCAGCCGGCAGCGACCGGAGCGCCGAATCCGCCGCCGGTCCGAACACCTGCGGCAGCGTCGAGCGCATGATCGCCTCGAACTTGTCCGGGCGCCGAGTTCTCGACAGCAGCAGATCGAAGCTCACGCGAACCGTGTCGCCCACCCGCTCGGCGACCATCGTGTCGCGCAGCATCGTGCGTCCGACAGGGATGACCGGAGACACGGCGGCGATCGTCGGCGGAGTCAGGGGCGGCGTTGGCGCGGGCGCGGGCGAAGCGGCAAGCGATGCCGTCGAAGGTGTGGAAACAGGCATCTCCGTTGTAGACACGACCGCGGTCGGTGCGGTGGTATCGCCAGCCGTCGCCGACCCTGATGGCATTCCAGTCATGTCTCCGACCGTCAGCAGCTGGCGGCCTCCTCCAGCCCGGCCGCGCCATGCGGTCACCACACCGATTCCGACGGCGACGATCATCCCGAGCGCCAGCGTCGCGGCCCCGCCTCGGGCGAGCATCCGACGGTGCCGGGCGCGCTTAGCGCCGCGCTCGGCGTGCTGACAACGGAGGCACACCGTGGTGCCGGGCCGGAGCTCGTGGTCGCAGGGTATGGCTGAGTGCGACGCCATTGGTCGAATCCTTGGGTCGTGCGGGTAACCCCGTGACGAACGACCGGGAGTGAGGCAACGGGGGTCACAGCCCCTGTGACGGCGGCACGCGAATCATCGATACGAGCCAAAACGGTGCATCGAACGGCGCAGCCAATCGTCATCGATGACCGCGCTCGTTTTCGTCGGAGCACTCCAATGGGAGCGCGGTCGCTCCGTACCCGTCGCCGAAAAGCGCCTTGTGACTTCCGTCCGCGTCTTCTCTTCTCCTTTCCGCTCGGCGGACCGAGTGAGCCGATCACTCGCGACGCTTCCGCCCTACGTGTTTGCCGAGCTCGAGCGACTCAAGGCCGGGGCGCGCAGTCGAGGCGTTCCCTTCGTGGACCTCGGGATCGGGAGCCCCGATCGGCCGACACCACAGCCGGTCATGGACGCGCTTCAGAAAGCGGCTGCCGATCCGTCGACACATGGCTACCCGGCCTTTCGCGGCTCGGGGCGATACCTCGAGTCGATCAGCCGGTTCATGCACTCCCGGTTCGGCGTGAGCATAGATGCCGGGCGCGAAGCGATTGCACTTGCCGGTGCGAAGGAAGGCATCGCTCAGCTCATTTGCGCGACGTCAGGCAGCGGCGACGTCGTGCTGGTCCCGGAGATCTACTATCCGGTGTACGCGCGCACGGCGTTGCTCGCCGGTGCGTCGGTGCATTGGGTCCCGATGCGAGCGAGCAACGGCTTTCTCGCTGACTTCGAGGCGGTGCCGCGTCACGTGCTTCGCCGCGCACGCATGCTGATCGTGAACTACCCGAACAACCCGACCGGCGCAGTCGCGGAGCGCGAGTACTTCGAGCGCGCGGTAGGGTTCTCACGCGACAACGGGCTGCTCCTGCTGAGCGATCTCGCGTACAGCGAGGTGACGTACGACGGGTTCGTGGCGCCGAGCGCGCTCGAGGTCCCGGGTGCGAAGGACGTGACCGTGGAGTTCCACTCCTGCTCGAAGTCGTTCAACATGGCTGGGCTCCGCGTCGGCTTCGCGGTCGGCGGCGCTCCGCTGCTCGACGCACTCGCAGCGTATCGGTCGAACGTCGGTTACGGCGTGCCCACGGTCGTGCAGCACGCCGCCGCGTATGCGCTCGACCACTACAACCTGCTGTCGGCGCCGGTCGCGGACGGATACTTCGCGAGACGGAACGCGGCGATTCGTGCACTCGGCCGCGGCGGACGCACGGTGGAGCCGGCCCGCGGCGCGATGTACGTTTGGCTTCCAGTGCCGGGAGGCGTAGACGACTGGACGTTCGTGCGCGCGATGCTCGATGACGCCCAGGTCGTCGTCACGCCCGGCAGCGCGTTCGGGCCAGGGGGTGCGGGGTACTGTCGCGTGTCGCTCGTCGCCGAGCCGATGGTGCTCTCCACGTCGATCGAACGGATGTCTGCGGCGTGCGCCGCCCGCGGTTGGGAGTAGTTCCACGCGTCGATCTTCGGAAAACCGATAACGCCCTTCGATCGATCACACGATGAGTCGAACACTCTGCGCCGCCGCACTTCTCGCCTGCATAGCATTTCCGGTCGCGGCACAGAGTCCGATCAACTTCGGCGCGCTCACGGTTCGCAGCGACAGCTTCGCCGTGCTCGTTCAAGGCAGCGTGCTCGGGTTCCAGCGCACGGTCGTCGAGCGAACGGAGCTCGGGTTTCGCATCACCGATGACGTTCAGATCGGCACGATCATGAACCAGCGCACCGAGGTCGAGCTCGCGGCCGATGGTTCGCTGCGGTCGACGATGCAAACCGGCCGCGTCCGCGGTCAGGACACGCGCATCGATATCGTCTACGCGAACGGCCGAGCGAAGGGGCGGTCCACGACGCCGACGATGGCGGGTGCGCACACGATTACGATCGACACGACCGTCTCAGCCGACGCCATCGACGACAATCTCATCACGGTGGTCCTGCCGGCGATGTCATGGAACGCGACCGCGTCGTTCACGCTGCCGGTATTTCAGTCGGGCAAGGGCGAAGAGCATGCGCTCACGCTCGCCGTTCGAAGTACCGAGACGGTCACGGTGCCGGCGGGGACGTTCGAGGTGTATCGGATCGAGGTGGCTGGCGGCCCGGCCCCGGTCGCCATGTTCGTGACGACGGCCAGGCCACACCGGCTCGTGAAGGTCTCGCCGCCTGGCGCGCCGCTGGAGTTCGTGCTCGTCAAATAGCGCGCGTTCATCACCGCCGGGGTGGTGATAAGTTCAGCGCATGCTCAACAGCGAACAGCTCGGTCTCACGATGCGCGTCAGGCCTGGCCTGACAGCGCTCGTTGCCACGTGTGCGGTTGTCGGACTCGCTGGCTGCAGCGCTGCTCGTCAGACAACGCCGGCGCGTGCGGCTCGCGTGCTCGTGTACAACATCCACGCCGGCAAGGACGCCGGCGGCGTGGACAATCTCGAGCGTGTCGCGGCCCTCGTCGATAGCGTGAAGGCGGACATCGTCCTCCTTCAGGAAGTCGATCGTAACACGACGCGCTCAGGCAAGGTGGACCAGCCGGCCACGCTCGCCCGGCTCACCGGATTCAATGTCGCGTTCGGGAAGTCGCTCGACTTCCAGGGTGGTCAATACGGTATCGCGGTGATGTCCCGATGGCCGATCACGGCCGACACCACGGTTGCTCTTCCGATCGATCCGCCCCAGCCGCGAACCGGATCGGGCGGCTCGTACGAGCCGCGCGCGGCGATTCGCGCGATCATTGCGGCGCCGGGCGGTCCGCTCGCGATCGTCAACACGCACCTCGACGCATCAGCCGACGATCGGTGGCGACGCCAGGAGATCCGGATGGTGATCGCGATCGTGGACTCGCTCCGCGCGCGCGGCATACCTGCGCTCGCGGGCGGGGACATCAACTCGACGCCGGAGAGCGAGGTGCAGGCGATGGCGCGCGCCGCCGGGCTTCGCGACGCATGGCCGACATGCGGGAGCGGCGAAGGCCTAACGTATCCGGCCGACTCCGGAACGAAGCGCATCGACTACCTGTACCTCACGGGTTCGGCCGCGTGCACGAGCGCCGTCGTGGTGGCGTCGCGGGCGTCCGATCATCGGCCCGTGTTGTTCATCGTGCGGGACTGGTGATCGGCACGAGTGGCGGCTAACCCGTCCACCAGGACCGCTGTGATTCCTCGCCTTGCCCGGAATGACCAACGTTGCGACGAGGGGCCGCGCGGGGCAATTTTCTCTGCCCCTGTCACCGGGTAGAACGACTGTGGCTCAGAACGACAAGCTTCTCGCGTATGTCTTCTGGCACTGGCGGCAAGCGTCAGCCGCAGCCGAGACGTACGAGGCCGCGCAGCTCGCCTTTCAGCGCGCGCTGGCGGAATCGCCGAGTGTCGGTTTCGTGCGGTCCTTCTCACATGCAATCACCGGCGCACCATGGGCGAACGGCGGAGGCGAAGCGTACGAGGATTGGTACCTGGTGCGCGACTCTGCCGCCCTCGATCCGCTCGATGAGGCCGCCGTCACGGCCGGCCGACGCTCAGCGCACGATGCGGCGGCGTCGCTCGCGGCTGCCGGGACGGCCGGCCTCTACCAGCTTCGCCTCGGAAGCGCGCCCGTCGCGCCGCAGTTCGCTCATTGGTTCGTCAAACCAGCGGGCATGTCATATCCCCAGCTGTACGCGGCGATCGAGCCGGCGCTCGCACCGGTTGGGGGATCGCTGTGGGTGCGTCGTATGACATTCGGTCCGGCCACCGAATTCTGCGTCCTCGCGCGCGAGCCCGCGTCGCTCGCACCGGCGTTTCAGATGTTGGCCGTCCTGCTGCGGCCCGTGTGGAGCGACGACGCGGCTGCGCTCGCTCGGCGTTAGGCATCGGTGCGTACGTCGATCCTGCTGTGGAGCACGGCGTCGGGACTCGTTCTTGGGCTCTTTGCGGGCGTGCTCGTGTTCGCCGTGCCGATCATCGCCGGTGAGCTCGCGAGCGGCGTCGTTCCGCGCCTGGGCCCGCGCGGCCGGCTCACGCTCGCGGTGATCTCGTTTGCCGTGATCCCGCTCGCCGGCGCGATCCTCGGGTTGCTCGAGGGGCGGCTCAAGCTCCGATGACGACGGCGACGAACGTCACGCCCCGGTTCGCCGAGTCGCGCGTGCGCGGGCTGCAGGCGTCGGACGCGCCGGCGTACAGCGCGTTCGCCGAGCGGCTGTTTCGCGAGACGTATGTGGATGGCTACGCCCCCGCGGACATCGACGAGTACGTCGCGAGCTCGTTCAGTCCCGAGCGGCAAGCGGCGGAGATCAACGAGCGTGGCGGTCGTGTGCTCGTTGTGGAGGATGAGGTCAACGGCCTGCTGGCGTTCGCGCACCTGCGCCAGACGCCGCCGCCGCCGGCGCTCGCCGGACGGCTCGCGGTGGAGATCTCGCGCTTCTACGTAGACCGTCCGTGGCACGGCCGCGGGATCGCGCGCGTGCTCATGTCCGCCTGCGTGGCCGAAGCGCGGTCGCGGGGGGCGGATGCGCTGTGGCTGCTCGTGTATCAGGACAACGCGCGCGCGATCGCCTTCTACGAGAAGAGCGGGTTCCGCAAGGTGGGCACGAGCGAGTTCCGGCTCGGGAGCCGCGTGGATCAGGATTGGCTGATGGTCCGCATCATTGGCAGCCCGTGACCGGAGCCCGCGCCGCTCAGGGTCAGGTCACCTCCGCCTAACGCCAATGGCGTCGGACCACTACAAGCGCATCTATGCGGTCGTCCGCCGCATCCCGCGGGGACGCGTCGCGAGCTACGGACAGATCGCGGAGCTCGCCGGCATCCCGCGCCACGCTCGGCAAGTCGGGTATGCGCTGCACCACCTGCCTGATGACGCGAACCTCCCGTGGCAGCGGGTGCTCAACGCGTCAGGCCAGGTGGCGAAGCGGGCGTACCCGGAAGACGCACGCTGGCAGCGAGACCTGCTCGAGGAGGAAGGAGTCGAGTTCGACGTCAAGGGGCGCGCACTGCCCCGTTACTTCTGGAAGCCGAGGCGGAGCTCATGAACCACGGCCTGCAGGTGGCTGACTGCTCGGGCTTGTGGCTGGGACTCCGCCCCCCTCGGCCGAGCGGAACCGTGACCCGCCCGGAGCTTCTCGAAATCGGCGTCATCGGCTCGATCGGCGTCAGGTCTTGTTCGACTCGCCTTGGCTCGACACATACCGCGGCAAAGGAGAGTAAGACCGAACGCCGACCGGGCCGATTTCACTGATTTCGCAGAAGCCCCCGGTTCGGACAGTTGACCGGCGCAACGGCCGAACCGAGCGTCGCGGCATCCACTGGCCTGAGCGACGAACCACCAGCGCCGCAAGAATGGCCGGCGCGTGAACTACGACTCTCGAAGCACGATCGCCGGGTCGGTACGGCTCGCTCGAACCGCCGGGACGACGGCAGCAAGCACACCAACCACCAGCAGCACGGCCGTAGCGCCGATCATCGCGTACGGGTCGGCGGCTCCGACCTCGTAGAGCAGTGCGCCGAGCAGGCGGGCGAGCGCAACGAACGCCGCAATGCCGAGCACGATGCCCATCATTACCAAGGCCGCGCCACGCACGACGATCATCCGGACCACGCGCGACGGCATCATCCCGAGAGCGAGGCGGACGCCCCAGTCGCGACTGCGTCGACTCACGAAGTGGGCGATGACACCATACACGCCGACCGCACCAAGCACGAGCGCGAGCGTCGTGAGGATCGTCAACAACGTCATCACCTGGCGCGCGGGGCCAACGGCCAGATCGAGCACCCGGCTCAGCGTCGTCGCCTCCTGCACCGCGGCGCTCGGTGCTATGCGGTGCACAACCTGGCGCACGTCATCGAGTGCGGACTCCGGTGAACGGCCGTCCGTCCGGAACGTGATCGCCTGGAGGTCACTCACGAATCCGAGCGACTCCATGAGCATGTAGCGCGCGGGCGACGGGGCGTCGGTGAGCTTCCCTTCGGCCACATCGCCCACGACCCCGACGACGCGTGCCCAACCGCCGAAGCCGGTGGATATGCGCCGTCCAATCGGATTCTGACCCTCGAAGTACTTCTTCACGAGCGCCTCGTTGACGATCGCCGGGCCATCGGCGTCAGGCGTGCCTGCGACCGTTCGGTCGGCCTCGGTGAACAGCCGGCCGTCCCGGAGCGCGACTCCGACCGTCTGGAGGTACTCGGGACTGACGAAGCGAACATACGTCGTCGAGCCATCGGGCGGTGGGCCGCCTTCGACCGCCATCCCCGAGCTCCATCCGCCGCCACGGAGCGGAAGTCGTTGCACCATGCCGACGCTGGCCACCCCGGGCAGTGCGTCGATCGCCGTCGTCAGCTCGTCGAGCCGCTGGCGCCGCTGTGGCGTCGGCAGGTCGTTAGGCAGCGTGATGTCGACGACACCCACTCCCGCCGTCTCGACGCCCGGGTGGATCGCGTACAGCTTCGTCACGCTCCGGATGAGCAGCCCCGCACTGGCCGCCATGACGACCGCCAACGCCACCTCGGCCACCACGAGCGCGCCTTCGAGACGGCCGCCGCGCCCGACGATGCCACCCGTGCGCGCGCTGCCGAGCGTCTCGCGGACGTCACTGCGCCACATCGCGACCGATGGAGCAATGGCGACCATCGCCGACGCGACGACGGCCGCCACCATCGCGACGCCGAAGACGCCCCAGTCGAGGGCGGCGTTCTCACCCCACGCGCCAAGCGGTAACGCGGCGACGAGCGTCTTGAACGCGGCCGCAGCCAGGAGCCCTCCCGTCACACCGGCGCCGATCCCGAGGAGCGCGGCCTCGGCGACCAGCTGCTGCGTGAGACGGACGCGGTTCGCGCCTAACGCTGACCGAACCGCCAGCTCGGTCGTGCGGCCTTCCACCTGTCCGAGCATGAGGGCAGCGACATTGGCGCACGCGATGAGCAGGATCAAACCCATGGCCGTGAGCGTCGCCACGAGAGCTGGCTTCATGGAACCGACGAGGAACGTCCGGAGCGGCGTGAGCGAAGGGTCGCGCGTCTTGTCCCACTGCGCGGGATAGTCGAACCGCTCGTCGAGCATGCGTCGGAGCGTCTCGAGCGACGCCCCCATGGCCTCGACGCGCTGCCCCGGTGCGACGCGCCCGACGAGCGCGTAGTTGCCGGCGCGGTTCTCAGGACTGAGACGCTGCGCGAGCCAGACACGGGTCGTGGGGTTCGGGAACCAGAATCCCGGCGGCATGACGCCGACGATGGTGCGCGGAATGCCGTCGAACCGCACCGTTCGCCCGATGACGCCGCGATCACCGCCGAGCTCCTGCCAGAGGCCATGACTCAACACGGCGACCGGCTCGGCGCCGACGACGTCCTGCCCGGTCTGGAAACCCGTACCTAACGCCGGCATGACGCCGAGTACGGTGAACAGCTCGGCCGACGTGGCGAGTCCATGGACGAGGCGCGCGGGACCGTCGCCCAACTCCAGCGTCGCGTCGTCGGGATAATACGCGGCGACGCTCGCGAATCCGGGGAACCGGCCGCGAAGATGAAGGAACTCCTGCTCGGTCCAGTCCCGTGGCATCCAGAACGAGGCCAGCTCTTCTTCTGCCCGATACGGGAGCGGGTCGAGCAGGATCGTCCGGGCGATCCCGAAGATCGCCGCGGTGCCACCGATCCCGAGGGCGAGCGTGAGGATGGCGAGCGTCGTGTAGAGGGGACGCCGAACGAGGCGTCGCGCGGCGTATCGGGCGTCCATGATCCAGCTTTCCATCGACGGACCTCCAGGTCGCATTCGGTTAGCCCTCGGCTCGAACCCCGTCCATCCGCGCCACCAGCTCCGCCGGGCGAGCGCGGGCAGCGAGCGGATGGTCTGGTGCCAGAACCAGCGCGTCGCCTCAGCCTTGCCCGCGATGCCGGCGCGTTCCGCGAACTCGGCCTCGAGCTCCGCGGCGACCTCGGCGCGCTCGGCCAGCGGGACCAGGCCAAGCATCAACGTCATCGCAATGCGTGGCGGGCGTTGCGTCCGAATACGGGTCTCGGGTGGGCTCAACGGATGACACCCGCAGGCGGGATGACTCTACAATGTAGAAATCGGGGCCGCAGCACTAGATCGGAGGGGCGGAACGACATGCCAGTTGGACGGCGGGATCGTCCAAAAGGTTCAAGCGCGAGTCGAGCAATGGCCCTTCCGAGCCGGGGGTCGCGCAGCGGGTAGATGAGGAGTCGCGGTCGCCGCGGACGAGGGTCATCCTGAGCTCAGGCGTTGTCATCCTGAGCTCAAGCGTTGTCATCCTGAGCGACAGGCTGGTTTGTCATCCTGAGCCATCAGGCACTTTGTCATCCTGAGCCGTCCGGGGAAGGATCTTCATCGTCCCGAGCGAGGGCCCTCTGCCGGGATGCCGAAGATCCTTCGCTGCGCTCAGGATGACATCCCCTATCCGCTGCGCTCAGGATGACATCTCTTTACCGGGACGACCGCGATTCCTTCGTCGCTTGCGCTCCTCACGGCATGACGCGACGGGGGCTCCTGCGCTCGGAGTAACTGCGTCCTATCTCGCGTCGTCGTCAGCCCAATCGCCGATCGAGTCCGTCCACTGTGGACCGGCGTCCAGCGCCACGAGTATCTGGTACCGCGCGAACGGCGTCGGCTCCTTCCACGACTCGTCGTCGGAGCTCCACTGGTCCCGGTCGCGGAAATACTCGAGCATCTCCTCGACGTCGCGCTCGATCTCCGCCTCCATCTCGGGCGAGAGCTCCGGCTCCGGCTCGTCCTGACGCTCGCTGGCGCGGGCGAGCAGGTACTCGGTGTCGTTGATCCAAATGTGCTCGGTGGGCACGACCTGGTCGTACTCGTCGCGAAGCTCCAGCGCGAGGCTTTCGAGCTCGTCGGCAATGGAGACCGCGTCGGCATACACCGTCGTCTGTCGCACCGCTTTCGGGTAGTCCGAATCGCCGTCGGCCTGGCCGGTAGCCAGCGGATGCTCTTTGGCGACCTCGAAGAGTGATTTTATCGCCGGGCCGACGCCGGTGATGATGGGCATCAACTTGTGGCCTAGCTCGGTCGGCTCGAAGTCGCCGGCGCGGAGGCCCGGCCTCGCCTGCGCGTAGCCCAGTGTCGATTGGCCGAGCAGGCGTCCGCGGCTCCAGAGCGTGTAGGGCATGACGGGTCCTGGTTATCGCCTGGTTCAGGATACGTCGAGACACCGGACGTACCGTCACCCAAGGCATGCGAACGACATCGAATTGTTGCGGCCTGGCCGAGGGCACACCCGCGTTTGTGAACCGGCCACTGGCGCCGCAAGTTGTTTGCGCGAGGCAACGGCTCGCGCGATCACAATCGATGGGCTGGATCCGCCTGTCCAACTGTCGTCCCGCTGATCAGACACCTGCCAATGATGAACCGCGCTCGCATCGTCCTCCGGATCGCCGCGTTCGTTCTTCCGCTCTCTGGCGCGTCCGGGCAAGCCCCGTCCGACGAGGAGCGTCGCGTCGATTCGCTGTTCGCTGAGTTCACGCGTGGAGTGTCGCCCGGGGCGTCGGTCGCCGTCGTGCGCGACGGCAAGACGATTCTCGCGAAGGGCTACGGCATGGCGAGTCTCGAGCATCGCGCCCCCATCACGCCGACCACCGTGTTCGACGTCGCGTCGGTGTCGAAGCAGTTCGCCGGGCTCGCGATCGCGATGCTCGTGGCCGAAGGGCGAGTGAAGCTCACCGACGACATCCGTAAATACATCCCCGAGTTCAATGCCGGTCAGGCTA
>Ga0075430_100001750_pt1 | contig 17725 bp, 31 predicted proteins | sample RhiMetdeltSRZDD4_FD_75294 | JGI IMG/M metagenome (GOLD analysis project Ga0075430, IMG submission 75294) | Populus rhizosphere microbial communities from Tennessee, USA - Rhizosphere MetaG P. deltoides SRZDD4 | ecosystem: Host-associated > Plants > Roots > Rhizosphere > Soil | place: USA... | reverse complement strand
AGGCGGCCAGGCCGTGCGCATCGCTTCGCTCTGCCATAAATGATGTTTTGTTGTCAAGTGGGATTTCTGCATTATAGACAAAAATAACACTAAAAGCAACAATTATTTTTCAGTCTTATATAGGATTTGGCGCATTTTGCTACGCTGTCCGTAAGGACACTTTTGTCCTTACGGTGTTCTCTCACCTGGCGCAATGTCAATCCACTTCCGGCACCCTTTCGCGCATACCTCTATAAGTCACTGAAAACAAAAGGCCCGATTGCTCACTCACCAGAAAGCAATCAGGCCATCCATGCCCTGATCAGGCAAATCAAAATAAAACAACGACTTATAATAACATAAAGGCCGCGCCCATCCGTCTAAAAGCGCGGCCCCTGCCCTACCCTTCGGCTCTCCCACCAAAAGGTAAGGAAGCCCTATTTCCGCCGCTTCTGAAGCCATCTATTGACAATGACGGCAGAGACAGAAGCGCCCACCCCAAATATTCCGCCTACCGCCGCCAGCGTCAACTTTTCCCAAAAGCCACACCCGGCACTTGCCTGGCAGCATAGGGAGTAAACCGAGAACATGGATTTAGACAGCGCTGCGGCCAATGCTCTGCCCTTTCACGTATCGATCGTAAAGCCAGTTCCCCACGATGTTGGCGAAGATCCCGAGGATAAGCCCAAGCATCAAGTTTTTCATTCTTCGGCCTTCTCCGGTTCCTTGCAGTTGCAAGGCTTCTCACGGGCCAGCTCCACACTGACGATAGTATAACCAATCATCAAACCAAGGGCGAAGATTGCGAGTTTATTTAAGAGTTCTTGATTCATCGTTTTTTGTACCACATCCAACCTACATAGATAATGATCCCCAAGATTGCCCACTTGAGCCACTTCATAGCTTCCCCCCTTATTTATTGCGCAAAACCTGCGCGCACCGCCCATTGAAATTGATTGATAGAATCCGCACCGTTCGCACACTCGCCAGTGAACTTAATAGGAATTGCCCCGGTTAGCGTTGGCGTTGGAGCGTTTCCGTTGACAGTGCCCACCATAGTTGTCCCCGCAAAGATTTTACCCAGACACCGAATCGTCACTCCATCAGCATCGAGCATGGCAAGCATGGTGGCGTTCCAGAAGACACCCGAGAGCGCGGCGGCTCCCAACTGCGCACAAGTCGTAGTGTTAAAATACGCCTTAACAGTCTTATTGCCAGCCGCACCGTTGCAAAAACCACTGGCTTCTACAGACACATAATCGCCAGGATTTTGAAAAGTATTAGCCGGAATGTTGAAGGTATATAAATCATCCTCACCTGTGCCTGATGTACTCACCACGTCAGAGCGAGTCTCGATAATCCCATCAAGCCTCAGTGTGGCGCTTCCCTTCGTAATGTCCTGGCTTACAGAAAATGAGTTATTGACATTTCTCCCGGCTAGGATTTGGTCGATATCGGGAATAGTCATCACCCGAGTCTGTGCGGCTGAAACCAGCGTATCGACTTCAAAACGCAGTTGCTTTGTCGCCGTGACGTTTCCGCGCACGATGCTGTTAGAGTCACTAAGAGGAAAGCCCAGGCCGTCTTCAGTCAGAACGACACTCCAACCTGTCAACGTCCCTCTAGCGGTCGTCTTCTGGTAAACAACGGCAGTATCACGACGCACTAGAACACTGCCCCTATCACCATCGAAAGTTCCATTAGGATCAGCGTCACAAAACCCGACATACAAGCCATCATCAAAATAGAAAACGCCTGGCGGTTTTTCACTGATCAGCTCAGGAGTAGGCATTGATTGGTTGCTCATAAATTCACCACCCCCGCGTAATCTTCACCATCTCTCACCTCCTTACCTACGACAAGGAGAGATGCGCTTAAGCTGGTATAAGTGTTGTTAGGATCAGGGGAAGAGAGAATGGCCATCGCCTTTACACCACTAGGCACAACTAATTCCCGGCCTGGCTGGAAAATAACATCGTGATGGCCCCATCCAAAAATCCCATGGTGGTAGACAATCTCAAAATCCCCATTGATAGGCGGCGGCGAAACTATCGCGGCTGTGTACTCAGCTGGCCCCATGTTCAGAACAATGAACATACTACCAAGTGCTAACAACTCTTGATTGGCCACCCCGTCAATTGTGGTGAAGTCACGGGCCAGCGTTGCATAACCGAAGTGCAGCGAACTAATAACCGTCTTGTGCCCTGCCTGAGTGTTCAGATTCACAATGATGTCAATATCTGCGCTGGTAGCGTTGTAGCCAGAATACCCTGCCACACGATTCAATTTCCCCTTAACCGGATTACTTGGCATGTCACCTCACAAGCCTGGCACATTATCCTTGACGACTCGAACGCCCCGGAAAAGTGACGGCAATACCGCAACTAAGATCAACAGAACAGCAAAAACATACAGGCCATACTTCAAGATGATCCCCGGCCCCGCTTCACTCATCAGAAGCGTGGATGTCTTCACCCCGGCAGGCCCATCACCCATGGCCTTCACTTCGGCCAGCGTTGCGGGATCTGCCGCCTTATCTCCGAGGATCTTCACGACGTACCGCTTAGTTTCCGATGGCATTCGAGCAAGCCACCCGCTCCCGGCCTTGCTCATGGCCTTCATCACGGTTCCACTTCCGGCGTTGTAGGACGCGAGCGCCGCCGTATAGTCACCGTCAAACTGTGCGAGCAAATCGCGCATCAACGCGCCATAGGCCGCGAGAGATTTAAACGGGTCAAGCCTGTCATCCTCTCCCACCTTCCCCGGCGTGTTGATTTTCAGTCCGTAGGATCTGGCCGTGTCAGGGATAAATTGAGCCACACCGAGCGCGCACTTAGAGAATCCAGCGCCGATGCGACAGTAAGCGCCTGCCGCGTCCCACTGAAAAGAAGACTCTTGATTGATCTGGTTGTACGCAATCTTTTTATCGATGTCGTACTTATCGCAAACCTCATAGAGATAGCGAACCAGCGCAGAGCGTGGAATGCGTGCGGGATCGACAAAACGAGTATGCGCGGCGTTGTAAGCCTGGATTGAATAATCCAACTCACTCGCCAGCGTATCGGATGTCACCCGCGCCAGTGCGTTCAGTTCCGAGGCTTCCCACTCATTCCATGGCACTCCGTCACTGTCGCCTAACATCCACTGTAGATTGTCTTCAAGAACTGGCATTGCCTTTTTTCCTTCTGTAGTACCAATAGACGCCGCCACCGATCGCGGCCAGCACTATAAAAATCAGGATGCCGCCACCCCCGGAAGATCCACCGCCGCCACTCGCGTATGTATCGCCGTAAGGCCCGGTCGCATCTCCCACCACCACCACAGGCGGCGAAGATTGCGTGGGTTCCTGATAACCGAACATCTGGCGGTAGATGTCGGCCAGTGTCGTGAAAGGGTTTTGCTGATCTGCCGTTTCACCTGTCGGGGGCGTGTCTACAACGTCCTCACCCGGATCTGTGGCAGTCGTCGGCGGCGTGGTTGTCGTCGGGGTTGTTGGTTGCGCCTGTGGAATCGCAGAGCGCGAGATACCCACCCCGGCAGCTTGCAGATAGGCTAGCGCCGCGTTCTGTATGTCGCTGGCAGCCCCACGCCCCAAGATGTCATTGATGTACCCGGCAGCGCGGCCCGCGTTCGCAGTACTCCCGGACTGAAACGCATTGATGGCCCCCTGTATGTCACCGGCAGTGTTCCGGCCAACATTCCCGCCGCCATAGTTAACCGTCACCATTTCATTGCCTACTTGTGCGGTTGCTGGCATTCGTCCCCCTCACAATCCGAAGATGGACAGACCGCGCCCCACGAGATTCGACAGACCGTTGATGATCCCGGTTGCGCCTCCCGATGATTGCGGGTACGTGTACCCGGTGGCATTGCTCTGCCCTGTGAAAAACGCGGCCATTGCGTTCAGAACATTCGCCTGACGCGCGATGTCCTGGCGGCGGTATGCGTCTGCCGTCACGTAGAGTTGTTGCGCCCCGAATTGCATCTCGCGAAATCTCTGCTCACCCGCTATGCGCAAATATTCCGCGTTCGCTTCGGCCTCAAGCTCTGCTACGGCCCGCTGTGTGTCGTACCCGTATTTCAAGCCTTCAAGCTGATCCTGACTAACGGCCTTCGTCACATCCACGTCGTACACCTGATTGGCAACGGCTGTGAGTGCCTGAAATCCCGCCAGCTTGTTAGTCTGTGCTTGATTCGGATCATTTGAAGGCTGGTACTGAACAGTCACGGGCGTAACATTCTGAGTGTAGGATGTCCCGCCCATCGACTTCCGTAGAAGCAAAAGAACGACGATCACCGCCAGGCCAATACCTCCGTACTGAATGTACTTCTCTTTATCCATTGGCTACTCCCACCCTGCCATGTTTGGCAGTTCTGAAAAGTTCTCATAAGGGAAGATCCCCTTATAACCAGAGGTTCGATCACGCGGGATTTGTGGCTGTGTGTACACGTCCACGTATGGCGAAGTCTCAACACGCGGCGCGGAGTTGAAGCGCGGCGCATATGGCGTTGGCAATTGGTCGAAAGCGAACGGTTGAGACATCAGCACGGCTTCAGCTTGAACGGCCAAGATGTTCTGTGACATCGGGGGCACATCACGGCGCGTGTAGGTTTGCGGCTGATCAGGCGCGCCCCACTCATGCCACCATTCCCCCTGTTTCTTATCGGGAATGTAGTCTTGACCGGCACCCCCGGAATAGTTGCCTATGTTCACTGCGCAACCCTCCCGAACGCTGAGAACGATTTATTGAACCAGCGCGAAAACGCGCCCATGCCTGCTTGATATCCCGAGGGATTTTTCAAAAGCAGATAGGCGATGATGAAAAAGGTTGAAATGTAAATGACCCACTTCACGGCGCGCCCCCTTACGTCATCGAAGGTTTTTCACCACGAGCAGTGAGCAAGATGTTCGTGTAGTTTTTCGTCAACGAGCTTATCAGGCGGTTCGTCTCTTCTGATTTCGTCAGAAAGAGGTAGGCGGCAGCCAGGCCCAATGTAATCATGACGATGTTGCGCACGATGTCCATAAAATCACCTCACCGCGTTTGCGCTGGCCCCGGTCCCCTGACCGCTGGCGCAGCCGCATTGCGGCCCGAATACTTGGAGATCATCAGAGCGCCAGCAATCGCCGCGAGTGAGTACCCTAAAGGCGGATACCATTCAATAAGCACGTAGATCACAGCGCCCCACATGACGATGTAAAACAAATCGCTTTGACCCATATCAATCACCCCGGATTGAAAGGCGGCGTAACAAAAGGCGGATCACGGCGAATCGTCGGCGCTGGCGGCGCTGGCGGCGCGGCTGGCGCTGGCGTCGGCGTGGTTGCTGTCCCCTGCCCTGCTGTCGTTGTCGTTGCTTCGGGTTCAGTGATGCACGCAAACATATCAATCAAAATCTGAAGCTTTCCCGTCACGGCCAGGTAGATAAAAAATAGTGCGACTACGACAATCATTTGCCGAATAGTCCTCCGATTCTATTGATCATCTGTCTGATCGCTTCGATTCGCCTCAGTGCTTCCGGTGGTATGTCTGCCCCAATGCTTTCGCCCCGCTGGATTCCATCGGCCCGCGTTTTAGCCTCTGATGAGCCTGGCGCGGGTGCACCTTCCGGCAGTCCTGCTACCTGCCGCAACGCCCGAGTTACACACCCGGTTTTGCCCGTTGCGGCTATATAGATCAGGAAAAAAGCAACTAAGACCAACAATGCAGAGTTAGGCATTGCCCTTTATCCTTCGGCTGCCGGTTCGGGTGTCTGCTCATCAGTGGCGTAAAGCGCATCAATCGCATCACGCACCTTGTACAGCGCACGCTTCAAAGCAGCCTTTGATTCTGGGTTCCTCACCGCCTGCTTGATTGACGAGAGAATGACGGTGATAGCTAGATTGGTCCAAAAGTCCATGATTCACCCATGAGATTGAAGATTGAGATTTAGGCCGCATTTACGCGGCCAAGATCAATTCCGACAGGCCCGGAATCTTCCAACGTCCGGCCAGCACTTTGAGAAAGTTCAAAATGATCACGTAGAACAACACCAAAAGAATGCCATTCCACACGGTCAACCGAATGTTGCCGAATTTCTCGGAGCCTCCGAATTTGCGAGAAACGAAGATCAGGCCCGCGAACACCAGAACTAAACTTATCCACCAATGGGTGGGCTTCTGCATAAAACCGCCCTTGCCATTCATCATGGCTTTCATTCCGGCGTTCGTGTCAGTTGGCGCGGGATCAAGCGGCGCGGCCCCTCCCGTTGTCCGTTGGTTCACGTCGTAAGACGCAATCATCGGATCATTCGCACCACTGACGTACATGTCGTAATCGTTGAAGGACATCATTCCACCGTTCATAAAATGACTTCCCCCTTTCTATCGGATTGTTTGCGCTGGCAACCAATGGCGCGTTGTGAGTTGCATGTAGGTGGTTCCGCTCACCGTTGTTCCGGCTGTCACCTGTGCAACCAACTCAGTCTTTGAGTAATCAAGCAAGTTGTAGGTGTGCAGCATGTCCCCGGTAAACGGCAGATCCCCCGCACTATTGAAATCAAGTGTGAAAATGCCCGTATCGGCAGGCTTGCCATACAGACGTGAATAGAGGAAGTGATCGATTGATGGCTTTCGATCTTCGTAGTAGTCAGTGTAGTTCGTTCTGAACTTGATAAAATCCAACGCATTCGACCGACTACCGTTGAACACACAGCGCAATTGCGCATCCAGCAAAATCCCCTGGCGCGGGATCTCCAAAAGGTTCTCACCCGCCACAATGCCGCTGTACTGTGTGGAGATCGTCTTGACGATGCGGTTATTCGGCCACCTGACAGGCGCGCCAGCCATCGGAGGATCATAGATCACGTTCCATATCTCCGCTGTCAGCGCCTCAGACGCATAACGAGAAACAAAGTCAGTCCCCGCTGTCGCCGTATCAAGTTCAAGCTTGACTTGAGTAACGTTCGATTGAAGGCCGAAGATACCGCTATCGAACATTGAGCCGTCGTTCTGACTGAACGGCACCCATAGGTGAAGTTCCCAGGCGTTCGCCGTATTCTGAACAACGGGAACGCTGTAAACGTCCGTCGCCTCAGTGTACAGGCCCGCGCCATCCGGCCCCCAGGCTACCTTCTGCCGTTTGTTCAACTGAAAGGCGTCATAACCTGGCGTGTCGTACAAACTCGCACCGCTGGCCGTTGTAAGCTTCAGCCTCTTTATAAGACTCCACGGCCCCAGGTTCGCGATAACTCCGGTTCCGGTGTTATCGATCGTCACCGTACCAGTGATTTTCAAAATCACGCCAGTACACAAACCTATCTTGTCAAGATCCCACTCATAATGGGAGTTGAGGTCAATCGCCTGAACGCCCGTTGAGTTGCGGATAATGCGCTTTCGTGGCTTGCTGGCGCGATAGCTCTGCAACTGTTGTTCTGCCATGTTGCTCCTAAAGAAATGGGCCAACGAAAGCACATGACAGAAAAGGGCCACCAAACTATCACGTAGTTTCGTTGGCCCTTTAGTTGTTGAAACCAGTTTATGCAGCCGAACGCACAAGGCGAAGGTGATTCGCCTGGCGCGGTCGAATGCCTTTCAAATCGAGTTTTATTCTTCGGTTGAACCTCCCACGTCTGGAAAGATCATGAAAAAGAAACTCGAATTTCCGCAGATCCATCAACTGATGATCAGTGAAGCCAGTCATTGAAGATATGCGCCTTCGATCTTCCTCAAAGTTCTGATGAAACGCATAAATCTTACTTGCCTCACTGTAGACAATCACCGGTATTTGGTGCGAACGCTGAGAAGCGCAAATCACGCTTATGCCGTTTTCACGCCCCATTGATAGGCATTTCAACAGGCCCATACACGGCTTTGTCTTCGCGAGTAGCGCGTTACATTCGTCAAGGAATACCCGCGTATATCCACGCTGAAACACCCAGTTGAAAAATGCGTCCTGCATTTCCGGGTTGTTCGACTCCTCAAACGATGGACGGTAGATAATCCGTCGTATGCCCTGCCCTTCGCACTCGTCAAGGTCTTCAAATTGTTCAATGATCACATGCCCGCTGTCGGTCCAATCATTGATGTTGCGTGAATGCTTCGCGTCATAAACCACACTCCGCAACTTGTCGGGATCCTCAAGCAGATGCCTCACAAGTTCCGTTTTGCCCATGCCCGTCATTCCGACAACAAAGGCATGCTCTTCTCGACCAAGTTTGATGGCTTCCCATGCAACGGGTCGATTGACAGAGATTCGTTTTGTGATCCGACTTCGATACATCCGTCAATTACCGAACGCAAGGTTATCAACTTGCTCATTAACTCCGTGTCCGGGGTTTCCAACAATCCCCGAGTGAATAGGGGAAGCGCCATTTTCACCGCCTGGCGCAACGGTCCCGGCAGGCTGTCTAGTTGGCCTTTCAACAGGTCGTTGAGTGATTCGTTCGCCAGGTCGAGCAATCGGCTCTTGAGCGGCGAAAGATCGCTTGATTCTGGGTCCGAAGATTGACACGGCGTTGATTCCGAACGCCGCGAATGGAGCATAGCGCGCCACCCACTCTTCATATTTGCCTTTCCATTTGCTCTCAGGTAGCGAATCAAGCGCCAGGGAGAGAGAGTTAGATAGTGAATCGATTTCCTTGTCAGTGAGCGCCCAATGGTCACCTACAAGTGACGCAGCTCCGACATTGAACACACCATAGAACATCAGGCCCAACGAATCGGCCCGCTCTGCCAGGCGCGCAGCCGTAGCTTCTGCAATCTGCGCCTTCGTCTGTCCCACCCGGCCTACTTTCTTCGGCGCGGGTTCCGGCTTCAGATTGCGTTTACCCGATCGCAGATTCTTTGTAGGAGTGACGGCGGTTGCGCGGGCGGCGGTTCCGGTTCCGCTGGCGGCGGCTCCGGCGTTGGCGTCACTGAGATTGTGTCCGTCTCTTCCTCCGCTTCCTCTTCCATCTCCGCTTCCGCTTCCAAGATTGACGCCTGGATTTGGTTCAACTGATTCGACAGCGCCGACATCTCCGAGCGTAAGGCTTGATTCGTCCCCGTCTCCGATTCCAATCGACTTTCCAACACTGATATCCGGTCGATCAGTTGTTGTTCCCTCTCCAACATCTGCCCGTACTGAATCGCCATCGCGTTTTGTTCGGAGTTTTGCCCCGGCTCGGATTCTGAGTTTCCGCTTGTTGCTGGATTTACTACGACGACTTGAGGCTGTGCTGTGTCTGCCATCGCTCATCTTTCGCCTATTCAGTTGTAAGGTTCTCAGGGGTGTGTTTTATGGCGCGTGTGCCCTGCGAGTGCAGGAATGAAAACTCATTGGTTGTTAGAAGTTCTCAAGACAACAGCACTCCACACGCGCCACAAATCAAAAACTCTTAGAAGTGAGGGACATAGGCAGGGTGCTGTGTCTTCTCCCTAATCAGTCGTACATATACCATACGGCTAATTGTTGCGTCAATGAGACACACAAAGTAAGGGGCCATACCGGAACAATGATATGGCCCCAATAATTTAGGTGGGAATTTTGCGGGCCAAAGATCTCTCCAGTTTGCCCCGGAAGATCGCACGCGGCAGCTTTACCGCGTCATCAAGAACCACAGGCTTCAAGCGTGCCGTTCCTATGGGCTTCTCTGCCCCGTCATTGCCCGTTCTGGTCATCAGCCTTACTCTGATATGCGTTTTTCGATTCTCAGCCCTATACCACTGTCCACGGCCCCGCTCGAATGACATTTCGGCCAACACCTCACGGAGAATCGTCATGCCATCTTTCCCCTGACTGGGGGGAAACCATGGCCCGTCATCGGGTGGCAACCCTGCATCATGGGACGCATTTTTATCTGTATCGGGTTGCTCATTGGGTGGCAACCCGGTTGTAAGATTCGCCCGCTTTTCTGGCGCTTTGATCGAAGCTTGAGCAGGCGTCAACCCTTTCGCGTTCCATCGTTCGTAATCAACATCAGCTTTATCGTCATCACGAACGGGCATCCTCATGCGCCTCACGTTCCCGTCCGTTCCCCGCACATCAGACATACCGAGAGAGTAACGGGGGTTTCTCTCTTCATTCTCATCAGGCTTTCTCTCTTGAATCTGTTTCCGCTCAACAGGAGAGGGCCATATCTGCGCAAGGCCCACTAACACAAAAAGGGAAATTGCATAAATCAGACACTCAGCGATAAAGAGACACAGCAAATAAAACTCATGCTCTTTAAACGTCTGCGCTGATGACTTGATCTCTCCCATCTTCGTTACAGCCCTATCCTGTGCCCGCCTCGACTTGAGCCTTGAAATCGTATCAAGCGTGGCTTTGCTCTCTTCTGTGGCATGATCTGCTATAACCATGTTCCGCATCACATAAAGAGAGTATCCGGCATTTGCAATGAGACTACAGACTAAAAAGATTTCGCACAGAAAAGCCGCAAACGCCAATTTTTTGTTCTCTGATCCGGTGTATCGGTTGATCGCAATTGAAAAGCACACAATCACGCCAAGCAACACCACATAGACAAATCCATTATCCCACCCGAAAACCTTCAAGTTCACGAATGCCACAATAAGACCTAACGCAAGCGTGAGAGCAGGGAAGAATACCCATTTCATCACAGAAAACTCTTTTTTTGGTTCTGTCATAAGACCCCTATAAATAAAGGGCGATATTGATTTTTGCGGGAAGTCTTTGGTAGGATTTCGGCGCATCAATCAAGTCACCTTTGGTTGATGTAAGACGCGATGTTGTCAGCATCGCGCATGGTGATGGGGGCCAGTGATGGCCCCCGTTGCTTTTCAACTCCGGGGTGTGGACTCGAACCACAATAATGAGGTTCAAAACCTCATGTCCTGCCGATTGAACGACCCCGGAACTTCTCCAGCCTGACTCTGGTGTCAGCTACACAATCACAATACACCACGATTGAAAATTGACCAATAGCGGCCTATCGAACGAACGGCCCCGGCACCGTCAAAAGCGCCGTACCCGTTGCCATCTTCCAGCAAATTCCAGTAAACAACTATCGACAGCGCCTTATCCTCGGCAACCCTCGTCACCATATCAACCCAACGCGAAGCTTCCAGCGCCGCGCCTGGCGGATAGCCAATCTCACCGATCATGATCCTATTGGTTGGGTACTTCGTGACATCCTGAATCGTAAACAGCTTGGAATGAAAAGCGGTTTCCAGATGCCCCGGATCAGGATCACTGACAAGGGGCGCTGTAAATTCCCACGCACTATATGAGATGAAGTCTGGTGCAATTTCCGCCAGGCGCGGCATAACAAGCCCGCTTGTGTGTGCAAACTCCACACCGCTGAAAACATTGGAAGCGCCAGCGTCTTGAATGCCTCTGACTCGCTGCATGGTCATCTCCACAAAATCACCGATGTTTGCAGTATTCACCGGCTCATTATCAGTTTCCCATGGCAGAAGGATGAAACGCTTGTGCGCATAATGACGCAACAAAGACGCCAGCGCCTTATACTCCCGATACTCTAGATCCAAGTCGATGTCAGACCAATCACCACTTTCATTATAGGCTTGCTCTGTGTAAGTCGTCAGGATGTGGGTGTGTATCCGAGGATTTGCAAACAAGTCATGATAGTCCGGCTGCATCGCCATCGACTCAAGATAAGGCGATGTACCAGGGGGCAGGAGATTGTCAAACGGATCTACCGCCGCGTATCCCATCGGGGTGCGCAGGACTTCCATCTTCAATCGTCCAGCCAACTCTTGAACATACTGTAACCGCCTCCAACCCGTCAGCATGGAATCCCAATTGTGCACCCATGCATATATGCCCTTTTCCGTACTCATTTAGTTTTCCTTCCTTTGAAACATTCCGAGGTGACGACTACCGAATGATCATTGAGTGTTTCGTTTAACGCGAGATCAATTTTCATTAGGTAGATCATCACCGCCAGAATAGACCAGATAACAACTACTAGAATCAAACGCCAGATCATCTAGTAATACTCCTCAAAAAATATAGACTCGACATCATCCATGTCGATTTCGTACCCTTGCGTGTCGGCCTGGCCCCCGATGAAAGAACCGAGATTGCCACCTTCACGGATCGTATCAACGCTGATCCCGCCCCGGCTTCCAAGAGTCACCGACTTGCCGACACCTTTCATATTCACGTAGATCACTACTTTGTCATCAGGTGAAAAACCTTTCAGTTCTTTCTTAGCCGCAGTCAAAGGCGAAGGCTTGCGAACTTTCGCCTCACCCCCGGCCTTCGCCTGGCGGCGTGATGGTTTCGATTCAACTGGCCGCGAACCTTTAACGACTTCGCGCCGTTCCTTCGCTTTCAGTGAATCCAGTTCTTTCAGGCCCGAAAGAAGATTCGCGCCTGGCTTTTTGCCTTTCTCGATTTGGCTGATCAGGGAAGAGTCACGGCCCAACGCCTTGCCGATTTGAGAACGGCTCATGCCCTTATTGAGAAGTGACTTGACGAAATCTTGTGATGTGGATCGTTCGGCTTTACGCTTTGCCATAACCTTCCTCATCAAGACGCCTTTGAATCCACGTCTCTATTTCCGCGTAGACATCGCCATCCCCCCGAGTCATCACGCCATTAATCTCCACCGTGTCAGGATCAACTGTCCACACGCCCACCCGCGAATTACCAATCAAGCATTCAAAACGAATGCCATTAACCGTCAACTTGTACGTTGATTTGTCTTTGGCCTTCGCCTTACCTTTTTTCATCATCGCCCCCTTTGATCAGTTGTCGAATCGACCGTGAAAACGGCGCGTTCTCATCGCCTTCATCGATCACCTCATCAATCAAGTCATCGAGAAGGGTAATCGCACGCCTGAACTCGGCCCGCTCATTGGGGAGCATCGATTGAAGTAGGCGCTTAGCTTCTATGTCGTTTTCCTCAAGCGCAAAGATCAGAATCCGCGTCTCTAAAAATTCACCTGCCATTTCGCACCCCCTCACCTTGAAAACGAATCTGGCCGAGGTTCTTATTATCGACAAAGGGCAATCGCGTCTTGCTATAAATCGCATCCCCTCTGATCTCGATCAGATTAGCGCGCGCCGTCATCATGGCGTGTTGCGCAATCCTGGCCCGCTCCAATGCCCAAACCGTTGCCGACCAATGCGGCATGTAGATTGAGAGCTTGTCCGCCATCACCTCACGAGTAAGTACGCGGCGATTGCCACCTTTCAACCGTTCGAGTACTTGCACTCCCTGATAACCGAATTTCTCAACTAAGACGCGATAGGCCGCGTTATCTACAATCAACTCGCGTTCGTAGGTGTTGGAATGGAAACTGCCTATGGTGTGGTTCAGAATCTCCCTATAGGCGGCGCGGGCATATTCATTGCGGGCGTTCTGACGAAGTTCTACGATAATGTTCCGCCACCGCTCCAACGGCCTGCCACGATGGAAGGCCCACCCCTCAAGAACTTCAATCCGCCAATGCTTCAGAGCAAAAGTCAACTCCGGCTCTGACACCCACACTTCAAACACCTGGCCCGGTGTGTTTGGATACTCCCATGTAGGTGTGCCGTTCTTTTCGACCGGGCAGGGGATCAGGCCAATATGCTCCCAATCGTCAGGAACCGTCACCCGCACCCGATACCACCCCGGCGTGTACGGATCAAAGCGCCGCGTCTGGTATGCCTCACCCACCGGCAACCGATCGAGATAGCAGAGCGCCGCATACATCCATCGGCCATCGTAGGCATATTCAGGCCCGCTGTAATCCGGCTCGAAAATCTCAATCCGATGTTGAGGACTATTCGACTTGATCAGCGCCGCCACGTCATCAGATAGGGCAGGGAAATGCCTATCACGCGGGAGCGCCTTCCATAACCACGCCTGGCCCGTCTTTGAGGGAGTATTGAGCAAAGGCAGCCCGGTTGCCTCAAACCAGTCATGCCCCAACTCCTGCCAGGCCAGGCGTGCGGCGGCGGCGGTTACGCACCCCGGAAGCCAGGATTCCCCGGCCAGCTTCACCGCCACCGTTCTGTTATGCCGTTCAAAAATCGGAGATCTGAACTTGTGGATATAAGGCCGTGCAAAGTTCCACCCCTTTTTCAACGGCTGTTCAACATATTCACGGCTCATCTTGTCCAACGGCGCACAGAGATAGAGTTGCGGCGTCTCGCAAGATTCAATCAGATCAGACAGAGGCTTATCCGTGATGTCATCGAACGTCACCGGATGGCCTTTCAATCCTACAATATTTCGTTGTTTCATTTGATTCACCTTTCATTTTTAGATCAGCGCCAGATCCAACACCTGGCCGTTGTCGGCATATATGTTATCAATGGCCTTCACGTACAGGCCCGCGAGCCATTCAGCGCATTCATCTTCACCGCCAGGGAAGATATCAGCGGCATTGGCCGTGACGTACCCGAGGGATTCCAACACCTGGCGAACGTCATCAAGCGTGTTGATATTGTGGCACTCGCATGGGCACTCAGCTTGCGAGCAACACGATTTGTCATGGTGCGGAGACTCGACACAATGAACAGAGCAAGTGCACATATTATTCTCCTAAAACGGCATGGGGTTGCCGTCCGTATCGGTAGGGTTTACTGACTTTCGCCAGGTTGCGGCCTGGCGCGGCTGTGGGGTGGGATCATCTGAGATATGCCCCGCGTTTCGGAGTTTTACCCGCTCAAAGATGGCCTGTCGGCCTTGTTTCACGGCATTCACAAGCCGCGACTCAAGCGCCTGAGATTCATCGAGCATTTCTTGTGCGTCTGGAAAATCGATACAATCGAAAATCCTGATGATCTCATCAGCCATGTCACCATAGACAGTATGGCGGTCTGTGACGGTAAGGTTCTCGAATCGACCGGGGGTTAGGCCCAACTTCTGAACATCCTCCATCGTTGGGTGGAAGGCTTCGTCATAGGCCGTTCGCGCCTGGCGTGTCGCCTTTGCCCTACGCTGTGCCTTGAACTTCTGAAAGAGAATTTTTTCAATCGCGGCCCGCAAGATTCTTTCACGCTTCATTGGCGCGTCAATTTCCAGAATCCCGCCTCGTTTTATCTCGCTTCCGATCATTCGGCAGTAATCCCACCATGTAGCTACCGCGTACTCAGTGGGCATGCTTTTCACCTGCCCCTCACTGTTTCGCTGGCGGCGGCGAGTCACTGAGAAGAATGCAGCATCACCCAACGTTTCAGCCAAGTCATCGCGCCACGTCTTTTGATATCTCGTCAGATGTCGTAAGGCGTTGGCCTTGTCCTCATCAGGAAAAAGCCACTTAGAAATTTGCTCGCGATAAATCGGAATCGTTTGCTGATGATCCCCGAGCAGGGAAGCGATTTTAGTTTGAAAGGCGACAGAGCCGGAGCGCCAGCCTAGAACCTGGCCCGTCAACAAATGAAGATTCTGGATTGCTCCAATCAAACGCGGTCGATCCAACACCGCCGCGCAAATATCCGAAAGCGTCAATCCGTCATTTTCAAGACGGTCATATACGCCTTGCTTTCGGCCAGGCGTTATAGTACGTTTTTGCATGGTTGTTAGAAGAAAATTCCACAGATCACAATTTAGTGGAAACTCAGGGCGGCAGTATTCAAAGCCTCTCAAGCCTTACCGCCGCAGTTTGTATTTTAGGCCCGTCAGGTAAGCCCTTATCTGACGGGTTTTCCCTTATTGAGCGCAGTATAAGGCCGCGTCAACTCTCCTGCAATGAATTCGACTCATCGGTCCCATCATCATCGTCAATCACCGCCTCATATGCCGTAATGATTAATTCATCCAACACGTCAAGCAACCACTTCTCCTGAAGCGCCGCGATGACACGCAACTTTTTCAAAGTCGATTTCCGTATCTTGGTTGACTCTGTGGGTTCAGGCGTCTCTGCCCGCGTTCGCGCCATGTCTGCACCTCTATTTTCGGCCTTCCTTCGTCACATAACAGCCATCAGTGCATTTTTCATGGAAGCACCTGGCCGCAGATTCAAGGATCAATTCAAAACTACCAACACGATCAAGAATGATCTTCGCCTGATCCGGTATCAGCGTTTCACCTATCACCTTCAACGCCCGACAGGTATGAATAGAGTCATAGAACCTCACGCAATCACCAAGGAAGCGCGGGCCACCCTGCGTCTCTATCACAATCAAATAAGCCATCTTGTAACCTCCAGCTTAGAATTTACCTACAGACATACGTATACGTCATGTACGCCCCGCTGTCAAATAGCAAAAATATTTGTGAGCTTATGCGCGTTTTTCACCGGAAATAACACTATAGACATGGGTGGGGAAGTCATGCGCCTCACCTGATCCGATACCGGAGTCAACAGCCGCTTAAACAATGAACGGACTCCGGCACAACCATGCGGCTTTCTAATGGCTGAGAGCGCAAAGGCCGGACGATCACAACTACGGGGACGTGATCATCCGGCCCGGTTGTTTTACCAGACACCTTTTTCATAAGGCGCGGGGGTTCGCTTTTTCTTACTGTCCTCACCTTCATCAGAACGCCCGCGCCATCCATCCTTCAGGCCCATCACTCCCAATCTGAAAAGTTCAGATATCAACAACGCCTGATCTACTGTAGTGACCGCAGACAGAGCGATAGCCAGGCTTTCGAGAAGCTTTATGCTTTCGGCAGCCTGGCTTTCAAGTGCGGCGATTCGTAGTTCAATAGAATCATTCTCAAGCATCGTTTTTCGCCTGTAGATACTGCGCCAGGTTTATCAACTTTTGCATGTTCTCAACATCGAACGCGGCAGCACCATTACACAGCAATTGAAACTGCCGCCACTTTTCCCGCGCCACACTTGAGCCAGGCTCAAGCGCCAGGTGTGAACAGAAGACAGTAAAATCAGCGCCCCAGTTCAAAGCGCCTAACAACTCCGACAGGTTGCGGCCCGTCAATTCTTTTGTGGGTTGTTCCTTCATACCATTGCACCTCTCATTGAATTTAAGAACCGTTCTCTCATAAGCAAACGGATCAGGTTGGCCGAAGTGAGAGAGCAAGCGCACCCTCTCGCGATGATCGATAATCCGCTGTGTCACTCGCCAAAAGAAAATAACGAAGATCACAGACAGCAGCATGCAAAACGCATCCAAGAACCACCGAACAAAAAACAGGGAAGTGAACCATTCAATAAAGCGTTCTTTCAGCTTCATAGGCTTCTTTAGGTGCGTTGTGTTGAACATGTGGGAGATTGGAACCGAAGTGATACCCACAAGAGCAGTACACTTCGTTTGGATCTCCGATCAGTTTGACTTCGCGCCGCCAGCGCCGCCACGCTCTATAGTGCGGCAGAGCTTCACGAACGGCACCATATAGACACCACGCAGAGAACGTGACGCCAACGACAGCAGATGCTATTTGCAGATTGGCCCCAAAAATGAAGGCCCAGAACAGAGCGAGAAGCGCCACTACAAAGCAGCGCATGAAAGCGGTGAAATTCATAACTCTATCTCCGGTTGTTAGAAGTGCGCGCCTGGCCGTGCTGTCCGTCACAAATGCAAACGGTAGCCAGGCGCGTGATGAGGGAAGCATACCAGACGTTTATATACGTCTCAAGACAGGCGCGAAGATTAGAGCTAGATTAGTACCGTAAGGACACTTTTGTCCTTACGGTGAATGTCTGATGTCCCACTCTTATACTATTAATATATAGTGGGACATCAGTCCGTTTTTGGGAAAGGCGACGGATTTGCGTACACCTTAAATATTTATTGCATTTTAGATGAAAATCTGATGAAATGCTTCGCATACACTTGACAACAAAACATCATTTATGGCAGAGCGAAGCGATGCGCACGGCCTGGCCGCCTGCCCC
>Ga0075430_100001747_pt1 | contig 17745 bp, 15 predicted proteins | sample RhiMetdeltSRZDD4_FD_75294 | JGI IMG/M metagenome (GOLD analysis project Ga0075430, IMG submission 75294) | Populus rhizosphere microbial communities from Tennessee, USA - Rhizosphere MetaG P. deltoides SRZDD4 | ecosystem: Host-associated > Plants > Roots > Rhizosphere > Soil | place: USA... | reverse complement strand
CCTGATGGTCGCCTTCGCCGCCGTGGCTCTGATCAGCTTCTTCGGCGGCGATCGGATCCCGAACCGTACGATCTGGATAGTCGTCGGTGTCTTCTCCTGGTCGGCCTACTTCTCATCGTCGACGCGCAGTCCAGCTGACGATCGCCTGGCGGTGTTGTGGCTCTTGCACCCACGGCTTCGACCTCGCCCTGGTGTCCACCGACACCACCGCCAGCCCCGCCCAGATCGTCGAACGCTACGCCGCCCGTGAGCGCTTGGGGCGGCCGGCTGGGCACAGCGGGGCGGGAGCCCGGCGTCCGCCGCGTACCCTTGGTCCGTCATGGCTGCCCTCGATGCCCGCCCGTTCGCCCAGGTCCGGACGTACCATCCGCGTCGCGGCCGGCAGGGTGTCCGTCGCCGCGAGGTCCTGTACCGGTTCTGGCCGCGGTTCTGTATCGGCGTCGGTCCGACCCCGCTCGACCCGGCGGCGCTGTTCGGCCCGCGGGCGCTGCTGGTGCTGGAGACCGGCTCCGGTATGGGCCGCACCACGGTCGAGATGACCGCGGCTGGCCCCGGTATCGGCGGGCGCGGCGTGGCCGGCCTGCTCGCGCTGGTCGAGGAGCGCGGGTGACGCTCACCGACCGCCGGCCCGCCAGTGCCGATCCGGATGCGCTGTTCGACACGTTCGCGGGCTGGGCCGCCGAGCACGGGTTCACGCTCTACCCGCACCAGGAGGAGGCGCTCATCGAGCTCGCCTGCGGCTCCCACGTCATCCTCGGCACCCCGACCGGCTCGGGTAAGAGCCTCGTGGCGGCGGGCGCGCACTTCGCCGCACTCACCCGCGGCGAGCGCACCTACTACACCGCGCCGATAAAGGCGCTCGTGTCGGAGAAGTTCTTCGCGCTGTGCGAGACGTTCGGCCCGGCCAACGTCGGCATGCTCACCGGCGACGCGAGCGTCAACCCGGACGCCCCGATCATCTGCTGCACCGCGGAGATCCTGGCCAACATCGCGTTGCGCGACGGTGCCGCGGCCGACGTCGGCCAGGTCGTGATGGACGAGTTCCACTTCTACGCCGAGCCCGACCGGGGGTGGGCGTGGCAGGTGCCGCTCATCGAGCTGCCGCGGGCGCAGTTCCTGCTGATGTCGGCGACGCTCGGCGACATGTCCAGGTTCGAGGAGGACCTGACCCGGCGTACCGGCCGGCCGGCCGCTGTCGTACGCAATGCCGAGCGCCCGGTGCCGCTGCTGTTCTCGTACGCGATGACGCCGCTGCACGAGACGCTCGAGGAGCTGCTGGCGACCAGGCAGGCGCCGGTCTACGTCGTGCACTTCACGCAGGCCGCCGCGCTGGAGCGGGCCCAGGCCCTGATGAGCGTCAACGTGTGTACGCGGGCCGAGAAGGACGCCATCGCCGAGGTGATCGGCCGGTTCCGGTTCACCGCCGGCTTCGGTCGCACGCTGTCCCGGCTGGTGCGGCACGGCATCGGCGTGCACCACGCGGGCCTGCTGCCCCGCTACCGCCGCCTGGTCGAGACGCTGGCCCAGGCCGGCCTGCTGAAGGTCATCTGCGGGACCGACACCCTCGGGGTTGGCATCAACGTGCCGATCCGCACCGTGCTGTTCACCGGCCTGAGCAAGTACGACGGCACGAAGGTCCGGCTGCTCAAGGCCCGCGAGTTCCACCAGATTGCCGGGCGGGCCGGCCGCGCCGGGTATGACACGCTCGGCACCGTCGTCGTGCAGGCGCCCGAGCACGTCATCGAGAACGAGCGGGTGCTGGCCAAGGCGGGCGACGACCCGCGCAAGCGCCGCAAGGTGGTGCGCAAGCGGCCGCCGGAGGGCTCGATCGGCTGGGGCCGCCCCACGTTCGACCGGCTGGTCGCCGCGGAGCCTGAGCCGCTGGCGTCCAGCTTCACAGTCAGCCATGCCATGCTGCTCAACGTCATCGGGCGTCCCGGTGACGCGTTCGCCGCAATGCGGCACCTGCTCACCGACAACCACGAGGACCGCCCGGCTCAGCGCCGGCACATCCGCCGGGCCATCGCCATCTACCGGGCGCTGCTGGTCGGCGGGGTGGTCGAGCGGCTGGCGGCGCCGGACGAGGAGGGCCGCTCGGTCCGGCTGACCGTGGACCTGCAGTACGACTTCGCGCTCAACCAACCGCTCTCGCCGCTGGCCCTGGCAGCGGTCGAGCTGCTCGACCTCGCCGCGCCGACGTACGCCCTGGATGTGCTGTCGGTCATTGAGTCCACTCTGGACGACCCTCGGCCGGTGCTGTCCGCCCAGCGGTTCAAGGCGCGCGGCGAGGCGGTCGCCGCGATGAAGGCCGACGGCATCGAGTACGAGGAGCGGATGGAGCTGCTGGAGGAGGTGACCTATCCCAAGCCCCTGGCCGACCTGCTGGACGTGGCGTACGAGGCGTACCGCCGGGGGCACCCCTGGGTGGCCGACCACGAGCTGGCACCCAAGTCCGTGGCCCGCGACATGTACGAGCGGGCGATGACGTTCACCGAGTACGTGGCGTTCTACGGGCTGGCCCGCTGCGAGGGACTGGTGCTGCGCTACCTCGCCGACGCGTACAAGGCGCTGCGGCAGACCGTGCCCGCCGACGCCAAGACCGACGAGCTGGTCGACCTCGAGGAGTGGCTCGGCGAGCTGGTGCGGCAGGTCGACTCCAGCCTGCTCGACGAGTGGGAGCGGCTGCGCAACCCGGACCTCGACGCCGCAGCGAGCCCGGTCCCGGTCGACGACCGGCCGCCAGCGGTGACCGGCAACGTGCGCGCGTTCCGGGTCCTGGTGCGCAACGCGCTGTTCCGCCGCGTCGAGCTGGCCGCGCTGCGCCGCTACGACGAGCTGGGCGAGCTGGACGCCGAGTCCGGTTGGGACGCTCAGGCGTGGGCCGCGGCGCTGGAGCCGTACTTCACCGAGCACGGCGAGATAGGCACCGGCCCGGACGCGCGTGGCCCGAACCTGCTGCTCATCGAGGCCCGGGCGGACCGCTGGACAGTGCGGCAGGTCATCGACGACCCGGCCGGCGACCACGACTGGGGCATCTCGGCCGAGGTCGACCTAGCCGCCTCCGACGAGCTGGGCGCGGCCGCGGTCCGGGTCACCGCGGTAGGCCCGCCCTAGGCTGGGTGGCGCATCCGTAGCAGGCCCCGCTCCAGCAGGCAGCGTAGGTGGTTGCGGCCGATTCGTCCGAAGCCGTTGACTGCGACACGGCAGCTCATCGAGCCTCCTCGCTTCGTAGCCTTCAGCTCAGCGTCGCCTCCGGGGACGCACGGACGCAGAGTCGAAGGTCCCGGCTGCTGTGGGCGCAAAGGCCCTGCCCGCTGGCGCTGCCCGGTCGCCAGGCTGTGTCCATGACCGGTAGCCCGTGGTCCGTATCCGCCAGCGGCCACCTGCCCATCCCGCTGCGCCACTGCCTGGAGGCGGCCGTCGCCGCACCGTCCATCCATAACAGCCAGCCGTGGCGGTTCCGGCTGGATGCCGACGGTGTGATCGATGTCTACGTCGACCACTCCCGCCGGTTGGCGGTGGTTGACCCGCGCGGGCGGGAGGCGCTGATCAGCGTCGGCGCGGCGGTGTTCAACCTCCGGGTGGCCATGCTCGCGCATGGTCGCGCGCCGATGGTGCGGCTGCTGCCAGCAGCGGACCACCCCGACCTCGCCGCTCGGGTGATCGTGGGGCCAAGAACCCGGATCACCGGGACCGCTCGCCTCCTGGCGCACGCGATCCCGTTACGGCGCACCAACCGCCGCCCGTTCGACGAGACCCCCCTGCCGCGTGAGGTGCTCACCGACCTGGCCGACGCGGCCAGCGTTGAGGGAGGAACCCTCGTGCAGGTGGATCCGACCGTCCGGGACGCCGTGTTGGGCCTCGTGCGCACCGCGGAGCTGCGCAGGCGCAACGAGCCGGCGTACCAGGCCGAGCTCGCTGACTGGACCGCACAGGCCAACGGCCGTAGCGACGGCATCCCGCCGGAGGCGTATGGCCCGTGGAGCGCCATGGAGGCGGTCCCGTTGCGCGACTTCGGCCTCATCCAGCCAGGACGTCGCCGGGCGGTCCGGACGTTCGAGATCGAACCGACGATCGCCTTGCTCTACTCCGCAGGCGACTCGCGGGAGGACTGGCTGCGCGCCGGCCAGGCACTGGAGCGCACGCTGCTCACAGCGACAGCCCGCAGCGTGGCTACCACCCTGATGACCCAGCCGTTGGAGATCCCCGAACTGCGCGAGCTCATTGCCGACCCACGGACCGGCTGGCAGCCACAGGCCATCATCCGGTTCGGGTACGGCCCGCCCAGCCCGCCGACTCCGCGCCGGCCACTCGAGGAGGTAACCGAGGTACCGGCGATGGCTCCGGCAACCGGCGCCCGAGCCGGTGCTCCAGGGGCAGATAGGCACCATGAGGCGATGGTCCCGCCGGCCCCTGCCCACCGGCCCTGACGCGACGCGCGCCTAGCTAGTCCTCAACCCTGGTGGTGACCGTTATGGAGGTAGTCGATGCCCAGTTCGACGGTGGCTGTGCCGAAACAGTCCGCGACGGGTGAGCGCCGCGTCGCGCTCATACCAGACCAGGTGCCCGCGCTGCGGGAGATCGGTCTCGAGGTCGTGGTGGAGTCCGGTGCTGGGGCAGGGCGTGGTTCGCCGACGACGCCTACGCAGCCGCGGGTGCCACGCTCGTCTCCCGCCACGACCTGGCCGGCTTGGACATCGTGGTCGCCATCGGTCGACCCGACGAGGACGTGCTGGCCAGTCTCCACAGCGGACAGTACGTGGTCGGCATGCTCCGGACGCTGGCCGACCCCGGCTACGCCCACCGGCTGGCCCGGCTCGGGCTGACCGCCATCAGCCTGGACGGGCTGCCCCGCACGCTCAGCCGCGCCCAGGAGATGGACGCACTGACCTAGCAGGCCAACGTGGCCGGCTACAAGGCCGTTCTGGTGGCCGCACACGCGTACGGCGGCTTCTTCCCGGTGCTGGTCACCGCGGCCGGCACCGCCCGCCCGGCCCGGGTGCTGGTCCTCGGCGCGGGGGTCGCCGGGCTGCAGGCCATCGGTACCGCCCGGCGGCTGGGTGCCGTGGTGACCGCATACGACGTGCGGCCGGAGGCGAGGGCCGAGATCGAGTCGGTGGGCGGGACCTTCCTTGATCTCGGCCCGACCGCCGAGAGCAGCGGTGGATACGCCCGCGCCCTGTCCGCAACGGAACAGCAGGCGCAGCGCGAGGCCCTGTCGGTCCACATTGGACGATTTGACGTCGTCATCACCACGGCGCAGGTTCCCGGTGGGCGACCGCCTGCTGCTCGAAGAGAACGCGGTCAAGGGCCTGGCACCTGGTTCGGTCGTGGTGGACCTCGCCGCCGGCCCGTCCGGGGGCAACGTGGCCGGAGCCCGGCCGGGCAAGACGGTCGTGACCGACAACGACGTCACGGTCATCGGCGCGGGCGACCTGCCGGCGACGGTACCGGTGGCGGCATCAACAGCCGCTTGGCCGACGCCAGGCTCATCGTACGCACCGCCGGAAGGCGCATTCCGCAAAGAGGTCGCGCAGATAGGTCAAGATCATGGGCGTCGGATGGGACGGTTGTCCCATCGGTAGAGGGTCTATGCCTGCCGGACGGCCGGCGGATGGAGGGCAGCCTCAACCACGGGCGCCTCTACTACCGGTGCGCAGCCTCCCGCGACTACGTCCGCCAGCACGGCATCAGCCCACCCGTGCCCTACCTACGCGAGGACGCCATCGCCGACGCGGTCGACCGGTTCCTGCACGGGGAGCTGGGCGAGCGCACGCTCACCACGACCCTGCGCCACATGGCCGACGCCCAGCACGCCAGGCCGCCATCGAGCATGACGCGGACGCGGTTGCCGACGAGCTGCGCCAGACAATCGCGGACTGCGACGCCAAGCTCGGCCGGTACCGCGCCGCTCTTGAGGCGGGCGCCGACGCAACACTCGTCGCCGGATGGACCAAAGAGGCGACCACGATCAAGAGCGCCGCGCAGGCGTGGCTCGGGGCTCACCCCGGCAAGCCGGCTCGGATGAGCGAGGCGGAGATCAAGGCGACTGTGGACGCTCGGCTGCCTAATCGGCCTGCTCAGGAACGCCGAACCACGCGACAGAGCAGAGATCTACGCCCGCTTCACCCATCGGCCCGACACCGAGACCGTGCTCGCACAGATCACATTGGGGGTACTCGATGGTGTGGGTAAGATGTGTCCGGAGGGGGACTTGAACCCCCACGCCCTATACGGGCACTAGCACCTCAAGCTAGCGCGTCTGCCATTCCGCCACCCGGACCTATGCACTCCACTCTACCGGCCGCCGCAGGCTAGAACCTCCTACGGCGCGCCGGTCGGCGGGGCGCACGGGCGATAACTCTACACGGGCGGCCGGGTCGCCCGAAACCGGAGTGCACGCCGCGGCGGCACAGACAAGACTCGACACATGTCGATCATCCGTCACAGCGCCGAGACGCTGCACCAGACCGCCGGTTACGCCCATATAACCGTCGTTACCGGCCGGCAGCTGATCTTCCTTGCCGGCCAGTGCCCGCTCGACCGCTCCGCCACCCTCGTCGGCGAGGACGACATCGACGCACAGGTCGACCAGGTCGCAGCGAACACGCTCGCGGCCCTCACCGCCGCCGGCGCCACACCCGAGGACGTCGTACGGACTGTGACCTACGTGGTGTCGGACGACAACGCGGTGCTCGCGGCGGCCTGGCGCCGGTTCCAGGGCTCGGTCATCGGCCCGGCCTTCACCAGCGCGGCCACCTTGCTGGGGGTGGCCCGGCTCGGTTACCGGGGTCAGCTGGTCGAGCTGGATGTCACGGCAGCGCTACTCTGACGTACCCCTGGGTGGCGCGGTACGCCCGCTTCCAGGCAGCATGACGAACATGTCCGCGCACTCCCCGCTCTTCGCCATCGTGGCGGACGCGCAGGCGTTGCGTGACCGGGGCGACCTGGCCGGTGCCCGGGCGATACTCGAGGACGCGTGGGAGATCGCGGCAGCGGCGTACGGCGGGGAGCACCCGCAGGTGATCGAGACGGCGCGGCTCCTGGCTGGTTACCACCGCGAGGCCGGGGACCTGTCCGGGGCGCGACGGGTGCTGGAGACGGCCCAGGCCGGTGGGCAGCTGCGGCTGGCCGACAGCCACCCGCTCATGCTGCTGCTGGCGTACGACCTCGGCGTCGTGGCGCACGAGTTCGGCAACCGCCACGAGGCGCGGCGCAACCTTGGCATGGTCTCCCGGTTCGGTCCGGACGTGCTCGGCACAACCCACCCCGCCGTGCAGGCCGCCACTGGCTACATCGACAGCGACGGCGCTCAGGACCCGGGCCGGCCGGGTGTTCTGCCGCTGCCCGGCCCTCCATCTGGGCTGACCGAGCGGACTCTGCAGCTACCTGCGGTGCAGCCACGCGCGCCGGCCGCCACTCCCCCAGCACCGGTACGCAGAGCCCGCAGCGGCCCCCGGCACGCGGCCGAACCAGACCCGGAGCCTGAACCGGAGCCAGATCCTGAGCCGGTGACCGCTGCCCGAGCGGACCGCGGGACCAGCACCGCTCAACCGGCGACCACCGTCCATCCCGACGTAGACGGTGCTGCATCCACGCCTCACGTGGCAACCGGGTCAGACTGGGGCCCAGCCAGGGCCGAACCAGCAGCCGTCCCCCGAGCCAGGCCCGAGGCAGGGCCGGACCTGTCCATGACCGAGCTGGCGGCGGCTTCCCCGACCGAGGCGGCGCCCGTCAAGCCCACCCCTGACCCGCCAAAGCCACCGGCGGCGGCCGGCCCGAGCACGCCACCGAGGCAGCCCGCGGGCCTGGTACGCCGGCCTGAGGACGAGGACCAGACGCCGGTCACCGAGGGGGGCATACCGCTGCCACCGGCCGTGCTGCCAGCCGTTGCCCCGGTCCTACCACCACCCGTCACCCGGGCGTCCCGCCGGGTTCAGGTTGCTACTGCAGCGACGCCGCCGCCGGCAGAGACCCACGCACCCGGGCAACCGCCGTCATCGGGTGGGCCGCCGCCCGAGCCCGGCGCAGAGACCTCAGAGACCGCAGAGACACAGCCCACCGCAGAGACACGACCCAAAGAAGAGAAGCGGCTTGACGCAGGGACGCAGTCTAAGGCGGAGAAGCAGCCCGGGGCAGAGACACTGCACAGGACAGAGGCGAGACCCAAGACACAGACGCAGCCCGAGGCAGAGGCGAAGCGCAAGGAAGGGACCGGGCCCGAGCCAGGTGCCGGACCCAAGGCAGAGGTCAGACCCGAGCCGGAAGCCGAACCGCCTCCGAGGACTCTCGATAGGACCTACCCGCAACCGCCCGCCGCACCTCCAGCGGCGAAACCCGCACCAACCGCCCAGAACCTACCCGCCGTCAGGACGCGGCCAGACCCACCGGCGGCACCGGCGGTCGTGTCCCGACCGGTGACGCCAGCGCCGCCGACCGAGCCCACCCGGCCAACTGAGCCCACCCGGCCGACGCGGCCAACCGAGCCCGCCCGGTCGGCCCCGCCCCGGCGGCCGGCCGCGTCGACCCGGCCAACCGCGCGGGCCCGGGCCACGCCACCCGCACAGCCGGCTCCGCCGAGCGGGCACGACCGGCAACGAGCCGTCCGCCGCGCGGCGCAGCGTCCGGCAGCGCAGCGTGCGGCAGCGCAGCGGCCGACGTACCCCCGGCATAAGGCGCCCCGGCGGCGCCGTACCTCGGTGGTTGTCGCCGCGGTCCTCGCGGGCCTGGCGATCCTCGCGGTCGCGACCACCGTCGTGTTCCGGTTCGTGGCTGCGGCGCCAGCGCCGACGGCACCCACCCCGACCGGCTCGGCCCCGGTGGACACCGGTCCGGTCACCGAGGTACGCCTCAGCGACGACGGCGACTCGGTGACGCTGCGCTGGGTGGGCCCGGCCGAGCCCGTTCCGGTGGTCGTGTCCGGTGCGCCGGTCGGGGAGCCGGCTCGGCTGTTCGCGGCGCTGCAGCCTGGGAGCACGTCGTACACGACCTACAGCCTGGACCCCGCGATGAACTACTGCTTCACCGTGCTGGCCGTCTACTCGACCGAGCTGTCGGTCCCCTCGGGGCTGGTCTGCACCCAGCGGTACGCCTCCCCGTCCCCCAGTAATCCACAGCCGGAGCCGACTCCATGACCTGCCCTGACCTGCGACTTTGTAAGTTATCCACAGAAGAGGACCCCGGTGTCCACAGGGCTCTCACGCACCTGAGCGGGTCAGCACGATGTCGGCGAGCTTCCGCGTGCCGGCGATGATCCTGGCGTTCGCCGCGTCGCTGCCGTTGACCCACTCGCGCGCGGCCGCCTCGGTCAGCCCGCGGGAACGCTGCCGTCGCAGCAGCGTCGGCGTGCGGGCCCGCTCCGGCGCCTCAAGGTAGACCGCGAGGTCCAGCAGGGGGCGTACGCGGGACCACGGCTCCTTGCGCAGCAGCAGGTAGTTGCCTTCGAGCACGACCACGCACACCTGCGGAGGGACCGGGACCGCGCCGGCGACCGCCTCGTTCAGGGTGCGGTTGAACGCGGGCGCGTACACGGTCTCATCGGCTGCGCGCAGGCGCCGCAGCAGGTGTACGAAGCCGGCCGCGTCAAAGGTCTCCGGGGCGCCCTTGCGGTTGGCCAGGCCCAGCCGCTCCAGCTCCGCGTTGGCCAGGTGGAACCCGTCCATCGGTACGGCCACCGCGGCGTGGGCCCCGTGGCGGCGGCGCAGCTCGGCGGCGAGCGCGGTGGCGAGCGTGGACTTGCCGGCACCGGGCGGGCCGGCGATGCCGACGAGCAGCCGGCGCCCCTTGGCGTGTGCCACCAGCGGGGCCACCGCGGCCAGCGCCTCGCCGAGCGCCTCCGGTATCACCGCGGCGCCAGCGCCCGTACGACGCGGCGCAGCGCCTCGGGCCCGCTCGCGGTCAGCTCCGGTGTGGGCAGCAGCGCGACCGCCGGGGTGGCCACGCCCGCGGCGACGTACCGGCGGACGTGCTCGGCGCAGGCGGCCGGGTCCCCGTGCACGACCAGCGCGTCGACCACCTCGTCGGGGACCGACTCGGCGGCGGCCCGCCGGTCGCCGGCCGCCCACGCCCGCCACATCGGGCCGAGCAGGTCCTCCCGGCCGAGCCAGCGGTGGAGCTCGGCGTACGCCGGCACGGTCAGGTAGCCGGCGATGATCCGCCGGCCGGCCGCGCGGGCGTACCCCTGGTCGGCGGTGGGGCACACGAAGATCCGCGCGACAACCTCGAAGCCGGGCTTTGCGCCGGCGGTCTCGGCCAGCGCCCGCGGCACGTCCTCGACGGAGAGCCAGTTGAGGATGGTGCCGTCGGCCTCGGCGGCGGCCAGCCGCAGCATGCCGGGGCGCAGCGCGGCGAGCAGGACCGGCGGGACCACCGCGGGTGGGCGCTCCAGCCGGAAGCGGCGCACCGCGAACGTCGGGTAGCGCGCGTCCACCAGCTCCCCGGCCAGCGCCCGGCGCAGGAAGCGCAGCGTGTCCCGGGCGTGCCCGTACGGGTCCACGTAGGACCGGGCGTTCCAGTCACTGACCAGCACCGGCGAGGAGGCGCCGATGCCGAACGCGAAGCGGCCGGGAGCCGCCTCGGCCAGCGCGGCGGCGCTCATCGCCAGCAGGCCGGGGCCCCGGGTGAACACCGGGGCGACGGCAGTGCCGAGGCGCAGGTCGGGCCGCCACGCGGCAGCCAGCGCCAGCGGGGTGAACGCGTCGGCCCCGGCCACCTCGGACGACCATAGGTCGGTGTAGCCGGCGTCGGCCGCCTCGGCATAGAGCTCCCGGTGCTCGGCCAGCGGTACGCCGGCGAACGGGACGGTGATCCCCCAACGCATTGGCTGATCCTCGCCGGGCCGGGTAGCCCCCGGCAAGTGGGCCTGGTGACGGGCGGTCGGAAGCCGGTCAGTCGCTTTGGCTGGGCGGCGGGCCTCGCATATCCTCCCAGCCGGCCCGGCGAGTGCCTGGCCTGTGTAAGGCCTGTATGGAAGGAGCATGATGCTGGGACTCGAGACCAAGCTGGACAAGAGCTGGGAGGGCAAGAGCGCCGCGGAGGTCGCGGACGCCCCGGTGCACGCGCTCGCCGGGGTCACGGAGCAGGACGCCAAGCTGCTGTTCGATGCGTTCGGCATCAAGACCGTGCGTGACCTGGGCACGAACAAGTACTTCCGGTGGGCGCAGGCGATCAGCACGCTGGCCAGCTGAGCTACCACATCGCGGCGGGCCTGCCGGTCGTACGGCCGGCAGGCCCGCCGGGCGCGAGAGCTGGCGGCACAGGGTGTGACTACCTGACTCGGCTGAGTGTCCGCCGGGCGCCACCCGGGGCCGTCATCCGCGTCGCCCCGCTGACGGCGCATCCGCCAACCGGTCAACCGGTGGTCGGCTTCCGGTCCCGCCCTCGCGTACGGCACACTCTCGCCCATGCGGTCGTTCAGCTCCGGCACCCCGCTCGCAGGGCGCTATGTGCTGGTCGACCGGCTCGCGACCGGGCCGGACGCGACCGTGTGGCGTGGGCTCGACGACGTGCTCGGGCGGCCGGTGGCGGTGAAGGTCTTCACCAGCGCGGTCCACGACGCCGACGACCGGGCATGGATCCACCAGCGTGCCCGTACCGCGGCCCGGCTGGCCCACCCGCACGCGGCTGCGGTGTACGACTTCGGCGACGCCCGCGGGCTGGACGGGACGCTGCTGCCCTACGTGGTGCTGGAGCTGCTGGACGGCGTGCCGCTGGCCGAGCGGCTCGCCGACGGTCCGCTGCCGTGGCCGCTGTCGGTACGCACTCTCGCCGAGGTGGCCTCCGCGCTCGCCGCCGCCCACGCCCGGGGCGTCGTGCATGGTGACCTCGGCCCAGGCAGCGTGCTGCTCACTGAGGTCGGCGCCAAGCTCATCGGCTTTGCCGGGCCCACCCGCGCGCCGCGGGTGGAGCTCACCTCAGCCGACGACGTGCGCGCTCTCGGTGTGCTGCTGGGGACCACGCTGCTCGGCACCGAGCCGCACGCCGGCACGCCGGCCGAGGCGTTCGCCCGCGTCGTGGGCTCTCCCGCCCCTGCGCTGGGGCAGCCTGCCCGCGTCGCGGAGCTGCCCGGCGACGTACCTGCGGTGTGCCTGGCCTGCCTGGCCCTGCGTCCGGACGAACGGCCGTCGGCGGAGCAGGTGGCCCGGCGGTTGGCGGCCGTCGTCGCGCAGGTCGCCGCGACCGTCGAGGGTGCGGAGGTGCTTCTGGCGCCGGCCGTCCCGGCACGGCAGAGAGCATCGGCGCACCGGCATGCGACCCAGCCGCGCCGGGCCTGGGGCCGGGTGCACCCCGGTCTCGTAGCGGCCGGGGGACTGCTGGTGGTGCTCGCCGCCTCCGGCCTGGCCAGCGGGGTCGGCGAGGACCTGCTCTCGGCGGCGACCGGCCACGGTCGCCCCGATCGGGACAGCGGGGCCACCGCTCCCGGCGGCGACGGCGCAGGCACGGCGGCAGGCACGGTGCCGGGCGGGAGTCCCGGAGGGGCGCCCACCGGGCCAGGCGGGTCGCCGACGCCGGTCGCCTCGCCCGAGCCGTCCGGCTCGACCATGCCGAGCCCGAGCTTCTCGATGAGCCCCACCGCCAGCCCGGCAGCCTATGCCGTGGCTCTGGCGCGGCTGCGGGCAACGGTCGATGAGGGACGCAGCGCCGCCCAGATCGCTCCCGACGTCGCCGTCGACCTGGACCAGGAGATCGACGAGATCGACAAAGCACCGCGCAGGATGATGCCCAGCCTGGTCGCCAAGCTGAAGCGACACATCGACGACTGGACCAGGAGCAGCAGCATCACCTCTGACCGGGCGGAGCTGCTGCACGAAGCGGTCGATGACTGGTACGCGACCGTTGCGTCAGGCGGCGACGAGGCCGGCTCGTCAGGCGGTGCAGCCGGCTCATCTGACAGCGCAGCCGACTCGTCAGACGGCTGAGGACCCGATCGGCACCTTCCAGCTTCGGTCGGTGGGCGCCCAGCTTCGGTCAGCGGGCGTCGGTCAGCGCGGCAGCGCCCGTTGCAGCTCGGCGCGCAGGGCCGGGGTGAGTATCTCACCGGCCTGCTTGGCCAGCCGGGCCATCTCGTACCCGACGACGCCGATGTCCGCCTCGCGCCCGGCCAGCGCGGCCAGGATCGAGCCGTCCCGGATCGACATGACGAGGAAGTAGCCGCGGCCCATCTCCACCACGGTCTGCCGCACGTCGTCGCCCTCGAAGATGTGAGCCGCGCCGGTGGCGATGCTGAACAGCCCGGACGTGACCGCGGCCAGCTGGTCGGCGCTGTCGCGGGGAAGCTGTTCGGAGGCCGCCACCAGCAGCCCGTCAGAGGAGACCACCACGGCGTGTGCCACGCCCGGCACGCGCTGGGTGAACGCGGTGATGAGCCAGTTCAGGTCGCGCGCCTGTGGGCTGAGGACGCTCACTGGGCACGCTCCCCCTTCGAGCTGGCGGTGGGCGCCGTCGCGGCGGCCTGCCGCGGGCGCTTGGCCGGCTTCTTCTCCGGTACGGAACCTGGCGCGGGATGCGGGCGGGGCGCGCCGTTGCCTGCCTCCTCGGCCTCGGCTTGGCGCACACCACCGTAGAACCGGCTCAGCGTGCTGCTGACCGCGCCCGGGTCGGGCTCGCTGCCGGGCACCGCCACCGCGGGCATGGCCCCGGCGGCGCCTGCCCGGGTCCCGGTGCCTGCCCCGGTTCCAGTGCCTACCTGGATCCCAGTGCCTGCCTGGATCCCAGTGCCTGCCTGGATCCCAGTGCCTGCCTGGGTCCAGGTGCCGGCCTGGGTCGCGGTGCCGGCCTGGGTCGCGGACAGCTGCGCCATCGGCACCCGGATCGGCAGGCCCTGTGAGCTGGTGCCGCCGGTGACCGGGGCGGTGGAGGGCGCGCTCTGCTCGGCCTGTCTCGCGGCCGGCCCGTCCTCGCCGGCCGGGCGGGACCACCACGAGGTCCCCAGCGCGGCAGCGACGGCGCGCTTGGTGCGCCGGGTCCGCCCCGCGCCCAGCACGTCCTCGGCGCGGGTCGGCACGCCGTGGCGCCGTGAGGTGGCCGCCCGGCGGTGCCGCGGGGGTGGCACCGCCATGGACAGCTCCACCGGACCGCCGGTGACGGCCGCGGTCGGGGCCACCTGGGCCGAGGCCGGTGGGTGAGCGCGGGACGGCGCCGGGCGGACGGGTAGGTCCGCCGGTGGCGCGGCCGCCAGCACCTCCTTGGGCAACCGCACCACCGCGAGCACGCCGGTGGCGGCGGGCCGCAGCTCGACCCGGATGCGGTGGCGGCCGGCGAGGTGGCTGACCACGAACAGGCCCATCCGTTCCGATGCCGCCACGTCGACCGGGGGCGGGGCGGCGAGCAGCGCGTTCGCCTCGCGCAGGGCCTGCTCGGACATGCCGATGCCCGCATCGGCTATCTGCACCAGCGCCTCCCGACCGGCGCCCAGGGTCTGCCCGGTGATGCGTACGGGTGAGGTCGGCGGGGAGAAGGTGGTGGCGTTCTCCAGCAGCTCGGAGAGCAGGTGGACGACGTCGGCCACGGCATGGCCGACCACGTGCAGGTCCCCGGCGACCTCGTGGCTGACCCGGGTGTACTGCTCCACCTCTGCGATGGCGGCGAGCACGACGGAGGGCAGCGCCACCGGTTCGCTCCACCGCCGCCCGGTGTCGCCGCCGGCGAGGACCAGCAGGTTCTCGTCGTTGCGGCGCATCCGGGCGGCGAGGTGGTCCAGCCGGAAGAGGTTGGCGAGCTGGTCCGGGTCGTCCTCCTCCTGCTCGAGGTCGTCGAGCAGCTCGAGCTGGCGCTCCACCAGCAGCTGGCTGCGCCGGGCGAAGTTGACGAACATCGCGTTGACGTTGCGCCGCATGGCGGCCTGCTCCACGGCGAGGCGCACCGCGCTGCGGTGCACCGCGGTGAACGCGTCAGCCACGTCGCCGACCTCGTCCGTGGTGCGCACGGACATCGGCTCGACCTGGATGGCGGGCACGGCGCCGGACGATGCGCGCACCCGCTCCAGGACCTCGGGCAGGGCGCGCTGGGCCACCTCCAGCGCCTCCTCGCGCAGCAGCCGCAGCGAGCGCACCATGCTGCTGCCGATCAGCACCGACGCCAGCAGGGCGACCAGCAGCACGAGCAGGATGCCGGCGGTGGCGAGCCCGGTGACCCGCCACCGCGCGGCGCTGAGCTCCTGGGTGCCCTCAACCGCCTCGTTGAGCAGGGTGGCCTCGACCGCACGCAGCAGCTCCAGCTCCTGCGTGCTCTCCGTCCACCACCGGCCCGGCTCGACGGTGGACGCGGCACCCCGCGCCTGCTCCATTGTGGACTGTTCCAGCCGCGCGACGTTGCGCACCGTCTGGCCGCGGACCTTCTCGTCGTACCGGGCGACCTGGTACGGCGTCGCGTCGGCGCGGAACCGGTCGAGTGCCCCCGAGCGCTGCGCCCGCAGGTTGGCCAGCTCCTCCAGCTCGGCCGCGCCGAGCGCCACCCGGCCGTGCAGCACGGCGAACAGCCGGCCACGCACCTGCGCGGACAGCTCCTTGGCCCGGGCCAGGTCGGCGTAGCCGCGCACCTGGCTGACCAGCTGGGCATCTGCGGCGGCGGCCGGCTCGGGCAGCATCGCCAGCAACGCGTCGACCGCCCGCGAGTAGCCGTCGAAGACCGCGCGCTGGCGCAGCCAGCCGGTCTGCCCGCCGATGCGCAGCTGGGCCACGTCCGCAAGGGCGGCGTTGGCCCGCTCGTACGCCTGCCGGCGGGGGCCGGACGGCGGCAGCGAGCGCGCCGCCTCGCCGAGCCGCTGCCGGGCCGCGTCCACCGCCTCGCGCTCGCCGGCCAGCGCCTGGGCAAGCTCGTCCGCGTCGCGCTGTCGCGGGCTGGCGTTGAACCGGGCCAGCTCCCCCGCGGTGCGGTCGCGCTCGCGTTGCAGCTCGTGCACCAGCCCGGTCACCTGGCGGCCGAGAGCCACCTGCTCGGCGAAGTCGTCCAGCGCTGTCGCGTCGCGCACCGCGTCCGAGGTCTGCACTCCGGCCAGCACCGCAAACGCCACCGCCGGCAGGACCAGGACCGCCCCGACCTTGGTACGCACCCGCCAGTGCGCCGGCTGGACCGCAGTCACCAGCCATCCACGGCGGCGACCGGCGACCCAGTGTCGCCGGTCGTTGCCTGCCATCCTCCTGACGGCCCGCGAGGCAGCATCCACCAATAGTCAGACCTTCCTCGTAGCCGGCCACGCCGCAGCGCGCCGTCAATCCAACCAGCCCCGGCGACGCTGTCAACGGCGCCTAGTGTGGCACAGTTCACAGGCCTTACACACGCCGTCCGGGGTTGATCAGCTCTCTCGTAGGCCGGCAGGATACGGCCCCAGGCGCCCGGCGGGGTGGGCGCCGCAGCACATACCGAGGAGGCACCGTGGTGCAGGCAGCGCGCCGCGGCGTGGTCGCGCTGGTCATGCTCTTCGCCGGAGGCTGCACCGGGGCCGCCCCGGCGGCACAGCCGGCCGGCGTACCGGTCACGATCGGCCTGCTCGCCCCCGCCAGCTCAGCCGCGGCGCACGGAGCCCAGCTGGCGGTCGACGTGGTCAACGGCCTGGTGCCCGAGGCGCCGTCCCCACTCGTTGCGGCGCTCAGTGAGCGTCGTGGACCGATGGCCCTCGTCGTGGCCGCCCCCGGTGCGACCGGCGCGGAGGCACAGCAGGCGGTCACCCGGCTGGTGACCCAGGACAAGGCGGCCGGGATCGTGCTGGCCGATCCCAGGCGGGTGGTCGAGGCCGCGGAGCGCGCCGACGGCCACCAGGTGCCGCTCGTGGACGCGTCGAGCTCCGCGGTCCGCCTCAACGACCTCGGCTTCGACTGGTACTTCCGGACCGCGCCGAGCGACCGCATGCTGGCCGCCGCCGCCCTGGCCACGCTGGTCCCCGAGCGCCGTGCCGGGTCGCCGCCGCGGCTGGCCATCGTCGCCGCCGCGTCCGCCACCCAGGCCAACGGGACCGCGACACTGCTGCATGAGCTGTCAGCCGGCTCCGGCGTGGCCCATGTGGTGACCGTCGCGACGGGGACCGGTCCGGACGGCCCGGGACGCACAGGCAGCGAGCTGGCCCGCGCCGAGCCGGACGTGGTCGTCGCGGTCGCGCCGGACGCCGATGCCGCGCGTACCCAGCTGCAGGCGGCGGCGTGGCTGAGCAGCCACGTGCGGCTGCTGGGGCTGGGCTCCGGCTTCGCCGGCGGCGTCGCCCTTGACGAGCAGCACCCGTACCTGCTGCGGGCCGCTTCGTGGTCGGCGGAGTTCGCCAACCGCCAGCCGGTCGCCCGGGAGGTTGCGCTGCTCTACCGGGCACGGTTCGGCGAGCCGATGAGCGAGCCGGCAGCGAGCGCGTTCACCGCGGCCATGACGCTGGCCACCGCGATCAACGCCGCAGGCACCACCCGGGCCGGCGAGGTGCGCGGCGCCCTGCACCAGCTGTGGCTCCCCGCCACCCAGACGATCATGCCGTGGGACGGGGTGCGGTTCGGCCCCGGCGGGCAGAACGTCCTGGCCAGCGGCGTGGTCGAGCAGCGCGTAGGCAAGACGTTCCGGGTGGTCTACCCGCCGGAGCTGGCGATCGCACCGCCGAAGCTGCCACCGCTGTCCGGTTGAACGGCCGGTGCCCGGCTGAGCCGGGAGGCGCAGCGGGCGGGCTCAGTGCCGCAGGCACAGCGGGCGGGCTCAGTGCCGCAGGCACAGCGGGCGGGCTCAGTGCCGCAGGCACAGCGGGCGGGCTCAGTGCCGCAGGCACAGCGGGCGGGC
>Ga0075430_100001746_pt1 | contig 17748 bp, 12 predicted proteins | sample RhiMetdeltSRZDD4_FD_75294 | JGI IMG/M metagenome (GOLD analysis project Ga0075430, IMG submission 75294) | Populus rhizosphere microbial communities from Tennessee, USA - Rhizosphere MetaG P. deltoides SRZDD4 | ecosystem: Host-associated > Plants > Roots > Rhizosphere > Soil | place: USA... | reverse complement strand
GCTGCGCACCGTAATAGTTGATCGGTACCGCTAACGGTACGACCGGTACGGTAACTACCAACGGTTCGACCTGAACTTCTTGCGCGATGATTTTTTGTGTCGGATAGTAAGTCGTACTTTGACTTGGATAATAGTAGCTCGATGTTACCGGAGCGACATAACTCGATCCGTAACTATAATTGGAAACTCGAATATTGTTTCGACATCTTTGTCCAGATACTTCGCTGGACGCGAGAAGGACAGCACAAGCGATTAGAAGGGATCGCACCGTTAAACTCCTTTTCTACGGGACATTAAAACCATGAGCTTTTGCAGACTTACGATATTCTAACAACAAAAGGCCGGATTCGGCATATAAACCTTTTTCCCAAGTTTGCCGAGGAATCGTTTTACCGTCTAGGATCAAGCGACCTAATCGACCTTTTGTTGAGATCGAGAGGGCAGTTCCGAATTCTTCCGTATTCGATCCTAATTCCCTTGCTGCCTGTTTGAAGGTTAACGGTAAATCATAGGACTTTCTGAACTCGGTAAACTGTCTGGCATTCTCTTCTGCTGTCAGTCCGTTACAGGTTCGTATGAATTCAGAATACTCCTCTTGGTCCGTTTTTACCAGTCGATCTAAGTTACTCAGATAGAAAGATCGAATACGTTCGTCGAGAGGCTTTAACGCTTTAATTTCTACGCCTTGCTTAATCATGAGCGGGATCTCGTTCTTCATCGGAATAATCCCCTGAACGTGACAAGCTACGCAGCTTTTGGCGGTAATAACTGCAAAGTTTCCTCCGGACACCGTATCGTGTACTAACCGAGGATCAGCAAGCTCAACACGGTTGCCTTTTCCATCGGTCAAGAAATAGATCTGGGCACCTTTTCCGTCTTGAACGATAATCTCGCTCGCGTCAAATCTTTTCGGTGGCGCAATCAAATTTTCCACGAAGTCTTGATCACCTGCGGTTCGAAAGACATCGTACGATTGCCAGTAGACTCCAAGCTTAGTTCGAATACGTTGTAGTGTTCGATTGTGGAAGGAAACAAAAGATTCACCTTCATCCACTACCGCTCCTCGATCAATCGGAAAACGCTTGAGGTGATTCTGTTGTGCTTCCCAAAAATCTTGAAACTCTTTCAGAGTCTTAGGAACACCAAACGATTTCTTTTTGACCTTAACAGTTTCCTTTCGCGGACGCTCTTCAACTCGCCACTCGTAGTCTTCTACTGTAGTCATCCGTCCGTAGCGGTCTCGGACTTGTTTAGTTACTTTGTAGGGAACCTCCCACTTATCCATTACCGTTTTCGTTTCTTCTACTTCCGTTTCTGTTTCATTGGAACTGTAAAGAAGCTGATAGTAGAAAGCGTTGTCCGCTTGTTTATCTTCCCCTTTCAAGAACAGAGAAGTATCCGAAGCGTAAAAGACGAACCAATCGCCGCGTATAATCGCGTTCGACTTCGTGGCGGCTAGTAGATATTTCAAACCCGGATTTTCTGTGGAAACGATTGGGTTGCGATAGTACGGATCTTCATTAGCAATGTTCTCCCATACTTCAGGAGTCCATCGAAACCAGTCGAGATCGAACCACCATAACCTTCCATCGGTATCGGGAACCGGTTGCAAGCGCATGACAAAAGGCGACACGCTTGCAGACGGACACCAAAATAGCAGACTAGCGACTGCCATCGGAAGATTAGCTCGCGGTACCTCTGCTAGAGAGAAGTAGCGAACTTTGAGTTTTTGCTCGTCGGGAATTGTTGCTAGATGCTCAGCCGCTCTTTCGAAGATGTAGTCAGCAGACCAATTAGGTGTCTCCGGGTTCAGTTGTTCCCGGAGACTTTGCATTCTTCGAAAATCGATTTGTTTTGCTTGTTGTGCTGAAACTATTAAACCGAGCGAGGCCACAAGTCCTGACAGGGAGACAAGCCATCGCATAAGCTCAGAATCCTTTCTTAAACATTTTGTTCAACTCCGTTGATCGATACCTTTCCGATCCCATTGAATTCTATCAACACTCTCTTTGTCTGTCCTGACGGTGGTGGACCCGGAGGTGTTGGAGGAAGCGGAGGTGTAATCCTTACTCCATACAGCTTTTGAATACGAGGGATATCGTCATTTTGCTGCGGTGTGGCAACGGAGGTACTGTAGTATGGTGCCATAAGTGCCGATTGCATCCTTGAATGGTCTAACCCCAAACCATGACCAAGTTCGTGACAAGTAACATTGAAATGAAGAATGCCACGCTCTTGTGGATTATTGATCCAAGTTTCCTGAACATCATAGCGCATGAGTAATTGGTTGTCATTGCCAGTTGGCAAATAGCACCAAGCTAAGACACCACCTGGACCATCAAAGTTCGACGCCGGACCGGAACCGGTAGAAATGACGATACTCGCTTGGTTCGCTTTAGTTACACGAGTTGCTGTGAAATTCGTGTATTGGCTCCAAGCATCGAAGGCACCTTGAATATTTGCTGCCTGGATCTCTTGCGACAATCCGGAAACGAACTTCTCGATATAGTAAGTGAGTCCTGTATTTTGCCACTTCGTCACATTCTCCGCAACGAACGCTTTAATGGCTAAGGCACCCGCCGATTTCTTCTGTTTCTTATTGAAAATATCTACGTGACCGCAGCGAGGCTGTTGCATTGCACGAATAGTTCGCGCGTCTACTCGATTCGTGACTGACAATCCGAAGAAACTTTGGAACGTACCTAACGCTTTTTTGATGTCTTCCCATTTGATGTTTTTCCAGTCTTCCAGCCATCGAGTGAAATAACCAAATACATCAAGATACTGCATTGCAAATTTGACTTCTGTTTCGCGAGAATGATCGGTTTCTTCCATAAAGGCAAATGTGGGTGTCTTGGGTTTAATATCATTTTCCAAGACTAAGTTGACTGCTTGTACGAGACTCATGGGTATCCTTTCCTAGATTTCCGGTGCAATGGCCGTTTCAAATGAAATACCAATTGAATCCGGATCAGTAAAAAATTGGACGGTACGGTAGCTGACGAGGTTATCTGGATCGTCTTCGATCTTGAGTACCTCAGTGCTTTGCACGTATTGAATGCTTCCGTTTGGATACTTGATCCGTCCTAGCATTGCAATTGCACTAACACTATCGTCAGGACTGAGAAAGTTATGAACCACATCGGACAATTTACTCGCGTATAACTTTCCAACAAAACCGAGAGTATTGACTTCGCCAGCTAAAGAATCTTTGATTGCGTCGGTATCGATGTCGTCGCTTCCAACCGGTCGAAAAATGGTAAGGGTTAAATCGACAAAACAAGGAACCGGAGCTTTCACTAAGGCATCTGCTCCATAATGGCGCACGTCTCGACTCGATACCGTATCTTGTACCGAATCGATAAGGGGTACTCCTGCCAATTCCATTTTGTAATCGCGAGTCGAATTCAACGCAAGACTAGTTGTAATGGTGTCGGTATCTTTGAAGCGAATCGTTAATGTTTGAAACCGAGTATATGCTCCTTCGGCTTCCGTCGTGATGTCGATCTTAAAAGACAGATTCGATACATCAATTTGTCGGATTTCTTCCTCGATGTTGTAACCGCCAATTACACTTTGCGCATCCGCTTGCTGGATATTGCGGACTTCATAAATCCCCGGAACTTCATCGCGATTAAAAGTTACTTGCCACATCCCGTAGCTATCGGTTGTCTTCTCAACTAAGGTTGCTGTTTTGGTTACACCGGTCTTACGAAGCAACTCTTCCGAACGGATGTACCAATCGACTCGACCACCAAAACTAAGCGGAAAGATCGTATGACGATCTCGGATCATTTCTGGATCACCGTAACCAACGATCGACATCGAAACGATTCGACTAAATGCGTCGATGTTTCTTAGCATTGCCGCCATATTGACACGGTTCGAAAGTGCCCTAGCCGCAATACCCTGTTGCAATCGGTTGATTAACTCGGTGTTAGTTTCTTCATTGACGCCGTCTCGGAAGTTCGATGTTGCATAACTGGTTAAGTAACCAGTCGGCAAAACGGACGGTACGACCACCGTATCTTTCGTAATGAGAAACTCAGTACCCACATCGGTCGCAGTGACATCGATCGTAAAGATAAAGTTGCCGTCGTTCAGTTCGGTAATGAGCCGATCGGTATCTGAGTTGATCTGAGCTTCGTCTGCTTTCGCCGTATAAACCTGAACGGTTACAAACGATTTTCCGTTAGCAATGAATTCGCTACCGACTGCAATTGTTAAAGTGGTACTAATACTTCGAACAATGGCGATCTCACCAACAGCAGTTGATCCTGGTTTGCGTTCTAGACGAAAGTTCGACAGCACGTCGTCAACAAGATCCGGATCAGCCAGCGTCGGATCAGCTTCAATCGCTTTCAGACTACGCCCATTCCAGTAATCCTGAAGATTGAGATTCGTTCTTCCATTTATCACGGCGGCATAGAACAAAATCAGATCGCGAAACACGCCGCGACTGACATCAATGTTGGGATTCGATTCGATAATTCTAGCTTGAAGCTCTTCCAAATTTTGGGCGACCGTTGTCGGGTCCAGGTCGGCTATATTCTTCTCGGCAATCATGAAACCCTCCCTGGAAGTATCGGAATAGGAGCAATGAAATTAAACGTCGAACCAGCTTGACTGGTTAAAGTAATGCTCACGGCAACCCGATCACCGTCCAAGATGATACTATCGATAACAGCACTTTGGTATCGTTCATCATCCGGGAAAGTTTGTCGATTCTCTTTTACAGAAAAGTTTCGCGCTATATCAATCAATGAAGCGTAAAACGATTGCGTCACGTCGGCAGTTTGTCGCCATCCGCCTTGTATCGCATCTCGGATGAACTGACATCCCTCATTTGGATCTAAACCATCTGGATCTCGTATTTTAAAAAGCTGGATCAGAAAAGTTTGAGCTAGCTTCTGAATCCCAGTTACAACGGACCCGCCTAATTCATCTACCAGCGTTTGGATCAACAGAACTCGGTTGGAGTCCGGATCGGCACCATGAAAAGCCGTTAAATCAACTGTTCGACCTACATAGTCGGCAACCGAACTCATTGAGTTTCGCCTTTCCCTAGTTTGACCAACCGTCTAATGTATTCCAGCACGCAAGTCTTGAAGACGCCTTTTGCATCACCATGACCTCTTCTTCGAGCCGCTGAATGTAAGATCGCTCGAATATGTGTCGTGCCGTGTCGAATACGAAACGCTCTCTCCATTACTGCTAAGTAATCTACTTGAACAGTTGCAGAAGCTAAATCTCCAGTCGTACCTGGATTATCCGGATCAGCAATGGCATCAACAAACTGTTGATTGGCGATGTCTCGGCTAAACGGCTTCGACATATCATCGATGTCAGTCAAGTCTCCCGACCAACCGTTTAGTTCTGGACGAGTCCAGACTGTCTGTTCACCGGTCAAAATACCGCGTGCCTCACGCTCAACGCTAACACGTAAAGCTTCGATCTGTTTCTCAATATTGGGATCGACATCAACTCTGGATCTGGTCGGCACGTTAACCTCCGAACGGCGATAGTTCTACTTGATCCAACATTTTTTGAATCCTAGCTTTTCTTTGACTAATGTAGCCAGGAGTTACTTTGAGTTTCTTAGCGATCTCTTCGTTACTTAAAGCTCGTCGTCCGTGTAACCCTAGTCCATATTCCATGATTCGTTGATCGACAGGTGGTAGATCTTCGTAAACGATTTGATGCCAAATGGGTAGTTTGGTTTGTCCGGGGGTTTCGGTTCCACCGAATATTTGTGAGCTAATGTTTTCCAGCGTTCCTTCCGCTACCGCAGGTTTGTACTGTCGCACTCGTGCAATACGATCAAGACTTAAATTCACCCGATCGGAAAGTTCCTTATCTGAGGGTTCCCTACCGAGTTCACTTTCCATTTCTTTAGAAGCTTGTTCCAGGTAATAACGATCGAGTGAAATTCGTTCTGGAACCTTGAGAATGTTGGTTTGTTGTCGATTGATTCGCTTCAAGCCAAGCAGTTGATTATAAAGGTGTGTGCGAACTTGACCTTGCTGCGGATTGTAAGATCGTAAACCTTGCAAAGTTAGTTGTCTTCCTCTGCTTACCAGATTGGGACTGGAGGTGCCGACGTGGGTCTTAATGGCACCTTCAATAACCGGCTGTAATGCTTTTAATGCATTTACATTACCAGCCGGAGTTTGATCGAGTTTCCAGCTATCATAAACGCCGGTGTAGAACTTGTCGGGATCATCCATGATCAATCACTCAGGTTATCGTAGATCCGAATTAATGGCGCTCCGTGCCTACCTGCACCGTGAATCTTTTTACCAAATAACGGATGTTCGGACACACTCGTTCTCGGCGAATCGTTCTCAGCGGTATCCCTTATGTGTGATACCTGAAAAGCAGTGGAGGCAAGGTTTGCTTCGCAGTTAATATTGATTGTAACACGAGCAACATTGGCGAAAAGGTCTGTAGCTAAACTATCATCACTAGCTACGAAACGTTCTCCCCTTGCTGCAATTTTAATACACGAACCAGGGGCAATATCAAACCGCAACTTACCCGATAGCGAACCGACCTTTCCTCGTAACCCGTTTGCCACATAAACTGCCTGCGCAAACTTGACGAACAATTCATTCACTCTCGAAGAAAATCCAGTTGAATTGGGATCATCTACGTTCGGTTTCTGTACGTTCGGTGCTGTCGCAGACGGAGAGGCTTTCTTGGTTTTAACTCCCAAACCTTTCGCCGCAGGCTCGTCGGAGTAATTGATCAATGTCGATAGCCAAGATGGAGGAGTTACATACTGGATAACCCCGTCGTTCTCGTCCACCGAGCCAGCTACGTAGCACCCACCTATGGGGGGTATATCCTGCGCATTCACCTGTCCGGCAATACCGGTCCAACTCGAAAATCGGCCAAAGACAGCGACTCCACGAAGAGGTCTTTCCAGTGCTGCGTCCTGATCTAATGAATCGTATTCTTCTGGTTTCAATTCTTTCCACAATCCACCGTTATAAGAAGGAGTGTCAGCGATTACGATTGCTGAATCAATCTGAGGCACCAATGCCATGTTGAACATTGGGCAGTAATTGTTTACCAACTTATCCCAAAGCGTAGTCGATGAATAACTTTCAATGGTAGCGTCTGTGATGGCGGCGGCTACCGTATCATCGATCGAATTCAATCCGGTGTCTATCGTTAACGCTACTCCGTACTCATAGTCCTTGTTGCATGTATCCGGAGCCGGTCCTTCCATTCGCCCTAATGCTCGAATTGCTCTGGTGTTGTTGGTTACTGATCCTAGACCCTGCGAACGACAGTAGATAGTTTGACCGGTAGATAATCCGGACACGTTTGCTAATCCGCAAAATATCCGTTTGATTCCACCCCAGAGATCGCGTTTAACTCCATCCTTAGCGATTTGAAATCCGGTCATGTTACTAACGTATGCTCCGCGTGCTGCTGCGACTTGTGTCCCACTAGCGGCACCCGCACCGGTACCCGGAAGCGTCTTTAATACTGCTGCATATGTGAGTTGGAACGGAGTCGATGGGTGTGAGTTCGCATGTAAAGCCGACGTAGAAGCTAGATCAACTAACCAATGAATTAAGTTGACAATGACAATGATTTTTCCGTTCGCTTTTCGATTGGCAGATCCGACGTAGTAGCCGTCGAAGATCGTTACTTCTTCATCTGGCCACTTGAAATCAAATGGTGCATACTGACCATCTGGTTTGAAGCGTATCGACGCCTTCTGCATCTGTTTCAAATTCGGTGCAGTACTGTGGATCTTGGCAAAAGCGTCTTTACCGAAGAAGCGTGCTTTCTTTGCACTTCTGCCAATAGCGATCATACACTGAGCACGCGGAATTTCGTTGCAAGCAAATGTCATTGTCATTTGCGCAATTTCGTACTTGTCTTCACCGATGATTAAGTAAAGAGATTCAACTCCTGACAGTCGTGTAATTGCGTAATTGGGTTTACCCATTTTGGACTCTTAGCTCCTCTGCTCGATAAATGTAAGCAAGCACAATTCCGATTACCTTTCGAACCGTCTCCGCGTCTTCAAAGAGATTGAAAAAGGTTTTATAAGGTTCGATTCGGTTCGAGAGTCCAAAAATTGAATTGAAATTCTCCGCACCGATACCGTTCGCAATGGCAAACGTGATTTCACCTGGACTGAGTTGTGGTCTCCTTCGATACGATAGCTTCCAGTTCGTACCCAGTTCTTGGGTAAGAAGTTTAACTTGTAATCCGCTGCTGTCGATTTGAAACCATTCCGAGACTCCATTTCGATAAGCGATCTCTCTCGAAAGTTCTAGCTGTACCGGCGTGTTGCGGACGACTTCGATAGTATTCTCGCCGACAATGGTTAACTCGTACGTAAAATCCATCCAGCCTGTGTAATCCGCTTCCGTAATCTTCTTACTCGATACCATCTGAATCAAGCTATCGGAAGGCGCTGTTGTCGAAACCAGTATCCCTTCGTCCGCTATCCAGGCATTCTCTCCTTGTTCATCCAAGGCGACGATTCGAGAATCGAAATTCCAAAGATAATCCTGGTACAGCGAGTTATTTACGATCGACAGATATTCTCTTAATCGCGCATTAACAAAACTACGGTCCGGACGGGTTCCAAACAAGAACTCGCGAAGCTTCTTTAAGGAAGTAGATAGAGTAATCGGAACGAAACTTTCCGGCACGAATTGCTCATCGTAGAATTGACCATCTACGAACGTAGGTGCCAAGTTGCCGAGTAGGGTCCGAGCGTGATTGATCATTTCATCCTCAGTCCGGAAAAGCCATCAAGGTCAACCCCCATTGCATTAAATGGGTGATAGGATCTACGACATCCAGAGTCAGGTTAGTTACGAAGCCTTCGATTGCAGTATTACCTAGCATAACTCGGACCGGATCGCCTCGTTCGGATAATCGATTTGCTCGATACCAATCTAAAATTTGTTCCGATCCGTGTTTAAATCTCGCAATGTCCTGTTGTACGCAGTCATTAGCAAACGAGATTCCGGAGAGACCGATCGAACCCATTCGATCACCAAAGACGTAAATGTAGACATCGTTACCGAACGTATGAAGGAATTGTGCGTTAACTTGTTGAGCTACGGAGATTCTGGTGATGATGGATTTCCGACTGAGAAAATCGATCGGAGCATCATCGATCTGCGTTATACCGACCGAACCTTGTAAGCCCGGTTCCTCTAATCGAACCACTCGTCCGATCGGTCCGTCGAAAAGAATCATATTCGCTTCCTGCTACGGCTGTATCGGCACACTTAAACCACTACCACCAGTATACGCATCCATTGTGGCGTATTCACCCTTGATCAGTAGTGTTCCGGAGATTCGCATATCTCCGTTTCGTTGTGAACCTGTTTCGGCGACGGTTCCTCCCATTGCCACGTTTTGCAACATTGAAGCAACGTCGTTCCAGGTTCGCTTGCCTCTGCCTTCTTCCTTCGAGAGATTAATAAATTGACTCTTGGATAAGAAGTTTAAACTACTTCGAGCAGCATCAAAAGCACCTTCGTCTTCTAATCCATAGCTTGATCGGAATCCGGAGAAGTCTGAAGTTTTACTGGCTTTCTTGTAATCCTCCAACATTAACCTGACGGCTTCTGATCCGTCTGCACCCCGATCGATCCTTCCGCGTAAAGCCGCAGCTTCCGGACCGTCTCCTTTACCTTCTTTTTGAAGTGCTGCCAATGTTTCAAGATCTTTATTCTGACTCACTTTGGCAAACGACTTTAACTGTTCGTTCGAACCAATAATATCTTGTAATCTGCGACGGCTTTGAATGCTACCCAACATACCGACTAATTGCGAAGCTCCTTTATTGGATTGCATATCGACCGGACCTAAACCGAAAGAAGTCGAAAACTGTTCAATCAGATCTTGTGGTCGAATATTTTCTCGCTCTTGTGCTTGAATCCGAATCTTATCTCGTTGATCGATGACGCCGCGAACGCCTTCGAGATCCGACAGCTTTGTTACACCTACACGTTTAAGCATTTCATTTAATGCCGGTTGTGCGTTGGCCTGATCGCCAAACAACTTAGCGATCATGTCAAGTTCGCCGGGTGCAATCTGATCGAATTTCTTTTTGCCGCTGATCGCGTCCGAGAGATCTCCTACCGTCAGCTTAAAGTTCTGTGCGTAGTTCTCGATCTCTTTTTGTCGCCGATGATATTGTTCGAACAGACGCATGTCGTCTGGTTTCATCTTGCGAGTTACAGACACGTCATACTTGGCAGTGTTGAGTTTGGACTGATCGTCTCCGCTTAACTTCTGCCCCGGTTTAAAGCCGAGCAATCTTCTCGCTTCTTCTTCCTCGGACATGGCGGGTGCATATCGCCCGTCTTTTGAATCATTGATCTCGTCCATCAACTGAAAAGTAGAGTTGTTTAACTCAGCCATCTCCCGATCTACTTCTAGACTGCTTTTCCTTCCAAACGCAGTTCTAGTATCGAAATCGTAAAAGCCTGCCTCTAATCGTGCGCGATCGCCGCGTGTATACATAAACGCTAGCTTTTCTTTGCGTGCTTGAATCTCTTTGAGTTGTTTATGTATATCGACGGCACGTAATCCCATTCGACCCGTCATTTCTCCGCCCGATACTAGCGACGAAATGGTATCTTCCATACGCTGTGATTGGGTGTCAACTACATCTCGGAGAACGTTCGAATCTTCGCTGCGAAAGAACCTTTCGTATCGTTCTCGTTTGTTTTCCATCTTGTGAAACAGGAGAGCTTCCTTAATGTCTTCGTCTGCCATTCCTTTAAACTGGTCTAGCTTCTTTGCGGCTTCTAGTTCCTGACCGGATATTTGATACTGCTGCGGTATCGCTTCCGCGATCAAAGCGCCGATAGCATCGGCTTCGTTCATGCCTCCTTGCATCTTGGCTTTAATTGCCGCGTCTTCGATACCGAATCGTTTTGCACGCTGACGCCGATCTCCTAGTAAACGAGCATTTGTCAGACTCATGTTTTTATCGCCTTCCATAATGGCTCGAATTTGCTCGTCGGAAGCTTGAGGTGAGGTTTGTTGTCGCTGGACTAAAGCAAACTGTCTTGCAGCCTGCGTATTAGGATCAATCCTGCCAGCGACCATTTCACGTTGCATTTCAGCAGGAGTAATCTGATTGATAGCACGTTGCTTTCTGGCGAACGCGCGAGCGCGAGCATCAGCATCGCTAATATTACCTCCGGCTGTCGATTTCTCTGTCTGAATATCCGCATCAGTGACATTCAAGAATCCGGCATCCATTCTCCGCCCAATGATAACCGCCGCCGCTTCCTGTTCTGTTTTACGTCGGCTGTTATATTCTTGTGCTGCGGCGGTCGATTGAGTTTGGGTGACTTCAAAGCCGAAGTTGCCCCGTATGGCTGCAAGATTCTCGACGCTACCGATTAAATCAAAAGTAGCATCCATTCCTTGAGCCGCCGCCTTTGTCGCTAAACCTGCGTCTGAGAAGCTTCCATAAATCTGCTGATTCTTCGCTAACGATCCGGAGAGGACACTCATTTCTTTGATAACGCCGTCTAACTCTTTCTGTAGATTCGCTGCTCGTTCAGGATCAGAAGCAGCGACTTCAGATATTTGGACTTGAAGTTGCCGTGCTCGATCTCGCTTGCGGTGAAGATCCTGAATCGGACCGATCAACGCTTGATTAATCTCTTCGGATTTTACGCCTCCAAATGCTGCACCGATTAGATTCTTCATCTTGTCTTGATCGTCCGGTCGCACGTCCTGAAGATACTGCATCGCTCTCTGGACCGGCGTACCTCGACCAAGCGAAGCCATTGCTTCCTGCATTCGAGAGGTAAAATTCGAATCCATCTGTCGCTTTTGACCTTCTGCTAACGCACGATCGTTGAATGCTGCGTGGATGTTTTCGATCGTGCCTAGACTGGCTCCGTAGGTCTGCGTTGCGGCGATGTTTACACTTCCCCGAAACTGCTCGCCCGTAAGTCTCAAGAATTGTTCCTGACCGGCTGCTGTCATTCGACTGAGAAACTGTTGTCCCTTTTCCGTACCTTCTAATCCAGAGCGAAGAATGCGACTCATGGCTTGATTACGTCGCTCCGGATTGCGAATGTCTTCTTCGGAGAGTGCAAATAGCTGATTGGTGGCATCCATCGACATTCCCGCAGCTAGTTCGGATGCTTCGTTTGCTCCCATACCGGCGTCTCGTAAACGCGCACCAAGTGTTGCCTGGAGTTGCGACGAGATGAAAGGACGCATCTCGGCTCGACCCTGTTCCCGTCGAATTAGATCACCGGTGTTGTATCGGAAACCGTATTCCCGATTAATGGTGTCCTGATTGAGCATTTCTCGAATGGTTGATTCCTGGATATTCGTCGCTCGACCGGTTACATCTTTGGCACCTTTCAACAAATCAGTTATTTGTTGCTCACCCATCGCTACCGATCGAAGCTGTCCAGTAGAGTCAGTAAAGCTGCTAACCCCAGTTCGGATGGCTTGCACCAAGCGACCCGCATCGGATTGAGTATCGAACCCGCCTACCGTATCCGCAATACGAAGTACGGTATTCAATCGATTAGCTGCATTCGAGCCGGAAGCTTGAACTCGTAGGTTTGCGTCTAGCTGTTGCATCTGATCCGCATTCAACATTCCCCAGGCTGGAACACCACCCATACCCAGACCGCGATAAGCGTTTCCGAATGCTAAAGAACCTTGAGTCGCTTGCATAGCAAACATCGGTTCAATACCCATCTGTTGCGCACGTACCGCTGCGTGCTGTTGGAGCATCATTGCTCCATCCATTGTCATTCCAGATTGTTTGGCAAGATTGAATGTTGTCCTGGCCATGATTCCGAGACGACTTGGATCTATCTGAGCCATTCCTCCCATCGTTAACGTTTCTAAACCTTGCAACAACTCACTCATCGGTGCGTTCGGTCTACCCATACCGCCAAAAATATCTTTCATAGCCGAGACTGCTTCGGCGTATGACTTTAGATTACGTTTCACTTTTTCGAAGTCGAAAGCTCGAATCTTGTCTGCAACACTTGGATCGAGAGTCAACTTATCCAAATCGGCTGCACTGAGTTGCTGACCTTGCTGGGGTAAAACAACACCCTGATTAACGGCTGCTCTTTGCAGAGTAACTGGATCAAGCTTCGTCATTTGATTGACGGCTTGCATTCCCCTTTCTCGAACAGTGCCGGTCATCGGTGAAAGCATCCCACGCATTTGCAGTTCTTCGAATAAAGAACCCATCTGTCCTGCTGAGACACCTCTCATCTCTCTTGGGTCGCCGCGTTCGTAGAAATCTTGAAAGATGTTTTTCGCTAGACCACCTGCGGTTTCCGCACTCATTCCTAACTGACCTGTCACCGGATCGGTTCGATAACGACCAGCTTGCACCACTCGTTGAGCAAGTACGGCTGCGGAACCGCGTAATCCACCAAGTTCATCCATAAGGTCAGGTGCGATTTGTGTCAGGATGGGCGAAGCATAGATTGCAGAATCAGCCAAGCTACCCGCTGCTCGTCTTTGTTGTGCACCGAAAGGCGTACCTGTCATCGTGGAAATACCGCGAAGCGTTCGAATCATCTGTTCTCGGTCCATCTTCGCGGCGTCGATAATGGCAGCATTTTGAGTTTGGGTGAAATTGAAATTCTGCATTCGGTCATAGACGTTCATGTCGCCGAGGTTGGTCATTGGTGTCATGCCAATGTCGCCCATCATATTGCGGAGCATCGACTGACCAATCAACTGGCCGGGTAAACCCATTTGACCGATAAGAGGTGCCCCTTCGAATCCGTACAGCATGTTATGTTGCAATCCGGTTGCAAGAGGGGCGTAACCCATGCCCATCTGCTGCATCAATCCGTACTGTTGCGGATTCATTATGGCACCTTTCGCTTCTTCCTGTCGCGAGCGTCTTGCTGTCGCTTCTCTTTCAGTTCTTGAGCTTGTTTTGCTCTCTGATAGGCATCAGCAATAACGTTGATGGTTCCAACCTGTCTACCTTTATCCATTTCGCGAAGACGTTTAACTTCATCCATGATCTTCTTGTTAAATTCCGGATCACGCATGTCGCCGATTTCTCGTCGGTAAATTTCTACCAAACTATTCTGTTCTGTTTGTCGAGTCTTCTCGATTAAATCACGCAACCAAGGCTGAAGACTTTGACTTAGATCTTCAAAAGTTTTTCTGGCACCCGCTTGTAGTAGCTTAAAGTCGGCACTCGACAAAGATCCAGAAGAAAGAAGCGCTAACTGATGTTGGAAAAGCAATCGTTCGATGTCTCGATCAATCTCATCTTCCAACTCGTCGAAGATCGAAGCCAGATACAGCCACCACGAAGGATCATAGAAACGAGCTTTGCTGAAATCGATAATCCCTCTGGTAGCCGCTCGAACAACTAGCTTTGCTCCTCGGTCGCTTCCCAAAAAGACTTATTACCAGCCATTGCTTCCATTTTAGCACAGAAGCGTCGAAACTCATTGAAAGTCAAACTAAGCGCCGAGATTACGGTGGTACTGTTAAAGATCTTTTCGACCATGTACCTCTCGATGTGGTCAAAATCGATCCCTTCTACATCGGATTTCCAAAAAGTTTCTGCGGTCGGGTTGGTTAGTTCGGATAATCCATCTGGGAACTCTTGCAGATCTCCTAAGTGGTTTGACCATCGCGTAAGCTGAATATACATTTCCATTCGCCGAGTGTACTCGTAGAGATGTTGCGGCGTGTGAAAAGTTCCTTGCATGTCTTTCTGAAAAATGTGGGCATAAAGAGCATCGAGTTCAGCAGGAGCTAATACGCGAAAAGCAACAATAACTTGACCACCAAATAGCTCGTAATCTTTCGTGAATTGTTTTCGACCTACGATAGCTTGTTGATAGATCATCTTGTCTTTCCAGGACGGTTTAATGTCATCTGGCTGTGAGCAGTCCCATCCACAATGCGGACAGATTTTGGCTCCTTGTGTAAGCCCGGTATCTACGTCCGGTTTATGTTCCTTGTTTTCAGCTTTGGGCAAGTCGTCAACAATACGAATCTCATCCGGTCGTGTAGCATTCTGGGCTTGTTCTACGGCTTTCTGCACCGACTCACTCATTTGACCGGTTGCTTTCTGTTTTTTTCTTTCCTCTTCTGCTTTCTCCTGTTCTGCCAACAGGAGCAACGCTTTCCGATTCTCTTCTTGTTGCTTCGGCGAAAGAGCATTAATGTCAACTGGCTTCGGTGCCGAAACTGGTGGTAAGTCTTCCGGAAACCCATGCTGACTGTTCTCTTCGACTGCAATCTTTTTAAGTTGTTGAATCAAGTGAGCAGAATTAGTAGCTATCGGATCTCCTTCTTTCCATCCGATTCGTTTTAGCTCTTGTTCCTCTTCCGGAGTCAACCTTTTTCCGTCGCCGGAAACTACGGTACCCACCGGTATCGGAGGCACGTTTTTAGAGGTAGGATCACCTGTCGGTAGAAAAGTACCGCTAGGTGGAGGTGGTATTTTGAATTGTGTTTTCTCTTGACTGCCGGTAGCTTTGGCTAGGCGTTCCTGATCTTTTCTTTTCTTCTCGGTCAGATCTATGCTCTTACCCATAATGTCTCCTACAGAATAACTTTCATTCCGTTATCGATTTTACCTAAAGCCGCGTTGATCTGTGGTTCTTCGTAGAGCGAACCACGATTTTTAGCAGTACCGTTTTGGTAATTAAACATATTACCTTCGGTCGCTAGCTCTACAAACGCGAAATCGTTAAACCAAGCTCGAACTCCAGGATACGGACACATTCTATTCCCTTGGTACTCGATTACCAGTTCGTTCCATTTAGACCCACCGCTTCCGTTCCCTAACCTTTGCAATTGAATCCATCTCGGTTCAATAAACTGGAAGTCCTTCGATCGATACTGTTTACCGCCGTTGTCGTCTCGGAAGCTGAAAGCCAACTGCTGCATGAGGATTTCGTTTCCTGGTTTCCCGTTCGAGCGCCAACGTTCTTCAATATCAGTTTCAAATTCATTACCTGAGTCGATAGCTTGCTTGATTGCAGTCTGACCCTGTCTTACTTGTGCATCAATTTGGTCTGTAGTATCGTCAGGAGATTTTCCCATCATACCGCCTTGCTTACTAGCTATATCACCCGCGGCAATGATATTCTCTCGCGCGGCTAAACTACCGTTGATGGTTAGGTTTCCGGCTTCGTCTCCGGAAAGAACAACATCGCCGTCGATTACAACGTTACCCGACAGGATCGTACCGGTCGGTAAAAACTGATGACTGGTAGTGATAGGTTGCTCACGAGTACCTTCCCAAAACGCTACGCCATTCTCGGTCGTAACGGTGTAGGTGCTGGCGGCTACCGATACAACACCGCCCCTTGCTGTATCTAGAAAAATTGTTCCTCCATCTTCAACTGTTCTCTGGTAAATGTTGTTTCCTAAAAGAACCATATCACCCGCTGATTTAAGAATGATACCACCACCTTGCACTTCGTCGCCGATTCGATTGTCGTATTGATACTCCGTTGTAGCTCCCTTTGACTCGATGAGAATATGGTTGGCTACGGTCTGAATGTTTCTAAACGCTGCAAGGCGAATATCATTGTTGGATGCGGTGATGTCACACGAATTGTGTGCTCGCAACATTACGTCTCGTCCAAACAAAGCTACCTGACCACCGCAAACTACTTCAAAATTATTGGCAGTATCGATTCGAATGTTACCTCGGTTGAATAACAATTGACCACCGTACCCGCAACCTAAAGCTACCGAACCATCGTCTAGTAAAGAGAAAAAGGATATGCGCTGGTAGTAATCGACATCACCATAACGATGATCGATGTTCAACTTTCTAGGTACCGGATCGGACATATAGCCTTGTGTCGATAAAGTTCCGAAGTCGAGATGATCCTGTGTCGCATTGAACACGCCGTTGGAGGAATCCGCTTCTTCCGGAAGCCGAAAATCTTTCTTGTGATAGTGAAACGGATGCACTGCTTTCCAGTTGGAATGAAAGATAGCGAATTCCATTGCTCCCACTGCCGACGCCATTGACCGACCGAATCCGTCTGACTTCACTTCTTGGATTTGATGCGCTGGAGAACCGAATACGCCAGAGAAAGCGTAGTTACCTTCACGAGCATCGTCTCCGTCAGCCGACTCCGGTCTTTTCACTTCTTTGGGAACTGCAATGTTAACCTTCTTGATGACCGTAAACGATTTGGCTACTTCCGTTAAAACGGAACCTTCTAAGCCGATTGTTTCTCGGTAGAGACCAATATCATTTTTGGTGTCAGTAGATCGATAAGTAGAACCGTTATCCGACTGCGGTAATACGACGGATCGATAACCGCCTTGACCCAGATACCCGTTGAATTCTTGACATCGATAGACGGGGACTAAGTTTCGTTCGGCACTCTTTAAGTCAATTGATCCAATCGGTCGGTTGAACTGTACGTCGTCCTCTGATTTTACTTCTCCGACACCTAGACTTCTTGCTAACTGCCCGGTTGCTTCCCACGGATAGATAGAGGTTCGGTGATACCGATTACATTCGCCTTCGTCCAGTTTGTAACTGTCTTCGTGAAAGAACGACCAAATATCCAGGTTGCGTCCGGTCAGTCGGGTGTATTCATCGAAATAGTTTAAGTAGATCCCGCACATCTCCGAAACGCGAGCGAAGAATTGAAACGAGTCAAGTAAGATACTGATCCCGGTTTCGGTCGTCTTTGACCACTCTAAGCAGGTTGCATCCAGCGGAGACTGACAAGAGAAGTCTTGAGT
>Ga0075430_100001743_pt1 | contig 17775 bp, 9 predicted proteins | sample RhiMetdeltSRZDD4_FD_75294 | JGI IMG/M metagenome (GOLD analysis project Ga0075430, IMG submission 75294) | Populus rhizosphere microbial communities from Tennessee, USA - Rhizosphere MetaG P. deltoides SRZDD4 | ecosystem: Host-associated > Plants > Roots > Rhizosphere > Soil | place: USA... | reverse complement strand
TGGCCGATGGACTCGTGGATCGTGAGCCAGAGGTTCGTCGGCTCGAGGATCACGTCCCAGCGCCCGACCTCGACCGACCGTGCCGCGAGCTTCTCGACCGCGAACGACGCCCACTTCTCGGCATTGCCCGGCATGTCGAGCGACTCGATGTACTCCCAGCCCTGCCCGCGCGGGGCGAGCTCCTCGGAGTAGCTCTGGAAGTCACCGTCGCCTAACGCCGTCGCGTTGAACGACGGCCCGACGCGCACGAACGTCTGGGTCACGAGCGTGCCGTCCGTGGTGGCGAGCGTCTTCTCTTCGCGCAGGAGCTGGAGCCCCGAGGTCACGAAGCGCACCTTCGGAACCTTCAGTGCGGCCTCGTTCGCGGAGAGCAGGAGCGCGACCTTGTCCTCGATGGGGACGTCGAGCGGGTCGCGCGTGATCGGCGTCTTCCAGGTCCCCTTTACCGGTGTGACCGGTGCGAGCTCGACCGGGCGCTTCTGGACCGACCTGGCGGCCCGGGCCAACCGCGCCGCCTCCCTCGCTGCGGCGACGACGCCTTCCCTGGACATCGTGCTCGTGGCGGCGAAGCCCCACGACCCGCCGACGAGCGCGCGAACGCCGATGCCGTACGACTCGGAGTCGTTGACACCCGTGACCTGTCGCTCCCGGGTGTTGATCCCCTGGCGCCGGTAGCGTCCGATGCGCGCGTCGGCGTAGCTGGCGCCCGCGTCCTTTGCGGCGTTGAGGGCCTCCATCGCCAGTTCTTCCACGAACGCCTCGGCGCGAGGCGCGGTGGGCGCAGTGGCGGCGAAGGCGGAGCTGATCGGAGCGCCGGTGGCGGCGCGACCACCGGCTACGGCGGCGGCGACCGCGGTGGTCCTGAGGAAATCTCGTCTGTTGATCGGCATCGGTCCGGGGGTGAAAGCGCTATGTCATTCCGAGCGGAGGCCCGAAGGGCCGTAGTCGAGGAATCGCCGTCCTCCCGAAAGGGGGGCTCCCTCTACCGGGATCATCGCGATACCTCATCTGCCCACCTTCGGTGGGCACCGGAGCCGCTGCGCGGCTCCGCTCGGAATGACAAACGCGCCGCTTGGCTCGGCCGTTGTTGGCCGATTCGGGTGTTCCGTGTGCTGTTCCGAGGTTCCCGGCGCAACGCCACAATAGTGCGCCGTTGCATCCAGAAAGGGACTGTCCTGCCGAGCACCGTCGCCGTGAGATATTCGCCGTCAAGACGCGCGGTAATACGCACCAGACGACGCGGACGCGTTGACCCTCGACGATTCGGTGAACGTGGGCACGGACGCCGCGCCGGTGTACGTGCCGGCGGGCGTGCGTGGCGACGACCGACTTCGCGACGGGAGCCCAGCGCCCCGGGTGGGCCGAGCAACGGTTTCCGGGGAACTTCTGTGGTGTGAGTGCCGTGATCGGATCCGGAACGAACGGTGATGGCACCCAGCTCAATTACTCCCTGGCCCGGTGATGGACGTCGGACTTTACCGGCGACTTGCCAACCGGCGCGCTACCTCCGCGTGTACCTCAACAGGCCGACCGAGGCGCCGGGCACGACGCAGCCGACGCAGATCGTTTCGGAGGTCGGCGCGATGGTCGTGGGCGAAACCCGCATCCAGCCGTTTCAGAGCGGGACCTTGCCGACCTCGGCGTCGGTCTCTGGTTCGACGACGCGTACCCGCCCGCGAGCAGCGTGCTCGTCACGCGGCTGCCTAACGTCATCGATGAGACCGGCCGATGGGCGCGGCAGTGGCGCGTCGAGACGCGCGGAACGCACCAGGCGGTTGGGGTCGTGCTGAACTCGGGCAGGAAAAAGGGGACCACGGTCACGAACACGTTCTACTACCTGCCGTGGTCGATGCTCGTGACCGAGGTGCCGTACCCGTTCCCGACGTTCCCTTAACCAGAACAGAAAGGTCAGCGCGCTCTCCCGAGCGCCGCCAGTCGAGCCACCGCCGCATCATAACGTGGCCGCGCGCCTGGATCGCTCCGCTCCAGCGCCGCGGCCACGTACTTGTAGTGCACCGCGGCGCTGTCCGCATTGCGGAGGGCGTCGAACGCGCGCGCGATGACCTCGTGCAACTCGGTGTGCGTCACGTAAAGGCTGGTGTTTTCGAGGGTACCGCTGCGGAGCGCCGCGCCCACCACACGCACGGCGTCGGCCGGCCGCTGTTGCGCGACGTACAACGCGCCGAGCTCGCGGTTCGTGCGCGTGAATCCCAGCGTGGGGGCGAAGATCGCGCGCTCGAACGCGGCGATCGCGCCAGCCGTGTCGCGACGAGCCAGCAGCAGCAATCCACGGACGTGGTTCGAGAGGTGCGCGTCCCGCCGATTGCGTGTCACCGCCGCCCATTTCGCCACTGAGTCTGCGGCAGCCGCCAGTCTCGCCGTGTCACCCGCAGCGGCTAACGCGCCCGCGAGCAACGTGTACTGAAACAGACGCAGTCGGAGCACGCCGGTTGGGCCGGGATCGCTCGGCGGCTTGCTCGTCAGCGAGTCCCAGATAACGATCGCGTCACGGGGCTGTCCGGCCTCGAGTCGTATCAGCGCCTCGTTCTGCTTGAGCCCTCGACCATGCTCGCCGGCGCGCGCTGCCGGCGAAAGGGCCGCCAGTCCGTCACGTGTGAGCGCCAGCGCATCCCGCCATCTCGCCTGGTAGCGCAGACTGATCGTGAGTGTCCACTGGCCTTCGGTCGCGTCGATCGTGCTCCCCTCGCGCATCAACGCCCGCGTCAGGCGATCGGCCTCCTCGAAGTCACCCATGCGAAGGCGCATGATCGGGATGTACACGCGATCGTACTCATTCACGGGATTGATCGACATCGCCTTGCGGTACGCTTCCGTCGCCTCGTCGTATCGCTCCTGCGGGACGAGCACGCCTGCGAGGACCAGCCACGCTCTCGCCGCCTGCGGTTGCTGCCGCACGTACTCGCGCGCGATGCGCTCGGCGGCGGCGACCGAGTCCACCGCGAGGTACGCGTACACGAGCTGCGTAACGGCATCGCAGGCACGACACGGCGCAGACTTGCCGCGAAGCCCGAGCGAGTCCATGGTCAGCACGCGCTGCATGTACCCGATCGCGGGCTGGAAGTCCGCGTGCAGCAGTCGGGCGTAGCCCTGCATGTACGGGCCTTCCACTTCGGCCGGGTAGAGCGTTGCGAGTGAGTCCGCGAGCGCCTCGAACTCCGCGGGTGCCGCTCCCGACGCCCACGTCGCACGGATGAAGAGGCGCTCCCGCTCCGGGGCACGCTGGGCGAGCCGAAGCACGCGGTCCCAGTTGTCGTCGGGCTGGCCGGCGCCAATGGTATTGCGGGCCATCATGCGGTAGAACACCGCCATGGCGAACGTCGAATCTTCAGCGACCGCGCCCTCGAACAAGCGGGCGGCCCCGCGATAATCGGCGCGACTGTAGCTTCGTAACCCTTCCTCGTAGAATCGATACGCCACGAGCGAGCGCGTACTCACTTCAGCCGGGTCGAGTCGTTCCGCGCCCGGGTAGTCGAGACTCTTCGACAGGTCTTCGGTGGCCCGGCTCACGAGGGCAAACACATCAGCGCCCTCGAGACGATACCCGCTGTGCAGCGCGCCCGTGGCGAGGTCGACGCGACGCAGGTCGAGCATCAGGCGTCCATCGCTGAGCGCGTGCAGCCCGCCCTCGAGAACCTCGGTTGCACCGGCGCGTTGCGCGGCGCGGGCGAGGCGCGTGTTCGGTGGCTGGTTCGTGTCATTGAGCTGCGCCAGCACCTCGTAGAGCCTCGCGCTGCTCAGTACGCGCAGTCCCTTCACGCGGGCGAGGTTCGTCGCGAGCATGTCGCTCATCGCCTCGGCGTCGCGTCCACCACTCGCGCGGTAGTCGACGATGCGTCCGACGGCGAGCACCGGGTCGTTCCGGGGCGCGCGGGCGCGCACGCCGTTCCACCACGCGGCTGCCGCGACGAGTGTCAGCGCGAGCACCGCCGCGACGGCCATCATGCCGCGAGGCCGGGATCGCTTGCTCACGTTAGGTGCGGGCGTGAGCGGGGCGACCTCGGGTGGCGTAGCGGCCGGCACCGTCGCGACGGCCGATCGCACCGGCTCGAAACTGGGAGTCTCGACCAGCGGTGCGACGATCGGCGGCGCGGCAACGGTCGTGGCCGGGGCGGCAGCGGCGGTGAAAACCGGCGGTCGCTCGGCGACGAGCGTCGCCGCCGGGGCCGCGGCGACTGCTGCCACCGCAGGCGTGGCAGCAGGGCGAGCACCACTCGGCTCGGTTTGCGGCGCGGCAGCACTGCTGCGGATGCGCTTCGCGAGCTCGATCACCTGGCGGTCAGGCTCGAGATCGAGCTCCTGCGCCAGCAGTGCCTCATAGATCCGAGCATGTTTGAGCGCGCCGCCCGGATCGCCAGCGGCGACCATCGCCTTCATCAACTCCGCGGCCACGCGTGCATTGAGCGGGTCGAGGTCGGCCAACTTCCGCCACCACGTCACCGACGCGGTGGCATCACCGCGCTCGAGGCTGCGCTTCGCGAGCCGCTCGAGGAGGTCCGCGTGACGTTGATTCAGCGCGCGCCGCTCGTCGTCGACCCAGCGGTCGAAGTCAGCGGCACCGGGCAGCCGAAAGCCATCGAGGAACGGGCCGGCATACGCCTCGGCGGCACGATCGAGGTCACGCGCCGCGAGAGCGCTCTCGAACTCGGCCACGTCACAGGTGACCATGTCCGGGTTGAGCCGCAGCTCCTGGACGCCGAGGAGAAGCTCGTCGCACTCCAGGTCCCGGCGAAGCGCGTACAGGGCCTGGGACAGTGCGCGGCGGGCTGCCTCTTCCTCCGAGTCGGGCCAGAGCAGGGCGAGCACCTTCTCTCGGGTCATGCCGCGCTCACCGGCACGGGCGACAAGGGCGAGCACGGCCAGCCGGCGTGGCTGAGTAGCCGCGCCGGTCGGTGCCTTGTTGGCGCCCTGGACGGAGAGCCCTCCGAGCGTGCGAATTCGGATCATTTGGGCCCGGAAACGTTCATGTGCTCGAGCTCGCTACGGCGCGGACGCTCGGGCGCATGGGGAATTACCGACCGGGGCACGCCTTCGCAAGCCCGAGTAAGAGCAAGCGAAGCAACGCCTTACCGGGGTGATAATTCCGTGACTCGGCCCGATATCTTGGGCGACGTCAATACCGGCCGAAAAGGCCACTTTCCGCTGCTGGCCGGGTGTTCCTGGAACAGCGGCGACCCGAGTGCTCGCCTCCACCGCAAAGAGAGCTCGCATGGACGCCGAACACGTTCGCTTGATCCGCGAGGGATGGGCGCAGGTCGCTCCGCGAAGCGATGAGACAGCGAAGGTTTTCTACTCCCGGCTCTTCGAACTGGCGCCAGAGACCCGGCCGATGTTCGCGCACGTGGACATGGATGCGCTGGGCGGGAAGTTCATGGATATGATCGGCACCCTCATTCGATTGCTCGACGAACCGGGCGATCTCGTGAGCCAGGCGATCCCGACGGCGCGCCGGCACGCATCCTATGGTGTAACCGACCACCATCTGGACATGGCGGGCGTGGCTCTCGTCGACGCCCTGCAGGAAACGTTAGGCGACGCGTTCACGCCTGACGCGCGGCATGCGTGGTCGCGTCTCTACGACCTGACGAGTGCCGTGATGCGACGCGCTTCGCAGCGGGTTGCTCCGACAGCGACCGCCTGAGCACGGCTAGAGCCGTGCGACAGCGACGCCATGCGTCGCACATGTCAGGGACAAAGCGATACAGGCCGCCGTTCCACATCGACGAACGGCGCGGTGTGTGACGAACCGTGCGCGCACTGATTCCGTTGCCGCGTGTTTCACACGTGAGACGAACCAATCGCGCCGACATCGCTTCGGCTGGCATCGGTCGTTACGCGACTCGGAACGAGATCGCAGGGGTTCATCCCATCGCCATTTCCGCTCGGAGGGCCGGACCTACCTTAGGCCCCGCCCTCCGATCCGTGATGAGACGGAGCGGCACCACGTCACATCCCATAACGCGGGAGGCCCTTTGCGAAGAACCTTGTTCGTCGTGGCTGCTGTCCTCGCACTCGTGCCGTCGTTCGCCGACGCGCAGCAACCGCGCACACTCACCGGTCGCGTCACTGCCGATGGTACGTCCGAGCCACTCTCGGGCGCCACCGTTCAGGTCGTCGGAACGGCGCTCGGAGCGCTCACGTCCGACGACGGCCGATTCCGGCTCAACGTGCCCGACGGCGCGATCCAACTCTCGGTGCGACGCATTGGCTTCAAGCGTCGCACGATGGAGATCGCCGCCGATCGCACCACAGTGGATGTCGTGCTCGAGCGAGACGCGCTCAAGTTGGAAGAGCTCGTCATCACCGGGCAGGGCACCGCGGTTGCGCGCCAGAACCTCGCGAATGACGTCGCGAGCGTAGACGCCGAGGCGCTCACGAAAGTCCAGACGACGAGCTTCGAGGGCGCACTGCAGGGCAAGGTGCCCGGCGCCAACATCCAGATGAACTCCGGCGCGCCCGGCGGCGGTGGCCAGGTGCAGATCCGCGGCATCACGAGCATCAACGGCTCGAGCGATCCGCTCTGGGTCGTCGACGGCGTGATCGTCAGCAACGACGTGCTCAACCCGGGCATCACCGCCGTCACCCGCGCGTCGGGATTGCAGCCGCAGTCGCAGGACAACGGCGTCAACCGCATCGCGGATCTCAACCTCAACGACATCGAGCGCATCGAGGTGTTGAAGGGCGCGTCGGCGTCGTCGATCTACGGGGCACGCGCGGCGAACGGGGTCATCGTCATCTCGACGAAGCGAGGTGTCGCGGGTGCGCCGCGGTTCAACATCACACAGCGAACAGGCGCCTTCGCGAGCCTCCGTGAGCTCGGTTCTCGCCGGTTCACGCGTGACGAAGCCATTGCCGAGTATCTCGGCACCGGAAAGCTGTTCGTCAACGACACCGCGCGTCTCCTCCAGCTGTACGGCGACGGCAGCGCCAAGAACAACGAGAAGAACTTCTTCGGCGAAACGCCGCTCTCGTACGAGACGAGCGTCAACGCCTCCGGTGGCAACGAGAATACCCGCTACTTCGGCTCGGTGCTGCACAAGTACGACGGCGGCATCATGCCGAACACGGGTGCGCGCCGGCAGTCGCTTCGCATCAACGTCTCGCAGAACGCGGGATCCCGCCTCACGCTCGATCTCCGAACGGCGGTGATGCGGAGCAAGGACCAGCGTGGCCTGTCCAACAACGACAATTCGGGCACGAGCCCGTACGTCGTGTTCTCGAAGACGCCCGACTTCTTCGATCTGCGCGCGGCCAACGGGGTGTTTCCCACGAACCCGTTCGAGCGCAGCAACCCGTTCCAGACGATGGCCCTCTCGAACATCGAGGAAGGAGTGGACCGCTTCATCGTCGGCGGTACGGCGACGTACCAGCTCTTCACGTCGCAGACGCAGACGGCGCAGATCCGCCTCGATGGCGGCGCCGACCGGCTCAACCAGCACGACGCGATCTACACGCCGCCCGAGCTGCAATTCGAGCCGAACGATGCCTTGCCGGGCACGACGGCACTCGTCGACGGCCAGGTCCAGAATGCGAACCTCAATGCGGCGATCACACACACCTTCTCGCCGAGTGGCGGGTTTCTCTCCGCCACGACGGCCATCGGTGTCCAGCGCGAGCTGCGCAACGTCGCGTTCGCGAACGTCGTGAACCGCGACCTCATCGCCGGTCAGGAAAACATCAATCGCGGCACGACGCCGTTGCTCCAGCAGCAGCGCCAGCCGACGAAGGTGTTCGCCGTGTTCGGTCAGGAGGAAGTGCTGCTGCTCAACGAGCGGCTGCTCCTGACCGGTGGGGTGCGCGCGGAGCGCAACACGAACAACGGCGACGTCGAGAAGATGTACTACTTCCCGAAAGCGTCGGCGTCGTACCGGCTCCCGTCGTTCGCGTTCGTGAACGAGCTCAAGGTCCGCACGGCGTGGGGGAAGAGCGGAAACCAGCCGCTCTACAACCAGAAGTTCACGAACCTCACGAACACGGTGTACGCCGGCGTCAACGCGTTGCGTGTGGCGCCGGGCGCGGGCGATCCGAACATCAAGCCTGAAACCCAGACGGAGATCGAAGGCGGGTTCGACGCGTCGATGTTCGACGGGCGCGCATCGCTGTCCGTCACGGTGTTCGACAAGTCGATCGAGGACCTCATCATCCAGCCCACCTTCGCGCCGTCGAGCGGGTTCACGAACCGGTTCACGAACGGTGCGTCGCTCGAGAACCGCGGCATCGAGGGGATGCTCCAGGTCACGCCGGTCCGGTTCCGCGGCGGTGAGTGGAACACGACGGTGATCTATCAGAAGGTGAAGCCGAAGATCACGGAGCTCGACGTGCCGACGTTCCGGCAGGGCGGGTTCGCCCTGTTCCTCGGACAGTATCAGGTGGAGAAGGGCAAGTCGCCAACGCAGATCGTCGGCCTCGTGCCCACGGCCGAGAATCCGGCCGTGAGTGCCGCGGCGATCATCGGTGATGCGACGCCGGACTACCAGATGGCGTTCACGAACCAGGTATCGTTCGGGCCGTTCAGCGCCAGCGCATTGGTGGACTGGAAGAAGGGCGGTGACGTGATCAACCTGACGACGTTCCTCTACGACGCGTCGCACAACTCGGCCGACTGGAACACCGGCGGCTCCGAGCGCTTCGCCAAACAGGGGCGTGATACGCGTCCGTACGTCGAGGACGGGTCGTTCGTGAAGCTGCGCGAGGTGTCGCTCAGCTACCGGATCCCCGAGTCGTTCGTGCAGCGCGCGTTCGGCGGTCAGCTCCGCACGGCCGGCATCTCGTTCAGCGGCCGCAACCTGTTGATGAACAGCGATTATCGCGGACTCGATCCGGAAGTCAGCAACTTCGGCAACCAGGCGCTCAACCGGAACGTCGACGTCGCTCCGTTCCCGCCCTCGCGCAGCTTCTTCCTCTCCCTTGACCTTGGCTTCTGAAATGACCGCATATACCACTGTTGCCGGCGTGCGCCGCACCGGCGCGCCTCGCCGCCGAGTGGTCGCGTTCGCCGCGATCGCTCTGGCGGTGGGCGCCACCGCGTGCAAGGACGCCGCCGAGCCGGATCTGAACAACCCGAGCCTCGAGGGCGTGCAGACGAATCCGTCGCGCGTGACGGTCACGCAGATGACGCGTGGCGTCCTGGAGGGTTACCGCCAGAACTCGGGCTTCCCGCTCGCGTTCAGCATCATCGGCCGCGACGCGTACAACCTGCAGTCGGCCGAGCCACGCAACACCGGCGAGTTGTTAGGCACGTCGCCGCTCGACCCGGGCGGCTTCGGGGCCGCCTTCTGGGGCGGGCAGTACCGCACGGTGCGAACGGCGGAAGTTCTTCTCGCATCGCTCGAGTCGTCGACGGCCGTCACGGACCAGGAGAAGGAGACCGTGCGCGGGATCGTGAACACGATCAAGGCGCTCGAGCTCTTCACGGTGTGGGCCGCGCACGACACGGCCGGGATGGTGATCGACGTCAGCGGGCCGCCGACGGAGACGGCGCCGATCCTGTGTCGCGATCCGGCGATCACCGCGATCGCCGCGATCCTGGATGAGGCACAAACGCAGATCGCGAATGGCGTGGCGAGCGGTTTCCCGTTCACGGCGCTCCCGGCCGGCTTCGCGAACTTCAACAACCGGGCGACGTTCACGACGTTCAACCGCGCCTGGAAGGGCAAGGTCGACGTCTACCGGCGCCAGTATCAGTCGGCGTTGACGGCGCTCTCGCAGTCGTTCGTCGATACGGGTGGTGGCAGCCTATCGCCCGCCCAGGCACGGGCGCTGCTCGATCGCGGGCCGGTGCACGTGTTCAGCGCCTCGCCGGGTGACGCACTCTCGACGCTGTTCGCGGCGCTCACCGGTACGGTGCGCGCGCACCCCAGCGTGCTGGCGGGTGCCGAGACCGGCCCGAACGGCATCGACGCGCGGTACACGGCGAAGGTGACGACGACGACGTCCGCCAGCGATCAGGGCGTGTCATCGAACCTCGGCTTCATCGTGTATCCGACGAACACGTCGTCGCTGCCCATCATCCGGAACGAGGAGCTGATCCTGCTCCGCGCGCAGGCGAACCACGGCCTCGGCAACGTGGACGCCGCGAGTCGCGACGTGAACTTCGTGCGTGTGCGCTCCGGCAACCTGGCGCCGAAGACGCACGCGACGCTGGACGACCTGTTGACCGACCTGCTGTACAACAAACGCTACTCGTTGCTGTACGAGACGGGCTCGCGCTGGGTGGACATGCGGTTTCACAACCGGATCAACCAGCTGCCACTCGATCTGACCACGCACCGGGTCCACGCGAACTATCCGGTGCCGGCGAACGAATGGCTGGCCCGAGGTGGACAATCAGGGTGCGCCGCGCAGTAGCACCGCCTAACGCGCTGTTAACTGGTAACTGGAACTGGTTGCTGCGGGGTGAACTACCTCGGGAAGCAGTGGCGCCCCGAGGCCGTTATCCTGCAGCAACCAGTTCCGGCGTGCAGTTCCCAGTGCGGTCTACATCTTGGGCGCCGGGACGACGCCGACCTCGAGCCGGGTGAGCTTCCCCGGCGAGTGGTAGACACGCATCGTCGCTGCCCGGAAATCTTCCGGCTTGGCCCAGAAGATGTTCGGCACGAAGGTCTGCGGGTTGCGGTCGATGTGCGGGAACCAGCTCGACTGCACCTGCACCATGATTCGATGGCCCTTCCTGAACGTGTGGTTGATGTCTGGCATCGAGAACCGGATCGAATCCGGCTGGTTCGGCACGAACGCGACCGGGTTGCTGAACGACCGGCGGAACTTCCCACGAAACGGTTCACCGCGGACGAGCTGCTGGTAGCCGGCGACGCGGAAGCCTGACGAGTCTCCTGGCCAGTTCGCGGCGTCATCGGGGAAAACGTCGATCAGCTTCACCACGAAGTCGGCATCGCTACCGCTCGTCGCGACGTGCAGGACGGGGTTCACCGGGCCGGCTATGGTCACGTCCTCCGTGAGCGGCTCGGTCTGAAAGATGATGACGTCCGGCCGGCGCGATGCGAAGCGTTGGTCGGCCGTGATGTAGTCGCGCGGCATGCCGGACGGGTCCACACGATCGACGAGCGGAACCGGCTTGGCCGGGTCCGACACGTATGCAGTGAACTCCGCGTTCGGCGCTGCGCCAATTGCCCGGCTCCCCGTCACCGGTTCCCACGCCAGCCGGCCACCCGCGGTGAGATAGAGACTCTTCTTCTCGAGGTTCTTCGGTGGCCACGTCTCATACCGGTCCCACCGGTCCGCACCCGTGCGGAACACGAGCGCTTCGGGCAGGTCCGGCTTCGGTGCGCCCTTCAGATGATGCATGAAGAACGGAAACTCCACCGAGTCTCGATAGAACGGCCCCGTCTTCGACGTCCAGCGCAGGGTGCCTAACGACGTACCGTCGCCGCGTCCCCAGCCGCCGTGCGACCACGGCCCGACGACCAGCCTGTTGTCCGTGCTCGGGCTCTGTCGCTCGGCCGCCCCGTACGTCATCCACGGGCCGGCGAGGTCCTCCGTGTCGTAGAATCCGCCCACGGTCAGAACGGCGGGCGCCATCCGCTTGATGTGCGGCCGGAGGTCGCGTGCCTTCCAGTACGCATCGTAATTCGGATGCGCGAGCACGCTGTCGAAATGCGGCGCCGTCCCCGCGGGCGCATACACCTTCTGCGCCGCCGGGCCAAGTGGGCCGAGCTCGAGGTAATACTTGTAGGCGTCCTGCGTTCCCATGCTGAACGGATAGCGCTTGTCCGGCCCGGGCTCGGTGCGTGGGCCGCGGCCGAAGCCGGTGTAGAACGTCCAGTTGTGGGGCAGCAGGAAGGCCCCGTTGTGAAAGACGTCGTCGCCCATGGCGAGGTCCGTCATCGGCGCCTGCGGGGAGCATGCCTCCAGCGCCGGGTGCGCGTCGATGCAGCTTGCGGTCGTGTAGAAGCCGGGATACGAGCCGCCAACGATGCCGACGCGGCCGTTGTTGCGCGCGATGTTCTTCACCAGCCACGCGATCGTGTCGTACGAGTCGGTGCTCTCGTCCACGTCCTTCGGCCCTTTCTTCACGGCCTTGTGCGGCGTCATCTCGGTGAACGTGCCCTCCGAGAAGTTCCGCCCGCGCGCATCCTGGTACACGAAGATGAAGCCTTCTTCCATGTAGCGCCCGTTCGGGCCTAACGACGCGCGGTACGCGTCTGCGCCATACGGCCCGACGCCGTACGGCGTGCGGGTCATGAGGATCGGGTAGCGGCGGGTAGTGTCGCGGGGCGTGTAGATCGACGTGAACAGCTGCACGCCGTCGCGCATGGTGATCCGCACCTCGCGCTTCTCGTACTTCGCCTTGACGGCCTCGGCGGCCGCGGCCTGAGCAGCGGGTTGCGCACTCAACGGCGCGGCAAGCGCGAGGAGCACAATCGCGACGAGCGGGCGCACCGATCGGGGTAGGCGCGCGGTAGAGCGAAGAAAGGCAGGGTGCATGCTGAGCATTCGAGTCGAAGCCGGGTCCCTCTAGGATAGCGCACGACCGCGCCGTAGCCGAGGCCGGTCACACACCGGAAGCACATGCGTCTGTCTCGGCAAGGACCGAACGGATGGGCCAATGAATGTCTTCGTCACGGGAGCGACGGGCGTGATCGGCTCGCGCGTCGTGCCTCTTCTTCTGAACGATGGACACCGGGTCAGTGCGCTCGCTCGCTCCGCCGCCAGCCGAAGCGCTGTCGAGCGGCTGAAGGCGGTGCCGGTGGAAGCCGACATCTTCGAGGTGGGAAGCTTGCGCCGCGCCATGGCTGGCCACGATGTGGTGATCAACCTGGCGACGTCGATACCGTCGTCGGCGACGACGATGATGCTGCCTGGCGCGTGGCGCGCGAACGACCGGATTCGGCGTGAAGGCTCGGCTGCGGTGGCCTCCGCCGCGAAGGCCGAAGGCGTGGGCCGAATGATCCAGGAGTCGTTTGCGCCGATCTACCCGGACCACGGCGATGAATGGATCGACGAGTCGATGGTGGTCGCGCCGGCGAAGTACAACCGAACGGCGCTCGACGCCGAGCGATCGGCGCAACAGTTCACACTGGACGGCGTTGGCGTCGTGCTGCGATTCGCGGCGCTCTACGGGCCCGATGCCTTGCTCGCCGAGATGCTCGGCATGATGCGCCGAGGCTGGTCGCCGTTGCCGGGATCCAGAACCGCGTATTTCTCGTCGCTCTCGCAGGACGATGCCGCCACGGCTGTCGTCGCGGCGCTTGGCGTGCCCGCGGGCATCTACAACATCGTCGAGGACGAACCGATGCGGCGAGGAGACTGGGTCAGATCGCTCGCGCGCGCGGCGGGAATCGGCGAGCCGAAGCCGATCCCACGGTGGCTTGTCGCGGTGGGTGGGTCGATGATGAAGCTCATGGCGAGGTCGCAGCGGATCTCGAACGCGAGGTTCAAGGCCGCGTCCGGATGGGCACCGAGGTATCGAAGCGCTGGCGATGCGTGGCCTGATGTTCTGGCGCGGCCCACGATGCGCTAGCATGATGCAAGTCGGCCCGGCCTGGTCGGACCGTTCCTGTCCGAGCACGGCATGAGAGTGGAGCGGTCCGCTCGATCCGTCAGATCATTTGATCCGATAATGCGAACCCTGCTATCGCTGTCACTTCTCCTCGTCGCAGCGCCCGTTGCGGCACAATCGCCGCGCTACACCGGGTCCGATGGAAGGCTGCGCGTGGTGCTCGCGCAGCAGCCGTTCTCGCCAAACGGGAAGTCCGCGGGACCGCGGCGGATGGCGACCGGCGGTATCCAGGATTACCTCGCACGGCAGGGCGCGGATGTCCGTGTCGACGAGGCGGCGCTGACGGCCGAAGAGGACAAGGAGTACGGCGGGTGGAAGCGACTTGGCATGGCGTTAGGCCATTTCGCCGACATCGTGCAGAAGAACGAGCGCGATGGGTATTTCACTGTCGGCCTGCTCGCCACATGCCCGTCCATGCCCGGGCTCGTCGCCGGATTGCAGCGCACGGGGCCGTCGGGAGCGCCGCTCAAGGTCGGGATGCTGTGGCTCGACGCGCATCCGGACTTCAACACGCCTGAGACGACGCGGAGCGGATCGTTAGGTGGCATGCCGGTCGCGGTCGCGACGGGGCGTGCCCTCCATCGCATGCGGCTCGACGCCAAGCTGGACCCGGCGCTCGCCGACTCGCAGGTCGTGATGGCAGGCGTGCGTCTCACCGACCCGCTCGAGCAGCAGCTTCTCGACAGTTCTTCCATCCAGCAGGTGAGTGTCGACGATCTCCGTCGCGCGACGCCGGCGGTGTTCGCGCAACTCGATCGGTTGAGTCGGACGAATGACAAGATCTACATCCACATCGACATGGACGTGCTCGACCCGCGCGAGGTCGAGGGGCATCAGAACAAGGTGCCGAACGGGCCGTCGAGCGAAGAGTTGGCTCGCCTCTTCGAGATGATCTTCAGCCGGTATCCGAAGGCCTCAGCGATCGGCTTCGCGACCATCCCGGCTACTGACGAAGGCGGACTCTCGCTCGCTGCAGTCAATCGAATGATCGAGGGAGCGATCAGAGGAGTTACCGCCCGAGAGAGGCGGCGATAAGGCGTCGTACAGTCGTCTGTCGAATGGTCCACCGGCATCCTACTGATGACTGAGAACCAACTGATTACTGAAAACTGGTTACTGAAAACTGATGACTGATTACTGGAGCTTCCTCCGATGTTGAATTCGACGACAACATCGAGGGCTGAACCAGTAATCAGTCGTCAGTTTTCAGTATTCAGTCTTTGAGTCGTCGGGAGCCGAACGCTAGTCGGCGCGCAAAGCACGGACAGGATCGGCGCTGGCGGCTCTCCATGCCGGTACCAGGCTCGCCGCTGCCGCGACCCCGATGAGCACGAGCGTGATGAGCGAGATCATACCCGGTTCGATGGGGCTGACCTCGAACAGAAGGCCGCGAAGAGCGTCCGTCAGCCAGAGTGAAAGCAGCACGCCGGCTGTCGATCCCGCGAGCGCCAGCCCCACGCCATCGCGAAGCACCATGGCCAGCAGCGACCGCCTCGGCGCGCCTAACGCGCTCCGAACGCCAAACTCCCGCTCGCGCCGAGCGACGTTGAAGCTCAGCACGCCATAGAGGCCAAGCGACGCCAGGGCCAGCGCGAGCGTCGCCAGCGTCGCGAGCAGGCGCATCGCCATCCGGCGTTCCACGACCGTCGTCGCGACGATCTCGTCGAGCGGCTGGATGTCGTTGATCACGAACCGCGAGTCCACGGCCGCGAGCTCGCGCCGGAGCGTCGACAGCATGGCGGTCGCACGCCCCGACGTTCTGATGATGAGCTGCGTGCCGTCGAACAGCAGCGGCTGGAACCACTGCGCTTCGGCGGGAGTGTCGAGGCGCACATCGCGCATGTCTTGCACGACGCCGACGATGCGGCGCGGCTTGCCCCCGAGAATAACCGATTCGCCGAGCGGACTCTGGTTCGGGAAGAATCGCCGTGCGGCAGTCTCGTTGATGATGAGCGCCGGCGCGTCGGGCGCCATGTACTCTTCCGGAATGAACGCGCGGCCGAGAACCACGGGCGTACGCATCGCCTCGAAGTAGTCGAACGCCACGAAGCTACCCGAGACGCGTGGCGCCGCGTTCGGGTCGCCCGGACGACCACCGACCACGAACGGATCGGCGAACGTCCATTTACCGGTGAGCGGTGTGGACTGGATCATGCCGACCGCTTCGACGCCGGGAATCGCCCTGAGCCGAGTGTGGAGCTGGCGATAGAACTCGTGGGCTTGCGGATGATCGTAGAGCGAGACGTCCGCCGAGATGACGCCGGACGGATCGTAGCCGGCATCGACGGACATCAGTCGGCGAAAGCTCTCGACGATGAGCGCAGCACCGACCGAGAGCACGAGCGCGAGCGCCACCTGACTCACGACGAGACCCGCGCGAAGGCGAGCGCGACGTCGATCGGTCGTGTGCGTCCGTCCGCCGCTGAGCAGGGTCGCATGCAGATTCCCTCGCACGACGAACGCCGCTGGCAGCGTTGCCACGACGAGTGCGACGACGGTCGCGACCCCGAGCGTGAACGCGGCGACCGTCCAATCGACGGTCACATGCACGATCATGGGAACCGAGCCCGCCCCGAGCATCCTGAGGCTCAGACGGGCGAGTGCTGCGAGGCCAAGCCCGATCGCTGCGCCCGCGACCGTGACGAGCACAACCTCCGCCACTACGGTCGCCGCGATACGGCCCCGCCCAGCACCGAGAGCGGCCCGAACGCCGAACTCCCGCTCGCGCATGCTCGATCGGAGAAGCGTGAGGTTGATGAGGTTGGCGCAGGCCAGGAGCAGCATGATCGCGGCAAACCCTTGCGCGAGTCGAAGCCCGGGCCTGACGAGACCCAGCGCCTGATCCCGCACGGAGACGAGCTCCAGCAAGCGGTTGGTCTGACTCGCGGGCTCTGCCGCGGCGAGCCTCGTGCCCACAGTCATCGCCTCGGTTCCGGCGCCGGTGACGGTCGCGTTAGGCCGAACCCGCGCGATGGCCGCGCCGCCGGGCAACACGTCACTGTCCTGGCCGACGATCCAGAAGTCCTGCACGCCGATTGTGAAGCCCGAGCCATTGCCGGACTGCGGCATCCGGCCAAACGGGAACTCGAGTCCGCGCGGCAGAATTCCGACGACGGTGAACTCGTGGTTATCAATGAAGCGGATCTGGCGTCCGATCATGCTCGGGTCGCCGGCGAAGTCGCGCTGCCAGCGCTCGTAGCCGAGCATCATGATGCGAACGCCCGGCCGCGCGTCGGTCGCATCGAACGCGCGGCCGAGGTCCGGGCGAACGCCGAGGACGCCGAACAAACTCGGCGTCACCCAGATGCCCGACCAGCGCACCCGACGATCACCGTCGCGGCGGACGAACGAACGATCACCGATGATCGCGACCGACTCGAAGGTCGAGATCTGCCTTGCGAGCGCGTTGACCTCGAGCTCGTTCGGCTTCTCGAGCGCACCCTCGCCAGCGCGATCGCGACTGTAGATCCACACGAGCTGGTCGGCGTCGCGGAACGGCAGCGGGTGGACGAGCAGTCCCCGCACGGCGCTGAAGATCATGCTATTCACGCCGATGGCGACGCCGATCGTGAGCACGGCGGTGATCGCGAACGTGCGAGCGCTCAGCAGGCGGCGGAGGGTGAGACGAAGCTCATTCATGGGAGCGGGAGCCGGGGGTTGGTCGCGCGGCGCGTCCAGCATGGTCGGCTGGCATGATTGCCGCAAGCATGCCTGCCTCGGACTCTCGCAGGCTGACATGTCCCCGACACTCGTGCACTCACACTCGGTACGAACTTCAGGTGGCTCCGCCGGTGGACGCACGGCACGCCCTTTCGCGCCGGCGATCGCGACGGCGCTGACGTGCATCGCCGCGATCGTGGCGTTCGTCGTCTTCACGAGCGAGGTGTTCGAGGCTGACGCGTTGAGCATCGATGCGGCGGGGCGTGCCTGGGCGGCGACGCTGCGGTCACCAGCGGCCGACGTCCTGTTTCGAACGGTGACATCGCTCGCGGCCACGCGAGTGGCGATGACCGTGACGCTCGTCGGTGCGGCAGTGGCATGGTCGCGGGGTGCGCCACGGGCCGCGATCCCGATGGCGCTCGCCGCCGTGCTGGCGCCCATCATCGGCAGGACGATCAAGCCAATGTTCGGGCGGCTCCGTCCCGGATACGTCGACGACGGCGGACGGAGCTACAGCTTTCCGAGCGGACATACGACGATCGCGACGTCCGTGGCGCTGACGCTGGCGTACGTGCTGGTTC
>Ga0075430_100001742_pt1 | contig 17777 bp, 18 predicted proteins | sample RhiMetdeltSRZDD4_FD_75294 | JGI IMG/M metagenome (GOLD analysis project Ga0075430, IMG submission 75294) | Populus rhizosphere microbial communities from Tennessee, USA - Rhizosphere MetaG P. deltoides SRZDD4 | ecosystem: Host-associated > Plants > Roots > Rhizosphere > Soil | place: USA... | reverse complement strand
AGAAGGCAGTGTACGGCATGCTGCCGAAGACCGCCCTCGGCCGCCAGACGTTGCGACGCAAGCTCCGCGTCTACGCGACGGCCGACCACCCGCACGTCGCGCAGCAGCCCGCCGTGCTCAAGCTCAACGTTCGCACCAACGAGACGAAGTAATGGCTGACAGCTCAGTCACGCACGCCGTCGGCCGCCGCAAGGAAGCGGTGTGCCGCGTCTACATCCGGCCCGGCTCCGGCAAGTGGGATGTGAACGGTCGCACGTTAGGCGACTACTTCCCGCGCGCCGCCCTGGTCTCGGCCATCCAGCAGCCGTTCACCGCCACCGACACGCTTGGCCGCTTCGACGTCCGGGCGAATGTCGACGGCGGAGGACAGACAGGGCAGGCCGGTGCGCTGCGCCTGGCGGTCGCGCGCGCACTCGTCGCGCTCGACGAGTCGTATCGCCGCAAGCTCCGCGACCTCGGCTTGCTCACGCGCGACGCCCGCGCGGTCGAGCGCAAGAAGCCGGGACGGCCGAAGGCGCGAAAGAGGTTCCAGTTCAGCAAGCGCTAAGGCGCTGGCTTCACCGCTATCAGCCCTCAGCCTCAGCGGCCGGCGACTGACAGATGGAACTTGTTCGATAACTCACACGCGATCCGAGCCCGCATCGGGTGCCGGTTTCCACCGGTCGAATGCAGGCAATGACGACCGCGGACGATACAAACCCAACGAGGCACGACCTACATGCAGCCCAGTCTACAGCAGCTCCTCGAGGCCGGTGTTCATTTCGGCCACCAGACCCGCCGTTGGAACCCGAAGATGCGTCGGTTCATCTTCGCGGAGCGGAACGGCATCCACATCATCGACTTGCAGAAGACGCTGCGACAGCTCGAGCTGGCGCAGAAGCTCGTCCGCGACGTCGTCATGCGCGGCGAGAACGTCCTCTTCGTCTGCACCAAGCGTCAGCTCGCCGCGATCGTGAAGAGCGAAGCCGATCGCTGCAGCGCGATGCACGTCACGGAGCGCTGGCTCGGCGGCCTCCTTACGAACTTCCAGACGGTCAAGAAGCAGATCCGCCGCCTCAAGGACCTCGAGGCGGGCACCGAAGCCGGCGGTGAGTTCGAGAACTACACGAAGAAGGAACAGCTCCTCATGGCTCGGCAGCGCGACAAGCTGTCGAAGAACCTCGCGGGCATTAAGAACATGACCCGGATTCCCGGTCTCATGTTCGTGATCGACGCGAAGAAGGAGCGGATCGCCGTCAGTGAAGCGAACAAGCTGGGCATCCCCATCGTCGCGATCTGCGACACGAACTCGGATCCCGATCTCATCAGCGTTCCGATCGCCGGCAACGATGACGCGATTCGATCGGTGGAGCTGATCACGCGGGCGATCTCCGACGCCATCGGCGAGGCGCGCCGCGAGGCGCCGGTGCGTCCGCAGGAAGAGGAAGGAGAGGAGAGCACCTACAGCTCCGATCGCGGTATGGAGCCGGCCGCGGGTGGTGAAGATGAGCGGCGCCGGCGCCGGCGGCCTCGCCGCCGCCGCGCGAAGCCCGAGGCGATCGCGGCGCGCCTCAAGGTTGGCGGCGAAGGTGGCGAGGGTGGCGAGGGCGCTGAAGGCGGAGAGGGTGTGGAAGGTGAGGAGGGCGGAGACGCTGAAGCCTGACCGCTGCCCCTGTTACAGGCCCCCCCGACCGTCTACAATCATTACGCCGCCGGCGCCGTGCCGGCGGCGTTTCCACGAAACGAAGCACTGAGCAACGAAGGACTGAATCATGGCCACGACGACAGTAACCGCAAAGGATGTCCAGCTGCTGCGCCAGCGAACTGGCGCGGGCATGATGGACTGCAAGAAGGCACTCGAGGAGACCGGCGGCGACGTCGAGAAGGCCGTCGAGTACCTCCGCAAGAAGGGTATCGCCAAGGCCGAGAAGCGCGCTGACCGCGCCGCGTCGGAGGGCGCCATCGTGGCGCTCGTCAGCGACGACGCGAAGTCCGCTGCGCTCGTGGAAGTGAACAGCGAGACCGACTTCGTTGCGCGCAACGAGGAGTTCAAAGCGCTCGCCCAGGCCGTCGCCACGCAGGTGTTCGGCGATGCGGCCTTCGACGGCGTCGTTGCGGTCGCGCAGGAGGGCGAGCTGATGAAGCAGCCCTGGCACAAGGATGCGGGCAAGAGCGTCGCCGACGCGGTCAAGGAGGCCTCCGGCAAGACCGGTGAGAACGTCGTTGTTCGTCGCTACGCGCGGCTCAAGACCGACGGCGTCATCGGCTCGTACGTGCACTTCAACGGCCGGGTCGCGGTGCTGGTGGATATCGCCGGTGGCGAGGGCGCACAGGTCAGGGAGCTCGCGAACTCGATCGCGCAGCACATCGCGGCCGGTGTGCCGAAGGTTCCGCTGGGCGTCAATCGCGAGGACATCAAGACCGACGTGATCGATCGCGAGCGGCGCATCTATGAGGAGCAGGCCCGCACCGCTGGCAAGCCCGAGGCGATGCTCGGCAAGATCGTCGAGGGCCAGGTGAACCGGTTCTACGCCGAGAACACGCTGCTCGATCAACCGTGGGTGCGCGACGACTCCAAGACGATTCGCCAGCTCGTGACCGAGGCTGGCAAGGAGATCGGCGCGACGCTGACGGTGCGCCGGTTCGCGCGCTTCCAGATGGGCGAGGAGTAAGCATCCGGTGACCGCTACCGCCGTTGCCTACTCGCGAGTTCTGCTCAAGCTGTCGGGCGAGGCACTCGCCGGCGACAAGGGATCGGTATTCGATTTCGAGCGGGTGAACCGGTTCTGCGACGAGGTCAAGGAAGTCGCGGACATGGGCGTCGGCGTTGGCCTCGTCATCGGCGGTGGCAACATCGTTCGCGGCTCGCAGCTGTCGCGCAACGGAATGGATCGCGTCACCGCCGACTACATGGGCATGCTCGGTACGGTCATCAATGCCCTTGCGCTCCAGGACGTCCTGGAGCGCAAGGGGCTCGACACGCGTGTGATGACAGCGATCCGCATGGAGGAGCTTGCCGAGCCGTACATCCGGCGTCGTGCCCTTCGACACCTGGAGGTCGGACGAACGGTGATCTTCGCGGCCGGCACCGGGAATCCGTACTTTTCCACTGACACCGCAGCGGCACTCCGGGCGATTCAGATCAAGGCCGAGGTCATTATCAAGGCGACCAGCGTGGACGGCGTGTACACCGCCGATCCGAAGAAGGACCCGAGCGCGCGCCGGTACGAGTCGCTGAGCTATCGCGAAGTGATGGTGTCGGAGCTTGGGGTCATGGACCAGACGGCGGTGACGCTCTGCAAGGAGAACAACTTGCCACTCATTGTCCTGAACATTCACCATGAAGGCGCCGTTGCGAGCGCGGTTCGCGGCGAGCGCGTGGGAACGATCGTTCGATGACTTCGATGACGACGATTCCGCAGATCATGAAGGACTGCCGCGTCCACATGGACAAGGCTATCGAGAGCTCGAAGCGCGAGTTCTCGTCCATCCGCTCGGGCAAGGCGTCGCCGTCCATGCTCGACACGGTCCGCGTCGAGATGTACGGCTCGCAGATGACGCTCAATCAGGTCGCGAGCGTCTCGGCGCCCGAGCCTCGCGTCATCATCGTGACGCCGTTCGACAAGGGGCAGATCAAGGCGGTCGAGAAGGCCATTCGCGAATCAGACCTCGGGCTCGAGCCGTCGACGCAGGGCGGCATCATCCGTGTCCCACTGCCCATGATGAACGAGCAGCGCCGCAAGGAGCTGGTGAAGGTCGTGCACAAGCTGTCCGAAGAGGGCCGCATTGCCGTCCGGCACGCGCGCACGGTCGCTCGCGATCACCTCAAGAAGCTGAACGGCGTGAGCGAGGACGACGTGAAGCACGCCGAGAAGGATCTCCAGAAGATCCACGACGAGTACATGCACAAGATCGACGAGCTCCTGAAGCACAAGGAAGCCGAGATCCTGGAAGTCTGAGTCGGACGGGCCGTGCAGTCGACGACTACCGCCGACCTGCTGGCGCAGATCCGCGTGCACGGAGCGGTTCCGCGACACGTCGCGATCATCATGGACGGGAACGGGCGCTGGGCACGCGAGCGTCGCATGCCGCGCCCGTTCGGGCATCGGTCGGGCATGCGCGCGGTCCGCGAAGTCGTCGAGGGCGCGGTGGAAGTCGGACTCGAGGAGCTGTCGCTGTTCGCCTTCTCGCAGGAGAACTGGCAGCGGCCGCCCACGGAAATCACCGCGCTGATGTCACTCCTCGAGGAGTACGTGACGCGCGAGGCGGACGAGCTTCATGAACGAGGCGTTCGGGTTCGCGCGCTCGGTAACCTCGAGCGGCTGACGCCGGAAGCATCGGCGGCCGTCGAGAAGGTGGTCAGGCGGACGGCCACGAATGATCGGCTGACGCTCAATCTGTTCATCTCCTACGGGGCCCGGGCGGAGTTGGTGCGTGCGGCTCGAATGCTCGCCGAGGACGTCGCCGCCGGCCGAATGGATCCTGCCGCCGTGGACGAGGCGCAATTCGTGTCCCGCCTGTACACGGCCGGATCTCCGGACCCCGACCTTCTCATCCGTACGTCGGGCGAGCAGCGGATCTCGAACTTCCTGTTGTGGCAGGTCGCCTACTCCGAGCTCTATATGAGCCGAGTGCTCTGGCCCGACTTCACGCGCGGGGATCTCTACGAGGCCATCCGCGACTTCCAGCTGCGAGAACGCCGATTCGGGCGCGTGCATGCCTAACGCTCAACGAGGCGTGTGAGCGAGCTCGCGAAGCGCGTCATCACGGCGCTCGTGTTGGCGCCGGTCGCGCTCGGCGTGATCTATCTCGGCGGGCTACCGCTGGCGACGTTTCTCGCTGCCGTCTCGGTGGGCTGTGCGTGGGAGTTCTTTCGTCTCGCGCGGCAGACGGGCGTAGACCCGCTCGATCCGCTCGGCCTGCCGCTGGCCGGGGCCATTCCGCTCGCGGTCTACGCGGCGGCCGCCGGACTCTACACGCCGTCGCTCGCCGTGCCCGCGGTGGCGATGCTGACCATTCTATCCGCGGTCATCTGGGTGCGGGGAACGGCCGGTCGGCCGATAGGCGCGGCCGCCGCGACCGTGCTCGGAGCTCTTTACTCGGGCGGGCTGCTGAGCTTCGGCTACGCGTTGCGCGAGCACCCGTACGCGGTTGGTGACCGTGCCGGCACCGCATTGGTTGCGTTTCCACTCGTGCTCACCTGGGCCTCGGACATCGGGGCCTACGCCGTCGGGCGAACGATCGGAGGCCGCAAGCTGATCCCGTCCGTGAGCCCAGGCAAGACGGTAGCGGGCGCGTTAGGCGGGCTCGTGGTCACGGTGATCGCGGCGTGGGCGTACGCCCGCTTCGTGCTGACCCCGACGGCACTCCTGACGATGTCGGTGCAGGGGGCAATGGTGTTCGGCGCCATCATCAGCGTCGCGGCTCAGGTCGGGGATCTGACAGAATCGCTGTTCAAGCGCGAGGCGAACATGAAGGACAGCTCTCGCCTGATTCCCGGACACGGCGGCCTTCTCGATCGACTCGACAGCCTGCTGTTCGTTTTGCCCGTCGCGTACCTGCTCTTCGACTGGCTCCTGATTCCGGCCGCCGGCGCGCACGGACAGTGACGACACCGGCGGGACGACGTGCGACGCGCGGGATCGCGCTGCTCGGGTCGACCGGATCCATCGGCACCACGGCGCTCCGGGTGCTCGACCGGCAGCGCGATCGCTTTCGCGTCTCCGCGCTGACCGCGTTCGCCAACAGCTCGCTCCTCGAGGAGCAGGCGGCACGCTTCACCCCATCGTTCGTCGGGCTCGTGCAGAACGGCGGCTCCCACGCGGCCACGTGGCACGTGGGTCGTGCGTGCCTCGTCGAAGCCGCCACCCGGGCGGACGTCGACATCGTATTGAACGCGGTCGTAGGTGCGGCCGGCCTCGATGCGACCCTCGCGGCGCTGGAGGCAGGGAAACGCGTCGCGCTCGCGAACAAGGAGACGCTGGTGATGGCCGGCGACCTCGCCGCGGCCGCCGCGACGCGTGGTGGCGGAGAGATCGTGCCCGTCGACAGCGAGCACTCGGCAATCCTGCAGTGCATTACCGGACGTCCGCGCGACGAAGTGCGCCGGATCATCCTCACCGCTTCGGGCGGCCCGTTTCGCGATTGGCCGGCTGAACGACTCGCAACCGTGACGGTGGCCGACGCGCTGCATCACCCGACATGGCAGATGGGTCGCAAGATCACCGTCGACAGCGCCACGCTCGCGAACAAGGCGCTCGAGGTGATCGAGGCGCACTACCTCTTCGGGCTGCCTTACGACCGCATCGACGTGGTCGTCCATCCGCAGAGCATCATCCATTCACTGGTGGAATTCGTCGACGGCAGCGTTCTCGCACAGCTCAGCGCGCCGACGATGGAGTTGCCTGTGCTGTATGCGTTGACGCATCCTGAACGGGTCCCCGACACGGGGGTACGACCGTTCGACCCGGTGGCGTGCTCGCCACTCACGTTCGAGCCCGTCCGACACGACCAGTTTCCGGCCCTTCAGCTCGGCGTGGAGGCGGGCCGCGCCGGCGGGGCAGCGCCAGCGGTCTTCAACGCCGCGAACGAACAGGCCGTGGCCTTATTTCTCGAAGGACGCATTACGTTCACCGACATCGCACGGGCGATTCGCTCGGCGCTCGACACGATCGCGGGGAGCCCTGGCGGCAGTCGTGACGCCGTGCTCGCCGCCGATGCTCACGCGCGGCGACACGTTCGCGGACTCTTCTCATGCTGACCTGGCTCGCACCGCTCATCGTTTTCGGGCTCGTCGTGTTCGTTCACGAGCTCGGCCATTTTCTCGCCGCGAAAGCGATGGGCGTCTACGCGCCACGCTTTTCCATTGGCTTTGGGCCCGCGCTGTGGCGCAAGCGATGGGGCGAGACCGAGTACGTCCTCGCGCTGCTGCCGCTCGGCGGCTATGTGCGCATGGCGTCGCGCGAGGACCAGGCCACTGCGTTCCTCGAGGGTGGGAGCGAGGAGAAGGACGTTCCGGAGGTCGGAGGCAACGCCGCGCCCCCGATTGCCGGCGGCGGAGACGTGACAGGGTCGCGTGATTGGGATCCCAACGCGATGAAGCCGTTCGGACCCAAGCCGATCCCAGAGCACCGCTGGTTCGAGTCGAAGCCGCTCATCGCTCGCCTGTTCATCCTGATCGCCGGCGTGTCGATGAACGGCGTGCTCGCCATTGTCCTCGACATCGGAACGCTCGCCGGCTACGGCCGTCCGTACATCCCGGCGGTCGTCGACTCCGTCGTGCCGTCGTGGCCGGCGGCGCGGGCCGGGCTCATGAAGGGCGACAGCATCGCGGCGATCGATGGGGCGCCCGTTCGCGAGTGGCAACAGCTCATCGGGCGCGTGAGCGGCGCACCCGGACGTCCAGTGCGCTTCGACGTCGTTCGGAACGGAGAGCGCCGAACACTGACGGTCGTCCCCATCGACACACAGGTCGTCAGCCAGATCACCGGGCGGGCGGAGCGCGTCGGTCGCATTGGCGTCATGCCGGCCTCGCGGCTCGCGCGCGAGGAAATGCCCTTCGCCGAAGCCGTCGTCGGCGGGTGGAACTCGACGTGGCAAAAGGCAGGCGGCATCGTGCAGATCGTCCGCGGCCTGTTCTCGGGTGCGGTGTCGACGTCGCAGCTGGGCGGGCCCATCGCGATCGCCGAGGTGTCGGTTCAGGCGGCGCGGGGCGGGCTTGAAACGCTGCTGTCGCTCATCTCGTTTCTGAGCATCAACGTCGCCATCCTGAACCTGCTCCCGGTGCCGATCCTGGACGGCGGTCAGATACTGCTCAACATCCTCGAGACGGCGAAGGGCAGTGCGTTCAGCCCCCGATCCCGCGAGTACATCCTGCGCGCCGGGCTGCTGGCGATCGCGCTGCTGTTCGCGCTCGTCATGTTCAACGACATCAAGGGTCTCATCCAGCGCCTCGGGTGATGCGTTTTCTCCTCGCGCTCGTCATCGCCCTGATGACGGTCGTTCCGGCGTCGGTCGTCGCGGCCCAGACGCGCGACTTTCGCTTCGAGATCACCGCCGTCGGCGACACCACGGTGACGTTTCGCGCCGGGCGCCTAACGTGGATCGTGCGATCACCGAGCACGATCGTGGTCGACCCGCGGCGACGTGATGCCCTCGTGGCGCGGCTCAAGGTCCTGTCGGTGTCGTCGACGGGGGAGGCGACCGCCCTGGTGACAGGTCAGACCGGGCGCATCACGACCGAGCATTTCGTGCTCGCCGCCGAACCGAAGACCCGATGGTACCGAAGTCCCCTGCTGTGGATCGGGACGGCCTTCGGTCTCGCCGCCGGGTTCGGTCTCGGGAAGCTCTAGCGATAGGAAGCGAGAAACCGGACCTCGGGGTCATGCTGACGCGTCAGGCATCCGTCATCCTGAGGCGGCGGCCGAAGAATGCTCGTCGTCCGAGTCAACGCCCCTCCACCTGTGATGCCGGCGATCCTTCGCTTCGCCCGCGACGACACCGCACGCCGGACCGCGTTTTGTCAGCGGCAGATGAGCGAAAACTTCGGCAGCGCGGTCACGCGTTCGGCGTCGACCGACACGGTGTCTCCGTAGGTCGAGCAGCGCGACGAGCCGATCGTTCTGAGGTACCGACCGATGGGAAGCAGTTCGCGGGCAGGCACTCGCCCGCGACGCTCGACCGAAGTGTCGGAGACCGGCAGGGCCGTGAGCGTGAAGCTCGCACCGGCAGGCGACGCGTCGAAGGCCAGCGTCCCGCACGGACGCGGTGAGAGCCTAACGGGCGTCGCGCGACGCCCGCGCTGAACGGTGACCTGCCGTGTGACGGTGGCTGTCGGGCACCCGTCTGCCGAGGGGATGGTGGCGGTGATCTCGTGCCGACCCGGCTGGACGCTGTCGGAGCGCCAGGACGTCGTCCCCTTCGCGACGCCGTCGAGCAGAATCGTTCCGCCTTCGGGCACGTCGACCGCGAGCGATCCGAAGGGAGACAGTGGCCGGGCGGTATCGCGACGAACCGAATCGGGACCGACCGGGGGTGTCGGCGCCGCCACGACCGGTGCGGGAACGGCTACCGGAGAATCGACTTTTGGTGGCGGCTCGGTCGCGTCGGCCGTGAGTCCGGCCAGCAGTCGGATCCCGACCGCCAGCACGGCCACTGCCGCCCCGCCCGCGATCCACCACAGCCCGGCGGACCGCTTGTGCGGACCGGTGCCGTTCGGAGACACGGCGGTATGGGAATCGGACCGCACAACGAGCGTCGGCTCCGAACCCGTTACGCGCGTTCGATACGCCGACGTCTCGAGCGTGGCCGGAAGCAGCGCAACGAGCTCCTGTGCGAGCAGCTCGCCGGTCGCGGGCCGGTCATCTGGCTGCTTCTGAAGACAGTGGAGAATCGCTGCTTCGAAGCCGGGGGTGAGGTCCGGGTTGATCGACCTCGGCGCCGGCGGCGGGTCTTCCACGTGCTGGCGGGCGATTTCGTACCAGTCGTCCCCCTCGAACGGCAGCCGGCCGGTGGCTGCTCGATAGAGGGTCACCCCGAGCGAGTAGATGTCGGCCCGCCCATCCAGCGGTTTCGCGCGGGCCTGCTCCGGCGCGAAATACTGTGGTGTCCCAACCACCATGTTCGTCCCGGTCTGCCCGGTGTAGCCGCTGAGCGCTCGCGCGATCCCGAAGTCCGCGACCACGGCGTTGCCGTGGTTATCGAACAGGATGTTGTCGACTTTGATGTCACGATGGATCACGCCCTCGCGGTGGGCGTAGCCGAGGGCCTGGGCGACGTCGACGCCTACGCGCACGACGAACTCTTCCGGCAGCGAGTTGGAGACCTCTAGCCGGTCGGCCAGTCCGGTCGGGTAGTAGTCCATGGCGAAGTAGACGGCCTCGCCATCGCGCCCGACGGAGTAGATCTTGATGATGTTCGGGTGCCGGAGCTTGGCGGCCGTGGCCGCTTCACGCCGAAAGCGCTGCTCGAACGTTTCGTCGCCCGCGAACTGCGGTTTGAGAACCTTGAGGGCGACGTGGATCTCGAGCTCTGGGTCGAACGCCTTGTAGACCCAGGCAAACCCGCCGGAGCCGATGAGCTCCTCGATGCGGTACTTCCCCAGGGTTTGGCCGAGGTGCCGTTCGGACACTACACGGAGCCTTTACAGGGGTGGGCAGGTCCAGTAAAATACTGTGCTCCAACCAATTGAGCGCTCGAGCGTAGCTGGACGCGCGGGGAATATACACAATGGCTTTTGAAAAAGCACCGACGGTCGCGAAGCACAAGAAGCACGACAACGATACGGGATCAACGCGGGTGCAGGTCGCGCTCCTGACTGAGCGGATCAATTATCTGAACGATCACCATTTTCGTTCGCACTCCAAGGACCATCACAGCCGTCGCGGTCTGTTGAAGATGGTCGGCAGGCGGAAGCGGCTCCTGACCTATCTGCGACGCACCGACGTCGATGGATACCGGAAGCTCATCCAGGAACTTGGAATCCGCTACTAACCGCTGAGTCGATACTATTCGCGCGGGCGCGCTCCTTTGCGACCCGCGCGTTTTGCGTTCTACCGAGGCGTAATCAAATGATGCAACAAATCGAACGGACCTTCGCCGGCCGCCGTCTCCGCATCGAGACCGGACGCATGGCGAAGCAGGCCGCCGGCTCGGCCGTCGTCCAGTTCGGCGACACCATGGTGCTCGCCACCGTCACCGTCAGCGATCAGCAGAGTCCTCTGCCGTTCTTCCCGCTCACGGTCGAGTACAAGGAAAAGACCTACGCCGCCGGGAAGATTCCGGGTGGCTTCATCAAGCGCGAAGGCCGGCCACAGGACGCCGAGATCCTCTCCGCTCGAATCATCGACCGGTCGATCCGGCCGTTGTTTCCCGAAGGGTTCAAGAACGAAGTGCAGGTGTTCGTCTACGTCATCTCTGCAGACCAGGAGAATGACGCCGACGTCCTCGCGCTCGTAGCCACCTCGTATGCGCTCAACGCGTCGAGGATTCCGTTCGGCGCCCCGATCGCGGGCGTGCGAGTGGGCCGGATCCAGGGGAAATGGGTGCTCAACCCGACGTTCCAGCAGCTCGGCTACAGCGACATGGAGCTCGTCGTGGCGGGCGCGCGTGATTCGATCGTGATGGTGGAGGGCGGCGCGCTCGAAGTGAGCGAGCCTGACGTGCTCGACGCACTCACGGTCGCCCAAAAAGGCATCCGGGAGCTGATCGACGCGCAGGAAGAGCTGTTCGCGAAAGCGGGCCGCGCCCCGAAAATGGAGTGGGTGAAGGCCGAGGCGCCCGAGGGCATGGTCACCCGCGTGAAGGAGCTGGCGCAGGGTAAGATCAGCGACGCGCTGAATCAGAAAGACAAGCACACGCGCGTCGAGGCCGTGGAACGGGCGAAAAAGGAGCTCGCCGACCTGCTGCTCGCTGACTTCCCGGACAACCCAAAGGACATTCACACGCTGCTCGGCGACGTCGAGTACCACAGTCTCCGCTCGCAGGTGCTGGAGACGAACCACCGCGTGGACGGCCGCAGCCCGCGCGACGTGCGTCCGATCAGCATCGACACGAGCCTGCTGCCGCGGGCGCACGGTTCGGCGCTGTTCACGCGGGGCCAGACGCAGGCGCTCGTCGTTGCCACGTTAGGCACGCAGGACGACGTGCAGCGGCTCGACACGATCGATGACGCGGGCGAGACGACGAAGTCGTTCATGCTCCACTACAACTTCCCGCCGTTCTCCACCGGCGAGGTGCGTCCGATGCGCGGCACGAGCCGTCGCGAGATCGGGCACGGCAACCTCGCCGAGCGGGCGCTGCAGGGCGTGCTGCCGCCGTTCGAGGAGTTCCCCTATACGATCCGCCTCGTGTCGGACGTGCTCGAGTCGAACGGCTCGTCGTCCATGGCGTCGGTCTGCGGCGGCTCGCTGGCGCTGTTCGACGCGGGGGTGCCGACGCGCGCAGCCGTCGCCGGCGTGGCGATGGGGTTGATCAAGGAAGGGTCGAAGTACGCGATCCTCACCGACATTCTCGGGACCGAGGATCATCTCGGCGACATGGACTTCAAGGTCGCCGGCACGACCAACGGCATCACGTCCATCCAGATGGACATCAAGGTCGAGGGGCTCGACCTCGAGATCATGCGTGAGGCGCTCGATCAGGCCCGGGAAGGGCGGCTGCACATCCTCGCCGAGATGGAAAAGGCGTTAGGCGCACCACGCGCGGACCTGTCGCCGTATGCGCCGCGCATCGTGACGGTGCAGATCAATCCCGAGAAGATCGGCGATCTCATCGGACCGAAGGGCAAGACCATCCGCGGCATCCAGGACGAGACCGGCGCCGAGATCACGGTCGACGATTCCGGAACGGTGACGATCGCCGCCGTGGGTGGCGAGGCGATGGAGCGTGCCCGGCAGATGGTGCAGGCCATCACGCAGGAGCCGATCGTCGGCGAGGTGTACGAAGGGCTCGTCAAGAGCACCACCGCGTTCGGCGCGTTCGTCGAGATTCTCCCTGGCACCGAGGCGCTGCTGCACATCTCGGAGATGCGGCACGGCCGGACGGAGAAGACCGAAGACGTGGTGAAGAAGGGCGACCGCGTGAAGGTGAAGCTCATCGACCGCGATGAGCGTGGCCGACTGCGTCTCTCGATGAAGGCGCTGCAGCCGAAGCCCGAAGGCGAAACAGGCGACGGCGCCGGTAATGGTTCGGAGCCGCGCCGCGATCGCGGCGACCGTGGTGGCCGCGGCGACCGGCCGCCGCGAGAGGCCGTTGCGGGTGGTGGCGAGGGCGAGCAATCGTACGCCGCCCAGTCGTCGCCGGAAGGCGAGGGCGGCGAAGGTGGCGAAGCCGGCGAGTCGGAAGGCGGTGAGGCCGGTGGTCGTGGAGACCGACCGCGGCGTCCTCGCGGGCGCGGCGGGCGCGGCGGAGGGCGGTCGCGCGAGTGATTATGCGCGTCGACACGCGCCTGACGCAGGCGCTCCGGCGCTCCATCCTTCCCAATGGACTGACCGTGCTCTCGGAGACCATGCCGGGAGTGCGGTCGGTCGCGTTTGGGGCGTGGGTGCGTTCGGCGTCGATCCACGAGTCACGCGACCGCATGGGCGTGTCGCACATGCTCGAGCACATGGTGTTCAAGGGGACGCGCAAGCGTTCCCCGCGCGATATCGCGCTGGCGCTCGAGGTGCTCGGCGGCTCGCTCGACGCCTACACGGCCCGCGAGCACACGTCGTTTCAGGCGCGGGTGCTCGACGAGCATCTGGTGCAGGCTGCCGATGTGGTGGCGGACTTGATGTTCAGCCCCGCGCTGCGCGCGGCGGATCTCTCTCTCGAGCGGAACGTCGTGCTCGAGGAGATCAGCATGGTGGATGACACCCCGGACGACCTCGTATTCGAGCTGCATAACGAGACGCTCTGGGGATCGCATCCCTACGGGTATTCCATTCTCGGGACGCGCGACACGGTGTCGTCGCTGAGCGTGACCGACCTCCGCGAGCTGCACGCGCGCGCGTACCAGCCCGAGCACATTGTCGTGTCGGTCGCCGGGAACGTCGACCACGATAATCTGATCGAGACGCTCGGCCGCACCGGGTGGCTCGATGTGCCGCGCGGCGATACCGCGCCGGCAGTGACGGCGGCTCCGGTGGCGGCGACGCCGCGCACGGTTCACGTCGAGCGCGACACGAGCCAGGCGCACATCGTGTTCGGATCGCCGGCCGTCGCGCACGGCGACCCGCGTCGGTATGCGATGTCGCTCGTGAGTATGCTCCTCGGTGGCGGCATGAGCTCACGGCTGTTTCAGCGCGTGCGGGAAGAGCTCGGGCTGGCGTACTCCGTGTACACGTTTCAGTCATTCCATGCGGACACCGGCGTGCACGGCGTGTACGTCGGAACGTCCCCATCCAACGCCGGCGCGGCAGCGGACGCGATCCGCTCCGAGCTCCGGCTGCTGGCAGAGCAGGGCATTCCGGACGCCGAGCTGGCGGCCGGGAAGAGCCAGCTGAAAGGGCAGTTGACGTTGTCGCTCGAGAGCGTGTCGTCGCGGATGTATCGCGCGGCCGCGGTCGAGCTGTACCGCGAACCGTACAAGGCGCTCGACGAGCTGTTGGCCGAGATCGATCGGATCGAGGCCGACGATGTCGCAGCGATCTGTCGCGAATTCTTCGCGCCCGACGCGCACACGGTGCTGAGCCTTGGCCCGAGCGATTCGGCGCTCTGACTCCGACCCACCACTCCACCATCACGGCACGATTATGCGCATTGGAGTTCCGAAAGAGATCAAGACGAACGAGAATCGGATCGCCCTCGTCCCGGCCGGCGCGGAGTCGCTCGTGTCCGCGGGGCACACGGTGATCGTGGAACGCGGCGGCGGTGAAGGGAGCGGGTTCTCCGATTCCATGTACACGGACGTCGGCGCGACGATCGCGCCGGACGCGGCGTCGGTGTGGCGTGACGCCGACATGATCATGAAGGTCAAGGAGCCGATCGAGCCCGAGTGGCCGCACATGAAGCGCGGGCAGGTGATCTTCACGTACTTCCACTTTGCGGCCGACGAGCGCCTGACGCGGGCGCACATGGACTCGGGCGCGGTCTGCATCGCCTACGAGACCGTCGAGCTGCCCACGCGCGAGCTGCCGCTGCTGACGCCGATGTCCGAGGTGGCCGGCCGGATGGCCGTGCAGGAGGGCGCGAAGTACCTCGAGAAGCTCTATGGCGGACGCGGCGTGTTGTTAGGCGGTGTCCCGGGCGTGCCGCCGGCGAAGGTCGTGATTCTCGGCGGCGGCGTCGTCGGAATCAACGCGGCGAAGATGGCGGCGGGGATGGGCGCGAAGGTCGTCGTGCTCGACGTCTCGCTCGAGCGGCTACGCTACCTCTCGGACGTGATGCCGGCGAACGTGCAGCTCATCTACTCGAACCGGCACAACGTGCTCGAGCAGATCGAGACCGCTGATCTCGTCGTGGGTGGGGTGCTGATTCCGGGTGCGAAGGCCCCGCGGCTCGTCCGGCGCGAGGATCTCAAGCGCATGCAGCCCGGCTCGGTGATCGTGGATGTCGCGATCGACCAGGGCGGGTGCGTCGAGACAATCAAGGCGACCACCCACGAGAACCCGACCTACGTCGTAGACGGGGTCATTCACTACGGTGTGGCGAACATGCCGGGCGGAGTGCCGCGCACGTCGACGCTGGCGCTGACGAACGCGACGTTCCCGTACGCGCATCGGCTGGCGAAGAAAGGCTGGAAGCAGGCGCTGAAGGACGACCCGGCGCTGCTCAAGGGGCTCAACATGATCGAGGGGAAGGTGACGTACCCGGGCGTGGCCGAAGCGTTCGGGTTGCCGTACACCGACCCGGCGACGTGCCTCGCCTGAGCGCGGCACCCGCCGCGTTCGCGTGAGCCGCGTTCGCGTCCTTCGACTCCCGCACAACCCGGATCTGCCGCTGCCGTCGCGGCGGACTTCGGGTTCCGCGGGGTTCGATCTCGCGTCGGCGGAGCCGGACTTCGTGCTCGCGCCGGGTGAGCGGCGACTCGTCGCCACCGGACTGGCGATCGAGCTGCCGCCCGGCATCGAGGGGCAGGTGCGTCCTCGATCGGGCCTCGCGTTGCGGCACGGCCTAACGATGCCCAACTCGCCCGGGACGATCGACTCGGACTACCGGGGAGAGCTCAAGGTGATTCTCCAGAACGCCGGCGCCGACCCGGTCACCATCGCACGGGGTGATCGCATCGCCCAGGTCGTGTTCGCGCGGTACGAGGCGCCGGAGCTCGTGGACGCGACGGCGCTCGAGGAAAGCACCCGCGGACCCGGAGGCTTCGGAAGCACCGGCGTCTAGCGACGCGCGGGGCAGGGCTCACGGGCGCAACGGTGCGGCGCTTGCTGTCTCATCCGGCGTGATTCCTCGAGTGCTCTGCTACCACAAGGTCGAGCGCCGCCGGGAGCTTGGCGTGACGCGCCTGTCGCCGCGCAGGTTCGCGGCGCAGATGACAGCGCTCGCAAGCGCGGGCTGGCGCGGGATCTCGCTTCGCGAATTCGCGGCGTGCGTGCGGGGCGAGCGCCGTGCCGCCCCCGGCGACATGCTCATCACGTTCGATGATGCGTATCGCGGGCTGCGCGACTACGCTTTTCCCGTCCTCCGAGACGTGGGGTTCGCGGCCGCCTGTTTCGTGATCACCGACTATGCCGGCCGGCTCAATCGCTGGGATGTCGCGTACGGCGGCCGGCGGTTCGCGCACCTGGCCTGGCGCGACATGGCGCGCTGGCAAACACACGGGATCTCGTTCGAATCGCACACCGCGACGCACCCGCGCCTCCCGTGGATCGACGACCGGCAGCTCGATGACGAGCTGCAGCGGTCGGCTCGAGCACTCGGCGACGCGTTAGGCGCCGCACCGACCGCGATCGCCTATCCGTTCGGCGCCGCCACCGTCCGTGAGACCGCCGCTGCGAAGGGAGCCGGGTACGGTCTGGGGTTCGCGCTCGGGCGACGGTGGGATGGGGACGCGCTACGCGTGCCGCGGCTTCCCGTGCACTGCTGGTCCCCACGGCTCCCGGGAGTCGGCGCGCTCGCGCCGATCGAACGGCTCGTTGGCGCCGCCGCCGGACGCTGCGCCGTCGGGACCAGTGTGTGGATGCGCCTAACGTCGGCCTAGACGAAGTACTTCGCGATCACCGGCAGCAGCGTCGGATGCCGCACCAGCGCGGTGCCGAAGATCCGGCCGAGCGTACGCCGACGCGCCGGGATCCGGTTGACGGTGCGCGCGAGGCCGTCGAAGAACGCGTCGTCGAGCCGCGCCAGCGCTTCCTTCACCTGATGAAACCGCACGTGATCGTCGCCGAGCAGACGCATCCAGCGGGTGTGGTACGACGCGAGCGCAGCGGCCGAGGCGTCGCCGGCCGACAGCGCACTCACGATCGTCTCCGCCGCCAGGCGACCCGCCTTCATCGCGTTCACGATCCCCCCGCCGGAGAGCGGGTTGATCATATGTGCCGCATCCCCGCACAGCACGACACCATCGGCCACCGTCGCGCGAGTCGTCGGCGCCACGATCACGCCGCCGACGGTGCGACTCGTCAGGCGCGCCGTCGGGTAGTAGCTCGCAACGTAGTCATCGAGCCAATGCGTCGCCGATCGCCCTCCGGCTCGCAGCCCAAGCACACCGAGGCCGACGTTCGCCAGGCGTTCGCCCTTCGGAAACACCCACGCGTATCCGCCGGGCGCCACACGGTCACCGAAGTGGAGCACGATGGCGTCCGGATCGAATCCGTCGAGATCGACGAGGTACTGCGCGCAACTTTCCATGTCGCGGGCGCGAACACGCGTATCGATGCCGGCCCATCGTCCGACTGCGCCTTCGACACCATCGGCACCGACGACGACGCGCGCGCGGATCTGCCACGGGGTTTCGCGGCTCGCGTCCTGAACGGCAACGAGCCATCGGTCGCCGGCGCGTCGCATTCCCAGCGCTTCGATGCGAGTGCGCACGTCGGCTCCCGCCGCGCAGGCCTGCGCGGCAATTGCCTGTTCGAACCCGGTCCGGTCGAGGATGTACCCGACATCGCCCTCCGCGACTCGAACTTCGGTCCCGTTCGGCGCGCGAAAGACTACGCGCGTGATACGGCGCGATATCCAGCTCGCTCCGACGGGATCGAGGAACTCCGATATCCCGGCTGAGCCCACGCCTTCACCGCAGCGAACCGGCGCTCCGATGACCGGATCGCGCTCCAGCACCACGACCGCGAGCCCGCCGCCGGCGGCCGCGAGCTCGCGCGCCGCGATCAGCCCTGCGGGCCCGCCGCCGACTATGAGAACATCGCAATCTT
>Ga0075430_100001738_pt1 | contig 17797 bp, 18 predicted proteins | sample RhiMetdeltSRZDD4_FD_75294 | JGI IMG/M metagenome (GOLD analysis project Ga0075430, IMG submission 75294) | Populus rhizosphere microbial communities from Tennessee, USA - Rhizosphere MetaG P. deltoides SRZDD4 | ecosystem: Host-associated > Plants > Roots > Rhizosphere > Soil | place: USA... | reverse complement strand
TGGTACCTGGCGCACCTGAACAACGCCAGCAGCGCCGACTTCTTCCGGGTCAGCGTGGTCACCGGCAGCACCACGGCGGTCTTCACGCAGCTGGGCGCGGCGACGAACCGGGCCGGCGCGTGGGCGACCGGGACCGTCAACCTCACCAGCTTCGCCGGGCAGACGATCCGGCTGCGCATCGAGGCCGCTGACGCCTCGACGGCGAGCCTGATCGAGGCCGGCGTGGACGACGTGAAGATCGTCCAGAGCTGACGCACCACCTGGCGCCGATCTTGTAGCCGGGGCGCCCCCGGTGTGCCGCCGCCCGTGGCGGCGGCACACCCCCGGCGGCAAGGTCGGCGCCGCTCATCTGCATCAGGACGTAGCCGCCGGAGCGGATATGTCTCCCGCTGTCGCGGCGGCCCACAGCAAAGATCGCGGCTGCAGGCGCCATCTGCGCAGTCGCGCCGCACATCCGCTGCCGCAATCGCGATCTTGAGAAGCTTGGAGCCGTGGGCCGAGACAAACCGGGCGCAGCCGATTGATAACCTAAGATCAATGGGTGCGGTGACCAAGTGAGCCGCTGTGCGGTCGACCAGGCAGTGCCATACCTCATGTACGGCCGCGCAGGAGAGTGGTCCCGCCCTAGCCGGCGGGGCGCAGCAGAAGGCTGCCTCCGTATACGAGCGCGGCGATCGTACCCGTCAGGAAGATGAGTGACCACAGCTCACTTGGCACCAGGGTCAGCCGCTGCATCGTTCTCGTGTCCGACCCCGAGCTCTCATAGATCTTCTGTCTGATGTGTACGAGCATGTCCTCCACTGGTGCGATGAGCAGGAACCAGACCCAGACATATGTGAAGAACACCTGCAATGGCGGTTCCACCTGCGTCGCGGTCGCGAAGATCACCACCATGAGAGCCGGGACGAGAGACAGTCCGAACCAGCCGCGCACCATAAACAACATGAGAAACAGGAACCCCAGACTGGCCCAGAGCACCGCCTCGGTTGCACCGCGGAGAAGTAGGGCGGCTGCCAGCAGCCCGAAGACCGAGGGGCCGATATAGCCGGCAAGGGAGACGAAGATATTGAACAGCCAGGGAATTGGCCCAAACTCCGTCACCCCGCCACCGTCGGGCTGCAACCTGACGGCGCGCACCTTCTGGAGGAGCAGCGTTCCGACAAGAGCATGGCCGCCCTCATGGGCCACCGTCGCCACGACCGTGGTGACGGCATACATCGGCACGGCGAGGACCCATGCGAGAAGTGCGGCAGCCCACGCCAGCCTGGACGGGTCGTACACGGCCGGGGCCGCGAAGACAGAGTCGGCGCCGAACACGGCGTGAAGCTACCGAGCAACCAAGTATGGCCGCCATCGGCACTGTGGACAGACCCGTCGTCACGATCGGCCCATCAAGAGCTATGCGGCTCTGGGCACCCATGGATCACGTGGACAGCTCGCCCAGCGGACACGGAGCTGACGGCACCGGCACCGGCCGTGTGCCATGCTCGCTCGGTGCCGGTCCTGGTCCCGCCCGCCCTGGCCAGCAACGTGGTCGAGACCTGGGCCGACGAAGGGGCACGGTGGCTGGCCAGGCTGCCCGCGCTCGTCGCTGATGTCGCCCGCGACTGGCAGCTCACCCTCGGCGCGCCCTACCTGCTCAGCTTCCACTGGGTCGCCCCGGCCACCCGGGCGGACGGCTCGCCCGCGGTGCTCAAGCTCGGCGTACCAGCCGGGCATCTGGCCCATGAGGCGCAGGCCCTGCGGGCCTACGGCGGGCACGGCGCGGTACGGCTGCTCGCCGACGACCTCGACCGGGGCGCGCTGCTGCTGGAGCGCGCCGAACCCGGCGGCCCGGCCGCGGCTCTGGTGCCCCGCGACGACGAGGCAGCCACCGCCGCCCTCATCGGGGTGGGGCGGCGCCTGCACCGGGCTGTACCGGACGGGTGCACGCTGCCCGACCTCCGCAAGGAGAGCGAGTCGTTCCGGGCCCACCTGCGCCGCTTCCCCGGCGACGACCCGCTGCCCCGGCACCTCGTCGAGCACGCCGGCCAGCTCTTCGACGAGCTGTGCGCCAGCGCGCCAGAGCACCTGCTGCTACACGGCGACCTGCACCATGACAACGTGCTGCGCGCCGGACGCGAGCCCTGGCTCGCCATCGACCCGCACGGCGTGGTCGGCGACCCCGGGTACGACTGCGGCGCCATGCTCTACAACCCGCAGCCGTGGCGGCGTGAGGAGGACCTGCTCGCGCTCGTCCCGGCCCGCATCGAGCAGCTCGCCGACGGCTTCGCCATCCCGGTCGACCGCGTGGTGGCCTGGGGCTTCGTCATGGGCGTGCTGTCGGAGGTGTGGACCGCCCAGGGCAGCGGCACCCCAGGCAGCCGCGCGCTGGACGTCGCCACGATGCTCTACCCGCGCCTGTCCTGACCACAGCCAACAGCAACCGCCCAGCGGGCCGTCAGCTGTAAGCGATCACGGGCCGAGGTCGTACGCCGCAGCGATGGCTTGGCCCAGGGCCAGCTCTTGGGCAGGGTGCAGGTAGCCGAGGAACCGCCCGATGGCCTCGCGGGGAATGGTGGTGATGTTGTCGCAGGAGACGACTGAGCCGTTGTGCAGACCGTTGGTCTTCCCGACTGCGACCTCAGTGGACAGTCCTCTGATGATGCTGGTGATGGGAGCCACGGTGATCGACTTGAGGAATGGCCGCACCGGTTCTCGGGTAAGGATGAGTACTGGGCGGGTCCTGTCCAGGGTGGCCAGGTGGATAGGGCGCATCAGTCGAGGTCCATTGGCTGGGTACCGGCCCAGGAGGCCAGGTCGTCAAGGTCGCCATCTTCTCTGCTGGCAGCGTAGATAGCGGCGTCGCGCTCGCCTGCCTCCCGCCGTCGTTCCCGTTCCAGGGCTTGTGCGACAACGACGGCACGGCTGGGAGCAGCGCCGGAGCGGACCCGTTCATCCACGAAGGCGACGATATCGTCGGGCAACCGAACGGCGATCTGGATCGTCATACCGCTATGGTACCGACATGGGATCGGATCTGGTAGCACCTCCGCTCAGGATCCGAGCTGCGCCGGACTTGTCGCCCGAAGGTGACCGCCGAGTGCCGTCTTGTGGGCGGCACGCCCGCGCGTGACCTACCAGAGGGCTAGCGCGCGTGGTCGAGCACCACCTTGCCGAAGACATCCCCGCCGTGCAGCCTTGCAAAGGCCTCCTGGACCTCGGAGAAGCCGTACACCCGGTCGACCACCGGGCGGATGCCCCGCGCCACGCACAGGTCCACCAGGGCCGCCAGCTCGTCCCGGGTGCCCATGGTGGAGCCCAGGATCTCCTGCTGCAGGAAGAACACCCGGCGCAGGTCCACAGTGGCCAGATGCCCGGAGGTGGCCCCGGAGACCACGATCCGGCCACCCGGCTTGGCGCACTTGAGCGAGTGGTCCAGCGTTGCCGCGCCCACCGTCTCCACGACCACGTCCACCCGCTCCGGCAGCCGGGCACCGGGCTCGACCGCGCTGGCGCCCAGCTGCGCCACCCGCTCCCGCTTCGCCGGGTCGCGGCTGGTCGCGTACACCCGCGCTCCTAGCGCGACAGCAAGCACGACGGCGGCCGTGGCGACGCCACCGCCGGCGCCCTGCACCAGCACAGCCCCGCCCTCGGGCAGCCGGCCGCGGACCGTGAGCATCCGGTAGGCGGTGAGCCAGGCCGTCGGCAGGCAGGCCGCGTCCGTCCAGCTCAGCCCCTCTGGCTTGGGTACGAGGTTGCGCCGCGGCACGGCCACCCGCTCGGCGAGCGTGCCGGGGTACCGCTCGGACAGCAGCGAGCGCTTGGGGTCCATGGTCTCGTCGCTCGCGCCCGGGTCACCGATGACCGCGTGCACCACGACCTCGTTGCCCGCCTCGTCCACGCCGGCCGCGTCACAGCCGAGGACCATCGGCAGCTGCTCGGCCTGAAGGCCCACCCCGCGCAGCGACCACAGGTCGTGGTGGTTGAGCGAGCTGGCCCGCACCTCGACCGTGGCCCAGTCACCGGCCGGGTGCTCCGGCTCCGGCTGCTCGCCCACGGCCAGGCCGGCGAGCGGGTCGTCGGGATGGAACGCGGAGACGTACGCGGCACGCATGGCGGCACGGTAACAGGACGACGGCGCCGCCGGGCCGGTCGCACCGCCAAGCCGAGCGGGCGGCAGGGCCGAGCGGGCGAGCGGCAAGGCCGGGCAGGGCGGGAGTCAGGCGCGGCAGACGCCGTCCTGGCGGGCCGCAGCGGCCACCGCTGCGGCCACCGCGGGCGCCACCCGCGGGTCGAGGGCGCTCGGCACGATGGCGTCCGGTCGCAGCTCGTCGGCGACGACCGCGGCGATCGCGTCGGCGGCGGCCACCTTCATGCCCTCCGTGATCCGGGTGGCCCCGGCGTCGAGCGCGCCCCGGAACACCCCGGGGAACGCCAGCACGTTGTTGATCTGGTTCGGGAAGTCGCTGCGCCCGGTGGCGACGACCGCGGCGTGCCGCGCGGCGACCGTCGGGTGCACCTCGGGGGTCGGGTTGGCGAGCGCGAAGACCACGCCGCCCGGCGCCATCGCGGCCACGGCCTCCTCACCGATCAGGCCCCCGGACACGCCGATCAGCACGTCCGCCCCTACCAGCGCGTCCGCGACCGAGCCGGTCACCCGCCGCCCGTTGGTCAGCGCGGCCAGCTCGGCTTTTGTCGGGGTCAGGTCGGCTCGTCCATCGTGGATGGTGCCGCGCGAGTCGCACACCACCAGCTCGGCCCCGTTCACGCCGCCGGCCACCAGCATCCTGGTGACCGCGATCCCGGCCGCTCCCGCGCCGGACATCACCACCCGCAGGTCGCCCAGCTTGCGGCCGAGCACCGCCGCGGCGTTACGCAGCGCGGCGAGCACGACGATCGCCGTACCGTGCTGGTCGTCGTGGAAGACCGGGACGGGCAGCGCCTCGTCGAGCCGGCGCTCGATCTCGAAGCAGCGCGGCGCGGAGATGTCCTCCAGGTTGATGCCGCCGAACGAGGGCGCCAGCGCGGTCACCGCCGCCACGATCTCGTCCACGTCCTGGGTGCCCAGGCACACCGGCACCGCGTCCACGCCCGCGAACTGCTTGAACAGCGCCGCCTTGCCCTCCATCACCGGCAGTGCGGCGCGCGGCCCGATGTTGCCCAGGCCCAGCACCGCCGAGCCGTCCGTCACCACGGCCACGGTGTGGCCGACCCAGGTGTACGCGTACACCAGCGTCTCGTCTGCCGCGATCGCCTCGCACACCCGGGCCACCCCGGGGGTGTACGCCAGCGCCAGGTCCTCCCGGGTGGCCAGCGGCACAGTGACATCCACCCCCAGCTTCCCGCCGCGGTGCAGGATGAAGACGGGTTCCTCGGTCGGCGCGGTCACGGGCGGGGCTCGGACATCGGTGCTGCTCCAGCGGGTGTAGCGGACGGGCTCGGAGCTGACCCTAGTGCAGCCTGGGCCGGGCGACCCGGCCGGGGCGCGGCCAGTAGCGGAACAGCACCCGACCCACCACCTGCGCCGTGCCGTACCGGCGGGAGTCCTCGGAGGCGGCGCCGTTGTCGCCCACCACCCACCAGCCGCCGCGTACCGGCCGCACCGCCCGCTTGACGAACAGGCCGGGCTGCCCGTCGAAGCGCACCACGATCACGTCGCCCGGGCGCGCGCGGCGGCCGCGCCGCACCAGCAGCGCGTCGCCGGAGCGCAGCGCCGGGGCCATGGAAGGGCCTTCCACGAGTACGGCGAAGACCGGGGCCGCCAAGCCACCTCCCGCGTTCCGACCGCCCTGGCCGGGGTAAGGTTCCGGACATAAGGATCATCGCAACAATGCCCAGGAGGGGTCCGATGCGACTGCCGCGACTGTTCATACCCCGTACCGTCGTCAAGGCCCACTGCGACCTGCCATGCGGCGTGTACGACCCGGCCCAGGCGCGGATCGAGGCGGAGTCGATCAAGGCGATCTGCGAGAAGTACGAGGCGAACAACGACCCGGACTTCCGCACCCGCGCCCTGCTCATCAAGGAGCAGCGGGCCGAGCTGGTCAAGCACCACCTCTGGGTGCTGTGGACCGACTACTTCAAGGCACCGCACTTCGAGAAGTACCCGCAGCTGCACCAGCTGTTCAACGAGGCGACCAAGCTGGCCGGCGCCGGCGGCGCCAAGGGCAAGGTCGACGCGGCAGTGGCTCAGGAGCTGCTCGACAAGATCGACGAGATCGCGAAGATCTTCTGGGAGACCAAGCAGGCGTGAGAGCGCCCCGCATCCGGGTACGGCCGGCACGCCCCTCGGACGTGCCGGCCGTCGTCGCAATGGTGCACGAGCTGGCGGAGTACGAGAAGGCGCCGGAGCAGTGCCACCTCACCGCGGCACAGCTGACGGATGCCCTGTTCCCGGCGGACGCGCCGCCCGCGCTCTTCGGCCACCTGGCAGTGGACGAGCAGGACACCCCGGTCGGGTTCAGCCTGTGGTTCCGCAGCTTCTCCACCTGGGAGGGCAGGCACGGCATCTACGTGGAGGACCTCTACGTGCGCCCGGCCGCCCGGGGCACCGGCGCCGGCCGGGCACTGCTCGCCGCGCTCGCCCAGAAGTGCGTACGCCGGGGGTACCCCCGGCTGGAGTGCTGGGTGCTGCACTGGAACCCGGCCCGCGACTTCTACCAGGCGGTCGGCGCCACCGCGATGACGGAGTGGGTGCCGTACCGGCTCTCCGGCGCGGCCTTGCGGCAGCTGGCAGCGGCGACGCCGCCGGGAGAGCCACACGGATGAGCGCCGACCCCCTAAAGTCAATGCCCGGGGGGAGGACTTCGGTGGCGTACCGGCCGGGCGACGACAGCGACACGACGAGCCACGACGTCGTGTGGATCGCCGTGCCCGCCGACGGGTCCTACCTGGCGGTCCTGCGTACGGCGACCGCCGGCATCGCCGCCCGCCTCAACTTCGGCCTCGACGAGATCGAGGATCTTCGCATAGCGGTGGACGAGGCGTGCGGCATGCTGCTCGGGCTCGCCGCGACCGACTCCGAGCTGAGCTGCCGGTTCGACATCGCGGTAGACGGGCTCGCGGTGGAGATGGCGGTGGAGACGGTCGGCACCGCGGTGCTGCCGCCAGCGCAGTCCTTCGCCTGGCAGGTGCTCACCGCGCTGGCGGCCGATGTCAACGCCGGCACGGTCGAGGGGCGCGCGACGATCCGGCTGGTCAGCCGCGGCGCGGAGATCCGCTCGGCGACGCACTGACGCCTCGCCGCCGGCCGCCGTTCAGTGGATGTCGAGGGCCTCCCGGGTGGCCGGCGTGAGCAGCAAGCCGATCACCAGCAGAGCGGCAGCGCCCAGCGGCAGGCCGAGCCAGAGCAGGCCGCCGGAGACCATGTAGTAGGCCGCCGGCAGGAGCAGGAGCTGAAGCACGATCGCGGGGCTGCGGGCCCAGGCCCGCCGGCGGGACAGCGCCCAGGCCAGCCCGCCCAACGCGGCAGCGACCAGGGCCACGTAGAGGGCCACCAGCAGCGCGGAGCGCCGGTTCGCCGCGTCCGCGGTGAGGTCGGCGTACGCCAGGTAGGCCACGACGAGCACGACGGCGGTGGCCTCGGCCGCGAGCAGCCCGACCGCCCCCCGGAGCGGGCCGGGCAGGGCAGCGTGGGGTGAGCGCTCGGTCACGGCGCCCTAGGCTACAGTCCCCGACATGCGCGCTCTCCTCGTGGTCAACCCGAAGGCCACCACCACGAGCGAGCGCAGCCGCGACGTGCTGGTCCGCGCCCTGCGTAGCGAGGTCGAGCTGGAGGTGGCGTACACCCGGCGGCGCGGGCACTGCGCCACGCTCGCCCGGCAGGCGGCGCTCGCAGGAGTCGACCTGGTGGTGACGCTCGGCGGCGACGGCACCGTCAACGAGGCGGTGAACGGCCTGCTCTCCGCGCGCCCCAGCGGCGAGCCACCGGACCCGGCGGCGCTGCCGGCGTTCGGCGTGGTGCCCGGCGGCTCCACGAACGTGTTCGCCCGCGCGCTGGGCCTGCCCAAGGACTGGGCCGAGGGCACGAGCGTGATCCTGGAGGCGCTGCGCGAGCGGCGTACCCGCACCATCGGCCTGGGCCGGGCCGACGAGCGCTACTTCACCTTCTGCGCCGGGCTGGGCCTGGACGCGGCGGTGGTCCGGCGGGTCGAGCGGGCCCGGTTGCACGGCCGTGTCTCAACGCCAGCGCTCTACCTGCGGTCGACGGTCGCGCAGTACTTCCTAGGCACCGACCGCCGGCACCCGGGGATCACCCTGGAGCGGCCCGGCGAGGCGCCAGAGGCGGACCTGGCCACGGTCATCGTGCAGAACACGGCTCCCTGGACCTACCTCGGCGACCGCCCGGTGAACCCGAACCCGGACGCCTCCTTCGAGCTGGGGCTCGACGTGCTGGCCATGCGCGTGCTGCACGTGCCCAGCACCACCCGTACGGTGGCGCAGATCCTGTCCCGGCGGCCGGACCCGCGTGGCCGCAACGTGCTCCGGTTGCATGATGTTGCCACGTTCACTCTGCGCACCGCCCGGCCGCAGCCGTTCCAGCTGGACGGGGACTACCTGGGTGAGCGCGACAAGGTGCAGTTCACCAGCGTTCCGGCCGCACTGCGGGTAGTCTGCTGACGAGGCATGCGGCCGCCTCCCGCCCGTATGCCACGCGTACATAGAGGACACATCGGTAATGCTGGGCGGGGGATCGCGTAGCGTACTACATTGAGTGCTGAGCGCCGTAGGTGCGAAGGTCGGATAAACCGGCAATTAGGGGACGAAAGTATCGTGACCTAGGTCACGGCCCCCGATTTTCTCCGGATCTCCCCTTGACATCACGGCCGTTCGTGAAAGCATTCACAAGCGGTACGAGTTGCCTGCTCACGCGCTGCCGTTGGGGATGCGCCGCGCGTGCATATAGGGGAAAAGATCAACGTACTTAACGCCATCGTTTACGAACAAGGAGTGTTGCCGCCATGGACTGGCGCCACCGTGCTGCCTGCCGCGACGAGGATCCGGAGCTGTTCTTCCCAATCGGGACGTCTGGCCCGGCTCTCCTTCAGGTCGAGCAGGCCAAGGCGGTCTGCCGGCGCTGCTCAGTGACCGACGAGTGCCTGCAATGGGCGCTGGAGAGCGGTCAGGACGCCGGCGTCTGGGGCGGGATGAGCGAAGAGGAGCGGCGTACCGTTAAGCGTCGCGGTGGCCTGCGGGTCCGCGCTCACTCCCTCTGAACCGCGCTACAGGTCGGGCCCCGGCGAATTTCGCCGGGGCCCGACCTTGCTATTACTCCGCCCCGATGTGCGCTTATGGCGACGCCGGGTACCGGGACGACCTCTCTACGTCGTTGTGCTCTGCACCATCTACACGAGCAGAGCTACCCGGCAGGCGAGCAGAGCCACTCGGCAGACGAGCAGAGCCGCCCGGCGGACGAGTAGAGCGCCCGGCAGGCGAGCAGAGCCGCCCGGCGGAACAGGCGCCGGCTGGCCCCTACGCTCGTCGAGCGGTCGCCGACACCCGCGCCACGACCAGCCACGCCAGCTCTGGCGCTGCTCCTAACGGCGCGGCCACGCCGACCGCCCCGCCGCCCTGGGCCGACGCCGCAGCCCGGTCGTAGAGCAGGCCGGGCGCCAGGAAGTAGGAGGCGACCGCTACCCGCCTCGCACCGCCGGCCCGCAGCTGCCGTACCGCCTCCCCCGGCGTCGGCCCGGCCGCTGCCGCGTACGCCGGCAGGCAGCGCACCCCGGCCGCCGTACCCAGGGTGGTGGCGACCGCGGCGACGCTCTCCCGCGCGGCGGCGTCCCGGGTGCCGGCCGCGGCGAGCACGAGTGCGTCGTACGGCCGGCGCAGCTGCCCCAGCCGCCGGCGCAGCGCCACGATGAGCAACGCGTCAACGGCCAGCCCCTGCGCGCCGAGCACCTCGGTCAGGCTCACCCGCAGTGGCAGGCCGGCCGCCCGGACCCGGGCCAGTACCACGGGCAGGTCCACCCGGCCGTGGTAGGCGGCGGTCAGCAGCAGTGGCACGACGACGGCGTGGCGATATCCGGTCGCGGCGAGCCGCACCAGCGCATGCGGCACCGGGGGCTGGGCATGGTCGAGGTAGGCGACGCTGACCGGCCCCTGTGGCCGGGCCACCGCCACCGCCCGGGCGAGCGCCCGGGTGGCCTGGGCGGCCCGGGGGTCACGGCTGCCGTGCGCCACCAGCAGCACGGCGGCTGCCGCCTCCCCGGGCCTCGCGCCCGGCGTGGGACCAGCGGCGTCCACCACGGCCGGCGCGGCCTCCACCGTGGTCGGTGAGGCATCTACTGTGGATAGTGCGGCCATACCGGCGGTCACGGTCATGGCGAGTGCAGCCCGCACTCGGTCTTGTCGAACAGCGGCCACCGGCCAGCGCGCGGGTCCTCGCCGGCCCGGGGCCGGCGGGTGCACGGCCAGCAGCCCACGGACCCGTACCCGCGCAGCAGCAGCGGGTTCACCGGGATGTCGTGACGGGAGATGTACCGGTCCACGTCCGCCTGGGTCCAGCGGGCCAGCGGGTTCACCTTCACCAGGCCGCGGCTCGCCTCGAAGTGCACCACCGGCGTGGCGGCCCGGGTCGGCGACTCGTCGCGACGCAGGCCGGCCGCCCACGCGTCGTAGTCGGCCAAGGCCCGCTCCAGCGGCTCGACCTTGCGCAGCGCGCAGCACTGGTCCGGGTCGCGGGAGAACAGCCGGGGCCCGTACCGGCCGTCCTGCTGGCCGACCGTCAGCTGGGGGCGGATGGAGCGCACCCGCACCGGCAGGGTGGCGGCCACCCGCTCACGCACCCGCAGCGTCTCGGCGAAGTGCAGGCCGGTGTCGAGGAAGACCACGTCCACGCCGGGTGCCACCCGGGAGACCAGATGCACGAGTACGGCGTCCGCGAACGAGCTCGTCACGCAGAACCTCGCCCCGAACTCGGCGGCCGCCCAGCCGGCGATCTGCTCGGCGCTCGCCCCCTCCAGCTCGTGGCCCGCGCGGGTGGCCAGCTCCCGCAGCTCCGCCGCGCTGCGCCGGGGCGTCGTGGCGGCTGTCATCTGCCCACCTCCCGGGTGCGCAGGCCGACCAGGGTGACCGTGAAGACCCGGGTGCAGCTGCGGCACTCCCACGCCCGCGGCGCCGCGTCGGCCGGGCGCAGGTCCTCCTCACCGCAGAAGGGGCAGTGGAACGGCACGACCCGCTCGTCCGTACTCATCGCAGCAGCTCCTCGTCGGCTCTGGACACCCACTGGGCGAACGGCTCGCCGGGCGTACGCCCGGCCAGGTAGCGCCGGGCCAGGCGCTCCACGTACCCGGGTAGCTCCTCGGCGGTGACCCGCAGGCCGCGCAGCTTGCGACCGAACGCGGCGCGCTGCCCGGCGGCGAGCGCGAGCCCGCCGCCCAGGTGCACCTGGAAGCCCTCGACCAGCTCGCCGCCTGGGCCGGGCACCAGCTGGCCCTTGAGTCCGATGTCGGCGACCTGGGTACGGGCGCAGGCGTTCGGGCAGCCGTTGAGGTTGATGGTGATGCCGGTGTCCCGCAGCTCCTCCTGCTCGCGGAACCGGTGCTCCAGCGTGGCGACGAGGTCCGCGGCCCGGGCCTTGGTCTCGACGATCGCCAGCTTGCAGTACTCGATGCCGGTGCACGCCATGGTGCCGCGCCGCCACGGCGACGGCGCCGTCTCCAGGCCCAGCTCGCGCAGGGCGGAGGCCAGCGAGTCCACCTTGGACGGTGGCACGTCGAGCACGACCAGCTTCTGGTACGGCGTCAGCCGTACCCGGCCGCTGCCGTGCTCGGCGACCACGTCGGCGAGCTTGGCCAGCAGCGAGCCGCTGACCCGACCGGCGACCGGGGCGGCGCCGACGTAGCAGCGGCCGTCGCGCTGCGGGTGCACGCCGATGTGGTCCACCGGCCGCTCCGGCAGCACCGGCGCCGGCCCGTCCAGCAGCGGCACGCCCAGGTAGCGCTCCTCCAGCACGCGCCGGAACCGCTCGACGCCCCAGTCCGCGACGAGGAACTTGAGCCGGGCCCGGCTGCGCAGCCGGCGGTAGCCGAAGTCCCGGAACACCCCGACCACGCCGGCCCACACGTCGGCGACCTGGTGCAGCGGCACCCACGCGCCGAGGCGCTGGGCGAGCATCGGGTTGGTGGACAGGCCGCCGCCGACCCACACGTCAAAGCCCGGGCCGTGCTCGGGATGCGTCACGCCGAGGAAGGCGATGTCGTTCGCCTCGTACGGCACGTCGGGCAGCCAGGCGACCGACGACTTGAACTTGCGCGGCAGGTTCGCGTACGCAGGGTCGCCGACGTAGCGGGCGGTGATGTCGCGGATCGCGGGCGTGGCGTCGATGACCTCGGCGGCCGCGATGCCGGCGACGGGGCTGCCCAGCACCACCCGGGGCGTGTCACCGCACGCCTCCGTCGTGGACAGCCCGACCCGCTCCAGCTCCCGCCAGATGGCCGGCACGTCCTCGATGCGGACCCAGTGCAGCTGCACGTTCTGCCGATCGGTCAGGTCCGCGGTGTCGCGGCCGTACCGGGCGGACACCTGGGCGACGGCCCGCAGCTGGCTCAGGTCCAGCTGCCCGCCGTCGACCCGGATGCGCAGCATGAAGTACTCGTCCTCGAGCTCGTGCGGCTCCAGGACCGCGGTACGACCGCCGTCGATCCCCGGCTTGCGCTGGGTGTACAGCCCCCACCAGCGGAAGCGGCCCCGCAGGTCAGCCGGGTCGATGCTGGTGAAGCCGCGGTGTGCGTAGATGCTCTCGATGCGGGCCCGCACATTGAGCCCGTTGTCATCTTTCTTGCTGCGCTCGTTGGGGTTCAGCGGCTCGCGGTGGCCGAGCGCCCACTGCCCCTCGCCGCGCGGCCGGCGCGTGGGTGTGGATGGTGACGTGCTGGTGACCGCCATGGCGGCGTCCCTTCTGGGATAGGGACGCACGGCGCGCCGTACGACTGGCGGGTCGATGGGAGAGGCCGGCGCGACCGCGCGCCTGGAGCGGGGCTCAGGAACGCGTTAGGTCAGCGAGCCGGACAGATCGCGCTGCGCACGCGGCCGTAGTCGACGTGGCGGCGAGCCACGAAGCGGCGCTGGAGCGCGGATGTCATGCGGCCATGCTGCCACGTCCGGGCCCGGCCGGCCAGGGGGTCCCGGCGGTCAGCGCTTGTGCAGCGGCACCACCAGCACCGCCTCTGTCCCACCGCCCGACCGCTCCCGCAGCTCGATGGTGCCCCGCAGCTCACCCGCTGCGAGAGCGCGCACGATCTGCAGCCCGAGCCGGCCGTTCCCCTCGCTCTCGACGTCGAAGTCGGCGGGCAGCCCCCGGCCGGTGTCCGCGACGGTGACGTGCAGCTGCCGGCGGAAGCGGTGCACCGCCACCACCACCTCTCCCGCCGCCCCGGGCTGGAAGCCGTGCTCCACCGCGTTGATCAGCAGCTCGTTGAGCACCATGACGAGCGGGGTGGCCACCTCCGCGGGCAGCACGCCAAACGTGCCGTCGCGGCGCATGGTCACCCTCGACTCCGGCGCGGCGACGTCGGCCGCTGCCGAGGCCACCCGGTCCACGATGCCGTCGAACTCGACCGCCTCGTCCGACGACATCGACAGCGTCTCGTGCACCAGCGCGATCGAGGCGACCCGGCGTACCGACTCCTCCAGCGCCGCGCGGGCCTGCGGCGCCGACACCCGCCGCGCCTGCAGCCGCAGCAGCGCCGCGACGGTCTGGAGGTTGTTCTTCACCCGGTGATGGATCTCCCGGATGGTCGCCTCCTTGGTCATCAACGCCCGCTCCCGCCGGCGGACCTCGGTGATGTCGCGCACCAGGACCAGCGCGCCGATCGGCACGCCGGCCGGGATCAGGGGCAGCGCGCGCATCAGCACGCTCGCGCCCCGCGCCTCGACCTCGCGCCGGGGCGGGGCCTCTCCCCGCAGCGCCGCGTGCACCTGCGCGGACACGTCCGAGCCGTCGAGCGGGTCATCGGCGAGCCGGCCGGTCAGCGCCGCCAGGTCCTCCCCCACCAGGTGCGCCGCCATGCCCAGGCGCCGGTACGCCGACTGCGCGTTGGGGCTGGCATAGGTCACCTTGCCACCGGCGTCGAGGCGTACCAGCCCGTCGCCGACGCGCGGGGCGCTGGTGGTCTCGCCCTGGTTCCGCGGCGGCGGAAACGTGCCGTCGGAGATCATCTGAGCCAGGTCGTCCGCGCTGGTCAGGTAGTTGAGCTCCAGCTGGCTCGGGGTGCGGGCGGTGGACAGGTTGGTGTCGCGCCCGACCACCGCGATCACCGCGCCCGGCTCGCCGTCCACGTCGCGCCGCCGGACCGGGATCGCCTCGTGCCGGGCCGGGGTGTCGCCGTACCACACCGGGTCGCCCTCACGCCAGATCCGCCCCTGGGTACGGGCGATCTCCAGGTGGGCCACCTCAGGCCCGGCCACGACCCGGCCCACCTGGTCGTCGTGGTACGCCGTTGGCGCGGTGGTCGGGCGCACCTGCGCCACGCACAGGAACGCGGGCGACGCACCCCCGTGCTCCAGCTCCGGCTCGACCGGCACCCACATCAGCAGGTCGGCGAAGGACAGGTCAGAGATCAGCTGCCAGTCGCCGGCCAGCTGGTGCAGGTGGTCGACGTCGGGCGTGGGGAGCGTGGTGTGCTCCTCCACCAGGTCACGCAGGGTTGACACGGCTTCAGGGTGCCATGCCTCGGGCTTACCGGGTGGCCGTGACCTTCCGCAGTCCGCGGGGCGAGTCCGGGTCCTCCCCCCGGGCCAGCGCCAGGGCGAGCGCGAGACGTTGCAGCGGCAGGATGTCCAGCAGCGGGGCGAGCCGCTCGTCAACTGCCGGCACGCCGATGCGCGCGGAGACTCCCGGGACATCGGTGGGGCTCACCGCCACCACGTCCGCCCGCCGCTCCCCCAGCCGGGCCAGCACGTCACGCATTGCCGCGCCACCCGGACCCGCTCCGACAACGGCCAGCACGGGCACGTCGGGATCGGCCAACGCGACCGGTCCGTGCAGCAGGTCCGCACCGGAGAACGCGAGTGCGGCCAGGTAGGAGGTCTCCATCAGCTTGAGCGCGGCCTCCCGGGCGGTCGGGTACGCGTACCCGCGGCCGGTGGTCACCAGCCGGCCGGCGAACCGGTAGCGCGGGGCCAGCTCGACGGCTGTGGGATCGGCCAGGACCTCGGTGGCGAGCGCGGGCAGGCCATCCAGCGCGGCCCGCTCGGCGCCGGGCAGCGCGCCGCCGGCCCTGACCCCCTCGACCAGCAGCAGCAGCGCGAGCAGCTGGGCGGTGTAGGTCTTGGTCGCCGCCACCGCCCGCTCCGGCCCGGCCGCGATGTCGATGGCGAGCTCGGCCGCCGCCGCCAGCGGCGAGTCCGGGTCGTTGGTGACCGCGAGGGTGAGCGCACCGGTATCGCGGGCCACCCGTACCACCTCGGTCAGGTCCGGCGAGCCACCGCTCTGCGAGACGCCGATCACCAGTGCGTGGCGCAGGTCCGGGCGGGCCCCGAAGAGGGTGACCGTGCTGGGCGACGCCAACCCGGCCGGCAGCCCGAGCCGGATCTCGGCGAGGTAGGCCCCGTAGAGCGCCGCATGGTCGGAGGTCCCCCGTGCGGCAAGGACCACGTGTCGCGGCGCTCGCTCGGCGATGGCCGCGGCGACCTTGGCGATCGCGCCGCTGTGGGCGGGCTCCAGCAGGCGGGCCAGCACCTCCGGCTGCTCGGCGAGGTCTGCCGCCATGCCGTGGCCGGGTTCTGTCATCTGCGCATTCTTGCATTTATTGCGCTACGAGCGGCGTGGCGCCGGGGAGAGCACCTTGATCATCTCAGTTTCAGTGATATTGGGCTATTACATGGCATCCGTAGCCCCAATTACACTGTAGTTGCGATGATCAAGGCCACGACAGCCGCGGTCCGCCCGTGAAGGCGCTTGCCGTGGCGCCGCACGACAGGCCACTCACCACCTTTGTCCATAAAATCCTTTTTACGACTGCCAGCTCGACCCCTTGAGCGCCGCACCACCGCCATGATCACGATCTCAGTGGGAAGTGTTGAGCGAGACTGCATATTCGGTGCAAAAATCGTGATCTTGATGGGGAGCGGAGCCAGACCCAGCGCGAGCTGTGGACCGGACTCGAGTTCACAGACCTGGCACGAGCGCTGGTACGAGCGTGATACGAGCGTGAACGAGCGCTGGTACGAGCGGCGGGCGGAGCTCGAGGCGGCGCCGGATGCTGGGCCGAGCGTGGCCGGGAGGTGGCATCGGCCGGTTGCGGTATGGCTGGAGCGGCGACACCAGCCGCAGCCGATGCGGCAGCGGGTGGTCAAAGCCAGCGCCGCTGGCACGCCAGTGGACGGTGGAGCCTCGTCAGTGGACGGTGGAGCCTCGTCAGTGGACGGTGGAGCCTCGTCAGTGGACGGTGGAGCCTCGTCAGTGGACGGTGGAGCCTCGTCAGTGGACGGCGGAGCCGCCGGCGCGGGCCAGGGCCTCGTCAGGTGCCTCGTCTGCGGGGCCGGCGGGCGTCGCCGTGTCGTAGCCGCGCAGCGGCACGTGCGTGATGAACCACGCGAGCACCGGCACGGCGACGGCGAGCAGGACGCTCCAGGCGAAGACACCGGAGAGGCCGTACGCGATGCCGTGCAGGAAGCCCTCCCGGACCGGTGCTGGAAGCGCGGCCAGAGCGGCCGGGTCGAGGTTGCCACCGCCGCCGCTCAGCTGGGCGCCCGCCTCCGGGCCCAGCCGTGCCGTCACGTCCGTACGCAGCCGGTCGGTGAAGATCGCGCCGAACAGGGAGACGCCGAACGAGCCGCCGATGGAGCGTACGAACGTCGCGGTGCTGCTCGCCACGCCCAGGTCCCGCTGGGTGACGCTGTTCTGCGCGATCAGCATCGTGGTCTGCATGAGCAGGCCCATGCCTGCGCCGAGAACGACCATGTAGAGCGCGGAGGTCAGCTTGGTGGTACCGACGTCCAGCAGGCTCAGCAGGCCCATGCCGACCGTCATGACCGCTCCGCCCGCCACCGGGAACGCGCGGTACCGGCCGGTCTTGGTGATCATCCGGCCGACCACGATCGAGGTGACCAGCACCCCACCCATCATCGGCAGCAGGAGCAGGCCGCTGGCGGTCGCCGAGGCCCCCTGCACGGTCTGCTGGTAGAGCGGGAGGAAGGTGATCGCCCCGAACATGGCGAAGCCGACCAGGAAGCCGATGGCGGCGACCAGGCTGAAGTTGCGGTTGGCGAACAGCTTTAGGGGCAGGATCGGTTCGGCGACTCGGCGCTCGACGGCCACGAAGGCGGCGAGGGCGGCCAGCGCCAGCACGGCGAGACCGAGGATCTGGGCGGAGGCCCAGCGGTACTCGGTGCCGCCCCACGTCGTGATCAGCACCAGTCCGGTGATGGCGACGGAGAGCAGCGCGGCGCCCAGCCAGTCGATCCGGTGCTCGGTCCGGTACCTGGGCAGGCGCAGCGTCGCCATGAGGGTCAGCAGGGCCAGCCCGCCCAGCGGCAGGTTGACGTAGAACGCCCACCGCCAGGAGAGGTGGTCGGTGATGAAGCCACCGACCAGCGGGCCGGCGATCATGGCGATGGCCATGACCCCGCCCATCAGGCCTTGGTAGCGACCGCGCTCGCGAGGTGGGAGCAGGTCCCCGATGATCGCGAACGCGCTCACCATCAGGCCGCCCGCGCCCAGCCCCTGCACCGCGCGGAACCCGATCAGCTGGCCCATGTCCGCAGCCGCGCCGGACAGGGCCGACCCGGCCAGGAAGATGACGATCGCGGTAAGGAAGATGCCCTTGCGGCCGTACAGGTCGCCGAGCTTGCCCCAGATCGGCGTGGACAC